>Ga0308166_1004527_pt1 | contig 11095 bp, 20 predicted proteins | sample PhyCR2_2_FD_202137 | JGI IMG/M metagenome (GOLD analysis project Ga0308166, IMG submission 202137) | Phyllosphere microbial communities from UC Gill Tract Community Farm, Albany, California, United States - DLSLCC.R2 | ecosystem: Host-associated > Plants > Phyllosphere > Unclassified | place... | reverse complement strand
AGCCTGCAGCGCCTTTTCTTCCTTACGTTTTTTGCGGAAACCGAACATTGGCTGCTTCTCCCGGCGTTATTTCTTTTTCTGGCTCTTAGCCTGCTTTTCAACGATATCGATGAACTCGACAAAGCCGGTTAAGCGGAGAACTTCCGCATGATCGTCACGCAGAAAGCGTTTCTCCCCCGCATGTGCGTCATGCGTGGGCTTCAGATAACGAACCTGTTTCATTGAGAAAAAAGCGGGGATTTCTCCCCGCCTCTCCTTAGCTGCCAGCAGAGGTGCCGTAGTTGACGCCAGTGATCACCGCAACGGCTGCAGTGCGACGGCGCTTCCAGTTGATCCAGCGTTCGGCGCGGATAGCCACGCTGTTGGTCTGGAACATGGAAACCATTTCGGTTGGCGTAGGCGTCACGCTGTCACCCACTGGTTCGCTCTCCATCTCGAGCGAAGCTTCACGCGACATATCAACCGCAACGCCGCCGTCGTCCGCCAGGTAGATATCAGGCGCATTCACCAGCACCAGGAGGTTACCGACATACTGTGAAACAATGGCCGGCAGGCCTTCAAAAGTACCGCCGAACATGGTCATATCCGGATACTCTTTCTGACCGAGTGCATTTTTACGTTTGGATAATGCCAGCGCGGTCGTGCTGGACATCAGCCATACGCCACCGGTTGGCTGAAGGCCAGCATCAATAAATACCTGAAATGCGTTGGAGCTGTCAGTGTCAGGGTTTCCAGTGCTTGGAATCTGCTGGGCACCGTTGGTGATAGATGCCGGTGAAACGTTCGCCACTTCAGATTTTGCCGGGTTTACGAAGTCAGCATCAAGACGAGCGATCACCGCCTCAGCAAGGCTGTTACGCACCAGCGCATCAGCAGCAGGATTAGAGAAGCGGATAAGCTCATCGGTCAGTACTGCAATCGCGGCCACTTTAGAGAAGCCGAAGGTGATTGATTCAAAATCGAATCGGGTCAGTGGCTTGGCTTTACCCTGACCAACCCAGTTTGCTGAGCCGCCGGAAGTTTGCGCCGGAATACGGATGTTAAACGGAACCTGACGCAGTGCAGGAATATTGCCCTGACCGAAGCGGCCAATAATCGTCTGAGGACGCAGGAATTCAACGAAGTCGTTCGCATATTCCTGGTACTCAACCAGACTGCCAGCCCATTGAGGATCAGTGGTGGTGCCTGCACCAACAGCCGCCTTCAGAACGTGATGCAGCTTGGCATCGCGCGGATACTGACGCTTGGCAATTTCCAGCGCCTCAGTGCGGCTGCCGTTAGCGGCTGCCAGAGATTTGGCGAAGCGCGCAAACGCGATACCTTTCTCCAGCGGCTTTTCGACATGAATTACCGCTGGAGCACGGTTATCAGTGGTGTTTACAACAGTACCGGCGGCCGATTTCTGCACAGGCTGAGCCGTTGCAGCTTTTGCCGACTCCATATCACGAAGGCGTGCAAGGTGAGAGTCAACGGATTTGATTTCCGAGGTCAGATCGTCATATTTTTCTTCTTCTTCCGCATCCAGCGTGCGGCCTTCATCGAAAGATTTTGACATCACCGCCTGACGCTCTGCATCCAGAGTGGCGCGCCTGGTTTCAAAGGTTTTGATTTGTTCAGAAATGTTCATGTTAATTCCTTTAGTCTGAGATTTTTTTGGTGCTGTAGCGCCAGCGGGTTTATTGTTTTTCGAATCGTTCTGCTCATTGCCTGACGCGGCACGCAGTCTTTCATCGATTGATTTAACGGTCTGGATAGTGCCTTCGGCGTTGGCCGGCACGGTCACGACTGAGAGCTCATACCACTCCCACTTGGTGAACCTGACGCCGCCCTCGTCGATGTAGGCGTATTCAATAGGCCTGAAGCCAATAGACAGCCCTTTTACAAGCCCGAGTCGGATGCTTTGCCATGCCTCTTCAAGCCTTGCGGCAAGCTGGCTTGGGGCATCTGCCTGAGCCAGTGTGGCTTTGATTTCAATGCCATCCGCAGTGACTTTTGCGCTGGTCACCTGGCCGATCGGGGACTGATGGTCGTGCTGCCAGAGCAGCGGGATAGGAAGCTGAAACTTTGCTCCCTCAGGCATGACGATGTCGCCGTAACGGTCAGGCGACGGTGTCGTGGCAATACCGGTAATTTCCCGCGTATCCTCGTTTACCCCTAAGTTTCTTAACCTGCTCCAGCCGTTCAGCCAAAAAGCCAAGCTCTTTGGTCTTATTGGCAATCTCCATGTTTAAATCGTTGAGCTTAAATTGCGCAGTTCTTACGCGACCTTTGCAGTTCACCTCTTCACGCTTCAGTTTCTTCAGCCCTTCCCGGTGATTGGTTATTTCAGCTCTTAGGCTCTTCAGCTCCCATTCAATAAGCGTTTCACCTTTGGCCCTCGCAAGCATCCAGTCAAAAGGATCGACGACGGCACCACAGCGGCGGCACGTCAGGGATCGGCCATGTTCATCCACCAGCACATTGACATGAGCGCAATTATGCGGCACTCCTTCAGGCTTTTCGGCCTCAACAAGGTTTCGCATCTCACGGATGTCGCTGTTGCTATCAAACCGTTTGGTAAAGGCGAGGACATTGTCGCTATCGTCAGGATGTTCGGTTTCATCAGTCATGCCACGCTCCCGGTAATCAGTTGCACGCTGCTGTCACACTGGTTGCCCCAGCAGTCCCAGCCCTCAGCGGCGGTTCGCGCGAACAGCTCAATGCGTGACACGTCACCGTAAAGCTGCTCAAGCCGGCGGCGAACTTCCCACGGCTTGGCGCTATGTTCGCCCAGGCATGAATACACCACCTGCTTAACCGATGCGCTGGCGCGCTCCAGCCCGGCGCCGCGCGTCGCTATCAGCACATCCTCGGTGTTGCTGCGGGTGTGATTGCCGCCATTCATGCGGGTTTCAGCGTTGAGCATGTCCAGAAGGTCGGTGAAGTCGTGAATGGTTTGCTCTGTCAGCGCCCGATTAAACCGCTGCTCAGCCAGCTGGTTCAGCTTCACCCAGGTAAATCCCTTCATCGTGCGCACACGAAAGCCCCACGCTTCCGCCAGCTCCCGCGCCTCCTGGTTGTGGGTGCCGGTGTACCACATCGCCAGCACCGCGTTTTCTTCGGCAAGCGCCCACACGGGCAGGCGCTTCAGATCGGTCATGGACATGGTATGGTAGTGGTCAGTAGCAGCGCCATTGCTGGCGCTGTTGTTGTATGCCCACGGCGGATCGGCGTAAATGAGTTGGTATGGCATTACGCGCCCTCTCCGTTACGGGATAAGTGCTGCTCGTACTCCTGCAGAATTCCAGTCACCTCAACAGCTACGCCGGGCGGCAATTTGAAGTATTCGAAGTCAGGGGTGTCCTGAAGCAGTGCAGCGTCTTTCAACAGTTCAACCAACCGGCGTGCGCGCGCGGCGCTGAATTGCGGCATGGCAGCCGAACGGGTCAGCTTCTTCTTGCCGCTGGCTTTGGCTTTTGCCAGTCCCTCAGCTGCAATAGTCCCTGCTTTTGGCCCGTGCTCGCGCGACAGCGCTACTGCGGTTGTTGCGGCAACCTCCCCTGATTCGACCATGCCTATCAAGACGTCACCGGATGAAAGCAGCTGCAAATGCGCTTCAACGTCAGCCACTGACCTGCCAAATGCTTTGGCTATTTCAGCAGTTGTATGCCCCTGACGTTTGGCGCGGTTGTACGCGCCTGCTCGCTGAAGCGGGGTGATTGGTTTGCCCTGGGATGATTTCGCCATGTGCGCGAGTTTATCGAGCTCGGTACCGACGAAGTCCTTGCACTCAATTCGCGGTATTGGATGCCCCATATCGATAGCCAGTTTCGCACCGACGAAACGGTGCTGACCGTCGATTACCATCACACCGCGCTCTGTAACCACGACTGACAGCGGAGGTAAATCAGAACCGTCAATCCAGCAGTCGCGCATGTATTCGGCGTGCTCCTGGTCAACCGGGCGAATGTTGGCCCCTTCTTCCAGATAAATTTCCTCCACCGGCACCATGAAGGTTTTCTTCGTTGTGGTGCTCGTGCCGTTTTTGCTTTTTTGCGCGTAGTACTGAGAAAGTGTTGTCATTTTGTTTGCAGCTCCCAAGCCAGGGCAATAATCAATCCGGTAATCATCAGCGCCGCGATGCGCGCGCCACGGTAAAAATCTTCGTTACGCCAGTAATGGCGTTTGATGGCAGCTATCATCGGCGCTTATTCCCCATAACCAGCGGATCGGGCAATGGCTTCGGTGCCATGCTGTTCCCGCGCTTAATACACTGGGCGCGGCAGATGATCGCTTTCTGCCGAAGCCCGGGGCGCTGGGTAGCGTCATGAGCTTCAAGCCAGACGCGTGCCGCGCGGTACCAGAGATTTTTATCCTGCAGGCTCAGCGCCTTGTCGCTCAGCGTTGCGTATGCCTCATCGCACTGGCCCATTTCTTCAGCGGCGTAATAGCGCGCCTCAGCGTCATACCAGACATCGCCAGTTGTGGTCAGGGCCTGAAGCGAGCTCTTAACGGTGCTGACAGAGCGTCCAACCGCATCGGCAATCTGACCCGGCTTCTGGCCGCTATGCAGCATCAGGTGAGTCAGAATCAAAGTTTCAGTGTTCATCGTTACCCCCTGAAGCCTTCAGGAATGTCGTAGTTAGCGGACGGTAAGACGGTTATATCCCTGACCGCACCGGACTTAGGAAGATCGTTAGCGCGCTCCTCTTTCACCGCGAGATAGCAACGCTCAGTGATCAGGTAGTCGAAGTTCTTTTTGCGCCAGGTGCGCCCGGATGTTTTGTCAGGCCGGTTTTCACACATCCAACGGCAGTTTCTGGCGATGTAGCGCAGATACGCCGTCCAGCGCTCCTGTGTGAAATCAAACTTCCGCCAGAACGTCCGGACCTTATCACGGCGAGCGTCAGTGAATTCAGCGACACGTGGCATGTCCGTGAGGATTTCGTGATAAGAACCCACAATCGCTGCGTAATCGATTTGCGGCTGCTGGGCAGGCGCAGCCTGACGTACAGTCTCTGTAGTAATCTCTGTAGTAGTCTCTTGGTAATCTACTGTATGAATGAATGCGGGATTCCCGCACGCTGGCGAGAGGGTTTCCCGCAAACTTGCCTGCGGCTTTTCCGCAATCTTGTCTGCGGCATTGCCGCGTTCTTGAATGCGGGAATCCCGCATACTGGATTGCGGCTTTCCCGCATTCTGTAAAAGAAGCGATTCCAGGTGATCAGCTTTAACGCGGAAAAAGAGTTTTGCCGGCACTCCACGACGCTCTTCCTCGATTACTCCGGCAGAGATAAGCCTGCGGCGCGCTGTTTCCTGCTCTTCGCGTGTCAGGCCGGTTTCTGCCTTGATTTCACTCTGCGTTTTATAAAACCATTCACCGTCCATCCGGTTATGCCAGTAGACAAGCTGAGAGAGTAAAACCGCGCCAGTTACGCCGCCAAAGCGAACAAAGCAAGCCTGATAGGCAATTGGCCGGTCAAGCAGTGAAATTAAGTTGCTCATGGCGCTACCTTCCTGAACTTACGGCCCCACAGCTCGCGCGGCTGAGCGCAGGGATACGGATAACCTGAACGCATGAAGATCACGCGTTGATTCACTACATCGACGCCGATGGTCTCCACCTCGACACCATGCGAATCTTTGTAGCGCGCCACCCAGGGTTTAATGTGTTCGTTTTCCATCAGCTCACCGCCTTGCCTTCTGGCCGGGTGTAAAAATCCGCCCAGGCCTTTTCGACTACCTTCCGATCGGTCTTCTGGTAGTTGTTAGGCCCACCAGCCGACGGTATGATTTGCTCATAGACAAGGACGCCAGCCGATAAACGGCAACGGAATTGCTCTCGATACAAGTTTTGTCTTAAACTGCTCATGTAGGTTGAATCTCCACACGCTGATTTAACTGCACCCGACGCCCGAAGCTGCACACTTCGGGCGTCACCCTTTACGGGGTCTGACGCCTCACATCTCTGTTGCTTCAAGCTGAACACCAGCCACCTCCGCTTTGCGATTAGCCATGAACAAATCCACCGAGTGATCAGATACACCGGCACCATACAGCGCGAGAAAACCAAGAAAACCGTGAATCTGATGGCGCACTTTGGTCTGAAACAGGCGCGACAGCGTCTTCAGCTCTTTCTGGTCGATCACCCCGTCCTCCGCCGCCATCTGCTTTGCGATCGCCAGCTCTCCAGCTGCTGCATTGGCTCGCATCTCAATGTCGAACAGCTCAACCTTATCGACGTCATTCACAGCTGAGAGGTCCACCAGTGTTAAGCCGTGGCGATTTGCGAAAAATTCTGCCAGGAACGATGTGCCGGAGATTTCTTCCATCCGCATCAGATCATCGACTGTGAAAAACAGGCTGTTGCATTTGCGGTGCAGTCGGTTATTGAACTGGTCAATCGTCATGCCCAGCGCGGCCGCCATACCATTCCGCCCCTGCGGTAATGACTTACACATCTGGCTAACGGCTTCGTTTAATGTGGCTACCATTTTGATTTCCTTTGGGTAGTTACTTTTTGCTTTCCGGCTCTGTAGCCTTGTTGTAAAGCGAAGGCTCAAACTTAAGCTTCCGGTTTGTGATCTTCTCAATCTGGTATGCGCGGCCTTCGGGTATTACCTCTGGCCAACCAGATACGGATGGGTGCTTGATGCCCAAAACATCTGCTGTTTTGCATACACCTCCAAAATATTTGATTACGTCTTGCTTCCTCATGTGAGCAATTCCTCTGATGGGTTGGCGTGTCATGCAATGTAGGATATCCAACATATGAATGTCAAGATTCTTACCTGCAATTTTGGTAGGATTGCCTACATGATGAATATGGGTGAACGCATCCGCGCCAAGCGGAAAGAATTGAAACTGACACAGCAGGCACTTGCAGAATTGGCAGGTGTTAATCGTGTGACCGTTACTGGCTGGGAGAAGGATGATTACCAGCCTAACGGAGCAAACTTGCAGGCTTTGGCTGATGCCCTGAAATGCGATCCAACATGGTTGGTTAGTGGTAAAGGTGAACCATCCAATTCCCCTGAGCTTAAAGCAGTATCAGTCAGCGTCAGGCAAGTGCCCCTGATATCATGGGTTCAGGCTGGTTCATGGACTGCAACTGATTCAGTAATGTCCGGCGACGAACCTATTACGTGGCTATACACCACTGCTACCGTCTCTGAAAAAGCATTTGCGCTTAGGGTCCGTGGCGACTCAATGACTAACCCATCAGGAAAACCAACAATCCCCGAAGATTCGATCGTCATTGTCGAACCAGAAATGAGCGACATTGCATCAGTAAACGGCAAAATCGTTGTCGCTCATGTTGACGGTGGCACCGAAGCCACGTTGAAGAAGTTTGTTGAAGATTATCCGCATCGTTATCTGGTACCTCTAAACCCAAACTATAAAACCATAGAGTGCGATGGTAATTGCCGAATAGTTGGTGTCGTGAAACAAGTCATCATGGAGTTTTGATCCTCCCCTCCAAATCAAGCCGGACTGTATGTCCGGTTTTTTTTATCACATTATGTAGGATTTCCTACAAACACACTTGACACTCATTTGTTGGTTATCCTACATTAAACCCAACAAAGCGAGCGCCAGCATAAATCGCTCTAACGATTAACCAGACATTTGAGCGTGAGTTAAGCATGAAGATGATTAAGCACATGGCCGACACCAGCATTCAGAACCTGATCACCTTCCTGCGTCTGTTTCCTGCAGCTGAGCTGATCTGTGATGCCGACTCCGGCGTGATGACTGTTGAACTCAATGATGCACCAGCACCATTTAGGGCGTCGTTTTAGTGGAGATATTGGCGGCTACCTTTTCCCTCTGTTTCAGGTAAACCGCCCTTTTTCACAACGATAAGGGTATTTGCAAAGCGGGTGTTTTCGGACGCTTTAGAGACGTGGAGTAAGTGTCCTTTTCGTTGTGGTGATGGCGCCAAGTGCGAGCGCGGCAGAACCGGCATCCACATATTCCAATCGTGCGATGCTTCAAGTCTAAAGTCGCCGCTCTGGATGTTGCCCGTTCTGCCAGAGCTCCGGGAGGCACCCGGCATCACAACTTCTTTCCAGTGTGGAGAGCGCGGCTGTGGGTCAGTGCAGAGACCCACCAGCCATTTACGTTTAATCCCTTCGATTTATTGCCATTACCGGCAAGGGATTTCATCAACCTGAATTCGTGTGGAGACGATATGCAGAAGCCAAATGACAACATCACTGTCGGGATTGTCACCCTTCCCTACAACGTAATTTTGGGCGGCTGGTTAATGCCTGATGGCACCGTTATTACCAACCCAATCGCAGCGCAAAACGCCGCTGAGCGCCTGAATAACGCGCCACGTTCAATCCACTTAGGCCACCAGCATGCAGAAGAAATTATCAAATAAAGAACTGGTCGCTGCAGGGCATAAGTTCGCAGCCAATATCAGCGCAGATACGCCGCTGATCGATATGGCAAAGATGGTCAGTGAGCTGGCAACTCAGCTCGATGTGGCGCTGACAGCTGCTGCTGAAGCAGGTAAGCAGCGGGATACGTTGGCGACTGAGAATGCGGCTCTGAAAGGATTTTTCGAGACCGGCATCAATGCCTCTTTCGAAGGGTGCGATTTCTTTGGCGACCACATGCAATCCCGCGCTATGGAGTTGGGCTTGGTACGTGAAGAGCCGTACTGCAAAGACCAGCATGAAAATCTGGTCATTAACGCATGCGACTTCGAAGATGGTGACCCCGTTTATTTCATCAATGAAACACCAGCCACTGACGCTTACCTGAACGCGGTACGGGCAGATGGCGTTGATTATGTTGCTGAGGCAATCGGCGCTAAATGTGCCGAATTGAAATTCGGCAGCAAGGACTGGAAAGCGCTTAAGAGCGTCGTGTTTACTCTGACGTCTTTCGCCGCCCAGCTCCGCGCCGGCACTGCTGGTAAGGATGGCAGTCATGACTGAACGCGGGATGATTTTCAACGCAGAAATGGTTCGTGCAGTTCTGGATGGCAGCAAGACGCAGACGCGCAGGATTATGAAGGTGCAGCCGCATGCAGGTATTCGCAATTCTGTCTTCGTCAAATCAGGTTTTGAAGACGGTCATGGGAAAGAGTTGGTTTGCCCGTTCGGTGCAGTAGGTGATCGCCTGTGGGTGCGTGAGACGTTTATGAATCTCAAAGGCACCGGCATCGAATCAACTACCGGCCAGTTTGAAGGCTTCGCATACCGCGCGGATACTCCTCCTGGCTCATATGGCGACATGGCCAGAAAGGATTACGGCCTCAAGTGGACGCCATCCATCCACATGCCGCGCCGGGCTTCCCGCATAACGCTGGAGATTACCGGCGTGCGCGTGGAGCGGCTGAATGACATTAGCGAAGACGATGCGAAGGCTGAAGGTGCGCCAACTGAGTGTTGCGTTATCGGTGATAAGCATTTCCTCGGTTTCCGGAGTCTGTGGCGCTCCATCTACGGCGCTGACAGCTGGCAGGCTAACCCGTGGGTATGGATCATTGAGTTTAAGCGCGTGGAGGATGGCAGCCATGAATAATTTCCCGGCTATGACTGAGGAGCAGCGGCAGGTGCTAATCGTCCGCCTCCAGATTTATATCCGTACTGCGGAAACGGCGATAAAGGCCGGATTAGCTACAAAGGAAGATGTATTCAATCTTACCGTTTGGAAAATCGCGCTCGAGGCGCTTAACGCCCCGCCCGCGCCGGTGCTGAAGCCGATTGAGTTGCCGGGTAAAGGTGGCGTAGAAGCCACATCAGAAAGAAGCATTCGGGACTGGTCTGACGGTTGGGCGGCATATCGAGAAGAAGCCATTAAAGCCATCCGCGACGCTGGTTATGAGGTGAAATCATGAACAATGAAATCAGCAACGAGCGGCTGGAGATGATTTCCAAATACGACACCTTCGTGTCGCTTGGGGAGGCGGAGGCAATGGCGAAGGAGCTGCTGGCGCTGCGTAATGCTCGCGAAGGCTGGAAGCTGGTTCCATTCGAGCCGACTACGCGTCAGTGGGCAGCTGGCGTGAAAGCTATGGATTCTGGTATCGACAAACCAACGCTATGTTATCGCGCCATGCTGGCAGCAGCGCCGGAGGTGGAGTGATGGCGCTGACGCACAATGAGCTTTGCCAGATTGCTTACTCATTTCTAAAGCGTAATGGATTCAAGGTCTGTTTTCACGACCGATTTATTGCTGTCACCAGCACAGGTGAGCAGCCAGACGCTATGGGCTTTCGTAATAATGCCTCCTGTCTGATTGAAGCGAAGTGCTCGCGATCGGATTTATTGGCCGACCGCAAAAAGCGTTTCAGACACAATCCTGATATTGGCATGGGAGACTGGCGATTCATGATTAGTGAGCCTGGCATAATCAATATCGAGGACTTGCCCCAAGGCTGGGGGCTACTGCATGTCGTTAATGGGAAAGTGAGAAAGATTCACGGCTGGCCGCTCGGTAATTGTTCTTGGGCAAGCGATGAATGCAAGCCATTCAGAGGCAACAAGCAGGTTGAGTGTGACTACATGCTGTCAGCACTGCGCAGAATGGAGCTTCGCGGGCATCTCAAAGAAATCTATGACGGCCTGCCCCTAAAAGAGGTAGCTCAGGAGGTTCTGAATGCCTAAATCCCCCGCCGAACGCAAAGCCGCGCAGCGCGCCAGGCAGGCCGCTGCCGGTGTGACCAAGATTGAACTGGTGCTCGATGCACAGGAAGTAACGATGCTGGCGCAGAACTGCGCCGCTCGTCGCCCTGGGCGCGAACCCTACGACCTCAGCGAATACATCACCCTGCTCATCCGCAAAGATAACGCTGAGCTGCAGCAGTTAATCGCAGAGCTGGGAAAGCGTGACTGTGGCCGCTGTGGTGATCAGCTGCCAGTGCAGGATTGTCCCTGCAAAGGTGAAGCCGCCTGCTGGGTTAATGGCGGCTGGCATGAGACCAAACTGAATATTTTGCCGTGACATGTCACACGGGAGTTTAGTACATACCGTTTACCGGAGAAGTTCAAAACGCACTGGATGATGCCATTCACCAGGCGAAATACGTGTCAGCAATCTGGCAGCGGCTTATCCCTGCCACCAGCAATATTTAACTTACGCCTGATGCAGCAGGCCA
>Ga0308166_1004524_pt1 | contig 11099 bp, 12 predicted proteins | sample PhyCR2_2_FD_202137 | JGI IMG/M metagenome (GOLD analysis project Ga0308166, IMG submission 202137) | Phyllosphere microbial communities from UC Gill Tract Community Farm, Albany, California, United States - DLSLCC.R2 | ecosystem: Host-associated > Plants > Phyllosphere > Unclassified | place... | reverse complement strand
TCTTTTCCCGGACATGACCCATGACGACACAACCCGCGTCATTACCGCGCTCCATCAGCTTGCAGGACATTGATATGTTCAGCGCGCCGCCCGTTCAAAAAGTCTCCGTGGTGATCCCGGTCTACAACGAGCAGGAGAGCCTGCCGGAGCTGATCCGCCGTACAACCGCTGCCTGTGACACCCTGGGCAAGGCTTACGAAATTCTGTTGGTGGATGATGGCAGCAGCGATGACTCCGCGATGATGCTGACCGACGCCGCACAGGCGGAGGGCAGCCATATTGTTGCCGTGCTGCTTAACCGTAACTACGGCCAGCACTCGGCGATCATGGCCGGGTTCAGCCACGTGACGGGCGATCTGGTGATAACGCTGGACGCTGACCTGCAAAACCCGCCGGAAGAGATCCCGCGCCTGGTTGCCAAAGCCGACGAGGGCTACGACGTGGTCGGCACCGTGCGGCAAAACCGTCAGGACAGCCTGTTCCGCAAGCTGGCGTCACGCACCATTAACCGGCTGATCCAGCGCACCACCGGTAAAGCGATGGGCGATTACGGCTGCATGCTGCGCGCCTATCGCCGCCACATCATCGACGCCATGTTGCACTGCCACGAACGCAGTACCTTCATTCCGATTCTGGCGAACACCTTTGCCCGCAAAGCGACGGAGATCCCGGTGCTGCACGCCGAGCGCGAGCACGGGGAGTCAAAGTACAGCTTTATGCGTCTGATCAACCTGATGTACGACCTCATCACCTGCCTGACCACCACGCCGCTGCGCCTGCTGAGCGTTTTCGGCAGCGTTATCGCGCTGGCCGGGTTTGCGCTTTCCGTTCTGCTGGTCGTGCTGCGGCTGGCCTTTGGCCCGCAGTGGGCGGCGGAAGGGGTCTTTATGCTGTTTGCCGTGCTGTTCATGTTCATCGGCGCCCAGTTCATTGGTATGGGCCTGCTCGGTGAATACATTGGCCGTATTTACAACGATGTTCGCGCGCGTCCGCGCTACTTTATTCAACGGGTTGTCCGTCAGGAACACACCGCATCTCAAGAGGAAAAACACCCATGAAATCTGTCGTCTTCGCCTATCACGATATGGGGTGCTCGGGCACGCAAGCCTTGCTGGACGCGGGCTTCGACATTACGGCCATCTTCACGCATCCGGACGTTGCCGGAGAAAACCATTTCTTTGGCTCGGTGGCGCGTATTGCGGCTGAACACGGGATCCCGGTGTACGCCCCGGACGACGTGAACCACCCGCTGTGGGTGGATCGCATTCAGAAACTCGCGCCGGACGTGATTTTCTCGTTCTATTACCGCAACCTGCTCTGCGATGCGATCCTGAGCGTGGCAGACAAAGGGGCGTTCAACCTGCACGGCTCCCTGCTGCCAGCCTACCGTGGCCGCGCCCCGCTGAACTGGGCGCTGGTTAACGGTGAAACGGAAACCGGCGTAACGCTGCACAAAATGGTACGACGTGCCGATGCGGGCGGTATCGTGGTGCAGCAGAAAGTGAGCATTGACGCCGATGAGACGGCGCTGGAGCTGCACCGCAAGCTCTGCACCGCCGCGCAAAGCCTGCTGCGCGACGCGCTGCCGACGATCCTTCAGGGAACCTTTACCGAAACCGCGCAGGATGAAAGCAAGGCCAGCTGCTTCGGTCGCCGCACGCCGGAAGATGGCCGTCTGGACTGGAACCAACCGGCCCGCCAGCTGCACAACCTGGTACGCGCCGTGACCGACCCGTGGCCGGGCGCATACAGCTTTGCGGGTGTGAGTAAATTTATCGTCTGGAAATCCCGCGTGCGTGACGACATTCCTGCCGCCAAACCGGGCACCGTCGTCTCGGTCTCCCCGCTGATTGTGAGCTGCGGCGAGCAGGCGCTGGAGATCGTCACCGGACAAACCGACAGCGGCCTGTACGTCCAGGGGGCGCAATTGGCGCAGTCTCTGGGGCTGGTGGCGGGGGCGCTGATCACCAGCGCGCCGGTGGTGGCGCTCAAACGGCGCACGCGCGTGCTGATCCTCGGGGTGAACGGGTTTATCGGTAACCACCTCACCGAGCGTCTGCTGAAAGACGACAACTACGAGATCTACGGTCTGGACATTGGATCCGATGCGATCGGCCGTTTCCTCGGTAATCCGCGCTTCCACTTCGTTGAAGGGGACATCAGCATCCACTCCGAATGGATCGAGTACCACATCAAGAAATGCGACGTGGTGCTGCCGCTGGTGGCGATTGCCACACCGATTGAGTACACCCGTAACCCGCTGCGTGTGTTCGAGCTGGATTTCGAAGAGAACCTGAAGATTATCCGCGACTGCGTGAAATACGATAAGCGCATCATCTTCCCGTCCACTTCTGAGGTGTACGGCATGTGTACCGATAAGAACTTCGACGAGGACACCTCCAGCCTGGTGGTCGGGCCGATCAACAAGCAGCGCTGGATCTACTCCGTCTCCAAGCAGCTGCTCGATCGCGTGATTTGGGCCTACGGCGAGAAAGAGGGGCTACGCTTTACCCTGTTCCGTCCGTTTAACTGGATGGGGCCGCGTCTGGATAACCTGAACGCCGCGCGTATCGGCAGCTCCCGCGCCATCACCCAATTGATCCTGAACCTGGTGGAAGGGTCGCCCATCAAGCTTATCGAAGGCGGCAAACAGAAACGCTGCTTCACCGATATCAGCGACGGCATCGAAGCGCTGTTCCGCATCATCGAAAACAAAGACGGCCGCTGCAACGGGGAGATCATCAACATCGGCAACCCGGACAACGAAGCGAGCATCCGCGAGCTGGCTGAAATGCTGCTGGCAAGCTTTGAGCGCCATCCGCTGCGCAGCCAGTTCCCGCCGTTTGCCGGGTTCCGCGAAGTGGAGAGCAGCAGCTACTACGGCAAAGGCTATCAGGACGTAGAGCACCGCAAGCCGAGCATCCGCAACGCGAAGCGCTGCCTGAACTGGACGCCAACCGTGAAGATGGAGCAGACCATTGATGAAACGCTCGACTTCTTCCTGCGCACCGTGGAGCTGTCGGAACAGGCATCATGAAAAAGGTCGGTTTACGCATTGATGTCGACACCTTTCGCGGCACCCGCGACGGCGTCCCGCGGCTGCTGGAACTGCTGAGCAAGCACGGCGTGCGTGCCAGCATTTTCTTCAGCGTCGGGCCAGACAACATGGGGCGTCATCTGTGGCGCCTGGTTAAACCGGCATTTCTGTTCAAAATGCTGCGCTCGCGCGCGGCATCCCTCTACGGCTGGGATATTTTGCTGGCGGGGACCGCCTGGCCCGGCAGGCGCATCGGGGCGGGGAATGAGGCGATTATCTGCGAAGCGGCGCATCAGCACGAAGTGGGGCTTCACGCCTGGGATCACCATGCCTGGCAGGCCTGGGCGGGCGTCTGGGATATTCCGCGCCTGGAACAAGACGTTGAGCGCGGCGTGCAGGAGCTGGAGGCGATTACCGGCCAGCCCGTGCGCTGTTCCGCCGCGGCGGGATGGCGTGCCGACCAGCGTGTGGTGAAAGCCAAGGAGACCTTCGCGTTTCGCTATAACAGCGATTGTCGCGGTACCGCCCCGTTTTTACCGCTGTTAGGGAACGATCGCACCGGTACGGTTCAAATTCCTGTCACGCTCCCGACCTGGGATGAAGTGGTCGGGCGCGACGTCAGCGCTGAAGGGTTTAACCGCTACATACTGGACTGCATGCATCGCGACGCGGGTACACCGGTCTACACGATTCACGCTGAGGTGGAAGGGATCGCGTATCAGCATGATTTTGATGCGCTGTTGACGATGGCTGCCGTCGAGGGCATTCACTTCTGCCCGCTCGGCGACATGTTGCCAGACGATCTCAGCACCTTGCCGGTCGGCAAAATTGTGCGCAATGAAATGGCCGGTCGGGAAGGCTGGCTTGGCTATCAACAAACCGTGAGCCCGGTATCATGAAAGCAGCCCGTTATGGCGTAGCGCTTCTCGCACTGTTTATTGTTTACTACGTTATCCCGGTCGATCTCCGCCTGTTGTGGCAGCCGGACGAGACGCGCTACGCGGAAATCAGCCGTGAAATGCTCGCCTCAGGCGACTGGATTGTGCCGCATTTTCTCGGCCTGCGTTACTTTGAAAAGCCGATTGCCGGTTACTGGGTTAACAGCATCGGGCAGCTGATCTTTGGCCACTCCAACTTTGCCGTGCGCGCCGGAGCGATCTTCTCCACCGGGTTGACGGCGCTGCTGGTCATCTGGCTCGCCTGGCGCCTCTGGCAGGATAAGCGGGTGGCGATTTTCTCCGGCCTTATCTTCTTAACGTTGTTCCTGGTCTATGGCATCGGCACCTACGCCGTGCTGGATCCGATTATCGCCCTGTGGCTGGCGTTAGCGATGTGCAGCTTCTGGCTGGCCGCACGGTCGAAAACCGTGGCCGGAAAAGCGGGGGGCTACATTCTGCTGGGGCTGGCCTGCGGCATGGGCGTCATGACCAAAGGCTTCCTGGCGCTGGCGGTTCCGGTGATGGGCGTGCTGCCGTGGGTGATTGCGCAGAAACGCTGGAAAGAGGTGCTTGTTTTTGGCTGGCTGGCGATCCTGAGCTGCGTGCTTATCGTCCTGCCCTGGGGGCTGGCGATCGCCCAGCGCGAACCGGATTTCTGGCGTTACTTCTTCTGGGTGGAGCATATCCAGCGTTTTGCGCAGAGCGATGCCCAGCATAAAGCGCCGTTCTGGTACTACCTGCCGTTCCTCGTCGCGGGGAGTCTGCCGTGGCTGGCGCTGCTGCCGGGCGCGCTGCGCCTCGGCTGGCGTGAGAGGCAAAATGAGGGGGCGGGGCTCTATCTGCTGGGCTGGGTGGTGATGCCGCTGCTGTTCTTCAGCATCGCCAAAGGCAAGCTGCCCACCTATATCCTGCCGTGCTTCGCGCCGCTGGCTATCCTGATGGCGCGCTACGCCTGCACGATGGCGGAAAAAGGGGCCCGCGTGCTGCGCGTCAACGGCGGCATCAACCTCGCGTTTGGCGTTATCGGCGTGGCGGCGGCGCTGGTGGTGTCGCCGTGGGGACTCGCTAAACATCCGGTCTGGACATCGGTTGAACTGTACAAAGTCTTCTGTGCCGCGATCGCTTTTCTTATCTGGGCCGCGGTGGGCTGGTTTACGCTGAAGCAGAGCGCGCGGCGCTGGTGGCTCGCGGCACTCTGTCCTGCCGGTCTGGCGCTGCTCATTGGGTTTGCCATCCCTAACCTGGTGGTGGATTCCAAACAGCCGCAGTCGCTGGTGGATACCGTGCGTATGCCGCTGGAGGAGAGCCGGTTTGTGCTGGCAAACAACGTTGGCGTGGCGTCGGGGCTGGCGTGGGAACTGAATCGTCATGACATCATTCTTTTTGGCCAGACCGGGGAGCTGAAATATGGCCTCGGTTACCCGGATGTGAAAGGACGGTTTGTGAGCAATGGTGACATCGCACAATGGCTCGAAACGCATCGTCAGCAGGGGCCGGTATCACTGGTGATCCTGCTTTCAAAAAACGATGACATTGCCCGCGCCGGGCTGCCGAAACCGGACAGCCTGACGATTCAGGGGCGTCTGGCCTACCTGCAATATCTGCCGCAATGATGGCCTGGATCTGGCTGGTACTGGCAAGCCTGCTGAGCTGCGCAGGGCAGCTGTGTCAGAAACAGGCAACCCGGGCGAAGGGCGGTCAGCGAACTGCCCTGTGGCTTGGGCTGGCCTTGCTGGCGCTTGGCTGCGGGATGCTTGCCTGGCTGGTGGTGTTGCAGCTTCTGCCCGTCGGCGTGGCTTACCCCATGCTCAGTCTGAACGTTGTCTGGGTCACGCTGGCGGCGAAAATCGTCTGGCATGAGTCCGTACCGTTACGCCACTGGCTGGGCGTCGGGTTGATTATCGTCGGGATTATCCTGCTGGGAGGAAGCCTGTGAAAGGGGCATGTTGGGCGTTATGCAGCGTGGTGTTGGTCAGCGTGGCGCAACTGGTGCTGCGCCACGCCATGGTGACGCTGCCGCCGGTGAGTGACGCCTTTTTTGCTGCCCTCCGGCACGCCGCGCCCGGCACGGGAACCTTGATGCTGGGTCTAACTGGCTATGTTGCCTCGATGGGCTGCTGGTATCTGGCCCTGCAGCGCATGGCGCTCAGTCGAGCCTATGCCCTGCTGAGCCTCAGCTACATTTTGGTGTGGGGTGCCGCCGTTGTGCTGCCCGGCTGGGGAGAACACTTTTCCTGGCGCGGGCTGGCGGGCGTTGGCCTGATTATTCTCGGCGTGCTGACGATCTTTATGCCGCAGACGTATTGGGGTAAGAAATCGACTCGGCGGTCAAGGTAAAGGGCGTCGGGGTACACACCGCCAGGCTCAGCGTGCCGAAGCGCAGCTGGCTCACCGAATGCGTCTGCGCGGTGCTGTCGATGCTGACAATCTGCCAGGCGCTGCCGCCTCGCTGTTTTACAATCGCCTCTTTCCGCGTCCAGATACGCCAGAAGGCAGAAAGCTGTTCCTCGGGCGCTTCGCGCTCAAGCTCTTCATGCTCGGTGATGCTAAAGACGGCATTCGCCAGCGCCTGCCAGTTCTGCCGCGGGCGGATCACTTCGATATCGCAGCCGACTTCACCTTCGTCGCTCATCAATAAGGCAATGTCGTCGCCGCTATGATAATGTTCTGGCGAGCAGCGTCCGGCCTGCAAGCCAGGATGCGTTTCGCGCACCCTGAGGTGCCCTGTCTGCGAGCGTTGACGCCAGCGGGTCCGCGCTAAGGGTGGAGATTTTTCCCAGTACAAACTGGTACATAGTTACGCCCAGCGTTTAATGATTATCGAAGTATTGATGCCGCCGAATGCGAAGTTATTGCTTTGCAGATACTCACAGTCAATCTGACGGGCTTCCCCCATAATATAATCTAAAGCGCCGCATTGCTCATCCGGTTGTCTTAAATTGAGCGTTGGAATGAACCAGCCTTCGCGCATCATCTCCAGGCTCAGCCAGGCTTCCAGCGCCCCGCACGCGCCCAGCGTGTGGCCAAAATAGCTTTTCAGGGATGAAATGGGCACGCTGTCGCCGAAAATGGCGGCGGTGGCCTGACTCTCGGCGATGTCCCCGCGATCGGTCGCCGTGCCGTGGGCGGAAATGTAGCCAATATCCTGAGGGCTCAGACCCGCCATCGCCAGCGACTGTTCCATACAAATCTGCATGGTTTCACGCTGGGGCTGGGTGATATGGGCCGCATCGCAGTTGGTGGCAAAGCCCACAATCTCGCCGTAAATTGTCGCACCGCGCGCTCTGGCGTGCTCCAGCTCTTCCAGAATGACGGTGCCTGCACCTTCGCCAATCACCAGGCCGTCGCGCTGGCTGTCGAAAGGCGACGGCGTGGTTTTGGGTGCGTCGTTACGCTGGCTGGTGGCGAAGAGGGTATCAAAAACGGCGGCTTCCGAGGGGCAAAGCTCTTCCGCACCGCCCGCCACCATCAAGGTTTGATAACCATGACGAATGGCCTCCCACGCATAGCCAATCGCCTGGCTCCCGGAGGTACAGGCGCTCGAGGTGGGGATCACCCGTCCGCGCAGGCCAAAGAACAGTCCCGTATTGACGGCGGTAGTGTGCGGCATCATCTGCACATAGGTCGTGCCGGTGATGTTATGGGTGTGCTTTTCCATAAGCATGGACGCGAATTCGCTCACCGGCCCGGTGCTGCCCGTCGACGAGCCGTAGGCGATGCCGGTTTGACCGCTGGTCAGCACGGCGTCGTCGATCAGGCCCGCCTGCTCCAGCGCCAGCTCGGTGGCGCGGGTAGAGAGCAGCGACACGCGACCCATGGCCCGAATCCGCTTGCGGGTGTAGTGATCCGGCAGGGTGAAGTCCTCAATGGGCGCGGCCAGCAGGGTTTGCAGACCGTCATACGCCTGCCATTCAGACATGGTGCGCACCGCATTTTCATATCCGCGCAGGCGGCGTGAAATGGTCGGCCACGCTTCGCCAAACGCGGTGATGCCGCCCATGCCGGTAATCACGACGCGACGCGTCATAGCATACCTCCGTTAATCGAGATCACCTGGCGCGTCACATAGCCCGCCTTGTCTGACATCAGGTAGCTCGCAAGCCCGGCCACTTCGTCAGCGTGGCCCATACGCTGCATCGGGATCGTCGACATTGCCGCGTTCAGCGCGGCCTCGTCCATCTCGATCATGCCGGTATCAATCAGCCCCGGCGCGATGCAGTTCACGGTGATTTTGCGCTTCGCCAGCTCAACGGCCAGCGCTTTGGTGGCCCCGATAATCCCGGCTTTGGCGGCGCTGTAGTTCACCTGCCCGCGGTTGCCCATCAGGCCAGAAACCGACGATAGGGTGATAATCCGCCCGCCCTTGCGGGTGCCGATCATCGGCATAATGCAGGGATGGATAACGTTATAGAAACTGTCGAGATTGGTGTGGATTACGCTGTCCCAGTCATCCTCGCTGAGCGCCGGAAACGCGCCGTCGCGGGTGATGCCTGCGTTACTGACCACGCCATACCATGCGCCGTGGTCAGCCATTTCCTGTTCCAGCACCGTGCGGCACTGCTCGCGGTTGCCCACGTCGAAGGCAAGTAAACGGCCCGTGCCGCCCGCCTGAACAATCGCGTCGAGTGTCTCCTGTGCGCCAGCGGCATCGCGGTGGTAATGCACGCCCACGGTGAAACCGTCAGCCGCAAGCTGAAGGGCAATAGCGCGGCCAATGCCTTTGCTGGCACCGGTGACCAGTACGGATCTCATGATGGCGTTCCCTGATTGAAAAGTGATGTTAATTCTTCTTCGCTCGGCTGGAAGGTGTTCACCCGGCCCGTGGCAAGGGAGGCGTTATCCGCGTGGATGACGCATTCGAAGCTGCCAAAGCGTTCATCCTGCATCAGCCGTTCGATGGTGATAGTCAGCGTGGTGCCTGCGATAAACAGCCCTGCGGTGCATACCAGTTCACGCGCGCCCAGCACCATGCCCAGCGGGCTGTGCGGCAGCCCTTTTTGCAGGCGATGCCACTCAGACCAGACGCCGACGGTCTGCGCCATCAGCTCCAGCGCAAACCAGCCCGGCAGGTCGCCGTCGGCGTTCAGAAACGGGGCGAGCACGCCGTGCCCGCTCACCGTGACGCTGCACGCTGCGCCATTGTCGGTGACGCTCTCGACGGTCTCCAGCAGCATCATGGGCGCGTCGTGAGGAAGGTACTCGGCGGGGGATAAATATTTCATCACACTCTCCCCAGCAGAAGGCTGGCGTTGTTGCCGCCAAACGCGAACGAGTTCGACAGGATCGCCGGTTTTTTCAGCGGGGCAGGCGCGTGCAGCAGTCCGCAGGCGGGCAGCGTGTCGTCCTGCGCGTAGCGGGAAAAATCCTGCGGCGGCAGCGGCAGGTTGCGGGTCAGGATCAGCCAGCTTAGCGCGGCCTCGGTGATCCCGGCGGCGCCCAGCGTGTGGCCGGTCAGATGTTTGGTGGAACTGCACGGCACGCGTTCGCCAAACAGATCGTGGATAACCTGCGCCTCAATGCGATCGTTAAGCGGCGTGGCGGTGCCGTGCAGGTTGATATAGCCGATATCATCCGCCGTCATGCCCGCCTCGTTCAGCGCCTGCGTGATGGCGCGGATGGCCCCTTCACCCTGCGGGTGCGGCGCGGAAATATGATACGCATCGCTGGATTCACCCGCGCCCAGCAGCGCGATCTCTCCCGGCTTGCGGGTTAGCACCATCAGCGCCGCCGCTTCACCAATGGTGATCCCCCGCCGGTCACGGCCAAAGGGTTCGCACTGGGTTGGCGAGAGGGACTCCAGGCTGTTAAACCCGTTAACCGGCATGCGGCTCAGGCTGTCGGCACCGCCCACAATGGCGACATCCACCAGTCCGGCGTTGATCAAACGACAACCGCTGATGATTGCCCGCGCGCTGGAGGAGCAGGCGGTCGAGAGGGTATATGCCGGGCCGTCCAGCTCAAGCCAGCTGGCGAGAAAGCGCGACGGATCGCCCAGCTCCTGCTGCGGGTATTGCCACTGCGGGCTGTCCTCGCCGTTCTGAGAGAGGCGCACGTACGCGTCACCTTCGTCCAGTCCGGACGTGCTGGTGCCAAGCACCACCGCCACACGGTCGCGTCCCACGCGCGCGATGGCCGCATCGACGGCAGGCTGGATCTGCGCCAGCGCTGCCAGTAACAGCTGGTTGTTACGGCTGCGATGCGCCGACAGGTGGTCCGGTATTGACGGCAGCTCGCCTTCCACGCCGCCCAGCACCGCATCCGGCACGCCCTGCAGCCAGCCTGCGCGGTGACGCATCCCCGGCGCAACGCCTGCGGTCAGATTTGCCGCAATCTCATCAGCCGAGTTACCCAGGGCGTTGACCATGCCAACGGCAGAAAGGTAGATCATCTCAGTCACCCAGATATCGAATGGTGATGTGGTAGTTAAAAACATGCTGCTCGATGCTAATCGGCTCACGTTTGCCTTTGCGTTGCAGGTAGACAATCTCCGTGACCAGCTTGCCGTCGGGGTTGCGCAGCTCGCGTCTGCTGTCAGTATCGTTCAGCGTCCAGCCTTTCGGCAACTGCGGCTGCCAGGCGCTGAGCGGCCAGTGGCTTAGCATCACGTCCGCCAGTACCTGGCTGGCGGGCGGCAGCTCCGGCGCCACAACAGACTGTTCGGTATGGATACCGGTATTGTCATACGTCGCGAGGAACAGACGGATCCCCACGGAGGAGAGGCCGGCCAGCGTCACCTTATGTTCGTCAGCATTCAGCATCACCAGCAGCGACTGGGTGTGTCCGTTGAACCTGCCGGTCAGCAGCTGTTGCGAGCTCATTGCCGGGGTGATACCCGGCGGCGGCAACGTCACGCGGGTGCCCGGCTGGAGCCAGGCCTCGGGCCGCGCGTCATCGCGGTTCGGCGAATGGCTACACCCTGCCAGCAGCAGCGCCAGAAGACATATCGCCAGGCGGTAAAATCGGATCATCGTATTTTCTCTTTCGTCGTCGGCATCGCCAGCGGGGCGAGCAGGAAGGCGGTGAAAATGCCGCTCACCAGCACAATGCCAAAGCTGCTGATGGCCTGGGTGGTGCTGAACACCAGCATGCCCAGCGTCAGCAGCGTGGTCATCATGGCAAGCGTA
>Ga0308166_1004522_pt1 | contig 11101 bp, 9 predicted proteins | sample PhyCR2_2_FD_202137 | JGI IMG/M metagenome (GOLD analysis project Ga0308166, IMG submission 202137) | Phyllosphere microbial communities from UC Gill Tract Community Farm, Albany, California, United States - DLSLCC.R2 | ecosystem: Host-associated > Plants > Phyllosphere > Unclassified | place... | reverse complement strand
GACCAGCAGGACAAGATCTTCGACGCGTTCCACCAGGCCGACGGCTCCACCGCGCGCAAGTACGGCGGCACGGGGCTGGGCCTGTCGATCTCGCGCGACCTGACGGCCCTGCTGGGCGGGCGGATCGCGCTGGCCAGCACGCCGGGCGAGGGCAGCACGTTCACGCTGTCCCTGCCGCGCGACGGCGCCGTCGCGGCCACGCCGCCCGTGCTGCCGCCGGCCCAGCCGCCGGTGCGCGCGCCGGCGCCGGAACCGGAACCGCACGCGGCCGGCGCCCCCGCGCCGACGGCGCTGCCGGCCTTCGCCGACGACCGCGCCCAGCCGGCCGCGGGCGTGCGCACGGTGCTCGTCGTCGAGGACGAGCCGGAGTTCGCGCGCATCCTGTACGGCCTGGCGCACGACATGGAATTCCGCTGCCTCGTCGCGCTGACGGCGCACGAAGGCCTGGAGCTGGCCATGAGCGAACACCCGGACGCGATCCTGCTCGACGTCCGCCTGCCGGACGGCTCCGGCCTGTCCGTGCTGCAGCAATTGAAGGACAACCCGGCCACGCGCCACATCCCGGTGCACGTCGTGTCGAGCCAGGACAACGCCGGCGAGGCGCTGCACCTGGGTGCGATCGGCTATGCGCTGAAGCCGACGTCGCGCGAACAGCTGGAAGAGGTGTTCCGCAAGCTGAAGGACAAGTCGTCGCAGCAGATCAAGCGCGTGCTGCTCGTCGAGGACGACGAGCGCCAGCGCGACAGCGTCGTGCAACTGATTTCCGACACCGACGTCGAGATCGCCGCCGTCGGTTCCGGCGCCGAGGCGCTCGATTTGTTGCGCGCGCAGATCTTCGACTGCATGATCATCGACCTGAAGCTGCCGGACATGCAGGGCAACGAATTGCTCAAGCAGATGTCGCTGGAAGAGCTGTGCTCGTTCCCGCCGGTGATCGTGTACACGGGCCGCAACCTGACGCGCGACGAGGAGGCCGAGCTGCTGAAATACTCGCGCTCGATCATCATCAAGGGCGCGCGCTCGCCGGAGCGCCTGCTGGACGAGGTCACGCTGTTCCTGCACAAGGTCGAATCGGAGCTGTCGTCGGAACGCCAGACGATGCTCAAGACGGTGCGCGGCCGCGACCGCGTGTTCGAAGGCCGCACGATCCTGCTGGTGGACGACGACGTGCGCAACGTGTTCGCGCTGACCAGTGCGCTGGAGCAACGTGGTGCGAAGGTGGAGGTGGGCCGCAACGGCTACGAAGCCATCGCCAAGCTGGATGACAACGAAGCGATCGACCTCGTGCTGATGGACGTGATGATGCCGGGCATGGATGGCCTGGAAGCGACGCGCCGCATCCGCCAGGACGGCCGTTTCGACCGCCTGCCGATCATCGCCATCACGGCGAAGGCGATGAAGGACGACCAGGAGCAGTGCCTGGCCGCCGGCGCGAACGATTATCTCGCCAAGCCGATCGACCTGACCCGGCTGTACTCGCTGTTGCGCGTGTGGATGCCGACGCTGGAGCGCATTTGAAGAACACTCACAATCCGCCGAGCGACATCGACATCGAGATGCGGATGCTGATCGAAGCGGTGTACCTCAAGTACAACTACGACTTCCGCGACTACACGGGCGCGTCGCAGAAGCGCCGCGTGCTGGCCGCGCTGCGCGCGATGGAGTGCGGCACCGTCTCGGAACTGCAGGCGCGCGTGATGCACGATCCGGCGGCATTCGCGCAACTGCTGCAGTTCCTGACCATTCCGGTTACGGAAATGTTCCGCGATCCGGATTATTATCTGGCGGTACGCCGCCTCGTCGTGCCGTTCCTGAAGACATATCCGTCGCTGAACGTGTGGGTGGCCGGGTGCAGCACGGGCGAGGAGGTATATTCCCTCGCTATCCTGCTGCACGAGGAAGGCTTGCTGGAGCGCACGCAGATGTACGCCACCGACATCAATCCCGATTCGCTGGAAGCCGCGCGGCGCGGTGTGATGCCGCTCGACAAGATGCGCCTGTACACGGAAAACTACCAGAAGGCGGGCGGCACGGGCGCGTTCTCGGACTATTACACGGCCGCGTACGGCGGCGCGCTGTTCGACCGCGCGCTCGTCGAGAAAGTCACGTTCGCCGACCACAGCCTGGCGACCGACGCCGTGTTCGCGGAAACGCATTTCATCAGCTGCCGCAACGTGATGATCTACTTTAACCGGCGCCTGCAGAACCGGGTGCTCGGGCTGTTCCACGAATCGCTGTGCCACCGCGGCTTCCTTGGCCTCGGCAGCAAGGAAAGCATCGACTTTTCCTCGTATGCGCAGCGCTTCGAACCGCTCGCCAAACGCGAGCGGCTGTTCCGCAAGGCCGGTACATGACGCCCGTCGCCGCACCCGTAGCGGTGCAGTCGCCGCCCGACGCCGTGCTGAGCGCGGCCCTGCGCGGCCGGCGCTTCGACGCGGTCGTGATCGGCGGCTCGGCCGGCAGCGTGGATGCGCTCGTCGCGCTGCTGCCCGCCATCCCGGCCGGCTTCGGCTTGCCCGTGTTCTGCATCGTGCACCTGCCGGGCGACCGCGAAAGCCGCCTCGCCGAGCTGTTCGCCGAGCGCCTGCCCGTGCCCGTGCGCGAGGCGACGGACAAGGCCGAGATCGTGCCCGGCACCGTCTACTTCGCCGGCCCCGGCTACCACCTGTCCGTCGAGCAGGACCGCACGTTCTCGATCAGCTGCGAGCCGCCCGTGCATTTCGCGCGCCCGGCCATCGACGTGCTGATGGAATCGAGCGCGGACGTCTACGGCCCCGGCCTCGTCGGCATCCTGCTGACGGGCGCCAACCACGACGGCGCGAACGGCATGGCCCGCATCCGCGCGCGCGGCGGCTTTACCGTCGTGCAGGATCCGCTCGACGCCCAGGTGCCGACGATGCCCGTCAGCGCGATCGCGGCCAGCAACCCGAATTTGATCTTGCCTCTGGAGCGCATCCACGCCCTGTTGCCCATGTTGGAGACGAATGAATCATGAGCGCACCCGACCCTAGCAAACTGCTGATCGTCGACGATCTGCCGGAAAACCTGCGCGCGCTCGACGCCCTGATCCGCGACGAGAAGCGCCTCGTGTTCCAGGCGCAGTCCGGCGAAGAGGCGCTGTCGCTGATGCTCGAACACGATTTTGCGCTGGCCATCCTGGATGTGCAGATGCCCGGCATGGACGGCTTCGAACTGGCCGAACTGATGCGCTCGACGTCGCGCACCCGGAATATCCCGATCGTGTTCGTGTCCGCCGCCGGCCGCGAGCTGAACTATGCATTCAAGGGCTACGAGACGGGCGCCGTCGACTTCCTGTACAAGCCGCTCGACCCGGACGCCGTGCGCAGCAAGGTCAACGTGTTCGTCACGCTCGACCAGCAGCGGCGCGAGATGCAGCGCCAGATGGAAGCGCTGGAAGCGGCGCGGCGCGAGCAGGAAGTGCTGCTGCGCGAGCTGAACGCGACCCAGGCCGAGCTGCAGCGCTCGCTGCGCATGCGCGACGAATTCATGTCGCTCGTCGCGCACGAGCTGCGTACCCCGCTCAACACGCTGTTCCTGGAAACCCAGATGCGCAGCCTGCAGCTCAAGCGCGGCAATCTGCCGGCATTCAATCCGGACCAGATGAACAACATGATCAAGCGCGACGAGCGCCAGATCAAGGCCATGATCCGCCTGATCGACGACATGCTGGACGTCTCGCGCATGAAGAGCGGCACCCTGTCGATCCGTCCCGCCAAGGTCGAGCTGATGGCGCTCCTGGAGCGCGTCGTCAACGACCTGTCGCTGCAGGCCGCCGCCGCGGGCGCCAACGTCGTGCTGGCGCCGTACCGCACCGTGGAAGGCTACTGGGATGAGTTCCGCATCGAGCAGGTCGTCGTCAACCTGCTGACCAACGCGCTGCGCTACGGCGGCGGCGGGACGATCGAGGTGGGCGTGGTGCAGGAGGGCTGCACCGCACGCATCGACGTGCGCGACCACGGCAAGGGCATCGCGCCCGACTACATCGAGCGCATCTTCGAACCGTACGAACGCGGTACCAAAGCGGGCGAGCCGAAAGGCCTGGGCCTCGGCCTGTACATTTCGCGCCAGCTGGCGGTGTCGCATGGCGGCCAGCTCACTGCACAAAGCACGCCGGGGCAGGGTGCCACGTTCAGCCTCACCCTGCCGTGCACGGAACCGGTCATGCAGCCGGCTGCGGCGCCGGCCTGACCGGGATACCCTGAATCGGCCCGATAGGCGCCGCCTATCCGCGGCCGATAGCTAAAATCAATTGATAAAATCCGTTCAATCAATTTCACATGACCCCGTGTGCAGGGTATAGTGTGTTCCTACGCTTTTATTAACCCCGAAAGAGGAGTTCTGAATGTCCATCATCAACACCGAAATCAAGCCGTTCAAAGCAACCGCTTACCACGCAGGCAAGTTCATCGACCTGACCGAAGCCGACTTCAAAGGCACCTGGTCGGTCCTGATGTTCTACCCGGCGGACTTCACCTTTGTCTGCCCGACCGAACTGGAAGACCTGGCTGCTTTCCAGCCGGAGTTCGAGAAGATGGGCGTGAAAGTCTACGGCGTGTCGACCGACACCCACTTCGCTCACAAGGCATGGCACGACACGTCGGACGCGATCAAGAAGGTCAACTACCCGCTGATCGGCGACCCGACCGGCATCCTGTCGCGTAACTTCGAAGTCATGATCGAAGAAGAAGGCCTGGCCCTGCGCGGCACGTTCGTGATCAATCCGGAAGGCCAGATCAAGGTCATGGAAGTGCACGACAACGGCATCGGCCGCGACGCGTCGGAACTGATGCGCAAAGTCAAGGCTGCCCAGTACGTCGCAGCCCACCCGGGCGAAGTGTGCCCGGCCAAGTGGACCGAAGGCGCCGAAACGCTGAAGCCGTCGCTGGACCTGGTCGGCAAGATCTAAGCAGTAGCAGTAACAGTAAAGCAATACCTGTAGTACAGGCACCGGCCGCGAGGGGCGGCCGGTGCCCACCCCCTCCCTTTGCCCGCCCGCCGGGCCTGCCATAGCCAGACAGGCGATCTCACTAGTCGATCTGCCGGTCCAGATTCACTATTTAGATTTGATGGATGCGTGTCGCATGTGCGACGCATCGGCCTGAACACGATTGAACGGAAGGATACGACCATGCTCGAACTTGAACTGAAGAACCAACTCGCCGGCTACCTGCAACGCGTGCAGCAACCTTTCGAGATCGTCGCATCGCTCGACGACAGCGAGACGTCGAAGCAGACGCTCGACCTGCTGCAGACCATCGCCGGCCTGCGCGCCGACAAGATCACGCTGCGTACCGACGGCGACGACGCCCGCAAGCCGTCGTTCACCCTGAAGCGTGCCGGCACCGACATGAACCTGCGCTTTGCAGGTCTGCCGCTGGGCCACGAATTCACGTCGCTCGTGCTGGCGCTGCTGTGGACCGGCGGGCACCCGCCGAAAGTCGACGCCGAAACGATCGACGCGATCAAGGCGCTGGACGGCGAGTACGACTTCGAGATGTACATGTCGCTGACCTGCCATAACTGCCCGGACGTCGTGCAGGCCCTGGCGCTGATGGCGATCCTGAACCCGCGTGTGAAAACCACCGTGATCGAAGGCGGCGCCTACCAGGCCGAAGTCGAGCAGCGCAAGGTGATGGCCGTGCCGATGGTGTTCCTGAACGGCGAACTGTTCGGTTCGGGCCGCATGATGATCGAAGAGATCGTCGCCAAGCTGGACAAGGGCGCCGGCGCCCGCGACGCGGCCAAGCTGAACGCCAAGGACCCGTACGACGTGCTGATCGTCGGCGGCGGCCCGTCGGGCGCGGCGGCTGCCGTGTACGCGGCCCGCAAGGGCATCCGCACCGGCATCGCGACGGAACGCTTCGGCGGCCAGGTGAACGACACGATGTCGATCGAGAACTACATCTCCGTGCTGGAAACGGACGGCCCGAAATTCTCGGCCGCCCTCGAAGCGCAGGTGCGCCACTACGGCGTCGACATCCTGACGCAGCAGACGGCCGCCAAGATCATCCCGCCGGCCGCGCCGGGCGAGCTGGTCGAAGTGCAGTTCAGCAACGGCGGTTCGCTGAAGTCGAGCACGGTGATCCTGTCGACGGGTGCGCGCTGGAGGAACGTGAACGTGCCGGGCGAGCAGGAATACAAGAACGCCGGCGTCAACTATTGCCCGCACTGCGACGGCCCGCTGTACAAGGGCAAGCGCGTGGCGGTCATCGGCGGCGGCAACTCGGGTGTGGAAGCGGCGATCGACCTGGCGGGCATCGTCGAGCACGTGACCCTGATCGAGTTCGCGTCGCAGCTGAAGGCGGACGCGGTGCTCGTCAACAAGGTCGAGAGCCTGTCGAACGTGACGATCCACGTCAATGCGCAGACGACGGAAATCACGGGCGACGGCAGCAAGGTGAACGGCATCCGCTTCAAGGACCGCATCAGCGGCGAAGAGCACCACGTACCGCTGGCCGGCGTGTTCGTCCAGATCGGCCTGGTGCCGAACACCGAGTTCCTGAAGGGTTCGGTGGAACTGTCGCGCTTCGGCGAGATCGTCGTCGATGCGCACGGCCGCACCAACATCCCGGGCGTGTTCGCCGCGGGCGACGCGACCACGACGCCGTTCAAGCAGATCGTGATCGCGGCGGGCGAAGGGGCGAAAGCGGCGCTGTCCGCATTCGACTACCTGATCCGCATGCCGGTGGCCGTCGAAGCGGCGTAAGCCAACGCTGGGAATGCAGGCCCGGACGGGAAACCGTCCGGGCTTTTTTACGCCATCGCAATTCGGGGTCAGAGCACATATTTCCCAAAATTCGGGGTCAGAGCACATTTTCGATCAATTTCCTGTCGCACAGCGAATTCGCATTCCGACCAATTCATGCCGGGCATGGTTGGCGGTGGCATGGTTGCCTGCTGCAGAATTTTGCTTGCGAGATCTTGCAATTAAATGTGCTCTGACCCCGAATTTTCGGGAAAACGTGCTCTGACCCCGAATGTCGCTTTATGGGCTCGGGCGGCGGCGCAGGGCCAGGGCGGCGAGGACGCAGCCGCTTGCGAATACCGGCAGGCTGCCCGGTTCCGACACCGGCGTGACGGTCGCGAACGCGGCATCGGCCCACACCGTGGCGGGCCCGCCCGGCATCAGGTCGATCGACGCGACGTTGCCGGCGGTGCCGGGCGCGTAGGCGTCGAGGCCCGCAGTCACCAGCGCGATGCCGAAGCCGGTGCCGACCGAGCCGCCGGGCGCGATGGCGAAGTCGGCGTCGAAGCTGAGCAGCCCGCCGAACGTGACGGCCTGCAGCAGTTCGTTGAACGTCCGGTCGTTGCGGAACACGACGGCGGCGCTCACGTTGCCGTCGACGGCGCCCGTCATGAGCGCGCCGCCGTCGAACGCGCCGTCGAACCGGCTCAGCGTGGCCGTCGCCGGCGCCGCGTCCGCGAGCGCCGCGAACGTGAGGTCGAGATAGCCGGTGCCCGTCAGGGAGGTGGTGTCGACCGTGATGCGGTACAGCGGCCCGGCGAATGCCGCGTTGGCGCCTGCGGCCAGGACGAGCGCCAGCAGTGTGCGCGTCAACAATGATGTCAGGTGTCGGATCATGGCGAGCCTTTCAGAACGTGATGCCTTGCAGTTTGGGGGTATAGGCGATGGCGCCCTTGGTCGGATTGCCGAACGTCGCCGTCACGCTGACGGTGGCGCCGGGCTCGATCCGGTTCACCGGCAGTGCGATGCCCGGTGCGCCGGCCGCGTCGCCCTGGCCGTTGTCGAGCGTGACGCCGGGCGTCAGGCCGTCGGCCACGAAGCGCAGGGCGCCGGCGGCGAGCGGGGCGCCCGTGGTATTGGTCAACGAAACCGTACCGGTGAACTGGCCCGTGAACCGGTTCACGCTCAAGCCGCTCTGCGCGACCTTGACGCTGCCGGTGAGGTCGGCGGCCGTCGGCTGGCTCACGAACGTGCTCACGCTGGACGGTTCGAGGTCGGCGCTGGCGTGGCCGGCGATGACCGGGTGGTCGCCCGCATAGCTTTCGTTCGCGTTGGCCGACGTGACGTGGCGCTGCAGCGTGCGCGGCGTGGCGCCGCCGAACGCGAGATCGACCCGGCGCTGCACCGTGCCGTTGTTGACCGCGACGACGACGACCCGGCCGTCGCCGCCCTTGTACGCGGTCACGTACACGTCGGGGTAGGGATTCTCGGTGGCGCCGATGCGCACGTAGCCGGGACGGACGAACTTCGCGTACTGCGACATGATCCAGCCGCGTTTGCTGACGCTGCCGTCCTCGGTGATCAGGCCGTAGAAGCGCCGGATGTACCACCAGACGTAGGCGCTGTAGTTCGCAGCCATGGCCTTGTGGACCTCGACCGCCACCGGCATCGCCTTGGCCCAGTCGTTCGCGCTGGACGTGCTGTCGGTATAGTGCTCCGTCATCCACAGTTCCTTGCCCTTGGCACGCGCCAGCGGATAGTCGCTGGGTGTCGCGCCGTACAGGTGCCCGGCCACGATGGACAGCTGGGCGGCCGCGCCGGCGTCGTTCAGGATCGGATCGGACAGGACCTTGCGAAAGCCCAGCGATTCCGGCGCCATCAGCTTGAGGCCGGCAAAGCGCGGACCCTGCGATGTCAGGAAAGCGGCGAACTGCGCGCCCGTCCACTGGCAACCTTCGTAGTCCGGGTCCCAGTCCGGTTCGTTCTGCACCGAGATGCCGTACAGCGCCGCGCCGTGCGTGCGCATATAGTCCGCAAAGCCCAGCAGGTGCGCGGCGTAGTCGGGGTAGTACGCGGGGATCAGGCTGCCGTGCGCGATGTTGTTCGACGTTTTCATGGAGGCAGGGGGTGTCCACGGGGTGGCGAACAACGTGACGCCTTTCGCCTTCGCCAGCTGCGCCGTCGGCAGCTGCGTCGGCCAGGCCGCGCTGGACGGGTCGATGCGCATGCGCATGACCGTCAGGCCGATCTGGCCGGGGCCGGTGCCGAAGGCGGTGTCGACCTGCGCCGGTGTCAGGTCGGCGATCCAGCCGGCCCCGTTGTGCCCGCCGAAGCCGCGGACCACCTGGTAGGTCGCGGCGGGATCGATGGCGATTGTCTGGGCGACGGCCGCGGGCAGCATGCACGCCGCGAACAGGGACGTGCCCCAGCGTGCCAGAGTGTGTTTCAACATGAGGGTCTCCTCCTGGTCGGTTCTTGTGGTGTCGGGATTACTGGCTGACGAAGGTGTTGACGCTGCCCGGCTCGATGAACGCGGTCGCGACGCCGCCCGTGACCGTGTACTGGCCGGCGTAGCCGACGTTGTCGCTCGACGTCGTGCGGTATTTCGTGAAGCCGGCGGCGGCGCTGCCGACCTGCAGCTGGAGCTGGCGCTGGGCCGTGCCGGTGTTGATCGCCACCACGACCAGCTTGCCGGCGCTGTTCTTGAACGCCGTGACGTAGACGTCGGCATATGGTTTTTCCGTCGCCGCGATGCGCACGGCGCCAGGGCGGACGTATTTCGCGAACTGCGCCATGATGAAGCCGCGCTTGCTCACGTTGCCGTCTTCCGTCAGCAGGCCGTACGAGCGGCGGATGTACCACCAGACGTAGGCGCTGTAGTTGGCCACCATGCTGTTGTGCAGCTCCAGCGCCACCGGCATCGCCTTGCTCCAGTCGTTCGCGCTGGAGGTGCTGTCGGTGTAGTGCTCCGTCATCCACAATTCCTTGCCCTTCGAACGCGCCAGCGGATAGTCGCTCGGGTTCACGCCGTACAAGTGGCCGCCGACGATGTCGAACTGCGGCGCGGCCGTCGCGCTGTTCAGGATCGGGTCCGTCAGCGTCTTGCTGAAGCTGAAGGACTCGGGCGCCATCACCTTGTAGCTGCCGAAGCGCGCACCCTGGCCCGCCAGGAAGTTGATGAACTCCGTCGCATTCCACAGGCAGCTCTCGTAGTTGCCGGGGTCGAAGTCCGGTTCGTTCTGGACCGAGATGGCGTAGAGCGACGCGCCGCCGGCCTGCATCGTGTTGGCGAAATTCAGCAGGTGGGTCGCGTAGTCGCCGTAATGGCTCGGCGACAGCCGCCCGGAATTCAGGTTGTTGTTCGTCTTCATGTAGGCGGGCGGCGACCAGGGCGTGGCGAACAGGATTGCGCCCTTCGCTTTGGCGAGCTGCGCCGACGCCAGTTGCGTGGACCATTTGCCGGCGTCCGGGTCGATGCGCAGGCGCATGATGGACAGGCCGATCTGGCCCGTGCCGTTGCCGAACGCCGCGTCGACCTGGGCCGGCGTCAGCTCCGCCGCCCAGCCGGCGCCGCTGAAGCCGCCGAAGCCGCGCACGGTCTGGTACGTCGTGGCCGGGTTGATGGCGACGGTCTGCGCCGAGGCGGCGGTCGCAAAGGCGGCGAGAGCGCCGAGGATCAGGGATGCCGACGCAAGGCGGCGGGTGGTGCGCGAAAGAACATGAGGCATGAACGTCTCCGTGGTGCGATGGGTGGCCCGAGCCGCGCGGCCCGGGAAGGGCGCTGCTGGTGCTGCGGTGCTGCTGATGCCGTGATACGGTGCCGGCGGGCCGGCGGACAGGCGGACAGGCGAGCGGCGTCCCATCCCGGCGCGGGACACGACGTCAGCGTGAAGCGATGGATTGCCGGCGCGGGCGTTCAGCGCCGGACGGAAGCGGGCGGGAAATCGGGGAGGAAGAGGGGAGGAACGACGAGGAGAACGACGGCAAGCGGACGACGGCGCAGGACAAAGTTGTGCAGCATGTCTCCTCCGATGAGCGTGATGGCGCTTCCCGCCCAACAGGGCAGGGAAACCGGGGCTTGTTATTTTCTGTTATTTCACAATCGAATGTCTTACGATAACAGTTGTATTGGCGCCATCTTATGCTTCGGCTGATGCGCGATCAAACCAAAGATTGTCAGCAATCATTCAATTATTGTATTTATGATAATCGGGTTGCGCTGCCGTGCCGGGCGTTGCGGCGCCGGTCGCCGTCGCGGCGCTCGCGCCGTACGGACGCCGGCACTGCCTGGGCGCCGGTACCGTCCAACCCGAATTCAAGGGCATGCCGCAACGAGCGCACGGTGACGGGCTTCGTCACGGTCGCGCTGAACGCGTGGTATAGCGGGGGAAAAGG
>Ga0308166_1004521_pt1 | contig 11103 bp, 9 predicted proteins | sample PhyCR2_2_FD_202137 | JGI IMG/M metagenome (GOLD analysis project Ga0308166, IMG submission 202137) | Phyllosphere microbial communities from UC Gill Tract Community Farm, Albany, California, United States - DLSLCC.R2 | ecosystem: Host-associated > Plants > Phyllosphere > Unclassified | place... | reverse complement strand
CCAGAAAAGAAAAAATCAACGACACTAGGACTACAATATATATAGCACTATATTTTAGCAATCTATTATTTAAATTAGGATGTGCATTTTTAGCGTTCATATTTCTCGCAATATAAATTAAATAGGTGTTATTAATAATCAATAGGCCTCAGCAATTTTATTAATTATATAATAATCACAAGTAAATATTCAAAGCATAACAATTTGATACGTACCTTGCATTTATAGCAAGGTACGTTCATTGTTTATTTTCTCTGAATTATTTTCTAATTTTTTCGAGCAACTCAGCTGTTTTTGAAGCCATCAATGTTTCGTCACCCCTTGATTCAACATTTAGTCGAATAACAGGTTCCGTATTTGAGCTTCTCAAATTGAAACGCCATGAATCGTAATCAATACTAATACCATCAGTATAGTCAACGGTAAGTGCATCAGGTTTATATTCCTCAAGAATAGAGTCAATAATAGAAGCCTGATCTATAACTTTACTATTAATTTCACCGCTTGCAGGGAATGCCTTCATCCGGTCATGCACCAATTCGCCCAGTGACTTCCCCTTTATACATAGCAGTTCCGTTACTAACAACCATGGGATCATTCCACTATCACAGTAGGCAAAATCACGGAAATAATGGTGGGCGCTCATTTCCCCACCATAGATAGCGTCTTCTTCGCGCATACGTTCTTTAATAAATGCGTGGCCAGTTTTGGACATCACAGGAGTACCGCCAGCACGCTTAACTATATCAACTGTATTCCACGATAAACGCGGATCATGGATTATTTTCGCCCCCGGCTGTTTTTCCAAGAAAGCCGCAGCCAAAAGGCCAACAATATAATAGCCTTCTATAAACTGTCCTTTTTCATCAAACATAAAGCAACGATCGAAATCACCATCAAAAGCTATCCCCATATCTGCACCGTGTTGGATCACAGCATTGCTAGTATCTGCACGGCATTCTGGTAACAATGGATTAGGAATACCATTAGGGAAATTACCATCAGGTGTATTATGTACTTTAATAAAGGTAAGCGGTATTTTTAGAGCATTAAAACGAGCTTCAATAGCATCAATAATTGGCCCAGCCGCACCGTTACCAGAGTTGATAACCAGCTTCAGTGGCTTAATGTTATTTACATCGATATAAGAAAATAGGTGGTCAATATAAGCCTCAACAACGGAGATTTTTTTGTATTCACCTCGCGCAGTCTCATCGATTAAGGGGAAGTCATTTGCTTCTGCCAAACGTTGCACATCACGAAGGCCAGTATCACCGCTAATTGGCCTAGCTCCCTGACGTACTAACTTCATGCCGTTATAATCCATCGGGTTATGGCTAGCAGTAACTTCGATGCCACCATCTACATTGAGATGCCAAGTGGCGAAATAAATTTCTTCAGTACCTGACATACCAATATCAAGCACATCAACACCAGAGTCTTGTAAGCCGCGTGCAAGCGCTAGTTTCAAGGATTCACTTGTTAGGCGCGCATCACCACCAAGCACGATAGTTTTTGGTTTCAGGTAATCACCATAGGCACGCCCAATGCGCCAGGCAATGTCTTCATTCAACTCATCGCCCAACCGGCCACGGATGTCATAAGCTTTAAAACAGGTCAATTTCTGCATCTTTGTCGCTCCTTCAAGCAATGCTCAACTCATCCACACATAGAAATTTTGTGCAAATGATATAAAATCAAATACGGCCGTAGCGATCTTTAAATCGAACAATATCGTCTTCGTTTAGATATATACCAGAACGCACTTCAATCAGTTCGAGCGGTATTTTCCCCGGATTTTCTAAGCAATGCTTCACGCCCAGAGGTATATAAACCGACTCATTTTCGCTTAAGATTCTTTCTTCATCATCGATAACAACTTTTGCCGTTCCTGCTACTACAATCCAATGTTCAGCACGGTGGTGATGCATCTGTAGCGATAAGCCCTCTCCCGGCTTAACCGTAAGACGTTTAACTTGATAACGCTCACCAGAATCTATGGAGTCATACTTACCCCACGGACGGTATACCTCACGATGCACGTGATGTTCATGGCGCCCATCATTTTTAATTTGTTCAACAATTTTTTTCACATTCTGGACAGCATTACGATCAGCAACTAATAAAGCATCCTTAGTCTGTACGATTACTAGATCCTTGACACCAACTGTCGCCACCAAGCTAGACTCTGCATATATATAGCTATTTTCAGTATTAAAACTGATAACATCTCCATGGTTAACATTTCCATCTGTTGAGTGATCACAGACTTCCCACAACGAAGACCAAGAACCTACATCACTCCATCCGGCATCCATAGGCATAACGACAGCATCTGCGGTTTTTTCCATGACGGCATAGTCAATAGACTCGTCCGGACAAGATAGGAAAGCTTCCTCATCCACACGTATAAAATCAAGATCAGGGTCAATACCTGTCATTGCTTTTTCACAGGCCTCGAGTATATCAGGACGGAATTTTGCAAGCTCTTCAAGATAACGATTGGCACTGAACAGGAACATGCCGCTGTTCCAGTAATATTCACCTGCAGAAATGTAATCTTGCGCCGTAGCAAGATTCGGTTTTTCTACAAATTGAGCCACCTTATAAGCGTTTAAACCGGAAGCCCCCGCTAATTCATGCCCGCGACGTATATAACCATAGCCTGTTTCTGGAGTTTTAGGCACGATGCCAAAGGTAACAAGTTTGCCATTATCTGCATACGAAATAGCATTACGTACTACATTACAAAATACATCTTCATTTTCAATCATGTGATCCGCTGCAAGAACAAGCATCAATGGATCAATGTCAGAATTACTACGTTTTGCAGCAAGTGCTGCCAGAGCAATTGCAGGTGCAGTGTTACGACCAGCCGGCTCCAATATGATGTTTTTGGTAAGTTTATTAAGCTCTCTCAATTGCTCTGCGACGATAAAGCGATGCTGCTCGTTGCAAATAACCACAGGGTTTTCGCAGTCTATACCTTTCAGTCGGTCAACCGTCGATTGTAGCATCGTCAATTCGCCTTTGAGGCAAAGAAACTGTTTAGGATAAAGTTCTCGAGATAAAGGCCATAAACGGCTACCGACGCCGCCGGCCATAATTACAGGTATTATTTTTCTTTTGCTAACCATTTCGCTACCTCATTTTCCAAAATCACATGGTATTTTATTTCATATTCTTTATTACAAGGTGCTTGTAGCGCACTCGTATATATTTTTTCAAATGAGTTAGTATTGTATAAAAATACATTATCATCTTTATGTTCACGAAATGCCGGTATGTTAGTGGCAATCACATTGAGACCGCAGATCCTTCCTTCAATCACCGGCCTTCCGAATCCTTCATGAGTTGAATGTGCCCACATTAGAGAAGAATTTTTAATTACGTTGACCAACTCTTCATCCGATAAAATAGGCAATATATCAACATCATTTTGATTAAATTCATTTGCGATTTTAGAAGCCCAAGTTTTATGAGCACCCAGCCCAACAACTTTTAAACGTGTATTTTCCTGATTCGTTAAACTGCTCCAAAGCCCCATGGTTTTTTCAAATTGCTTATTGGAGCCATTACCAGAAATTAGCACAACATAATTTTCATCTTTAGAGTCGATCTTTTGGAGAGTAGAAAATGTATTTTCAAAAATATAAAACGCATTTGGAAATAGATAATGATCGCACTTTTTCAACCAAGAAACATTCCTACCGATCCTATAGGTCGTCGATGAAACAAAAGCCACGTCTCTCTTCAACCAGGCATGTATTCTTTGGGAAAGAACAATATACAAAGACGAGATGCTTATAGCTCTTTTTATCTTCTTGTTCGGAATGAAATCGTGAATGATAATAAGGGATTTCTTAGTCAATGCAGATAATATTGAAGTTGAATTATAAGGATATATTACTTTATCGTATTTCCCAAAAATACTTAGGAGGGGAACTAGAATCTGTTCCGACAAAACAAACATTATATCAATTATCGCACGAGGCAGTTTAGCTATAAACTTAGGGCAGATGAATTGATTAACTTTACATCCATCTTTTTCCAGAGCCAAAACCAAGTTATCGGTATAAATAGGAATGCCACGCAACAGAATTCCTTTATAAAAATTAAATATCAAAATTTTTTTCATGACTACAATCCTGTTACTCTAAATTAAAAGATTTATTTTATTCCAACTATATTCTTTTATAATTAACTCGTGTGCATTTTCGGTAATTGATTCGGTATCAAACTCTTTTCGTGCAATTTTTTCAATTGCATCGATGAATTCTTTTTTTGAATTGGCAATAATTGTACAGTCTTTCGATGATAGTATAGAAGCCATCACTATATTTGTTGTGATCACAGGTATCCTCAGCGAAAATGCCTCTAGCACTTTATTCTGTAGCCCAGAACCGTCAAGAATAGGGAAAACTGCTACATCCATCGAAGTGAGAAGTTCTGGTAAGTTTTCTACATAACCATAAACTTTGACAGCGGGAATCTCGTTTAGCTGCATAATTTTTTTTACAGGGTTTGCACCCACTATATGCAATTTAAATTTATCCTGCGGTAGTGATTGAAATATTTCCGAAAGAAAAATTGCTGCATTCACATTTGGGTAATAGCTCATGTTTCCAAAAAAAACTATATCTATATTTTCTTTATTGGGATTCTCTATTTTTTTAACAATAGGCTCTTTTGGCAAATTAACACCATTAGGAAGTATATTAAAACTTCCCGCATTGATATAATCAGCGTCTCGCTGTGAAATTATTATTTGCTTATCGAGCAAAGGAAATATTTCACGTTCACATTTAAGCAACTGTTTAGACTCTCTCATGCAAACTACTTTTTTTATGGCCTTTTCAGACTTGGCACGATTTGCCATGTTAAGAGATAATGCATCGACATAATCACAATATATTTTAAAATCCAATCCACTCTCAGTTCGAAGAGAAACCGCCTTTTTCACATACCATTCCAATCGAACTAATTGGAAAATGACAATGTCATAATCATTTTCGATTATTATCTTCTTAAGCTGTTTCCAAGTAGCACAATCAACATACATCGCTGATTGTAATGGTTTATCATAGAAATTAAAAATAATATTAGATACTTTTTTAAATTTCCCTATATTAGCTGAATATACGTTCCTGATTATTCTAGAGGTCTCACTATTTAATACACTTATCGGCTCAATTGAAAAAACATCAACACAATGATGCTCAGCAATATTTTTAATCTGATTATAAGCACGAAGTGCATCTCCAGTGATCAATGGAAAAGGAAATCGACCTGTTACGTATAATACTTTTTTCATATTGTGGTTATCTTTATATTACTTATTAAAAGAACGCTATCCAATAAAATTAAATTATCAGGTGTACTTAAAAATGTAATACCTTGCTCCTCTACTCTCTGAGTACTACAGGGTGACATAAATACAAGGCATTAATCTTATAAAATAAAATTCATATCAATTCCAACAAATAACATTCTAATTAGATAGCTTTAAAAGATACTGACCATAACTGTTCTTCTGGAATATTCTTCCTCGCTCAATCAGTTCTTGATTACTTAACCAGCCATTGCGCCATGCAATTTCCTCGGGGCAAGCCACCATCATACCCTGTCGTTTTTGAACTGTTTCGACAAAGCTCCCGGCCTCTATAAGACTGTCATGAGTCCCCGTATCGAGCCATGCAAATCCACGGCCCAGCAGTTCAACATGAAGTTTCGATCTTTTTAGATACTCTTCATTGACAGTTGTTATTTCCAATTCACCTCGTTTTGATGGTTTGACACTTTTTGCTATTTCGATCACTTCATTATCATAAAAATAAAGGCCGGTAACCGCCCAATTGGATTTGGGAGTTATAGGCTTTTCTTCTATCGATATCGCATTAAAATCCGAGTCAAAATCAACCACACCAAAACGCTCAGGATCAATAACTTGATAGCCAAAAATTGTTGCACCGCTGGTTCTTTCTGCAACTGAACGCAATTTCCCACTAAAGCCTTGACCAAAAAAGATATTGTCTCCTAAAACTAAACAAACAGAATCAGAACCAATGAATTTTTCTCCGATAATAAAAGCTTGTGCTAGACCATCGGGACTTGGCTGAATTGCATATTCTAAATGAACACCATAATTATCACCATTGCCTAACAGGCGTTGAAATGAAGCTTGATCATCAGGAGTAGTGATAATAAGGATATCTCTGATACCCGCCAGCATTAATACTGAAAGTGGGTAATATATCATCGGTTTATCATAAATAGGTAATAGCTGCTTCGAGACACCCATAGTAACTGGATACAAACGAGCACCAGACCCACCGGCAAGAATGATACCTTTCATATTATTCCAGTCCTAAACGTTCACGCTGATAGCTGCCATCTTGTACTCTTTTGCACCATTTTTGATTAGCAAGATACCAGTTAATTGTTTTTCTCATACCAGATTCAAATGTTTCCACCGGCTTCCAATGTAATTCTTCATTAATCTTACTTGAATCAATAGCGTAACGCCTATCGTGGCCAGGACGATCTTCTACAAAGGCAATTTGATCTCGATATGAGCGCGGTTTAGGAACCATCTCATCTAGTAATTCACATATAGTTAAAACAACATCGAGATTCTTTTTCTCGTTATGACCACCAATATTATAAGTCTCTCCCAATTGACCTTGGGTTACGACGGTATAGAGTGCTTTAGCGTGATCTTCGACGTAAAGCCAATCCCTGATTTGATCACCCTTTCCGTAGATTGGCAGTTGTTTTCCTTCAAGCGCATTCAGAATTACCAAAGGAATCAACTTTTCTGGGAAATGGTAGGGGCCATAGTTATTGGAACAGTTTGTCACTATACACGGGAGTCCATATGTGCGTTGCCACGCCCGGACAAGATGATCGCTTGATGCTTTGGATGCCGAATACGGACTACTAGGCGCATATGCTGTACTTTCCGTAAAGAGGGGCAACTCACCCTGCTCTTTCCATTCATTTGGATGCGGCAAATCACCATAGACTTCATCAGTTGAAATATGGTGAAAACGGAATAGTTTTTTACGTGACTCATCAAGTTTAGACCAATATGATCGAGCAGCTTCTAATAAAGTATAGGTACCAACAATGTTAGTACCTATGAATTCCGCTGGTCCGGTGATTGAACGATCAACATGACTTTCAGCAGCTAGGTGCATAACAGCATCAGGCTGCTGAAGCATAAAGATATTTTCGAGAGCTTCTTTATCACAAATGTCAGCTCGTACAAACGTGTAACGCTCGCTCGAAGACACCCCTGCCAGTGATTCAAGATTTCCAGCATAAGTTAACTTATCGAGATTAACGACGCTGTCAGCCGTATGATCAATAATATAACGTATAACCGCTGAACCTATAAATCCGGCACCACCAGTAACTAAAATTTTCACTTCGGATATCTCTCTTGTGTAATATATTAACTTACTTAGCAACTGAATGAAGGTTTAGTAACCTTATCGAAAGACCTCAGTCCAATTAAAAAGTAATTATCCACACATCACCTTACACAGCTTCCGAAATAAATTTGTTGAACCCTGCGGATCGTGTTTATTATTTTGAATTAGCCCACATAACATCACATATTCCATCTGTAGGTGCAAATCCGGTAGGAGCTGAAAGCAATAGTTCTCGGATACGTTGCTGATCAAAACGGCTACATGCCTCATTTAATTGCTGTAGGAAATCAGTCAATTCAGCCCAAGGCATCATCACTTCGTTCGCAGTCAAGATGCGCGGGTGGAGTGTGTTTCTTACATTTTCGCCAATAAGCAGCTCTTCAAAAAGCTTCTCACCCGGCCGCAAACCCGTCGTCTTAATCTCAATGTCGCCTGTAGGATGTTCAGAATCACGAAGTTTGAGTCCGCTCAACGTGACCATTCTATGAGCAAGATCGAGAATTTTAACCGGCTCCCCCATATCCAGAACGAAAACATCGCCACCGCTACCCATGGCGCCAGCTTGAATAACTAATTGAGCAGCTTCAGGGATAGTCATAAAGTAACGAATAATATCTGGATGAGTCAGAGTTATCGGCCCGCCAGCACTTATCTGTTTTTCGAATAATGGCACGACTGAACCAGATGACCCGAGGACATTGCCAAAACGTACCATGCTAAAGCATGTCGTATTCTGCGACGATGATAATCCTTGTAGAACTAATTCAGCTAAGCGCTTCGTAGCCCCCATCGTATTTGTTGGACGTACGGCTTTGTCCGTCGATATCAATACAAATTTAGGAACATTACACGCTATAGCAGCCTGAGCGCACGCGAGCGTACCAAATACGTTATTACGTACACCATCGGTGACATTGTATTCAACAAGTGGTACATGTTTATATGCCGCAGCGTGATAAATAGTTTCAGTTTTGAAGCTACGTAATACTCGCTCTAAATGTTCCTGATCTTGGACATTACCAAGAATTGGATACAGCGTAGTTAGCAAATTATGAGATCTAATTATCTCAGCAAGTTCTCGTTCAATTGCATACAGAGAGTATTCAGAAACTTCATAAAGAACTAATGTCTGGGGCGCGTTTCGTAGAATCTGACGGCACAACTCAGAGCCAATCGAACCACCTGCACCGGTTACCATTACCGATTTATCACGGATATTGCGCGCAATAAGTTCTGGAACGGGGTCAACAGGATCACGCCCGAGTAAGTCGGTAATTGACACTTTACGCAGAGTATCAATACTTGCTTTACCTTCGACTAGATCAACCATGCCTGGGATAGACAGTACTTCACACGGTAAGCCTTCTAATTGCTTTATAACTTCATTTTTACGTGCGCGACTTGCACTTGGCATCGCCAGAAGGATTTTTTTTACTTCATACTTTTCGACTAACCAAGCCATTTTCTTAGGTGGGTAAACCGTTACGCCGTGCATAACGGTCCCTTGAAGGCGCGGATTATCATCTACAAATGCAACGGGGTAATATTCTGAAGCCTGACTTAAAGCTGGTAACAGCTGCCTTCCTGAAGCACCTGCCCCATAAATAATTATCTTGGTTCCTAACGTAAGCCCGCGATTAATCAACATTCGGAGTGTTAGACGAGAACCTGTAATCATTAACAGCCCGAAGGCAAAATAAATAATTGGAACAGTTCGAGGCAAGAATAAAGTCGTATAGAAAGCAGATATTATTAATAATACGGAAGAGGCCACCATGCCAATAGCGACAGCTACTAATATCTTAGCTGTAATATATCGAATAACCGCACGGTATAGTCCAAGCTTAATAAAGAAAATAAGCGTAACAAAAACAATAGAAAGGATTAAAATCCAGTGCGGCAAACTTGCTACTGGCGTCATTGAATCAATGCGCACCCAGAATGCAAACCAAAAGGCGCACAATAACAGCACTACATCAACAGCCAGTGTTATGATCCTTTTCACCGGCCTTGGTAAAGAAAGTAAGTACGTAAGCATAGTTTTAAACCGAGTAGATTATCAGAGCATTACGCTCTAGTTTCTAAAACTGTTCCAGGAGCACATTTAGCATAGGGTTCAATGTGAGAATTGTATCCACCACAAGAACCGGCTTGTACAAAAGCACTTCTACCAATAAGACTATTTCCCGCCAGACTCACTCCAACGCCCAAATGGCAAAAATCTTCAAGCTTACCATCGTGATCAACTACCGTCTGACAATTGACAATTACACCCTTTCCGATATTTACGTCCGCTCCAATAATCGCGCCGGAAAGAATAATTGTACCCATTTCGATATTAGCTGAAGGGCTGACAATAGCTTTAGGATGTACAAGTGTAGGCACAACAAAACCTGCGCTGAGCGCCTGAATTTGCAATGTTTCGCGGACACTATTATTACCAATACCCACTACAACATGGGTATATCTTGGTGCAAATTCGCTGAGTTGATCTATTCGACCAAGAATACGGTCCTTAAGCATTTTATTAGCAGATTCACTGTCATCATCAAGATAATTAACATATGAAAAAATATCTAATGATAAAGCCATTTCATAAATTGATCTGCCGTGTCCGCCAGCACCAAGTATTAGAAGTGAGTTAGCCATAATTATGAATTTACCCGATCTTTAACTCCTGCCCCACATATGCATGCAGCGACTACCAATGGTAGCCAAGCGATAAAGATACCAATGACGCCGGTAATTAAACCAGTAGCAATTAGTATTGCAATAGGCGCAAGCCATGCAATATTAATCAACAATGCACCCAACGTAACTGTTTTATGACTGTTAAATTTCCTAGCCAAAATCTGGTACGTGTGACTCGCATGAGCTTCATAAACTTTCTTTCCCGCGACTAATCGGCGCAACAAAGTTACCGTAGCATCAACAATAAATACGCCTAATAAAGTGATTTCAGCTAAGAATAAATTACTCTTCAATGAAGCCACATGAAGAATAATAAGACCGATTGTTATTCCAAGGAAGCCACTACCTGCATCTCCCATGAAGATTTTAGCTTTAGGAAAGTTCCAAAAAATAAAGCCTAAGGCTGCAAAACAGAGCAACAATAGCATTGAGAATTGATTAGTCTGTAGTGCATCCGGTACAGATAAAATTAGCAAAACAGCCGAGGACAATGAAAACGTTATTGCCTCCATACTTGCTAATCCATTAATGCCATCCATAAAGTTATAGAGGTTGAGCATCCAAGCTAAATAAACCAACCCAAAGATTATGCCGGCCCATCCAGCATTAAGGGTATAGCCAAAGAGATCAACCGCTGGAAATTGCCCTAGGAAAAATAGCCCAAACACACCCGCAAGAAAATGCATCAACAACCGCCAGCGAGCAGCAATATGTCCATGGTCATCCAAAAACCCTACTATTGCGATGATCGCCCCAGCGATAAAAAGTGATGCAAGCTGAGCTAAAGAGATAACATCAAATGACTTTAAAACAATTAAACCAATCTGGAAGCTAATAACGATTGCTACACCACCACCACGCGGAGTCGGTGTGGAGTGCGAACTACGCTGGTTTGGGATATCAATGACATTATTCTTTAATGCATAACCCCGTAATCCCCAAGTAAGTAAAAAAGATAAAATAAAGATCGCAATGG
>Ga0308166_1004520_pt1 | contig 11108 bp, 8 predicted proteins | sample PhyCR2_2_FD_202137 | JGI IMG/M metagenome (GOLD analysis project Ga0308166, IMG submission 202137) | Phyllosphere microbial communities from UC Gill Tract Community Farm, Albany, California, United States - DLSLCC.R2 | ecosystem: Host-associated > Plants > Phyllosphere > Unclassified | place... | reverse complement strand
CGAAAACATTCTACAAAAAGATTTTGGTCATCTTGTTACTCGTGCTTCGGCGTTAGAGCTAGGCCCCCCGGTGGGCTGGCCGTTGAAATATCGCGTTTCTGGCCCAGAGCTTACTAAGATCCGTGAGATATCTACTGAGTTAGCTGGAAAGTTAGGCGAAAACCCGCAGACGAGAGAAGTCAATCTCACTGCGGGTGAGCCACAACGAGAACTCTATATAAAGGTCAATCAGACGGAAGCAAGGGCCTTGGGACTAAGCTCTCAAGATGTCGCCAGTGCCCTTGCTGAAATGTATTCTGGTTCGGCTGTGACGACGATCAGAGACAAAAATCGTCAGGTTAACGTTTTATTGCGAGCTTCAGAAGATTCGCGTCGAGATATTGAAACCGTTGCGGACTTGCAATTGACTACAGCCGATGGGCGTGTTGTACCATTGAAACAGATTGCAACGATAAGTTATACGTTGGCTGAGCCTATCCAGTGGCGGCGGCAACGCGAGCCTTTCATCACGGTGCAAACAGATATTGCACCAGGGCTGAATGCGTCCGGTGTATCTAAGGGCTTGGAGCCTGTTGTCGATGAATTACGTAAAAGTTTGCCACCGGGATACCACATTACCGAAGGCGGAAGTGTCGTTGAAGCCATGAAAGGTAACAGTTCGGTATTCGCCGTTTTGCCAGTGACCCTATTGGTGATGTTGATCTTGCTGATGGTACAGTTGCGTAGTTTTTCACGCATGATGCTAGCGCTGTTGATTGCCCCCTTCGGTTTGATTGGTGTCGTTGCCGCTATGTTGCCCACTGGAACGCCGATGGGGTTTGTCGCTATTCTTGGTGTGATTGCATTATCGGGCATGATTATTCGCAACGCCGTTATCCTTATTGAAGAAGTGGAAGTAAACAGAGCACAAGGTGCAGACAATACTGAGGCGATAATTGAGGCAGCATTGCATCGTTCCAGACCTATACTCTTGACGGCTTGTGCTGCAATATTAGGGATGATCCCTATTGCGTTTCAGGTATTTTGGGGGCCAATGGCCTATGCCATTATTGGTGGGTTATTAGTTGCCACTATATTTACCCTTACTGTATTGCCGGCTGCAATCAGTGCCGTTCTGCAGTGGGAGACGTCTCGATAAAACCTACCCCCGGAGATCATTTCGGGGGACTCATAAAAGAAGGTGGATATATGTTTGAGTTATTTAAACTTATTGGGTTGGGGTTGGTTTTATTGCTGCCGTTAGTGAATCCCTTAACCACAGTGGCTCTTTTTCTTGGCCTATCAGGCGACATGACTGAAAAAGAAAAAAAGAAGCAGTCAGCCATGGCAGCTTTTTATGTCTTTGTGATTATGATGGTTGCATGGTATGCCGGCAAGGCCGTTATTAACACATTTGGCATATCTATTCCTGGGTTAAGAATTGCTGGCGGGATGATTGTTGCCTTTATTGGCTTTAACATGTTATTTCCACAAAATGTTAATAAACCTCAAGGTAGTGAGAAAGAAAAAACAAAAAATATAGCGTTTATCCCATTGGCAATGCCCAGTACGGCAGGACCAGGCACTATTGCTATGTTGATCAGTGCCGCGTCAACATTCAGCGCTGAAACATCACATCTGGATTTGTGGGTAGCATATACCGCGCCACCTCTAATTGCGATAGCTATCTCATTGATTTTATGGGGATCACTTCGAGCATCACTGGGTGTAATGAAGCTTGTAGGCACTTCGGGAATCGATGCTATTTCGAGAGTGATGGGATTCTTGCTTGTTTGTATGGGGGTTCAGTTTGTTATAAATGGAGTTGTTGAACTCATCGCCATCCAATAGGCTTGAACGCTTCGGTTACTAAAGTCACTGATATTTCTCATGTATCATGATGACAAGAGCCACTGCGCTATAGATGCCAGTGGTTTTGTGACACAATTTATTATCTTAAAGCTATCACTCAGCTAAGTGATAGCTCTTCTGGCTATCGTGAAACTGTAATTTCCTCCAGCGATGAGTTCCTACCTTACTTGGCAGACTTTCAATGTGTACCAGCATGTTAGAACACATTATCAATGGGTCTCGATTACTTTTTATGAGTCTGTTTTTTTTGTTTTTTCTCTTACGATTGCGATAAATCCCTGCCTATAAATTTCGTTGTGGGCTATATCATTATTTTCAACGAGGGAGCATTCGTTGTAGCAACCAAACGACTGTGCCAGATTTATCGCCGCTGCCTTGTTTGGCATAATATTGATGGAGCATTTTATCTTTTAGGCTTTTGCCCTAAGATGAAATGCTACGATATTCCTTGCGCCAAATGTTAACTGTTGCAGTTTTCGCATCCTTTCTATTGGCACAACTGTAAGTATCCCGGCAAAACGAATCATTAAATTTTGAAAATCTTCCGACATACTGATTATATTCCTTGAGGAGATCGTTATGCGTAAATCCCGACTCACTGAACACCAGTTCATTGCCATTCTGAAGTCCATCAAGGCCGGGAGTACCGTCAAAGATGTCTGTCGCAAGACCGCTATTTCTGAAAGCAGATATCCCGGCTCAGCGTGTCATCCAGTAGTACACAGGCTAGTGGCAAATCGCGGATACCCGCTGAAGTGTACGGACACTGTTCCGGAATTAGTCTCACTGACACAATGGGCTGAAGTGCATTGAGCTATGCTGGAATTTATAAAGCCTGTAAAGTCGACGCAGCATGCCTTTATCGAACAATTTAACCGGACCTACCGGACAGAAATACTGGATTCATATCTGTTCAGAATCCTGAACGAGGTACGGGAAATCACAGAACGCTGGCTGACGAAGTACAACGCAAGCGACCTCATCAGTCTCTGGATGACCTGACACCGGAAGAACACCGTCTGATGGCTGAAAAACAGGAAATCTCAAAAAGTGCGTGGAACTAAAGTCGGGATGCTTACGACTCTCTTGTTGTTATCCATGTTGCAACTATCCCTCATAGCTTGAATCTGGCTCACGCTCCAAGAGTAGACGCCGAGCTAAAATAAACCTTCAGGCACATTTGCGACATCGATAATACTTTCAGAAACCAAAATACCTCCACCAATTGACAAACCCTTGATGCAACCTTGCAGATACATTGATTAAATGTAGGTATACTCAACTTCACAAATAGGAAGCATACACCATTACGAGCGTTTTAATGAATAAAATAAATTTTACTGCGGTAATACTCATTGCAATATCATCTCCTGCATTTGCCTCATCTTTTGATACAGCATCGACGTTTACTATCGGCTTTGGAACAAAATATGCGCCAAAATATATCGGCTCTGATAAATATGATATAGCTGCGGCACCTTATTTAGGCTGGAGTAATGGTTCCTTATATATAAACTCCGAAAAAGGCTTTGGGTATACCCACCAGTTTGATAATGGGGCCTATGTTGGGCAGGCTCTCGGATACTCATTAGGTCGTGCTGATAACAATAACTCTTGGTTAAAAGAAGGTTCAGACAAACTGAAGGGTATGGGTACCATTAAAACAGCTATGACAAGTACAACTACTGCAGGGTGGTGGTTAACACCTTGGATGGGAGTCGAGGGAAATGTTATTGCCCCAATTACTGATAGTCAGGGTATGCAATATAATTTAAAAGCTAATTTCCTGGTAGTTAATAATGAAACTGACACTCTTACATTAAGCACTACTGCGTGGTATGGTGATGCCCGGTTTAATAACACTTGGTTTGGTGTCAACGAAAAGCAGAGCCTTCACTCCAGCTTCCAAAAATATAATGCCAAAAAAGGATTTAATCGTCTCGATTATAGCATTACTTGGCAGCATGGCTTCAGCAAAAACTGGTCCGGTTATGCTGAAGCAAGTTATACGATGCTGGAAAACCGAGTAAATAATAGCCCGCTGGTGGATGCGAACAACTCGTTCCAATTGGCTACAGGTGTATTTTACTCGTTCTGATGGCCCTAACACTAGGGCAAGATTGCGAACATATTTGACCAAAGAATTTCTGTTTGACGAGCATACATGGCTGTGATCATATGACTCCCCTTTTAGCGGGAGTTCATGATATCCATTGATGCTTTTCTCGGTACTTTTCTGTTATACAAGTACCACGATCGTCAGCCAAAATTTCGTACCCTTTGTTCGACATCTTGTTTCTGACGATATGCGTCACCATTGCAGGCATGGATGGCTGGGAAGATATCGAAGACTTTGACGAAGCGCACCTTGATTGACTTCAGAATAACGGCTTGTTCTATCAGGGTATTCCTGTTCATGACTCTATTGCTAGAGTGGTTTCTTCTATTGGGCCTGACCAGTTTCAGGAGCGCTTTTTGAAACGGATACTATAGTCCACACGCACTCTCACGGTGGCCTGATTGCTACCGATGGTAAGGTGCTTCGTAGCGTGTACAATCGAAAAGAGCGGTGCTCAACACTCCACATGATCAGCGTTTTTGCGCGGCGAATAGCGTTGTAATTGGTCAGGTAAAAAACTAGAGGAAGACGATCCGCAGGTACCCTATCAGCAGTGCCAGTCCTGTCACCGTAAACTTCTCCCTGAACACCCTCCCCGTGAGATACACCGGCTGGAGAAGCATCCTCAGCAACATCTTCGCCATTATCATGGTGTGTTGCAGGCGGATACCTTTGCAAGGTAAGACAGCTAATTCAACCCAGAGCGTGACGGTGGTCTGTTAACAGAAGCTGCATACTAGGCCCATGCGCGCTGCCAAATCCACGACGTCTATATAAGCACTCAACAGCGACAGCAAAACGTATTGGTGAGCTTTACGTAGTAGACGGCCTCCCGATAGCAGAACGCCCGGCAATCGGGCAAAAATCCCAGCCGGGAGAGGCGTTAGCTTATGTGCTCAATCAGTGGGATACCTTGTGCTACTACTGTGATGATGTTCTGATCGAAACTGACGACAACGCCGCAGAAAGCTCGCTGCGTGCGGTTTGTCTTGGTAACAAAAACTATATCTTCTCCGGGAGCGAACACGGTGGCGAGCGCGGAGCCATGCTGTATGGACTTATCGGGACATGCAGGTTGAACGGTATCGATCCGGAAGCCTACCTTCGCTATTCCTGAGCGTCCCGCCGGAGTGGCTCAGAGCAACAAAGTGGCCGAACTGCGGCCATGGAACGTAGAGATCTCGCCAATAAGCCAATAAATAGTAGTCAATACGGCGCTCGCTTAACGCTTACGATTGTGAAGCAAGATGGCGATTATCTGCTAGCCGTAAAGGGCAACCAAATAAATCTGAAAAAGGCGGTAAAAAAGCGTTAGAACCGTTGCTTCAAGAAAATCCAGGCTGCAGTATCGAGTATGAACATGGGCATATCGAAGCACGCAAATGCTACGTAATACCAGCACAGGAACTGGCTGCTCATTACCCTGACTGGCAGGGGCTTCAAACACTGGGTATAGCGATAGGTTATCGCATTGATTCAGTAGGGGGAAAGAGTCGCTAGATACCGTTACTATATCAGTTCTGCAGTGCTGACATCCGAACATTTTCCCAACATTGTTCGAAGATACTGGGAAATTGAAAACCGATTGCACTAGGTGCCCGATGTCATGATGAATGAGGATGCCAGTCAGGTCGATCGCGGTAATGCCGCTAAACTCCTGGGTAGTATGCGTCATATGGCGCTTAACATGCTCGTTTAGAAACAAGCAAGAAAGCGAGTATCAGTCGCAAGCAGAAGATGGCGGCAATGAATCTTGCTTATTTAGAGCTACGTGCTTTTACCCTAGGAATTTGGCGTATCTTTTCGATTGGCACAACCTTCGCTCAGAGGTTTAGTATTTGAGCGATAGCCTGAGCTTCCTGCTGCCAGCCCTGCGCCAGGGTGCGTACTAGGGCGTCATAACCGTCCTCACCCTGTTTCAGCTCCAGACTGAACGGCCGTTTGATCAAACGCCCCTGGCGGTTCAGCACCCACTCGCCGCGAATGATCGCCTTGCCGTCAAAACGGCCGTGGAAACCGCTGATGGTCACGTTCAGCACAACCTGATCGCTGCTCATCGGCTGCGAAGAGACCACCCAGCCCGGCAGCGCACTGCTCAGGTTGGTGACCAGCGTTTGCTGCAGTTGCTGGTCGAGCGGGCTGGCCCACAGATTGTTCTGGGCAATCACATACTGCACGTCGTTGGTCTGATACACCACGCCGCTCTGCGCCAGATAATCCGCCACGCTCACGTGCTCCAGCCACAGCTGGCGCGTGGAGGCGCCGCTGCTGCTGACCACCGCCGGCGCGCCCAGCGCCGGCAACTGATAGTAAGTCTTCTGTGGTGAACTGCTGCAGGCGCTGAGCAACAGCGCCAGGGCTACCGGGATCCATTTCATCATTTCGTGGCCTTCTTCGGCTGAGGGTCAGTGCTGCCGGCGGCTTCAAACACCAGCGCGTTGCTCTTCTCATTCAGGGTGCGCAGCACCGGCTGCAGCTCACGCAACACCTGGTCGAGGCGCTGCATGTCGCCTACCATCTTGTTGTAAGCCGGTGAACCAGGCTGGAATCCTTTCATGCTGCGGTTCAGCTCCAGCAGCGTTTTCTGCATATCCTGCGGCAGCGCCTGCATCTCTTTGCTGGCGATGATGTCGTTCAACGACTTCATGGTCTGCTGCGTCGACTTCAACGTTTTCTGGCTTTCCGCCAGCGTCTTGGTCGCTTCGTTGATCATCGGATTGATCGGCATCGAATTAATCTTATCCAGCGCCAGCATCAGTTTCTGCTGGATCTGCGCCAGACCGCCGCTGGTGGTCGGCATCAGCGGATAACCGAAATCCTCACGCGGTCCTTTCCACGGTTTCTCCTGCGGATAGAAGTCGAGATCAATGTACAACGAACCAAGCAGCAAGTTGGCGGACTTCATCGAAGCACGCAGACCGCGTGACTCGGCGTCTTTCAAGTGCCATTCGATATCGAATTTGCCGCCCAGCTGTTTATGCAGTCGATCTGGTTCGATGCGGATCAGCACCGGAATGCGATAATCGTTATCCAGACGCTGCGCCATGCCCTCTTTATAGAATGGCACCTGCGCCACCGTGCCCAGGCGGATGCCACGGAACTCGACCGGCGCGCCCGGCTGCAGGCCTCGTACCGAATCGGAGAAGAACAGCAGGTATTCCTTATACTCGGTATACAGCGAATCCTGCGTACTGCGCTGGTTGTCGAACAGCTGGTATTCCGCCTTCTCTTTCGCCTGCTCACCGCGGCCCCAACCGTCCGGCACATCGAAGCTGACACCGTCACTAAACAACGTGGTCAGCGAGCTCATCTCCACCCGCATGCCCTGCGCCGACATGTCGAACGCCACGCCGCTGTCTTTCCAGAAGCGCACATTGGTGGTAACCAGTTGGTCGTAAGGCGCGGTGATGAACAGCTGATAGCGCATGGCGCGCGCTTTAGGATCGAAGTAGCTGGTCTCCACCGAGCCAACACGATAGCCGCGGAACAGCACTGGATCGCCGGCATTGAGCTGGCCTGATTTCTCGCTGTCCAGTACGATGCGCAGCCCTTTGGCATCCGGTGGGGCCAAAGGTGGCGCGTCGAGCAGCTGATAGTTGTCTTTGCCGTCTTTACCCTTGCTGCCCGGCTGCAGTTCGATATAGGCGCCGGAGAGCAGCGTACCCAAGCCGGAGACGCCTTCATGGCCGATCTGCGGCTTCACCACCCAAAAGGCGGAGTCCTGGTGCAACAATTTCTCCATACCGGAATTGAGGCGTGCCTGCACCATTACCTTGCTCATGTCATCACTCAGCGTGACGGTTTCCACCACCCCGACGTCAACGCTGCGGCTTTTGATTTTGGTTTTACCCGCTTCCAGCCCTTCCGCCGTCGTAGTAACCAGCGTCACCACCGGCCCCTGATGGCTGAAGTGGTAAAACAGGATCCAGGCGCCGATCAGCGCGGTCACGATGGGAATAATCCACACCGGCGACCAGCGTTTTATCTTCTCAACGTCCGCGACGCTATGATTATTTTCCGTCACCTTGCGGCTCCTTGTTGATTGTTTCACTTGCGCGATCCCAGGTCAGCCGGGGATCAAATGTCATGGCGGCGAACATGGTGAGGATCACCACCAGTGCGAACAACACCGCGCCCGTCGCGGGGTAAATGCTCATCAACTGCCCCATTCGCACCAGCGCCGATAATACTGCGATCACAAACACGTCGATCATTGACCAGCGGCCAACGAACTCGACCACTTCATAAATCAGATGCATACGCTCGCTGTCGGCGCGCGGCTTCTTCCTGCCGTTGGCGTCCCAGCACAGCCAGCCGATCGCCAGCATTTTCAGCGACGGCACCATGATACTGGCGATGAAAATCACCATCGCCACCGGGTAAGAACCGTCTCCCCACAGCAGGATCACCCCTGCCATGATGGTGGAGTTCATCTTGTTGCCCAGCGCCTCGGTCACCATGATCGGCATCAGATTAGCCGGTATATAAAGCATGACAGAAGTCACCAGCAATGCCAGCGTCCATTGCAGGCTGTGGCGGCGGCGCACGTAGCCCTTGGTGTGACAGCGCGGGCAGCGCACCTGACTGGCCGGCAGGATCGCCGTGCAGCACGCGCAGGAGCGCACGCCCTGGCTCATGCCGGTGCGCCCCACCGTCAGCGGGCGATCGAGGCACGGCGCCGGTTCGATGTCCTGCCACAGCCAGCGCCGATCCACGCACTGGAAGGCGCGCACCTGCAGCAGGCAGAACAGGCAATACGGCACGAAGCTGCTGCCGATGCCGATATCACCGTAAGCCATCAGCTTGACGAAGCTGACCAGCACCCCGGCGAGGAAAATTTCCACCATGCACCAGGTCTTGAACTGGAACAGCACCCGAGCCATCCACTCTTTGAGCCCCAGCGGCAAGCGCACTCTGGCGCACAGCAGGATAATCGCCACCATGCAAAACGCTGGGATCAGCTGCACGAACACCATAAACAAGGTGGCCATGCTGGCGTAGTCTTCCGCCACCATCACTTCCGGGATTTGGATCAGCCGGATTTCGTTGCCGAGGCCGGCGACGCGCATGTTGATAAACGGGAAAATGTTGGCCAGCACCAGCATGAACAAGGCGCTGAGCGCGTAACCGATCGGCCGCTTGCGCGGCTCGTCCCAGCGGGTGCTGAGCGTGGTTTTGCAGCGCGAGCATACCGCTTTGCTGCCATGGGACAACGGCGGCAACACTGCCAACATGTCACATTGCTGGCAAAGTGTCTTATTTTGTGACGAAGAATCGATTGGTTGTAGGGCTGGCCGACTGACTGATGGCAACATTTTTTTCTCTGAATTAGAGGAGCAACGTACTGGTTACTTGACTCACTAAAAATTGCCCAATAATGAGCATGATAGCCTCATTAAACTTATTTCGCGCATAGGCACGCCGTATTAAGTGTGCGAACTTGCTCTGCTATATCATCTAAAATTTTGAATCGCCGACGATACTCCGCTCGCTTTTTGCTAGGGATATGTTCCAATGATTTCCTTTCAAACGTCAAAGGTAGTTGCCAGCGCCACGAATTCTGTTTTATCCCACCTATCAGCGACCAGAAATCATCATAACTTGCATGCAAATGCTGACCTTTGCTCAGCCGATAGCGCAGTGAGCGAAAGACATGCCCATTATCGCTAACGCCATAAATAGCATGCACTGAGGTGAACTCAGCGAGGCGGCTAATAAATTCCATCAAAACACGTTTTGGGAAAATGCCTGACAGAGCACGGGTAGCTTCTTTGATAGCCTCGCGGGGTACGTGCTGACCAGGACCTTGTAGACCACCAATGATGAAATGCCATTCACCTTCTTCAGACACGGCCGAAAAGGTCATGCTGGCAAGTAGCTCTTTATTGTCGCCACGTAACCATAACGTTGACTCACCTTCTCGTTCAGCTTTATGCGCACAGGATACTGAAATAGTAAAATGGGTCTCTTCTCTGCCGATGAGTTCGACCAAAACTGTTTCTTCTCGTTTTATCAATGCGTTGGACAGTATTCTGCTATTAAGAGATGACACATACTGGTAATGGCTAACAATTGCTGATGCGCGTTGTTTTGCATTGAGGTTACGCGTCAAATATTGTCGATGCGGCTTACAAGGAAATGTGTGTTGATTATACAACACCCATTTTAACTCACTTTTTTGAGTTAAAATGGATAGTACTTTTTTAGTCGCTGAATAGTATAAAATAAGTCGAAGTAAGAACTTTGCACGAAAGCTCTTCTTTCTCCATACAGGAGCAGGAACGAACCTTCCCGAGAGCAATTCATAGATGATGTTTTTTTTCAAGATACTTACCCTACAAGTGCTATTTTTACTTTTACAGTTGAATTTATAAAAATAAATATTTCTTCAATACTAACTGATAATTGTTAATTTATTATCCACCAATTATCAATGTTTGATAAAGAAGGCTGAAGAGCGCTAAAGACATGCCGTTACCGTGGTCTTTTCTTCATTAAATGTTGACATTTAGCTTCGTATAGATGCTATCCAGATAGTCAAGTAATGTGGTCAGTTCCCTCAGCTATCAGCTTCCTCGCCGCATCGCGTTTTTCCCTTGCTTCTGATAACGAGACTTCATGATAGACTCCCAGAGCGAGCGCTTTCTCTTTGCCCAGAAACCGATAGCGAAGCCGCCAGCAGCTCCCCCTCAAATTTCTAAGCAGGAGGCTGTCGCTTATATTATTAAAATCTCACTCATTAAATCCACAAGGAAATCATTCCCGTTGCAATGATTAGTTTGAAATCATTATTTTGGTTAGCCTTACTTAATACCAGATTAATTGTCGATATAAAGCGAACAATGAAAGGTGGGTCACATGATTTCGAAACAAGGCTTGGCCATGCTCGCACACCTGTATTAATTTAATGGTTTAATGAGTAAAACTCTGCCAACATAAGAAATAGGGAATTACCTTCCTCTTTCCACGCTTGCAGTTCAGAAAATAAGATATCTCGTGGGGTAATTATGCGGGGCTTTGTTGAATAAATCGAACTTTTGCTGAGTTGAAGGATCAGATCACGCATCTTCCCGACAACGCAGACCGTTCCGTGGCAAAGCAAAAGTTCAAAATCACCAACTGGCCCACCTACAATAAA
>Ga0308166_1004519_pt1 | contig 11110 bp, 9 predicted proteins | sample PhyCR2_2_FD_202137 | JGI IMG/M metagenome (GOLD analysis project Ga0308166, IMG submission 202137) | Phyllosphere microbial communities from UC Gill Tract Community Farm, Albany, California, United States - DLSLCC.R2 | ecosystem: Host-associated > Plants > Phyllosphere > Unclassified | place... | reverse complement strand
CGATATTTGCCTGGCCACTTCAACAATTGTTGCCAATTTTCACGAAAGCACTTGGCCGTGTGCCGATGAGCCGCTATAATGCTGCCCGTCGGGTCGTTAGCTCAGTTGGTAGAGCAGCGGACTTTTAATCCGTTGGTCGCTGGTTCGAGCCCAGCACGGCCTACCACGAACACCAGAAAGCCCATGAACTTCGGTTCATGGGCTTTTTGCTTTTCCGCTTCTCTGTCAGATTCTTCCTATCCCTCCTCTCGGAATTAGTTGCACCGGCCAATTAATTGGTTCTAGTCAACAAATTCAGTATTGCACGTCCTTACACTGGGCCGCTCGGGCGCTCTGCCAAGCATTCCCTCAAGGACCTGCCATGTTGCCGAACAAGGAAACGTCTCCATCCCGTCACCTGTCGCGTGCGATCGGCCTGCTGGCGGCCGGTTTCCAGGCCGGCGCACTGGCGCAGCAAGGTCCCGATTTGAACGCTCTGCCCCTCGAACAATTGCTCAACCTCGAGGTCGTCACGGCGTCGAAGATTCCGCAGAAGATCAGCGAGGCACCGTCGTCCGTCACCGTGATCACGGCCGAGGACATCCGCCAGCGCGGCTATCGCACGCTCACGGAGGTCCTGCAGAGCGTGCCCGGCATGACGGTGTCCTACGACCGCAACTACAACTACGCGAACATCCGCGGCCTGGGCAATCCGGGCGACCTGAACACGCGGCTGCTGGTCCTGATCGACGGCCGGCGCCTGAACGACGTCGTCTACGACCAGGGCGCCATCGGCACCGAGTTCCCGATCGACCTGGCCCTCATCGACCGCGTCGAGTTCGTGCCGGGCCCCGGCTCCGCCATCTACGGCAGCAGCGCATTCTTCGGCGTGGTGAACGTGCTCACGAAAAGCGGCGGGACCCTCAACGGGCAGACCGTCAGCGTGGACCGGTTCACGGGCCGCGGCCGTGAAGTGCGCAACACGTACGGCAGCGGGACGCCGGGCGGCACCGAGCTGCTGCTGGGCGCGTCGGTGTACGACAGTCCGGGGCGCGACGTGTACTTTCCCGAATACGACGACGCGGCCAGCAACCACGGCGTCGCCACCGGGATCGACTACGACCGCTATCGCCGGCTGTTCGCGAAACTGAGCGCGGGCGGCGTCGTGGCCGAGGCCTATTTCGGCAGCCGCACGAAAGGCATTCCGACGGCGTCGTACGGCCAGCAGTTCAACGATCCGCGCAGCTGGTCGCTGGACGAATACGCGGGCGCCGCCCTGTCCTGGCACCGCGCCGTCTCGGAGACGCTCGACCTGTTCGCCGGCGTGAGCGTCGCGCGCTACCGCTACAAGACCCTCAACGTGACCGGGTCCGCAAGCGAGGGGCCGACGCCCAGCATCGATACGGCCGAGAGCCTCAGCAGCGGCGCGGAGGTGCGCGTGACCAGCAGCGCGCTGCGCGGCCACAAGCTCATCGCCGGTGCGGAATACACGCGCGACAGCAAGCGGCAGATGGCGAACTACGACGTCGATCCGTACCTGCTCAACCTCGACGTCGCCCATCCCAAGCGGCAGGCCGCCGTCTATCTGCAGGACGAGATGCGGCTCGGCGAGAAGCTCATCCTGAACACGGGCGTGCGCCACGACTACGATTCCGAAGGCGGCGCCACGACGAATCCGCGCGTGGCCCTGCTCTACAAGACGGCGAGCCTGGTGACGCTCAAGGCCTTGTACGGCACGGCCTTCCGCTCCGCCAACGCCTACGAGCGCTATTACACGTTCGACTTCCGGGCGAATCCGGCGCTGCGCTCGGAGCACATCAAGACCTATGAACTGATCGCGGAATATTTTCCGACCGACCGCTTCCGCGCCACCGCCTCCGTCTTCCAGTACCGCATGCGCGACATGCTGGCGCTGGCCACCGATCCGGTCAACGGCATGCTGGTCTTCTCGAACATCGAGGCCGCCCGCGCCACGGGCGTCGAAGTGGAAGCGGAATGGCTGCGCGAGGACGGCAGCGCCCTCAAGGGCAGCGCGAACGTGCAGTCGGCGCGCAACGACGCCGGTGGCGCATGGCTGCCCAATTCGCCGCGCCGGCTGTTCAAGCTGAATGTCGCGCTGCCGCCGCTCGGCGACCACTTGCGCGCGCACGCCGAGTACCGCTACACGAGCCGGCGCCGCACGGTGCGCGGCGGCGAGGTGGGCGGCTTCGGCCTCGTCGACCTGAATCTCGTCGGCACCCTGGGCTCGCACGTGGAGCTGTCCGCGGGTGTGCTCAACGTCTTCGCCAAACGCCATGCCGATTCCGCCAGCGAGGAACACTACGACAACAGCACGCCGCCGCGCCACCTCGACGCGATCGGACAGGACGGGCGCACGCTGCGTTTCATGGCGACTGTCAGGTTCTGACGATGATGCGGCCCAGCCTCGCACGCCTCCTGCTCCTGTGCTGCCTGCTGCCGGCGGTTGCCCATGCCCAGGCGGCCGACGAATACGCGGCGAAGGCGGCGTTCATCTACAACATCGCGCAGTTCAGCACCCTGCCGAACATGAACGGCGTCGTACGCCTGTGCGTGCTGGGGCGCGATCCATTCGGCAGCGCGCTCGCCACGCTCGAAGGCAAGCCGCTCGGGAATGCGCGCCTGTCCATCGTGTATCCGCACTCGGGTCCGGAGGCGCTGATGCAATGCCACATCCTGTACATCAGCGCGTCGGAGTCCGACGACATGACGGCGCTCGCCGACAGCGCCCGCGCGGCCGGCGTGCTGACGATCGCCGATACGCGGGGCGCCGCGCGCAAGGGCGTGATGCTCGAACTGGTGCTGGACGACCGGCGCATCGCCTTCGAATTCAACGGCGCCGCGGCGCGCGGTGCCGGCGTCGTGCTCAGCTCCAAGGTGCTGCGGCTGGCGCGCGCCATCTATTAGACCCGGAAGGCCCGCATGGAACAACTCATCGAATGGATCAACCGGCAGGCACTGAGCACCAAGCTCAAATGGACCTACCTCGTCACGAGCGGCGGCGTGATGCTGCTGTCGACGCTGTTCCTGATCGGCATCCAGCTGTACTTCTTCACGGCCGCGCTGGTGCGCCAGACGCAATCGCAGGCGACGATGGCGGGCGAGAACCTGACGGCCGCCATGGCCTTCGCCGATGCCGAGGCGGCCGGCGACATCCTGTCCGCGCTGCGCGTGGCGCCGGACGTGCAATCGGCCGTCGCCTATGACGCGAAAGGCAAGGCGTTCGTCAGCTTCGTGCGCGATCCGCAGTCGCCCCCGGTCGCGCACGACCCGCATGTGCGCGAGACGGAGGTGGATGTCCGCGGCGTCAGCGTCACGCGCCGCATCCAGGTCGGCAGCCGCCTGCTCGGCACCGTGGTCGTGCGCAGCAGCGTGACGAGCGTGTACCGCCAGCTCGCGCTGTACCTGGCGCTGGCGCTGCCGATGACGCTGATCCTGCTCAGCCTCTCGTACTACGCGCTGTCGCGCCTGCAGCGCTATTTCACGGCCCCGATCCGGGCGCTGTCCGCGGTGAGCGAGCAGATCTCGCGCCAGGGCGATTATTCGCTGCGCGCCGAGGTATCGCAGGCGGCGGACATCGGCCTGCTGGCGCGCACGTTCAACGGCATGCTGGACCGCATCCAGAAGCGCGAACTGGAACTGGAAGCGGAGATCAACGAACGCAAGCGCATCGAGGTCAAGCTGGACCGGCTGGCGCACTACGATCCCGTCACGCAGCTCAACAACCGGCACTTCTTCAACGAGCGGCTGGAATCCGTCCTCGCGCGCGCCCGCAAGTTCGACGAGCGCACGATCCTGATGTTCATCGACCTGGACAACTTCAAGACCGTCAACGACACGCTCGGCCACGACATCGGCGACGAACTGCTGCGCCTCGTGTCGCGCCGGCTGTCGGAGACGCTGCGCTTCGGCGATGTGCTGTCGCGCATCGGCGGCGACGAATTCGGCATCATCCTCGAGAACGTGAGCCAGGTCGGCGTCGCAGCGCTGATCGCGGAAAAATGCCTGCTCAAGCTGGCCGACCCGATCCACATCCACGGCCACGACATCCACATCGGCGCGTCGATCGGCATCAGCGTGTACCCGGACGACGCGACCGACATGCACGCGCTGCTGAAATACGCGGACACCGCGATGTACTACGCGAAGAACGGCGGCAAGAACGCGTGGCGCATGTTCACGCCCAGCATGCGCGACGACGCCCATAAACGCTTCAAGCTGGACAACAACCTGCGGCGCGCGCTGGAACGCGACGAGTTCGTGCTGCACTACCAGCCGCAGGTCGACCTCAAGACGGGCGACATCGTCGGCGTCGAAGCGCTGATCCGCTGGATCCATCCGCAGCTGGGCATGGTCAGCCCCAACGACTTCATCCCCGTCGCGGAGGACACGGGCCTCATCGTGCCGATCGGCGAATGGGTACTGCGCGAAGCGTGCCGCGACCTGAAGCGCTGGCACGCGGAAGGCCACCTGCTCCGCGTGGCCGTCAACCTGTCCGGCCGCCAGCTCAAGGAAAACAACCTCGTCGCGGCCGTGCTGGCGACCTTGCGCGAGGCCGACGTCGACCCGTGCTGGCTCGAACTGGAACTGACGGAGAGCATGCTGATGGACGCGTCCACCAACATCGTCGACCGCCTGCACGCGCTGACGGACGCCGGCATCCAGCTCGCGATCGACGACTTCGGCACGGGCTATTCGTCGATGAGCTACCTGAAGACCTTCCCCGTGCGCGCGCTGAAGGTAGACCGCAGCTTCGTGCGCGGCCTGCCGCAGGATCCGGAAGACGCGGCCATCACGCGCGCCATCATCGCGATGGCCAGGAGTCTCAGGATGGAGATCGTGGCCGAGGGCATCGAGACGCAGGAACAGCACGACTTCCTGCGCGCGCACGGCTGCGACAAGTCGCAGGGCTACCTGTACGGCCGGCCGTGCCCGGCCGCGCAGATCGGGCAGTTGCTCGCGCGCTCGGGCGCGGGCGCCTGCGCCGTCGATTCAGTCGTCTAGAATGAGGACTTGTCATGTAGAAAACAGCACAGCATGCGTGGATCCGAATTTGTCGAGCTAAAAGCATTTGTCGCGGTCGTCGAGCGTCAGAGTTTCGCACGGGCAGCCGAACACCTTGGCCTGTCGCCGTCCGCTCTCAGCCAGACCATCCGCCAGCTGGAAAGCCGTCTGGGCAGCCGCCTCCTCAATCGCACCACCCGCAGCGTTGCGCCGTCGGCCAGCGGCGAGCAGCTGTATCAGCGCCTGGCCCCCTTGTTCCGGGAAATGGACATGGCTGTTGCCGAAGCCAGCGAGGCGGCAGGGCAGATGCGCGGTACGCTGCGCATCAACACGCTCGGGATCGGTGCCCGGACGATCATTGCGCCACGCCTCGCACGCTTTCATCAAGCCCACCCCGATGTCGTGCTCGACATCGTGGTCGACGATGCGCTGGCCAATATCGTCACCGGCCGCTTCGATGCGGGCATCCGCGTGGGTGGGCAGCTCGAGAAAGACATGGTCGCCATCCGCCTGACGCCGGACATGAACATGGTCGCGGTGGCGTCTCCGGACTACCTCGCGCGTCACGGCACACCCAGGTCACCCGCCGATCTGCACGAGCATGCCTGTATCAACTGGCGGCTGCACATGGAGGGCAGGCATTACCGGTGGGAGTTCAGGAAGCGTGAGCAGAGCATCGAAGTCGCGGTCGCCGGGCCGGTGGTCACCAATCATGCCGACATCGGCATTGCCGCCGCGCTGAACGGGCTTGGGATTGCCTACCACTTCGAGCAGGATGGCGTGGGCGAGCTGTTGGCGCAGGGGCGGCTGGTCCAGGTACTTGCCGACTGGTCGATCACCCGGCCCGGGCTGTTCCTGTATTACCCGAACAGGCAGCATCGCCCCGCCCTCCTCGGTGCCTTCATCGACTGTCTGCTGGATCGCGGCCCCTTCGACCGGCCCTGACCGGCCGCCGCATTATGCACGTGATTCTACATAAGCCGTGCAAATTCTAGAATATTCCCTAATTAAACGGGGGCACGCATCATAGGGCTTCAGTCACCACCTGGAGCCACGAACATGCATACCCTGACGCTGCCCGAACCCATCGCAAAATACTTCGCGTCCGAACACCATCCCGAAGCGCTGGCTCGGTGCTTCAAGGCGGACGCCATCCTGAAGGACGACGGCCACACCTACGAAGGCGTCGACGCCATCACGGCCTTCCTGGCCGCGGCGTCGGTCAAGTACAACGCGACGACCGTGCCGTTCGACATGGAAGACAACGACGGCTTTCACGTCGTCCGCGCCAAAGTCACCGGCAACTTCCCCGGCAGCCCGGCCAACCTGTCCTACCGCTTCGGCCTCGAACGTGGCCTGATCGACTCGCTGGAGATCAAGGTATGAGCTTCGACCTCGAATTGAAAGGCAAGCGCGCCCTCGTCACCGGCGGCACCAAGGGGCTGGGCGCGGCCCTCGTCAAGAGCCTGCAGGATGCCGGCGTGGAGGTGATGACGTCGGCACGCTCCGCCCCGGAGAAGCCGGTGCAGGGCGTGAGCTATGTGACGACCGACTTGTCGACTGCGGAAGGCGTGGCGAAGCTGGTCAGTGCGGTCGAGGAGCGCTGGGGCGGCGTCGACATCCTGATCAACAGCCTCGGCGGCTCGACCGCTCCGGTCGGTGGTTTCGCGGTCCTCGACGACGCCGTCTGGTTCGATGAACTGAACCTCAACTTCATGGCTGCGGTGCGCCTGGATCGTGCACTGGTGCCGGGCATGCTGGCAAAGGGCGCAGGCGTCGTACTGCACGTGAGCTCGATCCAGCGCATCCTGCCGCTCTGGACATCGACGACCGCTTACGCTGCGGCCAAGGGTGCCCTCTCGACCTACAGCAAATCGCTGTCGAAGGAAGTGACGCCGAAGGGTGTGCGCGTCCTGAGCGTCTCGCCGGGCTGGATCGAGACCGAGGCGTCGGTCGAGTTCGCCGAGCGCATGGCGCGCGAACACGACACGGACTACGAGGGCGGCAAGAAACTGATCATGGACTGGCTCGGCGGCATTGCCGTCGGCCGCCCCGCCAGGCCGCAGGAAGTGGCGGATTTCATTACCTTCCTCGTCTCGCCGCGCGCCGCATCGGTAGCAGGCTCGGAACATGTGATCGATGGCGGAACGGTGCCGACCGTATAGTCGTCAACGTATCACCACTCGACCACGACGGACGTCATGGCCGGCAGCGCCAGCGGCGCGCGCAGATCGACGGCGGCGCCGGTCAGCACGTTGCGGCCCTGGCGCGCCTGCCTGACCATGCCGGCGAAGCGCGCCAGGTCCAGCTGCGTGGCCTGCGGATTCTTGTTCAACACGACCATCACCGTCTGCCTGCCGTCGTGGCGGAAATAGACGTAGTGGCCGTCGCTGGGCATGTAGTGCGTCAGCTTGCCGGTCTTGACGGCGGAGCTGGTCTTGCGCCAGTTGAACAGCGTGCGCACGAGGTGCTGCATGTCGCGCTGGGCGTCCGTCAGGCCCGTGCCCGTGAACGCGTTCACGGTGTCGCCCGCCCAGCCGCCCGGCATGTCCGCGCGCAGCACGCCGTCGGTACGCTGCTTCGGTCCCTGGATCAGCATCTCGGTCCCGTAGAACACCTGCGGGATGCCGCGCGTCGTCGCCATCAGGACCAGGTCCGTTTTCAACAGGTCGACGTTGCCGTCCACCTGCGCCAGCGCCCGCGGGCGGTCGTGGTTGTCCGGGAAGACCATCAGCTTCAGCGGATCCGCGTACAGGTAGTCGGCCGCGATGGTCTCGTAGATCCTGATGAGGCCCTGGCCGCCGTCTTCCGGCGCCGTCAGCGCTTTCGGGGCCGTGTCGACGAGCGGGAAGTCCATCACGGACGGCAGCTCGGAACGGAAGCCGTCGCGGTTGACGACGCCCTTCTGCCAGTACGCGACCATGTACGGGCGGTCGTCCATCTCCTCGCCGACGACGTTCAGGTGCGGATACTCCGCGCGCACGGCGCGGTTCCAGTCGTTCAGGAAGGCCGGGTCGGCGTACGAATACGTGTCTTCGCGGATGCCGGACAGGTTCGCGTACTCGATCCACCACAGCGTATTCTGGATCAGGTAGCGGGCCACCAGCTTGTTCTTCTGGTTCACGTCCGGCATCGTCGTATCGAACCAGCCGTCGACGAAGCCGGCCTTGTCTTCCGGCGCCGCGTGGATGTCCTGGGCCACCGTGTGCTGGTTGTTGGTCTTGACGAACCGCGTGCCATGGTTGATCCAGTCGGACGACGGCATGTCCCGCATCCACCAGTGGCCCGTGCCGATATGGTTCACGACGACGTCGTGGATCACGCCGATGCCGCGCGCATTGGCCGCAGCCACGTAGTTGCGGTAGTCCTCGTTGCTGCCGAAGCGCGGATCGATCCTGTAGTAATCGGTCAGCGCATAGCCGTGGTACGAGTACGCCTGCTGGTTGTTTTCCAGCAGCGGCGTGGGCCAGACCATCGTGAACCCGAGGTTGCGGATGTAATCGAGCTGCGCCTGCATGCCCGCCAGGTCGCCGCCGTGGCGCCCGTCCGGATTGCCGCGGTCGCTCTTTTCGCGCATGCCCGCATCGTCGTTGGCCGGGTTCCCGTTCGCAAAGCGGTCGGGCACGATCAGGTAGACGGCGTCGCCGGAATCGAAGCCGCGCCGTGCCGCCGAATCCTTGCGGCGCGCGTCGAGGCGATACGGGACGGTCGTGACCACGTCCTTGCCGCGCTTGAGCTGCAGTTTCAGTTCACCGGGCTTCGTCGTCGCGCCGATCTTCAGGTTCACGAACAGGAAGTTCGGATTGTCCGTACGCTCCACGCTGGCGATACGCACGCCGGGGTAAGCCAGCGCCGGCGCCAGTTCGGCGATCTTTTCGCCATGCACCATCACCTGCAGGTCGGACGACTTCATGCCGACCCACCAGTTCATCGGTTCCACGTGCTGGATGGCGTACGGCGCGGCGCCGGCCCACAGCGCGGGCAGCATGGCCGAGATGGCCAGGACGAGCTTCTTCATGTTATCTCCATAGTAATTTGTAGTAAAGTAACATGATTAAAGATATTAATTCAAACCATACCGGGTATTTTTTGTAGTTTTACTTCTTTATGCGATCCAAACGGAAATACAGTAAGCTGTACCCCCCATGCCGCAGACCATCCTCACCCCCGTCCACCACGAACTGATCATCAAGAAAAGCCGTTTCATCTCCTGCGTCCAGCCGATGCCCGACCGGGCCGGCGCGCAGAAGATCGTCGCCGGGCTCAAGGCCGCGCATCCGGGCGCCGCGCACGTGTGCTGGGCGCTGCTGGCGGGCGGGCAATCGGCCGCGGTCGACGATGGGGAGCCCAGCGGCACGGCCGGCCGTCCCATGCTGGACGTGCTGCGCCACCAGGACCTGGAAGGCGTACTGGCGACCGTCGTGCGCTATTTCGGCGGCGTCAAGCTGGGTGCCGGGGGCCTCGTGCGCGCCTACACGGACAGCGTCGCCCAGGCGCTGCTGGGTGCGCAGAAAATCGCCATCATCCGCCAGCGCCACCTGCGCTGCGACGCGCCCTACCCGCTCGAAGGTCTCATTCGCCGCGAACTGGACACCGCCGGCGCCACGCTCGATGCCGTCCAGCATGCGGACGCCGTCTCGTTCGCCTTCCACCTGCCGGACGACAAGGCCGCGGCGCTGATCGCCCGGCTGAGCGAGGCCGGCAATGGCCGCATCCATTGGCGCGCGGAAAGCGACGACCCGCAAGCAGACTCGGCCTGATACCGCTATCATGTGAGGCTATACCGGACATCACGACTCAAAAGCGGACTCGCCTGACGCGAGCCGCCATAATGTCCGGCTTCCTCCAGCAAAGACTACACACATGATCAAGAAAAGCCTGGCGCCCCTGGCCCTGGGCGGTTTCGGTATCGGCATGACGGAATTCGTCATGATGGGCATCCTGCCCGATATCGCGACCGGCCTCGACATTTCCATTCCCCAAGCGGGCTATCTGATTTCGGCGTATGCGGTCGGCGTGGTCGTCGGCGCGCCGACGCTCGTCAGCATGCTGTCGCACCGCCCGCCGCGCAGCGTGCTGATCTGGTTCATGCTGATGTTCACGGCATTCAACGCGCTCTCGGCCTTCGCACCGAACTTCCACACGATGCTGCTGTTCCGCTTCCTGGCCGGCCTGCCGCACGGCGCCTTCTTCGGCGTGGGCGCCGTCGTCGCCACGCGTCTCGCGGACAAGGGCAAGGAGGCGGCCGCGCTCGCCAGCATGTTCTCCGGCCTGACCATCGCGAACGTGCTGGGCGTACCGGCCGGCACCTGGCTCGGCCACAACATGAGCTGGCGCTTCGTGTTCCTGATCGTGGCCGCCATCGGCCTCGCGACGATGATCATGCTGCACAAGCTGATCCCGTATTTCGAGGCGACGCCGGGTGCGGGCCTGCGCCAGGACCTGAAGATCTTCCGCAAGCCGAACCTGTGGCTCGCGCTGGGCATCACGTCGATCGGCACGGGCGGCTTCTTCGCCTGGCTCAGCTACATCGCCCCGCTGCTGACGGACGTGACGCACTTCCACGCGAATACGATCCCGCTGATCATGACGGCGGTGGGCGTCGGCATGACGGTCGGCGTGAACGTGGGCGGCAAGCTGGCGGACCGCGTGCCGCCGCTGACCGCGATCATCATCCTCCTGATCACGATGGTCGCGCTGCTGTGCATGAACGCGCTGCTGGCGTCGTCGCAGCCGGCGATGATGGTGCTGGCGTTCGCCGTCGGCGCGAACGCGCTGGCGCTGGGCCCCCCGATCCAGATGCTGCTGATCGAGCACTCGCGCGAAGCGGAGATGCTGGGCTCGTCGCTGGGCCAGTCCGGCTTCAATATCGGCAATGCGCTGGGTGCGTTCCTAGGCGGGATTCCGCTGACGCTGGGCTATTCGTATGCGTCGCCGCAATGGGTGGCGGCGAGCCTCGCGCTGTCCGGCGTCGTGCTGGCGCTCGCGATGCGGGCGCATGGCCGGCGGGTCGCGGTGGCGGTACCCGCGTAAGTCGATACGTCGTCCCCGCGAAGGCGGGGACCCAATTTTGCATGCGTTTCGATACGCCTAAGACTTGGCGGGAACG
>Ga0308166_1004517_pt1 | contig 11116 bp, 6 predicted proteins | sample PhyCR2_2_FD_202137 | JGI IMG/M metagenome (GOLD analysis project Ga0308166, IMG submission 202137) | Phyllosphere microbial communities from UC Gill Tract Community Farm, Albany, California, United States - DLSLCC.R2 | ecosystem: Host-associated > Plants > Phyllosphere > Unclassified | place... | reverse complement strand
GGCCCTGGGCTAGCGCCGCCCCGCGCGCGACAGGCCTAGGCTTACCCCGGGCTTTCGTTGTATGCTTTCGGCGCTGTCACGCATGCTGCGGGAGAGAGTGGCCGAAGGCATCAAGCCCGGCCGCCGCCGAAGGCGCAATTCGCCCAGAATCGCTCAGGTAACCGATACCGCGCAGGCTTGCCCCGTCCCGCATTGTTGCCTCATGGCCCTGCGGATGCGGCAAAACAGTACTCTGGAGAGACCTGGCGCCGCCCCTGAAACAGGGACATGGCGAGCAGCCCAGGCGCCGAAGGTGCAAACCCGCCACGCGGGGCAACTCTCAGGCAAAAGGACAGAGGGGCGGAAGATTCAGCCGTTGCGCGGGCACCATCCGCCCGCAATCAGCGGCATTCCGTAACCCTGGCATCACGCCGTCCCGGAGTTCCCCGCATGTCCGCACCCCTCAAACGCACCCCGCTGGCCGAAGAACACATCGCCGCCGGCGCCCGCATGGTCGATTTCGGCGGCTGGGACATGCCGCTTGCCTACGGCTCGCAGCTCGAAGAGCATCACGCGGTGCGCCAGGACGCCGGCATGTTCGACGTCTCGCACATGCTCAACGTCGACGTGAAGGGTCCCGACGCGTTCGCCTTCCTGCAGCGCCTGGTCGCCAACGACGTGTCCAAGCTGACCGTGCCGGGCAAGGCCCTCTACAGCTGCATGCTGAACCCGCAGGGCGGCGTCATCGACGACCTCATCATCTATTTCTTCGCCGCCGACGAATGGCGCGTGGTGGTCAACGCCGGCACGGCCGACAAGGACGTGGCCTGGATGCAGCGCGTCAAGCAGGCCGGCGCGTTCGACGTCGCCATCACGCCGCGCCGCGATCTGGCCATGGTGGCCGTGCAAGGCCCCAACGCCCGCGCCAAGGTCTGGGCGGCCCGCCCGGCCTGGCAAGCCGCCACCGAACCGCTGACACCCTTTGTCGCCGCCCGCCTGGGCGACGACACGCTGGTCGCCCGCACGGGCTACACCGGCGAGGACGGCTTTGAAATCGTTCTGCCCGCCGCCGACGTGGTCCAGCTCTGGCGCGACCTGACCGCCCAGGGCGTGCGTCCCGCAGGCCTGGGCGCGCGCGACACGCTGCGCCTGGAAGCCGGCATGAACCTGTACGGCCAGGACATGGATGAACTCACCCAGCCCGGCCAGGCCGGCCTGACCTGGACCGTGTCCCTCAAGAACGCCGAGCGCCGCTTCATCGGCCGCGATGCGCTCGAGCAATTCGCCACGCCCGCCACGTTCATCGGCCTAAAGCTCAAGGATCGCGGCGTCATGCGCGCGCACATGGCCGTGCGCACCCCGCAAGGCATGGGCGAACTCACCAGCGGCACCATGTCGCCCACGCTGGGCGTGTCGATCGGCTTTGCCCGCCTGCCGCAAGGCGTGGCGCCGGGCGATACGGTCGAGGTCGATATCCGCGGCAAGTGGGTGCCGGCCGTGGCGTGCAAGCTGCCCTTCGTGCGTAACGGCAAAGCCGTCGAACACTCGTAAACTCGAAGCTTCGCGCGTGCGCCGCCCCGGACTGGGCGACGGCCGCCCGCGCGAGGCGCGCAACACCATTCATTTACCCGCATTCCCTCAGGAGTTCCCATGAGTCTGCCCACCGATCGCAAGTACACCGAGTCCCATGAATGGGTCAAAGCCGAGGGCGACGTGTTCGTCGTCGGCATCACCGACACCGCCCAGGATCAGCTGGGCGATCTGGTCTTCGTTGGCGACGTGAACGTCGGCGCGAAGCTGAACGCGGGCGAAACCGCCGGCGTGGTCGAGTCGGTCAAGGCCGCCTCGGACATCTACGCGCCCGTGTCCGGCGAAATCGTTGCCTTCAACGAAGAACTGGAAAGCAACCCCAACCTGATCAACGAATCGGCCTTCACCGCCTGGATCTTCAAGATCAAGCCGGACAACGCGGCCGACGCCGACAAGCTGCTGGACGCTGCCGGCTACGAAGCCGTCGCCAACGGCTGATGCCGCCCGCGAGGGAGGCGGGCCGCCTTGGCGCCGCCGCCCTCGCCAGACGCAATACCGTCCGTCCCCAGGACGACACCCGTTACCCCGAGATCTCCCCATGTCGCGCGCCCTAGACACCCATACCGACTTCATTCCCCGCCACATCGGCCCCTCCGACGCCGACCAGGCCGCCATGCTTGCCGTGATCGGCAGCGACAGCCTGGACGCCCTGATCGAAGAAGTCGTGCCTCCCAAGATCCGCAGCCAGGCGCCGCTGGCGCTGCCCGCCTCGCGCAGCGAAGCCGACGTGCTGGCCGAACTGAAGCAGGTGGCGGGCCGCAACAAGGTCTACCGCAGCTTCATCGGGCAGGGGTACTACGGCACGCAGACGCCCAACGTGGTGTTGCGCAACATTCTTGAAAATCCCGCCTGGTACACGGCCTACACGCCGTACCAGCCCGAGATCTCGCAGGGCCGCCTGGAGGCCCTGCTGAACTACCAGACCATGGTCGCCGACCTGACCGGTCTGGACATCTCCAACGCCTCGCTGCTGGACGAAAGCACGGCCGCCGCCGAAGCGATGACGCTCGCGCGCCGCAGCGCCAAGTCCAAGAGCCCGGTGTTCTTCATCTCGCGCCACGTGCATCCGCAGACCATCGAAGTCGTGCGCACGCGCGCCGAAGGCCTGGACATCGAGATCCGCATCGGCGACGAAGCCGAAGGCCTGCCCGAGTGCTTTGGCGTGCTGCTGCAATACCCGCACAGCACGGGCGCCGTGTCCGACTACCGCAAGCTGGCCGAAGCCGCCCACGCGCAAGGCGCCGTGGTGGCGTGCGCGACGGACCTGCTGGCGCTGGCCGTGCTGGCCGCCCCGGGCGAGTGGGGCGCCGACATCGCCGTTGGTTCGGCCCAGCGCTTTGGCGTGCCGTTCGGCTTTGGCGGCCCGCACGCGGGCTTCATGGCCTGCAAGGACGCCTTCAAGCGCAACATGGCCGGCCGCCTGGTCGGCGTGTCCAAGGACGCGCAGGGCAACCCCGCGCTGCGCCTGGCGCTGCAGACGCGCGAACAGCACATCCGCCGCGAGAAGGCCACCTCCAACATCTGCACGGCGCAGGTGCTGCTGGCCGTGATGGCCGGCATGTACGCCGTGTGGCACGGTCCCGCCGGCATCCGCCGCATCGCCGAGCGCGTGCAGCGCGCCACCGCGATCCTGCGCGCCGAACTCATCAAGCTGGACATCAAGGTCGTCAACGACACCTTCTTCGACACGCTGCTGCTGGAAACCGGCGCCGCAACGCCTGCCATCCTGACGGCCGCCGACTGCGCCCACATCAACCTGCGCCGCGTCGACGGCGCGCGCCTTGCGGTTTCGTTGGACGAAACCGTGACCGTGGCCGACCTGCAGGCGCTGGTCAACGTCTTCGCCGCCGGCCTGGAGCGCGATGACGTCGAACTCGACATCGACGCGCTCGACGCCGCAGCCCCCAGTGGCATCCCCGCCGCGGTGGCCCGCGAAAGCGCCATCCTGACGCATCCCATCTTCTCCAGCGTCCAGTCCGAAACCGACATGCTGCGCTACCTGCGCAAGCTGGCCGACAAGGACCTGGCCCTGGACCGCACGATGATCCCGCTGGGTTCGTGCACCATGAAGCTGAACGCCACGGCCGAGATGATCCCCATCACCTGGCCCGAATTCGCGCTGATCCACCCGTTCGCGCCCGCCTCGCAAAGCCAGGGTTACGTCGAACTGATCGACCGCCTGTCGGCCGCGCTGTGCGAAATCACCGGCTACGACAACATCAGCCTGCAGCCCAACTCGGGCGCGCAGGGCGAATACGCGGGCCTGCTCGCCATTCGCGGTTACCACCAGGCCAACGGCCAGCACCAGCGCAACATCTGCCTGATCCCGTCGTCGGCGCACGGCACCAACCCCGCCTCGGCGCAGCTGGCCGGCATGGATGTGGTGGTGGTGGCCTCGGACGCCAATGGCAACGTGGACCTCACGGACCTGCGCGCCAAGATCGCGCAGGTCGGCGACAAGCTGGCCGCGCTGATGATCACGTACCCGTCCACGCACGGCGTGTTCGAAGAAGCCGTGACCGAAATCTGCGATCTGGTGCATCAGGCCGGCGGCCAGGTTTACCTGGACGGCGCCAACATGAACGCAATGGTCGGCGTGGCCAAGCCCGGCAAGTTCGGCTCGGACGTGTCCCACCTGAACCTGCACAAGACGTTCTGCATTCCGCACGGCGGCGGCGGCCCCGGCGTGGGCCCCGTGGCGGTGCGCGCGCACCTGGCGCCGTATCTGCCGGGGGTCGTGAACGAACAGGGCAAGCTGCCCGGCGACGCCAAGGTCGGCCCGGTCTCGGCCGCCCCGTTCGGCTCGGCCGGCATCCTGCCGATCCCGTTCGTGTACATCGCGCTGATGGGCGCGGACGGCCTGCGCCGCGCCACCGAAGTCGCCATCCTGAACGCCAACTACATTGCCACCCGCCTGCGCGACCACTACCCGGTCCTGTACGCGGGCCGCAACGGCCGCGTGGCGCACGAGTGCATCCTGGACGTGCGCCCGCTCAAGGAAACCAGCGGCATCAGCGCCGAAGACATCGCCAAGCGCCTGATGGATTACGGCTTCCATGCGCCCACGATGAGCTTCCCGGTGGCCGGCACGCTGATGGTCGAGCCGACCGAATCCGAAGGCGTGGCCGAACTGGACCGCTTCATCGACGCGATGATCGCCATCCGCGAAGAGATCGCGCAGGTCGAACGCGGCGAACGCGACCGTGACGACAACGTCCTGAAGAACGCGCCGCACACCGCCCAGATGCTGCTGGCCGAGGAATGGCTGCACGACTACCCGCGCCAGCAGGCCGCCTACCCGGTGGCCACGCTGCGCGACGGCAAGTACTGGCCGCCGGTCGCCCGCGTCGACAACGCCTACGGCGATCGCAACCTGGTCTGCGCCTGCCTGCCGATCGAAGCGTACGCATAGTTTTTGGCAGCAGGATGAAAAAAGCCCCCGTCCTTCACAGGCGGGGGCTTTTGTCTGGGGCCGGCGTCAGGCCGGCCGCGCATTACTTCGCGGGCGCTTTCGCCGCTGCGCCGAAGTCTTCGGCGATGCTGATGAAGGTGTTGAGCAGGATTTGCAGGTTGTCCTTGCCCAGCCCGCCTTCGGCGTTCATGTCCATCTGCAGCACGGCCTGGTTCTTGTCATCCAGGTAGGCGCGGCTCCAGCGGTATTCCTGGTTCCAGGCGTTGATGGCCTTGAGCGACATCGGCTTCTTGGTGGCATACGTGGCGGTTGCCACGAGGTCCAGGCACTTTTCCGTGAAGTCGTTGCACAGGAACTCCAGGCGCAGATCCGTGGCGCCGGTGGTGCCCGGGTTCAGGACCAGCACGGGGCCGTCGGTGCCATCGGTGCGGGTGACGGTGTAGCCCATGTCGTCCAGCATGTTGGCGACGTCTTCCAGGTTGAAGTCCTGCATGACGCCCGCCACCGGTGCGGCGGCGGTGGATTCCTCGTCGGAATCCATGCCGATGCCCGACAGCTCATCGTCGTCGTCCATGCCGTTCATGCCGGTGGCGCCCAGCAGGCCGCTGAACAGTTCATCGGCGGGGATCTTTTGCCCGTTCAGGTCGCCCATGCCATCGGCGAACGTGAACTTGCCGACGATATTGTCGCCGTCGTTCTTGCCGACGTTCATCATTTCGGCCATGCCGGCCATCTGGCGGATGCTCTCATCGGCGTCGGCCGCGGCCTTCTCGGCGGTCAGGCCTTCCTTCTTCATGGCGTACTGCACCATCAGGTCCTGCACCATCGGCTTGGAGATCACCAGCGAGGCGTCGATCTTCTTGATCGCCTGCACCGCGATTTCCTGCGGGGTCAGGTCCTTGGCGTTGGCCGGGTTGGCCATTTCAAGCGTGAACGTCAGCTTGCTTTCGCCCTTGGCCGTTTTCCAGCTCAGCGGATCGATGCTGAACGACGGATTGCCGGCCAGCAGCTTGCCGGCGTTGTCCAGCAGGACGTCGAACTGTTCGTCCTTCAGGCCTTCGTCGCTGGCGCCCAGCATGTACTGGCGCATGAGCTGGTTGTAGGTGTCCGACAATTGCTTGACGGCCTGGCCGTCCAGGCGGGCAAGCTTCACCACGGCCTGGCCGTTGCCCAGCACGACGTCGTTCACGGTAAGGTCGCCCGTCTGATAGGCGGCCTGCACGTTGATCGCCTTGTCGTCCTCGGACAGCTTCACGCCATAGCTGAAGTTGTCCAGCGCCACCTTCATGTCGTCGGTGGGGCGCAGGACGTCCACGCGCTTGATCTTCAGGTCCGAATTGCCCATGGAAATGCCGAACTTGCCCATGCGGCTGTCGACGTCCATGGTCAGGCCCGCCACGGTCATCTTCACCGGGTCGCTGCTCTTGGTGCCGTCGACGGCCAGCTTGTCCATCACGCCGTGCGCGGTGACCGCCTGGGTGGCGCGGTCGAAGGTGCCTTCGATGCGCATGCCGCTGAAGTCGAGCGCGTTGCCGTCGTGCGTGACAGTAACGGGGGCGACCGCAGCGGTCGTCACCGCATTGCCGCTATAGCTGACGATCGCGTCGCTCATCAGCGGGGACACGTCCTTGGTCAGTTCGAAGACGGGCTTGATGTTGTCCGTCTTGGCGATCTCGGTGTGGATGAACGCCAGCTTGGGCGCAATGGCGCCGCGCGCCAGGGCGCTCTTGGGGAAGGGGCCGTGCTCGACGTTCGCGTCGAACTCGATCATGCCGCCGGGCAGGTCGTCCAGGCCCTTGTCGTTCTTGATGAACGACACGCCATAGCGCGCCTGCGTGAAGAACAGGCCGCGCTCGTACTTGAGCTGGTCGATGCGCAGACCGAACAGGGGGGTGACCTTGGCCAGCTTCTCGTTGGCTTGCGCCAGGTAACGCTGCGCGTCTTCTTCGATGCGCTTGCCGGTGTACCACGTGGCGCCGACCCAGCTTCCCGCTCCCACTATGACCACGCCCAGGGTGATCGCTACGCTCTTTTTCATCGCTCTGCTTATATCGTTGATTGTCGAGTCATATCCGGCAGCGGCGGTCAACTGCGCCACTCGCGTCCGCGCGAGCGGAACCGTTCCTGGATACGCGTGTTCATCGGCCTGTCAGGCCCGCGGCGGAGTATACCGAGACACGTGTCCCGCCAAGCAGGCGCGCAGTTACCGAAGATTTCAAAATGAAAGCCGGCGCGGGTGCGCCGGCTTTTTTGTCGACAAAGTGCCTGGATTCAGATGGGGTCCAGCGGATAGATCGGTCGCCGAACGTGCTTGAAATCAAGCTGGGCATAGTCGGAGGTCGTGACGCCCACGCCGGTGCATTCGATGATCTCGGTGGCCATGTCCGAGAATCCCGCGCGCCAGTGGATGCGGCTCTTGAGCACCACATACCGCTTTTGCAGCGGATCGATGCCAGCCGACAGCAGGCAGTTGATGTCGAAGGGCTCCTGGTGGCGGGACACCACCACGATCTCCACCCGGCCGGTGTCGATGACCACCGTCAGCCCCGTGTCGTTGCGCACGCCGCGATACATGGGGCCCCGGTTCAGGTAGACGCCGTCGAACACCAGCTTGACGCGGCCGGTGACCTCCAGCGGTTCACTGGGCTGCTTGATGGCCGGCATGGGCAGCTTGCCGCCCAGCTTGAGCGTGATGGTGTTGCCCACGCCCGCAGCGGCGGCTTCGCGCGCGGCCTGCGGATCGCAGATGGCGTAGAAGACGACGTTGTCCAGTTCCTGGCGCAGGACCTCGGCCAGCACCGCCGTCGTGTCCATCGTGCCGCCCGAGCCCGTGTTGTCGTAGTGGTCCAGCAGCACGACCGGACCCTGTTCGATGGCCTTGGCGCGCGCGATGGTGGGCGCCAGCGGCTCGGAATGGAACACCCAGTCGGCGCGGCCGCGCCACGCGCGGTCCAGCAATTCGTCGCGATGCTGTTCGGCTTCGGCCAGGTTGCCGTCGGTACAGACGACGGCGCTCAGGCCCGCCTCGCGGATGTCCGCGTGGGGAAAGCCCACGAATACCGAGGCCGCCAGCACGCCGCCGGCCTCCAGTTCCTTGCACCGCTCCTGCAGCGGCTTGTTGGGCGCGGCATGCGTGCCTTGGCACATGATGTGCGGCAGCATCGGCTTGTTGGCCCAGGTCATCACCGGCTTGATCTCGCCCTTGAGCGTGCGGACGATGACGTTCGCCGCGCGCACGCCCGCATCGCGGATGTCCACGTGCGGATACGTATGAAAGCCGCTGATTACCGTGGCGTTGCGCACGATGTCGTCGTAGATGTTGGCATGCATGTCCAGCGTCACGGCGACGGGCGTCGTGGGATCGATTTCGCGCAGGCGGCGCAGCAGGTCGCCCTCGGCATCCTCGACGCCGTCGGCGACCATCGCGCCGTGCAGGTCCAGCAGGATGGCGTCGAAACCGCCGCGCTTGACCTCGTCCAGGATCAGCGTGCACAGGCGCTCATGCGTCTGCGCGCTGGCGGGACCGCTGGGCCAGGACTCGGCCGCGACCGGCACGACCATTTCCGCGCCTTCGCGGCGGGCGACCTCGATGTAGCCGCCCAGGCCACTGTCGGTGTTCTCGTAGGCCTTGATGGCGCGCTCGCCGGCCAGGATTTCGGGGCTGCCGCGAAAGAAGCGCTCAAGGGGGGTGGGCACGGGCGAAAACGTGTTCGTCTCGTGCTTGATCATTGCCAAAAGCCAACGCATGGGATGTTCCTGTGGGTTGCCGTGGAAAGTCAGTGGGCCGACACCGGCTGCGGCCAGGGTCGCTGCGCGGGACGCATCCGTTCCCACGCGCGCGCCACGCGCAGCACGCCCAGGTCGTCAAAGCGCGCGCCGGCGATCTGCAGGCCGATGGGCAGGCCCGCCTTCGTGTAGCCGCAATTGACCGATGCCGCGGGCTGTTCGCTCATGTTGAAGGGCAGCGTGAACCCGATGTGGTGCATCGTGGTGGCGACCTCGTTGGTGGGCGAGGGCCACTCGGCGTTGTAGGCCACCACCGGCGCCACCGGCGACAGCACGTAATCGAACGGCGCGCAGGCGGCGACCGTGCGCGCCCGCACGTTGAGCGTTTCGTAGTAGCTGCGAAACACGTCTTCGCCGCTGTGGCCGCCGCCGCTTTCGGCCCAGGCGCGGATGAAGGGCAGGATCTTCGCGCGGCGTTCCTCGGGCAGCGCGGCCAGGTCGATGGCCGAACGGGTGCGCCAGAAGCGGTCCACGCCGTCCAGCATGCCGGGCGTCATCCAGGGTTGCATGGGCGTGACGATGGCGCCCGCCGCTTCGAAGGCGCGCGCGGCGGCTTCGACCGCATCGCGGGTTTCCGGATCCAGCGGCAGTCCGCAGCCCGCGTCCAGCAAGAGGCCGATGCGCAGGCCGCGCACGTCCTGGTCCAGGTTCAGCCAGTCGATCTCCTGGAAGGGCAGGCTCATGTGGTCGCGGACGTCCGGCTGCGACAGTACTCCCATCATCAGGGCCGTGTCGGTGATGGTGCGCGTCATGGGGCCGGCGCAGCGGCCCATGAAGGGCGGATCGATGGGAATGCGGCCCAGGCTGGGCTTGAGCGTGGCGATGCCGCACCAGGCGGCGGGCAGGCGCACCGAGCCGCCGATGTCGGTGCCGATATGCAGGGGGCCATAGCCGGCGGCGGCCGCCGCCCCGGCGCCCGCGCTGGAGCCGCCCGGATTCTTGGTCAGGTCCCAGGGGTTGCGCGTCAGTTCATGAAAGCTCGACAGGCCGGAGGACAGCATGCCGTAGTCGGGCATGGTGGTCTTGCCCAGCAGGACGGCGCCCGCCTCGCGCATGCGCGCCGCCGGCGGGGCGTCGGCCGCCGCCGGGGTGAGGTCGGTGGCCGCGGTGCCCAGCGGCACGGGCACGCCGCGGGTGGCGATGTTTTCCTTGATGGTGGCGGGCACGCCATCGAGCGAAAACCCGCCGCAGGACTGCGGCTCGCCCTTCATCCAGCGGGCTTCCGAGGCACGGGCCATGGCCAGCGCGCCTTCCGGATCCAGCGCATAGGTTGCGTGCAGCCGGGGCTCCCAGCGCTCGATGTGATCAAGCACGGCACGCGTGGCCTCGACGGGCGACAGGTTCTTGCTGCGATACGCCTGCAGGAGTTCCTGGGCGGACATTTCATGCGGTTGCGGCATCTCGGTTCCAGTGATGCGAAAAAGGCGTCAGGCGGCCGGGGAGGCGGCGGGGGGAGCGACAGGCAAGAGGCCAGGCGCGATCGGCCGGAAGTTGCGGAAGTCCCAGTCGCGCCCCGGGGCGGCATCGATCAAAGCGCGGGTGTACGGGTGGCGGGGTTCTGTCAGCACGGTCTCGGCCGAGCCGGTTTCCACCACCTGCCCGCGCTGCATCACCATGATGGTGTCGCAGATCTGCGCGGCGACGCGCAGGTCGTGCGTGATGAACAGCACGCCCACGCCGGTGCGCTCGCGCACCTGTTCCAGCAGCTCCAGCACCTGGGCCTGCACCGACACGTCCAGCGCCGAGACGGCTTCGTCGGCCACCAGAATCTCCGGGTCCATGACCAGGGCGCGCGCGATGCAGATGCGCTGGCGCTGGCCGCCGGAGAACTGATGGGGATAGCGCCGCATCGCGTCGGGGCTCAGCCCCACCACGCTGAGGGTTTCGCTGGCGCGCTTTAGCGCCTCGTCGCGCGGCACGCCGAAATTCAGCAGGCCTTCGATGATGGATTCGCCGACCGTGCGGCGCGGGTTGAGCGACCGGTACGGGTCCTGGAACACGATCTGGATGCGGCGGCGCACGGGACGCAGCGCCGATCCGGACAACGTGCTGAGGTCTTCGCCGCCCATCATCATGTGGCCGGCGGTAGGCTCGATGAGCCGCACGATGCAGCGCGCGACCGTCGACTTTCCCGACCCCGATTCGCCGACGATGCCCAGGATCTCGCCCTTGCGCAAAGTCAGGTTGACGTCGGTGGCGGCAATGACGTGCTGTGCCGCCTTACGCGAGAACAGCGAGCCCTTGGCGCCATAAGTGCGGCCCAGGCCCTTGACGTGCAGCACCGGCGTGCCGCCGGGCGGTTCGCGGCGCGAGGGCACCAGGCTGGGCACCGAGGACACCAGCCGGCGC
>Ga0308166_1004514_pt1 | contig 11120 bp, 7 predicted proteins | sample PhyCR2_2_FD_202137 | JGI IMG/M metagenome (GOLD analysis project Ga0308166, IMG submission 202137) | Phyllosphere microbial communities from UC Gill Tract Community Farm, Albany, California, United States - DLSLCC.R2 | ecosystem: Host-associated > Plants > Phyllosphere > Unclassified | place... | reverse complement strand
GGATGGCGGGAGAGTCCCGTTCACACCATGGACGGGCGCCGTAGGAGCAATTCCTCCCCAGGAAACTCTCAGGCCCCCGTACCGCCATCACGAGGCAACTCTGGAAAGTAGCCGGCCAGATCCGGTTCACCGAAGGTGCAAGTGCTCGGCTTTGTTGGCTGAACACGTAAAACTCTCAGGTAGTGCAACAGGGATGGGGAGGCAAAGCGTCCTTCCTTTGGCATGCGCCAAGACAGATCCCGTGGAGACTCCAGCACCATGACCATCACGCAGACTTCGGCTTCTACGAACAGTGAATTCGTTACTCGCCACATCGGCCCGCGTCCTTCTGACGTCGCCACCATGCTTCAGACTCTTGGCTACGACAGCCTTGAATCACTGATTGATACCGCAGTTCCCGCAGATATCCGACAAGGTGCCGCACTGGATATTCCAGCAGCACTAAGTGAAACCGAAGCGCTGGCCCACCTGCGTGCGGTAGCCTCCAAAAACGTCATGAAGACCCAGATGATTGGTCAGGGCTTCTACGACACCCTCACCCCAGCGGTGATTCGACGCAACATTGTCGAAAACCCAGCCTGGTACACCGCTTACACCCCGTACCAGCCAGAAATCTCCCAGGGCCGCCTTGAAGCCCTACTGAACTTCCAGACCATGGTGATGGATCTGACCGGTCTGCCAATCGCCAACGCTTCTTTGCTGGACGAATCTTCGGCCGCCGCAGAAGCTGTGCTGATGATGCGCCGTGCCAACAAGAAGAAGGCTAAGGGCAAGACCGTCCTGGACTCCAACATCTTCCCGCAGACCATCAAGGTTGTGCAGGGCCGTGCCGACGCACTGGGCTTCGAAGTTGAAGTTGCTGACTTGTCCGCAGGTTTGCCAGAAGGCGACGTCTCCGGCATCGTATTGCAGCAGCCAGGTAACAACGGCTCCATCGCTGAACATGCAAGCATCATCGCAGCCGCCAAGGACGCTGGCGCAATGGTCACCGTTATCGCTGACCTTTTGGCTTTGACCATGATCACCCCTCCGGGTGAACAGGGTGCCGATATCGCTGTGGGCAACACCCAGCGCTTTGGTGTTCCACTGTTCTTCGGTGGTCCACACGCGGCCTACATGGCCGTTGCCGATGGCCTGACCCGCTCGATGCCAGGTCGCCTGGTTGGTGTCTCGGTTGATGACGCTGGCGTTCCTGCCTACCGTCTGGCACTGCAGACCCGCGAGCAGCACATCCGCCGCGAGAAGGCGACCTCCAACATCTGTACCGCTCAGGCATTGTTAGCCATTTGTGCCTCGATGTACGCGGTGTACCACGGCCCAGCCGGGCTAAAGCAAATCGCAACCCGCGCCAACAACCACGCTCGCGTGATTGCCACCTCGCTGGTAGCAGGCGGCTTCACCCTCGCATCCGATACCTTCTTCGACACCGTTGTGGTGAACGTGAAGAACGCCGAGGAAATCATCTCCAAGGCGATCACCGCGGGCATCAACCTGCGCAAGGTCAACGACACCCAGGTTGGTATCTCCACCGATGAGGCCACCACCTCAAGCATCGTCAAATCCCTTCTTGAGGTCTTCGGCGTAGAGCTTTCGGCTCCAGAAGGCTTTGAGATCCCAGAGTCGCAGGTTCGCACCAGCGACTACCTGACCCACCCGATCTTCAACACCATCTCTTCCGAGACCCAGATGATGCGTTACCTGCGTCGTCTCTCGGACCGCGACCTGGCACTGGACCGCACCATGATCCCATTGGGCTCGTGCACCATGAAGCTGAACTCGGCTGCCGAAATGGAATCCATCACCTGGCCAGAGTTCGCTTCCATCCACCCTTACGCGCCGGCAGAGCAGACCGAAGGTTGGCGTGAACTGATCACCGACCTTGAAGGTCGACTGACCGCGATCACCGGTTACGCTGGCGTCTCCATCCAGCCAAACGCTGGTTCCCAGGGTGAATACGCGGGCCTGCTAGCCATCTCGGACTACCACGCATCACGCGGCGAGGGTCAGCGAAATGTCTGCCTGATCCCAGCCTCGGCTCACGGCACCAACGCGGCTTCCGCGGTACTGGCTGGCATGAAGGTTGTCGTTGTAAAGACTGCTGCCGATGGCACCATCGATTCCAATGACCTGGATGCCAAGATCGAAGCCAACAAGGACGTGTTGGCTGCGATCATGATTACCTACCCATCCACCCACGGTGTGTACGACGCTGACGTACGCGAAGTGTGCGACAAGATCCACGCCGCCGGCGGCCAGGTATACATCGACGGTGCCAACATGAACGCACTGGTTGGTCTGGCACAGCCAGGTTCCTTCGGTGGCGACGTTTCGCACCTGAACCTGCACAAGACCTTCTGCATCCCTCACGGTGGTGGCGGCCCAGGCGTTGGCCCAATCGGCGTAGGCGAGCACCTCTTGCCATTCCTGCCAGGCGACGCTTCGGGCACCTACACCGAACGTGACGGTGTGCCAGTGGTTGCTACCGCTTTCGGTTCGGCCGGCGTACTGCCAATCTCTTGGGCTTACATTGCGATGATGGGCGGCGACGGTCTGACCGAAGCTACCAAGCATGCAATTTTGAACGCCAACTACATTGCCAAGCGTCTGAACGAGCACTTCCCAGTACTGTTTACCGGTAACAAGGAATTGGTTGCCCACGAGTGCATCCTTGACCTGCGCGAATTGACCGCCAAGACTGGGGTGACCGCAGAAGATGTGGCCAAGCGCCTGATCGACTTCGGCTTCCACGCACCAACCTTGTCCTTCCCAGTAGCAGGCACCCTGATGGTGGAACCAACCGAGTCTGAGGACTTGGGCGAGATTGAGCGCTTCATCGAAGCGATGATCACCATCCGTCGGGAAATGGAAGAAGTGCTCTCGGGCGTTTACACCATTGAACAGTCGCCACTGCGCCACGCTCCACACACCGTTACCGCCGTGGTCAACAGCAACTGGGACCGCAAGTACTCGGTAGAGCAGGCTGCGTTCCCGGTATCGCGTCTGAAGTTCGACAAGTACTTCCCGGCCGTTGGCCGTATTGATGGCGCCTCCGGCGACCGTAACCTGATCTGCTCCTGCCCGGCTCCTGAAGCCTTTGAAGACTAAGAGGATTTCACGATGACTGAGACTACCCACGAACTAAAACGCACCGCCCTCTATGAACAGCACAAAGAGCTGGGCGCAAACTTCACTGACTTCGGCGGCTGGGATATGCCACTGAAGTACGGTTCAGAATTGGCCGAGCACAAGGCTGTTCGTTCCACTGCTGGGCTTTTTGACCTGTCCCATATGGGCGAGGTGTACCTGGCTGGACCGGAAGCGGTCACCGCGCTGAACACCGCGCTGGCAGGCAACTTTGGCATCATGAAGGTGGGCAAGGCCAAGTACTCGCTGATCCTCAATGATGACGGCAAGATCATTGATGACTTGATCGTGTACCGCCTTGAAGAAGAAAAATTCCTTGTGGTTCCTAACGCTGGCAACGCTGTGGTGGTAGCCGCAGCCCTTGCAGAGCGTGCAGCTAAATTTGATGTCCAGGTCGATAACGCTTCGGAGCGTCAGTCGCTGATTGCAGTGCAGGGACCGAACGCGCAGGACATCGTCTCCAAGCTGGCAGCTGACCAAAGCACCGTTGACTCCGTCACAGAGTTGAAATATTACGCAGCGGTTTATCTGGTGCTCGGCGGTCTTGACGTTCTGGTTGCGCGCACAGGATACACCGGCGAGGATGGCTTCGAATTGATCATCAACAATGATCAAGCGGCCGAGCTGTGGGAAAAAATTGTCACAATTGGTGCGGATCACGAGTTGGTTCCGTGTGGCCTTGCCGCACGTGACTCGCTGCGTCTGGAAGCTGGCATGCCGTTGTACGGCAACGAGCTAAGCCTAGAACGCACCCCATTTGATGCGGGATTTGGCCCTGTAGTCTCCTTCAAGAAGGAAGAAGACTTTGTGGGCCGAAAGGCTCTTGAAGCCCTGCGAGAGCAGACTCCAGCACGCAAGCTGGTCGGTCTGAAGGGTCTGGGCAAGCGCGCCGGACGCGGTGGCTACGCCATCGTTAAGGACGGCGCTACTGTTGGTGAAATCACCTCAGGACAGCCATCTCCGACCCTCGGCTACCCGGTAGCCCTGGGGTATGTGGATGCGCAATACAGTGAAGTTGGCACCGAGCTAGAGGTCGATCTGCGAGGTAAGACTTTGCCATTTGTCGTCGTCGAACTGCCGTTCTACACGCGAGCCAAGTAACGTTAAACATCAGTAGGGCCTAGCCATACGCCCGCTTATTCCCTTGGGAGAGGAAATACCGTGAGTAAAGTTCTTTCGTCATTACGCTACTCGGCAGAACATGAGTGGATCGATGCATCGTCCCCAGCCAAGGTCGGCATCACCCAGATCGCTGCTGACGCCCTGGGCGACGTTGTCTACGTAGACCTGCCAGAGGTTGGCGATTCGGTCAGCGCAGGTGAAACCTGTGGTGAAGTTGAGTCCACCAAGTCGGTTTCCGACCTGTTCTCGCCTGTTACCGGCACCGTAGTTGCGATCAACGACGAGGCTGTAGAAAACCCGGCAATCTTGAACGAAGACCCATATGGTGCCGGCTGGCTGTTCACCGTAGAGGTCGCCGAAGAAGGTCCGCTACTTTCGGCAGCAGACTACGCAAGCGCGAACGGTGGAGATGTCCAGTAATGAGCAACCAGAATTTTGAATCTCTGGCACCAGCATCGCTGACCCAGTCCCTAGCAACTCTGGATCCTGAGGTAGCACAGCGCATCGACGCCGAGCTAGCTCGCCAGCAGCGTGGCCTGGAAATGATCGCTTCGGAGAACCACACCGCCCAGGCTGTTATGCAGGCTCAGGGTTCGGTGCTAACCAACAAGTACGCCGAAGGTTACCCGGGACGCCGCTACTACGGTGGTTGCGAAGAGGTTGACGTCATTGAGACGCTGGCCATCGATCGCCTCAAGGCTCTTTTTGGTGCCGAGTACGCCAACGTTCAGCCACACTCCGGTGCTCAGGCTAACGCTTCGGTTTACCACGCACTGGTTCGCCCAGGCGACACCGTACTGGGTTTGAACCTGGCGCATGGTGGTCACCTGACCCACGGCATGAAGATCAACTTCTCCGGTCGTCTATTCAACATCGTTCCTTACGGTGTAAATGAAGAGACCAACCTGGTGGACATGGACGAAGTTGAGCGCCTTGCCGTGGAGAACCAGCCAAAGATGATCGTTGCTGGTTGGTCCGCTTACCCACGTCAGCTGGACTTCAAGCGCTTCCGCGAAATCGCTGACAAGGTCGGCGCTTACCTGTTCGTGGATATGGCTCACTTTGCAGGTCTGGTTGCAGCTGGTCTGCACCCATCGCCTGTGCCTTACGCCCACGTGGTTACCTCCACCACCCACAAGACCCTTGCCGGTCCTCGTGGTGGCATCATTCTGTCCAACGACGCGGATATTGCCAAGAAGATTAACTCTGCAGTCTTCCCAGGCCAGCAGGGTGGTCCACTGGAGCACGTCATCGCTGGTAAGGCTGTAGCTTTCAAGATTGCAGCTTCCGAAGAGTTCAAGGAACGCCAGCAGCGTACCTTGGCTGGTTCGCGCATTCTTGCTGAGCGTCTGACCCAGGAAGATGTTGCTGCCAAGGGCATCAGCGTTTTGACCGGTGGCACCGATGTGCATCTGGTGCTCGTTGACCTTCGTAACTCGGAGCTTGACGGACAGCAGGCAGAAGATCTTTTGGCACAGGTGGAGATCACGGTTAACCGCAACGCGGTTCCATTTGATCCACGTCCGCCAATGACCACTTCGGGCTTGCGCATTGGTACTCCAGCACTGGCAACCCGTGGCTTCTCGGAAGCTGCATTTGCTGAGGTCGCGGAGATCATCGCGCAGACACTGATCGCCGGTGCCGATGGTAATACTGCAGTTTTGCCAGAGCTGAAGGACCGAGTTCTGAAGCTGGCCGAGTCTCACCCGCTGTATCCGGAGCTTGCTAAGGTTTCCGAGTAACATCATCAGCTATTGATGAGGGCCCGGAAGGCGGAAACATTCGCTTTTCGGGCCCGCAGTTTTTCCTCCACATTTGTCCACCCATAACTGTGTGGATGTCCCGTTGCAAGGATGACCTCTTGCGCACCCCTTCATCTTTCCGGCAGTTAGCTATCGGAATGCCCAAGTTCTAAGGATGTGACCCGCCATGGCGGTAAGCGTATTCGATCTTTTCTCGGTTGGTATTGGACCGTCCTCCAGCCACACCGTGGGGCCAATGCGTGCGGCACACGCATTCATTGCCCAAGTAATCCGTGAAGAGAAGATAGCAGCCCTGGAGACTATCCGGGTTGATGTCTATGGGTCACTGGCCGCTACCGGTCGTGGGCACGGAACATTCACCGCCATCATGTTGGGACTTGAAGGTTTTGAGCCTGAAAAGGTGCTTCCTGCCCAAGTTGATGAGCGACTGGCGCAGATGGAAGAAACTGGCATTTTGCAGCTAGCTGCTCAGCTAGATCAGCGCAAGGATTTGAAGTACACGGTGGGGGACATGGTTCAGCACCCGCTGACCGTTTTGCCTCGCCACACCAATGGTGTGAAGTTTGTGGCCCTCGATGCCCAGGGTAACGAGCTGGTCAATGAAACCTTCTTCTCCGTTGGTGGTGGTTTCATCGTGCGCGAAGGTTCCGAAGAGCGCATCGAAAAGAACCTTGAGGAAAAGCTGCAGAAACAGCCTTATCCATTCACCACCGCGGCACAGTTGTTGGAACATGTGAAGGACACCGGCAAGTCCATTGCCGAAATCATGATGGCCAATGAGCTGACCTACCGCAGCCGTGAAGAAATTCGTTCGGGCCTGATCCACATTTACGCGGTGATGGAAGAGTGCAAGGACTCTGCCTTGGAGCGTACCGGCGTGCTGCCCGGTGGGCTCAAAGTTCGTCGTCGTGCACCAGAATGGCATGAGCGTTTGCGTAAGGAAGACAAGGACCGTGATCCTGTGTATTGGCAGGAATGGATCAACCTTGTGGCCTTGGCGGTTAATGAGGAAAATGCTTCCGGCGGTCGTGTTGTTACGGCGCCGACTAATGGTGCTGCTGGCATCATTCCGGCGGTGCTCTTCTATGCCACTCACTACGCTCCGGGCGCTAAGTACTGGAACGATGAAGAGAAGAACGATGCAGTTGTGAACTTCTTGCTGACCGCTGGTGCTGTTGGTGTGCTTTATAAGGAACAGGCTTCGATCTCTGGTGCAGAGGTTGGTTGTCAGGGTGAGGTTGGTTCGGCGTCGTCGATGGCGGCAGCTGGCCTTGCCGAAATTTTGGGTGGTACTCCAAAGCAGGTGGAAAACGCTGCTGAAATTGCGATGGAGCACAATCTTGGACTGACGTGTGACCCAATTGGTGGTTTGGTGCAGATCCCTTGTATTGAACGCAATGCGATTGCCGCGTCCAAGGCTGTTAACGCAGCGAAGATGGCGCTGATGGGCGACGGTGAGCACCACGTCACCCTTGATGAAGTGATCATCACGATGCGTGAAACGGGCAAGGACATGAGTGATAAGTACAAGGAGACGGCCATGGGCGGCTTGGCCGTTAACGTGGTTGAATGCTAATCACTAGCTGATTTTTGGTTTCGGGAGGTCGGGTAATCCGGCCTCCCGAAGCACTTTAATGCACGGATTCACTGTCTTAGTCCTGATTTCTATCGCTTGTCAGATACTGAATGATTTATCCCCTAGATGCCATACGTCTATTTCGTCATTAGCACTTTGAGTAGGTATTATGAATTCTTGTCGATTCTCTGTTCGGTGCCAGTGCGGACGAGAAATAAGTAGACTTTTCCACTATTTGTCGAGGGTGGAAGCGTGGGATTGATACGAAGTCCAAGCCATTGGAATGCAGCGTCTGAGCGAAGAGGCAGGCAGGTCCAAGGCATACTCCTGCTCCCGACACTGGGGCACCGCGAAAGAATCGCCCACGGAATAAAACGGCCTTTCACAACGTCTCACTATGTATGCCTCAAAGCAAACTATTCTCACCAGTGACCATCCCAACCAAGAGTGGAAACGGTCTGCAGCTACGCAACCGTGTTGTTCTGCCGCCCATGTGTCAGTATGCAATCGATAAGCGTGACGGTGTTCCAACCACGTGGCAACTAGCTCACCTTGGCTCGATGGCACACGGCGGTTTCTCGTTGGTGATTTCCGAAGCTACCGCAGTGGCAGCTGAAGGGCGCATCTCTGACCGTGATGCCGGGCTGTGGAATGAGGAGCAGGTTGAAGCCTGGAAGCCCATTACGCAATACGTTCGTTCCCATGGCGCAGCCGTAGGCGTTCAGCTTGCGCACGCTGGCGCTAAAGCTTCGACCTATGGATGGTTAAAGGAACTGGAAGATGCCGGAAAGCTCGGCAGCATCAGTGACGAAGACGGTGGCTGGGAAACTTTCAGTTCCTCATCCTCGGACGTATTTGGGCTGAAGCCGGCAACCGCCATGAGCACCGAACAAATCGCAGCCTCAGTCCAAGATTGGGCAGACGCAGCACAACGTGCTGACGAGGCCGGATTCGACCTGATTCAGATTCACGCGGCCCACGGTTACCTGATCCACCAGTTCCTCTCGCCACTATCCAATGAGCGTACCGATGAGTACGGCGGAAGTTACGAAAACCGTACCCGTTACCTACGAGAAGTTGTTGAAGCCATCACCGCCGTATGGCCAGCGGATAAGGCCCTAGGCATTCGCTTCTCGGGTGAAGACTGGGTTGAAGAGGGCTGGCGCATCGCCGATACCGTGAAGCTTGCCAAGCAAATGTATGACCTTGGCGTGCGGGCCTTCGATCTGTCCAGCGCAGGTATCGGTGCTTTCGCCGGTCCTACGGGTCCCGGATACCAGGTGCCGCTGGCTCAAGCGGTGAAACAAGCATTGCCAGAGGACGCGTTTGTGACGGCCGTTGGTGTCATCACTGATCCGACTCAAGCAGAACATATTGTGGTGACCGGTCAGGCTGACGGGGTTAGCATCGCCCGAGCCGCCTTAGGCAATCCGCAGTGGCCAAACCATGCCGCTCAGCAGCTAGGTGCGCAGAAATCTCACCCACCTCAGTACTGGCGCGGCCGCTGGTAAAAGGCGTTGCCATGCTGAATTCTTCCGAATCCTCAGTTAGTTTCTGGTTACCTCTTCCAGCCGTTGAATAGTGATGTTAGGTTAGTCCCACGGATCTAGTCGCAACGCGGCCAGGAGTCGCGTGCGGAAGGGAGTCAGCATGGCACTACGCGCGGATTCTAATGGAATCGACGCTTCGCTCTATCGAAGGAATGGTTCTTGGAGCACAGCTCTCGTTGATGCTTCGTTGGGGACAACTGGAGCACAGGAAGCCGCTGATCGACTTCCAGACGAGGTCGCAAAACTGCTTAAGTCCCAGCAGGCTCAGCCTCAAGATGTACAAGCGCTCATTGGCGTATTGGAACCAGCAAGTGGGCTACGTGCACCAGTTGCACGGTTCGTCGCAGTTCATGATGGCGAAGTAGTTCTTAACGAAATCATTCCGGGTCTCAAGGTCTCCTCTCCTTCAGTTGACGTAGGACCGTTCCCGAATTTCACAGCCATCGCCCGTGCCCGCGGGGGGTCTTTCTCTTACCTCGTCGCTGAGGTCGGAAAAGATGGCGGCGAGGTTCATCTGTATAACACTGCCTCTCCGGAGCGCATTGCTAGCCAAGGTATCGTCGGACTGCCTGAAGAAATCCATCACGCCCGAAAAGTGCCCGGCGAATATGACCAACCCAAGGCGCAGTCCGCAGCCGACGAAATGGTTCGCCGCAATGCTGACGAAGTCGCTGAGCTGATCAGAAACATGTTTGCCGAGAACTACGTGCGATTGATCGTGGTTTCTGGTGACATCAAGGCGCGCGAAGCGGTTATCGCTCAGCTACCGGTTGCCCTACGTGACTATGTTGAAGTCATTGATTCGCATACCCGAACCGGTGGGGCCGACTCCAAACAAGTAGATGCCCAGATCTCCAAACTGATTGATGACGTGAAGTCCAAGGATCTTGCGGATCTGGAGGCCAAGGTCTCCGCGCAGTCCGGCAATGGACGAGCCTTGTTAGCAGTTGGACTTGATGAGGTTGTCACGGCTCTGCAATCGGCTCAGGCAGATACCGTGCTGGTCGGACAGTATCAGGACGAGCACACCCTACGGGCACTAAGTGCTGAACCGTGGATTGCTCACCAGGAAGGCGATGACCACGCCGAGTTGGTTGCTGGTGAATGGCCTGCACCGGAAGTGCTGTTGCGTGCCACGGCACTAACGGATGCGACAATCCGTTACGTTCCTGATTCGCTAATCCCTGATGGTGCCGGAATCGCCGCCCTGCTGCGTTGGGCAAAATCCTAAACAGTCACCAAAACAACAATTGGGTTCTTGCTACGAAGATGATCTTCGTGGCAAGAACCCAATTTTAGTGTTCGACACTTTCTAGCCCACCGGATCGTTACCTACACCGACAGTTAATTAGTCCTGGTCGTGTTGCTGCGGATCGTTGTGCGTCGGTTCGCCCGGTGTTGGGCCAACCTGAGGTGAGCCGCTAGGAGGCTGAGAACCAGGGCCCAGCTGATTTGGATCGTGGAGCATAGGCGGTGGTGGCGGTGGATAGTTGCCCTGCGGATGGTTCTGCTGAGCGTTATGTTGCCAAGGTTCAACCGGCGGAGCCCAGTAGGCCTGGTTAGGGTACGGCATTTGCTGTGGAGCTGACCATGGCTGAAGTACCGGAAGTTGGGGTGGAGGTGGAAGTGCTCCAGCAGTGCGTTGAATGTCTTTCTTGTCGGCCAGCTTGGTTAGTACCGCGGTGAGCACGGCCATGAAGAGCACCGAGATGATTAGTGATGTTCCATCCGAGGACTCCTCATTCAGATCAATTTGGCCCAGCGCACCAAGCATGAACAAGAACGTGTTGTTGATGATGTGCATAGCCATCGCCGCTTCCAGCCCACCGGTTCGCCAGGTGAGATAACCAGCTGCCACAGCAAAAGCGGCAACGTCCAATAATCCGTAGACATCGTAAAGGTGCCCGAAGGTAAACAGCGGTACAGGCAAAAGAATCGCAAACAGCGGATGTTTGAGCCAACTGC
>Ga0308166_1004512_pt1 | contig 11122 bp, 11 predicted proteins | sample PhyCR2_2_FD_202137 | JGI IMG/M metagenome (GOLD analysis project Ga0308166, IMG submission 202137) | Phyllosphere microbial communities from UC Gill Tract Community Farm, Albany, California, United States - DLSLCC.R2 | ecosystem: Host-associated > Plants > Phyllosphere > Unclassified | place... | reverse complement strand
AAGAGCCTGCTCGACACGGACTTCCGCCAGACCGTCATCGACGCCATCGACGCGCTGCCGCCGCGCGAGAAGATGCTGATGGGCCTGTACTACGAAGAAGAACTGAACCTCAAGGAAATCGGCGCCGTGATGGGCGTGTCGGAATCGCGCGTCTCGCAACTGCACACGCAGGCCGTGGCGCGCCTGCGCACCTATCTGCGGGAGCGTTCGTGGACCTGACCAGCCTGCTCGGTCTCGCGCTGGCGCTGGCCGGGATCTTCGTCGGCCACACGCTCGACGGCGGCAAGTTCTCGTCGCTGATCCAGCCGGCCGCGTTCGCCATCGTGGTCGTCGGCACGTTCGGCGCCGTGCTGCTGCAAACGCGCTCGCAGGCGTTCGTGCGCGGCGTGCGCATGCTGCGCTGGGTGTTCGTCACGCCGCCGGACCGGCGCCAGCAGTTCGCGCGCCAGATCCACCTGTGGAGCCTGTCGGCACGGCGCGACGGCCTGCTGGCGCTCGAACAATACCTCGCCAAATCCGATCCGTTCGTGCAGAAGGGCCTGCGCCTGGTCATCGACGGCATTCAGCCGGACAAGTTGCGCAGCCTGCTCGACACGGAAATCAACACCTACGAATTCCGCGAGCGCCAGGCCGCGCGCATCTGGGAATCCGCGGCCGGCTATGCGCCGACGGTGGGTATCCTGGGCGCCGTGCTGGGCCTCATCCACGTGATGGAGAACCTGTCCGATCCGTCGCGCCTGGGCGCCGGCATCGCGGTCGCGTTCGTGTCGACCGTGTACGGCGTGGGCCTCGCCAACCTGTTCTTCTACCCGGTCGCCAACAAGATCAAGGGCATCGTCACCGAACGCGTGGCCGAGTACGAGATCCTGACCGACGTCTTCCACGACATCGCCACCGGCGACTTCACGCGCGTGATCGAAGAGCGCGTGGCCTGCCTGCTGGCCGAGCACTGACGCCGACGATCCATGGCGCGCCGCAGACCCTACCAGGAAGACACCGAGAACCACGAGCGCTGGCTGATTTCGTACGCCGATTTCATCACACTGCTGTTCGCGTTCTTCGTCGTGATGTATGCGGTGTCGGTGGTCAACATCGGCAAGTACACGGTGCTGTCGGAAGCGCTGGGCGACGCGTTCGGCGGGCGCGGTGCCGCCAACCGGTCGAACACGATGGTCGAGGTGGAGGCGTTGCCGCTGTCGAACATCCTCGCGCACAAGCGCGCGGAAGCGGCCAAGCGCGACCGCGAGCGCCTGGAACTGCTGGCGCAAAAGCTCGACAGCATCCTCAAGCCCCTCGTCAACAGCGGCAAGGTGCGCGTCACGCAGACGGCGCGCGGCGTCACGCTCGACATCAACGCCAGCGTGCTGTTCGACGAAGGCGCCGCCAATCTGTTGCCGGGCGCGCGCGACGCCCTGCAAACCGTGGCCGGCCTGCTGAAGGACGATGCGCACGGGATCGAAGTCGAAGGCTTCACGGACAATACGCCCATCGCCAACCCGGCGTTCGCATCGAATTGGGAACTGTCGGCCGTACGCGCCACCACCGTCGTGCGGCTGTTCGCGGCGAGCGGCGTGGCCGAGTCGCGCCTGGCGGCGGTGGGGCGGGGCGCCAACCGGCCGATCGCGTCCAACGACGATCCGGTCGGACGGGCGCGCAACCGGCGCGTCGCCGTCACCATCCTGTCCGGGGCCTAAGCCCTCACGGGCGCGGCAAGCGTGCGCGCCTTGGCAACGACCTGCCTGCGCGGCACAATCGTTCCAGCCCGACAGCACCGTCGGAACGAACGAGGAGGTTGGATGAACGTGCATGCGAGCCTGAGCGTCGATGCGAGACATGACAAGGTCCTGGTCACTTTCCGGGTCGAGAACCGCGGCGAGCGCCGCGTCTGGCTGCCCTGCGCGGTGGCGGCCGATGCCCGTTGCCGCAGCCGGCTGTTCGACGTGCGCGTGCATCCCGGCGGCGTGGCCGTCGCGTACGTCGGGGCGGCGGCGGCGCCGCGCGCGGTGCCATCGGCATCCGACTGGTTCGAACTGGCGCCGCACTCCGCGCACACGCACACCCTCGACATCACGCGTGAGTACGCCTTCCGGCCCGGCGACCACACCTACGAACTGCGCTATGCCGGAAAGACGCTGTCCGATATCCACCAGCTCGACGCGACCAGCCCGCTCGTCACCGAGCCGGTGATGTTCCGCCACATCACACCCTGACCCGCGTTCAGCGCAGCGCGCGGCGCGGCTCGTTTTCGCCGAAGTATTCGTGCGAATCGGCATTGTCGACGGCCCGCGCCGGATCGCTGCCGGCCAGCGCGCCGGCGGCGGCCTGGCCGTAGGCCCAATCGTCGGTGCCGGCCACGACCGTGAAATGGCTCAGTTCGTGCACGAGCGTGCCGCCCTGCGAATCGATGTCCGTCGGCTGCGCGTTCCAGAATGCCTTGCAGACGTGGATCGTATATGGCTGATCCGGGTAGACGTACGCGAACCACGGTTTCGTGCACGCGCAGTCGATCGTGAGCGGACGGTTGGCGAACGCGTCGCGGATGGCGTCCATGTGCTGCGCTACCGTGGCCGCGCGCGCCGCGTCCAGCGGCCCGAACCACGTCGTGTAGCGCGCCGCCAGCGCGTTGCTCTGCATATAGCCGGCGGCATCGGCCGCCATCGCTCCGCCGGCCCGCACCGCCGCCGCGATCCCGTCCTGCTGTGCGTTCGAGCAATGGTAGAACGCAAGGCCGGGACCGGCCGGGGCAGGCGCGGCGCCGGCGCCAGCGCCGTACGCCGCCTCCGGCAGTCCGCGCGGCAGGCGGCCGTCGATCCAGACGCCGGCGGCCGTCGGCGCCACGGTGGCCGCGCCGAGCGGGCGCGCCGCGTCCGGCCGGGCGTACACCTGCAGGCGGCCGGCGCGGTAGCGCACGCTGTAGGCGCCCGTGATGTCCATCCGGTACAGCGCCGACAGTTCTACCCGGCCGCTGCGCGCGCTGCCCGGCGGCAGGGCGATGAAGTCGGCCCGTGCCGGCGGCGCCCGCTTGGCCAGGATGCCCAGGTAGCCGGCCGGCAAGCCATCGCGGGTGACGTCGAACAACGGCGCCTGCACCCCGGCGAACGGCGTCTGCCAGGCCGGCACGTAGCGGGTGGCGGTACCGGTATTGCGGATCGTCACCACGACCGTCACGTCGTCGCTGGCCGTGCGGTTCTGTCGCCCCGGCGTGACGTCGACGACGATGTCGCCCGGTGCGGCCCGGCCGAGCAGCGGCAACATGGCGATGAGCAAACCTGCACGGCATGCGCGTAATGTCATGGCGGACTCCGAAAGGATCGACATGACGTTGTAGCGCCGCCCGTTCCATCAGATATTGCAGTAGCGCAATTCGTTCGGGCGATTGCCTGCTCATTGACGCGATTCTTGCTACATCCGCGCAACATCGGCGCCGGTCTGCACCAATATTGCTCGATTTGCATTTGATATCTTGTTATCATCTATTGATTCTTGGGAACACGCCCCTTGGAATCAAAAGTTTTTTCGCCAAGTCGAGGCCGCATTGCCCCGGCACCCCGGTTTCAGCACATGATCATCGAGCACGACAGCCACGCTTCCCGCACGAGCGGATTCCACGCGTCCCGCGCCGGCGCACATGCATCGCCAGCGTCGGCGCCGGCGGCGGTGCACGCCCGGCCGCATACGGACGGGGCGCCATGAGGCGGCTCGCGCGCAGGGTGTCGTCGCCTGTGCGGCTCGTCGTCCTGACGGCGGCGCTGGCCGTCTTCATGGCATGGCTGGCGCTCGGCCACGCCGCTGCGCTGCCGTGGGACCCGCGCTGGTACCTGAGCGCGCACACGGCGATGGAAGTGTTTTCCGTCGTCGTCGCGATGCTCGTGTTTTCCACCGGCTGGCACGGCATCGGCCGCGGCATGCCGGTGCGCGTGGCGCTGCTGTCGCCCGCGGCGCTCGCGGTCGGCCTGCTCGACATCGGCCACCTGATGTCGGTCGACGGCATGCCCGGCGTGGCGGGGCCTTCCAGCATGGGGCGGGGCATCGAATTCTGGCTGCTGGCGCGCGCCGTCAGCGCCTTCGCGCTGCTCGTCGCCGCGTTCGCGCCGCGCGAGCGGGTCGTCGGCCGGCGCGTGCGCGGCTGGGCGCTGACGGGGGCGCTCGGCATCGCGGCGTTCGGCTTCTGGATCGCCGTGGCCGACCCGCTGCGGCTGCCCGCGACATTCGTGCCGGGCGCCGGGCTCACGCGGTTCAAGATCGGCTGCGAAATCGTGCTGATCGGGCTGAACGGCCTGGCCGCGTTGTTTCTGCTGCGCCGTGCGCTCGTCACGGGCCTGCGCACCGACCGCTACCTGGCCGCCGCGTCCGCCGTGATGGCGCTGGGCGGCATCTGCTTCACCCTGTACACGCGCCCGGACGATGCCATGAGCCTCGTCGGCCACGTCTACAAGGTGATCGCCTACCTGTGCGTGCACCGGGCGATCTGGGTGGCGGCCGTGCAGGCGCCGTACCTGCGCCTGCAGCGGTCGGAGCGCTCGCTCGCGGAGAGCGAGGCGAGCTTTCGCAGCCTGATGGAGTGCGCGCCGGACGCCATCCTGCTGGTCGGCGTGGAAGGGCGCATCACGATGCTCAACGCCTGCGCGGAAAACCTGTTCGGCGTGGCGCGCGAGACGGCCGCCGGGCTGCCGCTCGACGTGCTGGTGCCGGACGCCGGCGGCGACGCCGAGCTGGACTGCCGCCGCCTGTACGGCCCGGCATTCCCGGCCGAGGTGCGCCGCGCCACGATGCCGAGCGGCCAGCAGGTCGCGGTCGTGCGCGACCTGTCCGAACGGCGCCGGCTGGAGCGCACCCTCGTCGAACAGCTGACGCACGATGCGCTGACGGGCCTGCCGAACCGCAACCGCATCATCGAGACCCTGGGCGAGGCGATCGCCGGCGCGCGCCAGCAGGGACGCACGCTGGCGGTGCTCGTGTTCGACCTGCATGAATTCCGCAAGATCAACAGTGGCTACGGCTACAGCGGCGGCGACGACGTGTTGCGCGAATGCGTCGTCCGGCTGTCCGGCCTGCTGCTGCCCGGCGACATGCTGGCGCGCCAGGGCGGCAACGAATTCATCGTCGTGCAGAAGCAGTCCGGCGAGGCGGCCGCCGCCGCGCTGGCTGCGCGCCTGCTCGACGCAATGCGCGAGCCGTTCCTGATCGGCGGCCAGCGCGTGTTCCTGTCGGCCAGCGTCGGCATCGCGCTGCTGCCGGACGGCGACTGCGGCGCGCAGGAGCTGCTGCAGCGCGCGCAGGTGGCGATGGCCGCGGCGCGCGCGGACGGCCCGGCGCGCCACTGCTTCCATACGGATGCGATGGCGCAGGCGCTCCGCGAGCGGGTCGACATGGAAGCGCTGCTGCGCCACGCCATCGAGCGCAACCAGTTCGCGCTGCAGTACCAGCCGCGCGTCGACCTCGCCAGCGGCGCCGTGCTGGGCGTGGAGGCGCTCGTGCGCTGGCGCCATCCGGTGCTGGGCCTCGTGCCGCCGGCGCGCTTCATTCCGCTGGCCGAGGAGACGGGCCTGATCGACGAGCTGGACATGTGGGTGCTGGACGAAGCCTGCGCGCGTGCCGCCGCGTGGCGCGCGCAGGGATTGCCGGCGCTGCGCGTGTCCGTCAACCTGTCGGCGCGCCAGTTCCAGCAGGCCGGCCTGGCCGGACGCGTGCGCGCGGCGCTGGAACGCAGCAGCCTGCCGCCGGCCTGCCTGGAAATCGAGATCACGGAAAGCACGGTGATGCGCGACACGGACGAGGCGACGAGCGTGCTGCGCTCGCTGAAGGCGCTCGGCGTGGCGTTGTCGATCGACGACTTCGGCACCGGCTATTCGTCGCTCAGCTACCTGAAGCGCTTCCCGATCGACGTGTTGAAGATCGACCGCTCGTTCGTCAGCGACGTGACGGCCGACCCGAACGACGCGGCGATCGCGTGCGCGATCATCGCGCTGGCGCATACGCTGAACCTGGAGGCGGTGGCGGAAGGAGTGGAGACGGCCGAGCAGGCCGCATTCCTGCGCGAGAACGGCTGCGACGAGATCCAGGGGTATTACTTCAGTCCGCCGGCGTGGCCGGAGCAGATCGAACAGATGTTGCGCGCGCCGGCCGCGCAGGACGCGGCCGTCGACTGATGCGCGCTGCGGCGGATCGGACGTTAGCCGATCGCGAAGCGCCGCGACGGCCCCGCCGTCATCGTCTGGCCGCCCCGGCCGTAGACGCCGGCGGCACCGGCGGCCGGGCCGCGCAATTCGCCGAGCGCGGCCTGGGCCTGGCCCAGCTGGCGGTTGACCAGCATGCCGTTGACCCGGTTCAGTTCCTTCGCTTCGCGCGTCAGTTCGAGCAGCCGGTTCCAGTCGCCGCGGTACGCGTCGCTGCCGCCCACCGCGAGCCAGGGCTCCATCCCGTCCTCGCCTGCGGGAAATCCGGCGGCCCCGAGCGCCTTGTGGCGCACGCGCGCCAAGGTGGCGGCACGCTGCGCCAGTTGCAGCTTGTTGGGGGTGATGGTCGCCAGGCCATCGGCATCCGCACTGATCAGGAGCTGCCGCTCGGTTTTCATCAGCGCCAGGATGGCGCCGATCACTTGCTGTTCGTCGCGCAATGTTGCGCCGGGGGATGCGATGACCATGAACTATCTATTGTTTGCGGGAATGCAGCAGATCGCGCACCGTATCGAGGAGGCCGTCCGCCACTTTCTCCGAATTCACCTGGAAATGACCATCCGCGATGGCCGCCTTGATGCGTTCGACCTTCTTGCTGTCGAACACCTGACTCGTATTACCACCGGCAGCGAGCGCCTGGCCTTGCGAGGACAGGCGCACGGTGTCGGTCGCCGCGGGCGAGACCGTTTTTGCGGCGGCCGCGTCGCTGCTTTTGGCGGTCGGGGCCTGTGTGGTATTGGCCTGAACGCCCGCATTGTTCTTGAGGGTATCGTTGATTTTCACAGCATCATCCTTCTCAGGTCGGAGCAGAAAGTCCGGGATCTGCCTTCAGTAACGGCCCGCTTGCCGAAAACTTTAGGGATCATTAAGAAAACATGAGGCTTCCTGCCACACTTTTCCAGCGATCCCGGCGATCCATGCTGCCAGTGTCCTCTGTGCTGTCTTAAAACGCCACCTCGACCATGCCGCCGGCGCGTGCCGTGCCGCTGATGACGGCACCGCCGGTCGTGCGGACCTGCACGATCTGGCCGTCGCCGGCGTTGCCGATGGCCTTGCCTTCGCCCGATACCGAAAATCCATTGCCATTTGTAATCAATCGAACGGCCTGGCCCTGCTGCACGACCGGCTTGCTGCGCAGCGTATCCAGGCGCAGCGGCATGCCGGCCGCCAGCGACACGGTCGGCATGCGGCCGACGGCCTGGGCCATGTCCGTGATGATGCCGTTCGGCATGGTGGCGATGTCGCCTTTCATCAACACCAGCTGACCCTGTTCGATCGGCTGACCCTGCGCCAGCGGCAGCGCGGCCGCGACGTACTCGGCCTGCACGTTCACCTGCGCCTGCACGAAGATCGTCCAGTTCGACGGCGCCGTGCAGCGCACGCCCACCGTCGTCTTGCCCCAGGCGCGCGCGCCCGGCTGCAGGAAGGCTTCCGGCGCCGGACAGGCGGCGAGGGCGGTGCGGGCGTCGATCGTGCCCACCTTGACCGTCACGTCGCCCGGCAGGCCGGCGGTCTGCGTATGGAGAAATTGCTCGACGACGGTGCGCAAGGTATTCACATTCTGGCGGCCGGCGTCCTGGCGGCCGGCGGGCGCCATCTGCGCGGACGCGAGCGTGGCGGCGAAGGCGGTCCCGGCGAGCAGGAAGGTAAGGAGCGTGCGTTTCATGAGGTTGGACGATGTTTTTTTGCGACGCTGCCATCTTAGGCCCGCCGGTTCCCGTCTGAAACTTCGAATAGCCGTGGTTTGCGTCCCTTTATTGCCCGATTGGAAGAGTCGGGCAATCCGTATGATCCATGCTGTCACCACAACCATGCCCCGCCCGGCGGCGCATTGAGCAACGGAGCAAACATGATCGGCAAACTGGACGACTACCTGCGCTTCAACGAAGCGGCGCTGAGCCTGCGCTCGCAGCGCCAGGAACTGCTCGCGTCGAACATCGCCAACGCGGACACGCCCAACTTCAAGGCACGCGACATCGATTTTTCCAGCGCGCTGCAGGGCGCACTGGCGCGCGGCACGCAAGCCGCACCGATGGCGACGACGGCCGGCGCACACTATCCGAACGGCCCGCGCGCCGCCGACGGCAAGACGCTGGACGACGGCACCACGCCCGTGCTGTACCGCACGGTCACGCAGGGCGCCGTCGACGGCAACACGGTCGACATGGATACGGAACGCACCCAGTTCGCCGACAACGGCCTGCGCTACGAAGCCGGCATCACGATGCTCAACCAGCAGATCCGCAACATCCTCGCCGCGATCCAGGGAGGTCAGTAATCATGTCGCTGTTTAATGTCTTCAACGTGGCCGGCTCGGCCATGAGCGCCCAGGCCCAGCGCCTGAACACGACCGCCAGCAACCTCGCCAACGCCGACAGCGCGACCAGCGCCACGGGCGAAGCCTACCGCGCCAAGCAGGTCGTGTTCGAGGCCGTGCCGACCGGAGGCGGTACCGGCGTCAAGGTGCGCGAGGTCGTGGAGGATGCGTCGCCGCTGAAACAGGTCTACGACCCCAAGAATCCGCTGGCCGACGACAAGGGCTATGTGTCGATGCCGAACGTGAACGTCGTCGACGAGATGGTCAACATGCTGTCGGCGTCGCGTTCGTACCAGACCAACGTCGAGACCATGAACGCGGCCAAGACCATGTTGCTCAAGACACTGACCCTCGGCCAGTAACCCTTTTCCTGAAGTTCACACTGAGACGCTCCCATGGCGACCGTAACCGACACCACCAGCACGCGCATCAACGACCTGATGTCGACGATGAACGCGAAGAAGACGACGAACCCCGATTCCGTCTCCGCCGACACCGACAAATTCATGACCCTGCTGGTGACCCAGCTGCAGAACCAGGATCCGCTCAACCCGATGGACAACGCGCAGATGACGAGCCAGCTCGCGCAGCTGCAGACCGTCACCGGCGTGAACAAGCTGAACACGACGCTGGAATCGCTGCAGTCGAGCTACAAGAGCTCGGAAGCGATGCAGGCGACCAACCTGATCGGCCGCGGCGTGCTCGTCGACGGCAGCAACGTCACCCTGGCGAGCGGCAAGGCCGTGCTGGGCGTGAACCTGGCCACGAATGCCGACAACCTCAAGATCGTCATCAGCGACGCCAAGGGCAACGAGGTCGAGACGATGGACCTGGGGGCGCAGAAAGCGGGCGTCCTGCCGCTGGCGTGGAACGGCGTGCCCGATTCGACCAAGCTCGACAGCAGCGGCAAGCCGGTCACGCTGCCCGACGGCAGCTACACATTCAAGGTCGTGGCGACGCGCGGCGGCGCCAACCTGACCGACGCCACCGGCCTGTCGCTCGACAGCGTCGCCAGCGTCACCACCAACAGCGCCGATGGCGTCAAGGTGAACCTGTCCAACAAGGGCGCGCTCACGCTGGCCGACATCAAGCAGGTCCTGTAAGCGCACGACGCCTGCAGCCCCCACCGCATCGAACGAATCTCAGGAGCACACCATGTCCTTCCAACAAGGCCTTTCCGGCCTGAACAGCGCGGCGAAATCGCTGGACGTCATCGGCAACAACATCGCCAACTCGAGCACCGTCGGCTTCAAGGGCTCGACCACCGAATTCGCCGACGTCTACGCGCGCTCGCTGAACGGCGCCGGCGCCAACCAGGCCGGTATCGGCGTGAGCGTCGCCGCCATCGCCCAGCAGTTCACGCAGGGTAACATCGAGACGACGGCCAATCCGCTCGACATCGCGATCAACGGCGGCGGCTTCTTCCGCACCCAGGCCGGCGGCGCCGTCGAATACACCCGCAACGGCCAGTTCTCGCTCGACAAGAACGGCTACGTCGTCACGCCGCAGGGCGCCAACGTGACCGGCTACGGCGTCACCGCCAACGGCCAGATCCTGGCCAGCACGCCGACCCCGCTGCGGATCAGCACGGCCGACATGAAGCCGGTGTCCACGACCAAGGTCGACACGTCGATCAACCTCGACTCGCGCGAAACCACCCCGACGAACTTCCCGTTCAACGCCAACGACGCGACGACGTACAACAAGCAGGTGCCGGTCAGCGTGTACGACACGCTCGGCAACGAGCACACGATGTCGATGTATTACGTGAAGACCGGCTCGGGCAAGTGGGACGTGTATGCCGGCGCCGACGGCACCGAGATCACCAACGTCAACGTGGCCAAGGCCTCGTACGGCGACGCGACGGCCACCGCCGCGCGCGACGCCTGGACCGCCGCCACCAAGGCGTCGCCGCAGGATCCGGCCGCGATCGCCGCCGCGCTGTCCACCTACGCCAGCGCCGCCTCGGCCGCCGTGACCGGCGCCGCCGGCCCGGCCGGCGCCACGAGCGCGACCATCGCGGCGATCCAGGCCGCCGCCACCTCCGCCGGCGGCACGATCGGCTACACCCCGGACCAGGTCGACAAGGACATCGCCGCCGCCGTGTCGGTGCCGTCCAAGCCGGTCGGCACGCTGGTCTTCGATTCGAACGGCGCGCTGTCGGCCGCCGCGATGTCGAACCTCAATCCGCCGCAGACCCTGCCGATGAACGTGTCGTTCCCGGTCTACCCGGCGACGGGCGCCAAGGAAACGCTGTCGATCAAGCTCGGCTTCAACGGCAGCACGCAGTACGGCGCCGATACGAGCGAAAAACTGACGACGCAGGACGGCTACACGGCCGGCCACCTGCAGCGCTTCTCGGCCTCGGCCGACGGCACCCTGCTGGGCCAGTACAGCAACGGCCAGACCAAGCCGCTGGGCCAGGTCGTGCTCGCCAACTTCACCAACTCGGGGGGCCTGGAGCCGATCGGCAACAACTCGTGGGTCGAGACGTCGTCCTCCGGCACGCCGCTGCTGGGTACGCCGGGCACGGGCAGCTTCGGCGTGCTGCAGTCGTCCGCCACGGAAAGCTCGAACGTCGACCTGACGGCCGAGCTGGTCGACATGATCACGGCGCAGCGCGTGTACC
>Ga0308166_1004511_pt1 | contig 11123 bp, 4 predicted proteins | sample PhyCR2_2_FD_202137 | JGI IMG/M metagenome (GOLD analysis project Ga0308166, IMG submission 202137) | Phyllosphere microbial communities from UC Gill Tract Community Farm, Albany, California, United States - DLSLCC.R2 | ecosystem: Host-associated > Plants > Phyllosphere > Unclassified | place... | reverse complement strand
ACTTTGCATCCTGGCCGTTCTCGTGGCGTTGAAATGCAAGAGATCCAACATCTGCTGGCGTTGTCAATGAGCTGATTCACAGTGACGAGCTGACACTTTGCGGTGCGATATTCGAGAGCATCACGTTGCCGCAGTGCCATGGCTGCTGACCTTGGGAAGGTAACATAGGAGGATTTGGGTCGTTGCTAGGGGTGCGATCCACGTGGCCGAAGCCGGCCAGCAATCTTGCTACTGGAATTTTTCCACCGGGGAATTGTTCCTTATTGATTGTGGCTTCCTAGTTGGTGGTCTTGGGACCGTAGTGCCATCCGCCCATTTTGAGTCGTTGGCGGATTCTGACCAGCTCGTTGATTACTTGCGGACAGTTTTTCCTGGCAGGCTATATTGGGGTCCTGGAGAGCGGGTGAAGCGCAGCGGCTGACTTCATTTAATGTTCTGCGTCGTAGGCAATTGAGAATGCCGCAGGAGCTCTTCTGCGTCTTGCAGAATTCACTGATGCTCAAAACTTCTGGTTGCGTGGGATGGTAGTTGATGATCATGGCACGCACTCGCGGAGGGAGGGTTTTTATCATGATGTTAACAGTGCCAGAAATGGGTCGTGAACTGTCTATGAACTGTTGAGACATGGTGTCCACGATGTGATGAGATCGTGTGTGCACAATGTGATGAAACAGGATCTACAAAGTCGTGAGATCCATTGTCTACGAAGTCATGAGATCCGGTGTCCACGAAGAGATGACATTACACACCGTTTCGTTACACAGGTGCTACCAAATTCGTTTTCTAGACAGGTGCTGACGAAGAAACTTGAGTTTTTAGCGCTGGAGCATGTTTTTTGGCGATGAGAACATGGCGGCCGCGGTCATCGACGGGTTGGAGTACCACGTGCGGTTGCTGCAGTTCCGGGGCCGGTCCTGCCCGGTGAAGAACGCGTTGATGAGATGAATGCGTCGGCTTGAGCCGTGGTTGCAGGAGATCTTAGACTCGGAAGTCCCGGTTGAGCAGCGGGGCATTTGAGCTTTAGGGGACGCCATGGCAGGCATTTCCGTCAAGACTTGATGATCAGTTGCCCGCTGCCGTCCTGAAGTGCTCATTGCTGGATCCTGCATGGACCTGTGCTTTATGTATTCAGGTTGATGAGGGGTTCATTCAGTGCCGAAATGGCTCAGTTTTGAGATGAAGTTGCCTACTTTTAAACGCACTAATGGCCTAATGATACTTGACGAAACACACGGATAGTCAGTATCGCGAGGTTACGCATAGGTCTGGCCAGGAGATCATCAATAGGGGATAGGCAACGCCAACTAGCTGGAATTAAAGTGTCAACTACCAGAAAAAAGAGGGGCCCATCAGGCCAGATTCAGCGTGACATAGCCTTGTTCTCCTCCAATCCGAGCGGCCAGTGCGAAAATGTTGGGACTAATAGGTGTGGCAAGACATCTAGTTATCTGCGATCATCGGTAGTTTTGACAAGCAACAGGATTCCGTCATTTCTAATGCGAATTCTTGAGCGAAAAGCGGCCACTGATATACCGCTGCATTAACGGAAAATGCTGATGAATCTTAGGTTATTTAACCATGATTGTGCATATTGTCACTCGGTTATTTGACGATGAGAAAACAAGTCAAATGTAGAGATTATTAGTAAGAAGGATTAAATATAATTATTCCTGATTGATTCACGGTGGCGGTCCGTTCTAATCCCGAAACAAAAACATAATCCCTCAGGTCGACTAGAAGATAAACGTCATATTCATCTTCATCAATGTTCGGTAATTCAATTCCCTTATTCTGTGGGGTGGTGAAGATCTCGACATTTGGGTCGCGCCATGGATATAGAGGTGGCTTGCCCTTGCTTTTCGCCAGATCCAAGGAGACAGACGAGTCAGAATTTGAGCGAGACTTAAGAACCAATTTGTACTGAACGTCCCCCCAATTAGAGTAATTCACGTTTTTAACGATACAACTACCCTTAATGTACAGTCGACTCGATCTAACCTCGAGAGCGTCAAGTTGAATGTAGGCGCTATGATCGTGATAGTCATGCATCGGTATTTTCGAGATTCGCAAGAGACGTTTTTCAAAAACGCTCTTAAGGACGTATCCATTTATTACTCGCAATTCTCTTGACGGGCGACCTTCGAATTCACTTGAACTAAAATTGTTCCGACCCTGTTGGATTTCAATACTGCATAAATACTCGCCGAAGGGGAGCGCATCTAAGTTGTGGGCGAGATTTCCAAGCGTTGCATAACTTCCCGCATTGTAGTCATGTCCTGTACCTTGACTGAAGTCTCTATTATTTCTACGATCTTTCAATCCGCCCAACTGGATAGAATAAGTATTGGCAGCAGAGGTCAATACGAGCTTACGCTTGACTGATCCGTATTCGCTGGCGTCGTTGTACATGAGGAATGCTCGACCACGAAGGTATAATCCACCATCTCTAATTGCATGTGATTCGATTGATATTACAGGGTGGTTCTTAATATAGAATGTCTCAGGTGCGACCGACTGCCGATCCATTTCCGAGTAGATCCCATTCTGCACCTCGCCATATTTCGGGGTAATTCCATCTATTAAAAACGATACCACCGAAGAAATGAGCGATATATTGTATAAGGATACATCTTCGTGCTGACGTACATTTGTGCTGTGTGTTTCAACGTAATTGAAATTCGAGTACCTTCTAAATAAAGGCAAGTGTGGTTGAATTTCAGTTGTATATTGAGCATCATTGATTGACGAGAATAAGTAGATATTCTTCTCAGCTGAGGACGTTTTGAGTAGGTCGGGTATAAGCTGATCAAAATTTGCGATTGCTTCGTCCGCAACGCTACCCAACAAACCTTCAACTATTGCTGGCCGGTTTTTTATATTCCCTATAGCAGGTTTTATTCGAGGTACCGAAAGAACGATGTTAGGGTAATCGAATCGCAACCCATGATAGAGCGCCCCGGTTCCACCTTTTGACAGGCCTAGCAGAGTGACACTTTTTCTGCTGATGCCGAGATCGTTAAGAGTTTTTTCAATTAGCGAATTGACGGCAAACTGATAAACTTTATCTCCCTCATGCTGAATATAATAAGTGTTTAATTCGTCACGGATCCAAAGGATTGCACAGTTCAGTTTTGTAAAACTTTCCCCATCAAAATCAAACCCCCCGACAAAACCACCTGAAAAGACTACAAGTAAATGACGCCTGTCTTTTTTGGCAAGTTGGAGCTTAAATTCCAGGCTGACCCCTTCGAAGGTGTAGCGATCCGAAATTAGTTTCACAGGTTTCCAATCTATGGTTGGCAAGTCAGGCGTATGATACGAAACTGACCTTGTTACTATGGTGTTGTTTTGGACGCGTTTGCGTACAATACCATGGGGAGGAATCAGTACCTACTCATGTATCTACATATTGACCAAAGACCTTGTTGTTTTACATCTGTCGATTCAAGAGGAGCAGCACTCTAGAGTTTTATTTCTGAGACCGATAGGATGAATGAACTGCAATTTAGTTTTCAACTATTAACCAGATGATATTGTGCAGCTATTTTTAGTGCCACATACATTCCGACGTCAAATGGGTTAGGTGCAACGCTTGAGGCAGCAGTACTTGAATGCGATTGAATGTTCGTACTCAACCGCCGTTCTACCAACTCCATTGTTCATTCAATATACGAATCATTAGATTGTACGGAATCGATACTAGCGCTTTCCTAAACTAATCCTGAACGTCAGAGCTCGCACACTTCCTTGACGATCTGCTGTATAGATTTTTCGCACGGGCTTCTTGCAAAGTGTAATAGCCAGCGGTGTCCGACGAACTAATCATTGACAGTTTTCGCCATGCATCTGCCTCGACATCATATTTCCCTAGTTTGCTGGATACAAGAGCAACATAGTTGAAGATTACTCGCTTATTAGAACTAGAAGTATCTTCTGGTGACGTCGCCAACAGATTATCAAGTTGGGCTTCAGCCTGGTTCCACTCCTGAAGTTGGATCAATTCACGCACAACCGCAATGTTGAGTTCAAGCGCTACATTTGGATCCAAACGGGCTGAGTATTGGGTGAGACAGAAGATAGAAGAACTAATGAGTTTTGCAATTTTCTCTTTACCTAAGTTTAGCTTTTCATGCGAATCGAGCTGATGCTTTAGCGCAATTGCGTAAGACTGTTCGTCTTCTTCCCGTAAAGCAATGTTAGAAAGTTTCATAGAATGCTCAGCAACTACACTATCGTTTCCGAGTTTACGCGACACATTTATTTTGTCCAGGTGCATCGTAGAAATTACTGCAGAGTTGTCAAAGTCAACTAGTTTAAATAAGTTGAACAAAGAATCGATTCTTTCTATCGCTTTGAGCGGAAAATTGGTGATTTCATATTGAAGAATCAAAATAGAGATGCTCATGAAGAGGAAGTTGCGAGATCCGTAAATGCGGTGAACTGATCTCAATTCGCCTTTGGCCAGGGAGTACGCCTCCATTCGCTCTTCAGTCGTAGCTTTACCGGACGCAGCCAGAAGATTGCTAGTTGTGATCAGCGAAGAAATTCCTGGAGTTAAGAAGTGGTCAATAAGTGACGCCTGCACAGGGAAATATGAACTATCTAGAGAAGATCTGCCGATTTCATGGCGGTCAGCAATAGACGTGTAGGTAGCAAAAGGATCTATAGAGGAAACCAATGCCCGAGTCAGCTGCTTTAAGTGATCGCATTGAGTTGCAGAATCTTCCGACTGTTTCTCGCGTAAGGAAAGGAACTGTTCAGCGAAATCAAAATCTCCGCGTGTGATGGCTTTTATTGCCGGGCTCAATTGGTTTAATGCTGAAGCAGAAAGATGCTCTTTATTTTCGGAATGAAGAGACGATCGATTCTTGGCAAGGCCGAGTGATACTACTGTAGCAATCTCGCCCTCAACATATGAGCACAGCTCGGGAATCGATCCTCTTTCTAAAGGCGACAGAATCAAACGATGAAGCAATTCAACGCATCGATTGACTTGTCCTTGGTATGAATTCAATGCAATGAAGTTGAGGAAGGTACGGGATTTTGTAACCAGTGAATGTCGTCGTACTTCGATAGTCGCAGTTTTCGCGGGCGCAGATGACAATCTTGAGTAGAATACCAGTTCTTCCTCGATAAGGTACTTAAGCTCGGTACTCCAGTTGCCGATGACCAAAAGCCGTTTCAATGTCTGCATGACTTCTTGGGCGGTGGATTGACGATCTGAGAAAGGATTCATACATAGGTAACCGTATAGGCATGATTTTAGTAGTATTCGTTGTGTTTCCGAAGTCTCTTCTTCGATCAGAATCATGAAAGTGCCTATCACGTCTAGTTTTGACTTGAAAAGACTCATCTCTGAGAACAGGTGTTTGACGACTTTTGCATTGCTTTCAGCAAGACGAGGCCTGCTGATAAGCGAATGCGTAAACTTTGACGGCCCAATATCTAAAAGCCTTTTGTCGATTTCCTGATAATTAATGACGAAAAGTAGGGAGAACTCTAATAATTGGTCTAACTCGGAATTAGCGAGTTGGGGATCGAGCGAGTCGAAGTACACATCAAGATGTTCATTCTGTATGCGCTCGTTGCCTAACAATCCACTTAAACGCACTACTAGTAGGACTAGTTTGGGAAATGTATGTACTTTTGCAGTCCTGCCTCTAACGAGCTGAATGAGAGAAGCGGCAGTCAACATGGCCTTTTTTACCTGTTTTTCGGCCACCATGTCATCTAACGATGCCAACCAGTCGGTAATTAGATCGGAGAGCTCTTTGTTATCTAAATTCGGAATGTCCGAAACATGCAGGTCATAAGCCTTTGGGCTATTAGAGGGCTTGCCAGATTGCATAATTTCCTCACGAGGGGTTAGTGATCGCCGCTTGGCCTGTTCACCAAGAGCCTTATTGGACTGTTCGGGTATCAGACTATAGTCTAATTGTTGGTTCATATTAATTTCACGTCTAGGGAGAACGGCCGAATGGCTCCAGTGCTTAGTGTTGTAGTGGCGGTATACAACGTAGAAAAGTATGTTTCTGCAACACTCAAGTCCTTTGATCAGCAAAGTGTTGATCAGGAGTTGATCGAGTATGTCTTCGTTGACGACGGTTCGTCGGACAACAGCGGAGAAATCGTTCAGAAGTGGGTTAGCAGGCATAGTAACGCGCGCTTGATTGTGCAAGAGAACGCTGGCGCCGGAGCGGCCCGCAAAGCGGCTCTGGAAGTTATTTCCGGCTCCTGGGTCACGGTAGTTGACCCGGACGACATCTTGGACAGCGAATATTTCACGTCAATATTGGACTTCATCGACCGTGATATTGATTCTGTGGCTGACATGCTGGTGACGAAAGTCTTGGTGCTAAACGACGCAACCGGTCGCGCCTTTGACACCCACCCTCTGCGATACCGCTTCAATAAAGGGAGTCGTTTAGTTTCGCTGATTGAAGAGCCGACTTGCATTCAGTTAGGGGCAACAGCGGTCCTCCGTACCGACCGACTCCGGAAACATAGTCTCACTTATGACACGAGAATTGAACCGACCTTCGAAGATGCTCACCTACTTGGTCGTTATCTTGCCACTACTGATGATCCCATTGTCGGAATTGTGTCGGGCGCTAAATATTACTACAGGAAGCGGTTCGATCAATCGTCGCTAGTTCAGACAAGCTGGTCTGATAAGAGCCGGTATTCAACTGTGCTTGAGCTTGGTTATTTGGACATGCTTAATTCAGTCAAGCGTGAACTTGGTGTAGTTCCTGAATGGGCACAAAATGTGGTTCTGTATGACCTTGTTTGGTATTTCAAGGAAGAAACTCAGCAGCATTCGAAGACGGCTTGGATTTCCGGTGCACTCCGTGATGGGTTCCTCGAGTTGCTTATGTCCATTTTTGATCAAATCGATGTTGAAACAATTGAGAAGTTCTCTGTGAACCCCATGTGGTGGTCCATGCGTCAAGTTATGCTTGGCTTCTTCAAAAGGACGTATGCGACCGGAAACCGTGTCGTTCAGTGGGGTGCCGATCGAAAAGACGGTAGTAATCAATATTGCGTGTTGAGCTTTGGGGCCGAACCGGACGTTGAGGTGTTTGTGGACGGCGTCAAAATTGAACCAACTTCCGACAACTATACCGTTCACTCCTTCTTCGGAGTCCCGATGATGGTTGAGCGAAATTTTCGGGTGGGTCTCCCTGGCCAAGTTAACGTTTTTGTAGACGGACAGCAAGGCGTCATAGAGCGTGCTGTGACCAAAGTGGATGCTCCGAAGCAAAATTCGTCAAGAGGAGGATTAGCTCCGAAATTGGAGGAATACAGCCGAACCGATCGTGCTCTGCACTTCATTGGCGAGAGAAAGCTCTCATCACGTAGCACTCTAGATAAATTGCAACAGTTCTCCAAGAAGGCAAGCTACATAAACTCTAAATTGCACCTTGAAAAGCTGGCACTGTCTGATACCTCAGGTCGGGTTTTGGCCAGAACCGCGAGCCGCGTTTTGACTAAGGCAACCAACAAAACTCGCGAACAACGTGCTTTATCTAAAGCAGCATCAATGGTTGCGCAAGCGAAATCCGTGAGTGTCCGCAGCAAGTATCGAGATGCTTGGGTAATTCTTGACAGACCCTTAAGGGCAGATGACAACGGAGAACATTTCTACCGATACTTAAAGGGGAATCGCCCTGAGATTAATTCTTATTTCCTGCTAGACCGCAAGTCTCCTGACTGGGAGCGTTTAGAGCATGAAGGGTTCCGACTCGTCGAATACGGGTCCGATGAGTCTATATTGTTGCTGTTAAATGCAAAGTTTAGAATGTCGTCCGATGCGATTGCCGAGGTTATGTATCCCATTAATCGGAAGCTGTATAATCTTTCAGGATCGAAATTCATCTTCCTTCAGCACGGAGTTACTAAAGACGACCTCTCCAGATGGATCAATCCGAAACGTTTGGATGGAATGGTATGCGCAACCGTTGGAGAGCATAGCTCGATAGTCGGTAGAAATTCTCCATACACGCTGAAGTCTAACCAAGCTCTGTTGACTGGGTTCCCTCGCTTTGATCGACTGCATGAACTGGTTGAGGAACGTAAGTCTCCGGCTGATTTACTGTTGTTCATGCCGACTTGGCGACAGTATTTACGCGACGAACTCGAAGCAAGCTCCGATCCAACCGCAAAGAGTTCCATTTTTAACTTGTCGGAATTTGGCCAGAATTGGCTCGAACTACTGAATAGCCAAGAATTAAAGGAGCTTGCAGCTAGGTACAACAAAAAAGTGGGGTTTATCGCGCACCCTGCCTTTGCTGACTTGATAGCTTTCCTTGATATTCCAAACCATGTCGAAATTCTCGATCCCTCCGTCCTGGGATTCCAGAATCTATTGGTTCGAGCTGCTGTTTTTGTGACTGACTACTCCTCAGTTGCGTTTGACGCGGCCAATATTGGCACACCCGTTGTTTACTTCCAATTTGATCCAGAAACCATGTTCGGTGGAGGTCATAATTTCCGTCGCGGGTATTTCGATTACGAACGTGACGGCTTTGGACCAGTTTGCCCCGCAGCGATTGACGCTGTAACTGCAATTGGGAAATCTCTTGATAGCAACGCTGACTCAGAAATGAGAATCTATCAGCGGCGAGTGGCTGAAGCATTCCCTCATGCGGATACGAAGAATAGCGAACGGCTCGCTGATGCTATCCTACGGCTCTAAAAGACTGTTGATGGCTCTAAATGACTGTTGATTTTGCGTGGCGTTTGAACGAGTTGGTCCATTGAATATTGGGCTGCCTTGCAAATCGGAGAGATTAAGGTACCTTTTTGTCGATTCTGGTGCAATGGGTAGGGTAAACGCATTTGTGGTAGTTAGACTTGGCGAATGAAGGATTTTACTGCCATATTTATCGATGCTGGATTCTTACTTTCTCTAGGTGGTCATCGTGCTGCTGGTACAACATTGCGGTCAGCTTTCACGACTCACTATGAGTCCTTGGTCCGGGGCATAGTTCAAACTGTCAAGAAGAATACTGGGCTTAATAACTTACGCGTTTACTGGTACGACGCATCTAAAGACGGCCTGTTTACCGAGCAACATAAGCGTATTGGACTGATACCAGGCGTAAAGGTGCGTTTAGGTCGTATTTCTTACAACGGAGAGCAAAAGGGCGTTGATCTTCGTCTTGCATTAGATCTTGTCGGAGTGGCTAGAAACCGTTCCGCGTCAATTGCTTATCTTGTTTCCGGCGATGACGATCTTGCGGAAGCAGTAGAAGAAGCGCAAGACCTTGGCATGAAAGTTGTTCTTCTGGGTGTCGCTAAGGCTGACAGCAGGCTTGGCGTTGCCTCAGTTGCGGAACATTTGGCTTTGACGGCCGACTACATTGAAACCATTCCTAATCAACTGCTGGACAGTGCCTTCACCAAGGTCTTGGAGTGGGACCAGCACCACTCAGAGAAAACATCGATTATTGCCAATGCGCCGGCAGAAGCGCCGGCCCCAGTTCCAGCTAAGCCCTTTGCCCCAACACCAGCGGTGATGGCTCAAAAGGCGACTGCCAAGGCGATGACAGTGACCGAGTCAACCGCTGAAGTTGTCTATTCCAGTGGAGGTGAGCGCCCAGGATTCAAAGGCAACGCCGCCTACGAACAGCAAGAACTCAAAGTGGCTGAAGAAATCGGCGCCAAGGTTGCAGAATCATGGCTTGCGTTCACCACTCAATCAGAAGTTGTCGAGCTCATGGCAGACAAGCCCCAGCTTCCACCAGAAATCGATAGGACGCTGCTCAAGGACTGCGCTCAAGTCCTGGGGGAGTGGAAAACTGATCAGCAGACAATCCGCAGAACCTTGCGAAGCGCCTTCTGGGAGTATCTAGCAAAAATCATGTGACGAGCTAGCAACGACTTGAAGAACTCCAACCGGCGCGAGCTAAGGTAAATTTGTAACGTGACTTCTCAGCAAAAACCTTTTTACATCACCACTGCCATTTCCTACCCGAACGGCACCCCGCACATCGGCCACGCATATGAAGTCGTGGCCACGGACGTCATGGCGCGGTTCAAGCGGCTTGACGGACATGACGTCTTCTTCATGACCGGCACCGACGAGCATGGTCAGAAGATGATGCAGACGGCTGAAAAGCTGGAAATCACGCCAGCTCAACTAGCTCAGCGCAACTCGGATGCATTCCAAGCGATGAATGATGAGCTGGGCACGAGCTATGACCGTTTCATCCGCACCACTGACGCGGATCACCATGCAGCTGCCCAAGAATTGTGGCGCCGCATGGAAGCCAACGACGATATTTACCTTGATAAGTATGCCGGTTGGTATTCAGTGCGCGATGAAGCGTTCTACACCGAGGAGCAGACTGAAGTTCGCGAAGACGGCATCCGCTACGCGACCGAATCTGACACCGAAGTGACCTGGACTGAAGAAGAATCGTATTTCTTCCGCCTGTCCAAGTACCAAGACAAGCTGCTTGCGTACTATCAGGACAATCCTGAATTTGGCGCGCCACGTTCCCGTTTCAATGAGGTCGTGCGATTCGTTGAAGGCGGACTCACCGACTTGTCGATTTCCCGCACAACCTTCGACTGGGGAATCCCGGTACCAGGCAACGAAAAGCACGTTATGTACGTGTGGGTGGATGCCTTGACTAACTACCTCACGGGAGTCGGCTTCCCAGACGTAGAGTCCGAATCTTTCCAGAAGTACTGGCCAGCAGACGTTCACGTTATCGGCAAGGACATTTCGCGCTTCCACGCCATCTACTGGCCGGCATTCCTGATGTCTGCCAAGCTTCCGCTGCCAAAGCGCGTCATGATCCATGGATTCCTGCACAACAACGGCGTAAAGATGTCCAAGTCCTTGGGGAATACTGTTTCGCCTGATGACTTTGTGAATCGATACGGCTTGGACCAGGTCCGTTACTTCTTCCTGCGAGAGGTACCTTTCGGAGCTGACGGTAGCTACAACCACGAGACCATCGTCGCTCGCATTAATGGTGACCTCGCCAACAACTTCGGCAACCTTGCTCAGCGATCGTTGTCGATGGTCGCAAAGAACTGCGGCGGTGTAGTGCCAACGCCGGGTGAATTGCTAGAAGCAGACCAGCAGATTCTCAATGCCGCTGGACAAC
>Ga0308166_1004509_pt1 | contig 11125 bp, 8 predicted proteins | sample PhyCR2_2_FD_202137 | JGI IMG/M metagenome (GOLD analysis project Ga0308166, IMG submission 202137) | Phyllosphere microbial communities from UC Gill Tract Community Farm, Albany, California, United States - DLSLCC.R2 | ecosystem: Host-associated > Plants > Phyllosphere > Unclassified | place... | reverse complement strand
CCACCAACCAGCCGGCCAGCGAAACGTCCAATCAGGCCGCCAGGGTGGCGCGGATCGCCTGCAGGCAGGTGCCCAGCAGCGCGCCCGGGACGATACCCAGCACCAGCACGGCGATACCGTTCAGCGACAGCGCCACGCGCATGTCGGCCGGGGTGGCGATCGGGGTGGTGTCGGCGGCTTCGTCGAACCACATGGTCTTCACGACGCGCAGGTAGTAGAAGGCGCCGATCAGCGAGAACAGCACGGCCACGACGGCCAGCCAGATCATGCCGGTGTTGGCGACGGCCTGCAGGACGGCCCACTTGGCCATGAAGCCCATCATCGGCGGCACGCCGGCCAGCGAGAACATCAGGACGGTCATGACGATCGCGAACCATGGGCTGCGGCGGCCCAGGCCCTTGAAGTCGGCGATCTGCTCGGCCTCGAAGCCCGAACGCGCCAGCATCATGACCACGCCGAAGCTGCCCAGAGTGGTCAGGACGTAGGTGATCGACGAGTACATGGCGGCGCTGTAGGCGGCCGGCATGTTGCTGGTGTCGTTGCCGACCACGCCGGCCATCATGCCCAGCAGGACGAAGCCCATCTGCGCGATCGACGAATAGGCCAGCAGGCGCTTGATGTTGGTCTGGGCGATCGCGGTCAGGTTACCGATGGCCAGCGACAGCACGGCCAGCACCAGCAGCATCTGCTGCCAGTCCTTGGCCATGGCCGGCAGGGCCTCGACCAGCACGCGCATCAGCATCGCGAACGCAGCCAGCTTCGGCGCGCCGCCCAGCAGCAGGGTCACCGCGGTCGGCGCGCCCTGGTAGACGTCCGGCGCCCACATGTGGAACGGCACCGCGCCCAGCTTGAAGGCCATGCCGGCCACCACGAACACCAGGCCGAAGACCAGGATGGTGCGGTCGGCGTTGACGGCGCGGGCGGCGATTTCGTTGACGTCGAGCGAACCGGTGGCGCCGTAGATCATCGAGATACCGTAGAGCATGAAGCCCGAGGCCAGCGCACCCAGGATGAAGTACTTCATCGCCGCTTCGGTCGAGGTCGCGTGGTCGCGGCGCAGCGCCACCAGGGCGTACAGCGAGAGCGACATCAGTTCCAGGCCCAGGTAGATCGACAGCATGCTGTTACCCGAGATCATGATCATCTGGCCCAGCATGGCGAACAGCGCGAGCACGTAGAACTCGCCGCCCAGGTTACCCGAGAGCATGCCGCGCTCGGTGGCGTACTGGCGCGAATACACCAGCGTGATGCCGACCGCCAGGTAGGTGAACAGCTTGAGCAGGTTCGACATCGGGTCCGACACGTACATGTGGTTGAACGTGTAGACGGTGGCGCCGCTGTTGAAGTCGGCCCAGCTGAACACCGCGCAGCCGACCAGGGTCAGCAGCGACAGGTAATAGGTCACGTTGCGGCGCGACCCCTTCAGGTACATGTCGATCAGCAGGATCGCGGAAGCCGCGATCAAGAGGAAGATTTCGGCATACACCGGCACCAGGTTGGTGTCGACTGCCGCTAGCAAAGTGTTATTCATGGCGTCTATTTCGTTTTATTGAGGCAGCTGCGGGAGCTTGCTCACGGACACGTGTTGCAGCAGGTCGGCGACCGAGGTCTGCAGGGTATCGGCGATCGGCGCCGGGTACAGGCCCATGTACAGCGTGGCGATTGCCAGCACGGCCAGGATGGCGAACTCGCGCTTGTTGAGGTCGACGAGTTCGGCCACGTGCTTGTTGCCGATCGGGCCGAAGACCACGCGCTTGACCATCCACAGCGAGTAGGCGGCGCCCAGGATCAGGGCGGTGCCAGCGGCCAGGCCGGTCCAGAAGTTGAACTGCACCGCGGCCAGGATCACCATGAATTCGCCGATGAAGCCCGAGGTGGCCGGCAGGCCGGCATTCGCCATCGAGAACAGCACGGCGAAAGCGGCGAACTTCGGCATCGTGTTGACGACGCCGCCGTAGTCGGCGATTTCACGCGAGTGCATGCGGTCGTACAGCACGCCGATGCACAGGAACATCGCGCCCGACACGAAGCCGTGCGAGATCGCCTGCATGATGCCGCCCTGCACGCCCATCTCGTTGAAGATGAAGAAGCCCAGGGTAACGAAGCCCATGTGCGCGATCGACGAATAGGCGACCAGTTTCTTCATGTCCTTCTGGACCATGGCCACGAGACCAATGTAGATCACGGCGATCAGCGACAGCACGATGACGACCGGCGCCAGGTAGTGCGAGGCGTCCGGGGCGATCGGCAGCGAGAACCGCAGGAAGCCGTAGGCGCCGAGTTTCAGCATGATCGCGGCCAGCACCACGGAACCGCCGGTCGGCGCTTCGACGTGGGCGTCCGGCAGCCAGGTGTGCACCGGCCACATCGGCACTTTGACGGCGAAGGCCATGAAGAAGGCGATGAAGATCAGGATCTGTTCCTTCATGCCCAGGACCTGGGTATGCCACTTCTGGATCTCGAAGGTGCCCGAGACGTTGTACAGGTAGATGATCGCGATCAGGGTCAGCAGCGAGCCGAAGAAGGTGTACAGGAAGAACTTGAAGGCTGCGTACACGCGGTTCGGGCCACCGAAGACGCCGATGATGATGAACATCGGGATCAGGGTCGCTTCGAAGAAGAAGTAGAACAGCACGCCGTCCAGCGCCGCGAAGACGCCGATCATCAGGCCCGACAGCAGCAGGAAGGAACCCATGTACTGGGCCACGCGTTCCTCGATGACTTCCCAGGCCGCCGCCACCACGATGATGGTGATGAAGGCGGTCAGCGGAATGAACCACATCGACAGGCCGTCGACACCGAGGCGGTAGAAGATGTTGAAGCGCTCGATCCACGGAGCGACTTCGGTGAACTGCATGCCGTGTGCGGCATTGTCGAACTGCGTGATCAGCGGAATGGTCGGCAGCAGGCTGACGACGGCGCCGACCAGCGACAGCACGCGCACGAAACCGCGGTTGCTGTCGCGGCCCACGGCGAGCACGAGCGCGCCGAACAGGATCGGGAGCCAGATTGCAAGGCTCAGGTAATGAGAGGAGTTCTGCATCATTTGTCTTTTTCTTTGCCTGTGATTAGCGCCAGAACGGGAAGAAGTACAGCAGGGTCGCAGCGATACCCGCAATCATCACGAACGCGTAGTGGTAGATGTAGCCGGTCTGTCCCTTGCGGGTCAGCAGCGCGAACCAGCCGACCAGCTTGGCCGAACCGTTGACGACCAGGCCGTCGATCAGCGCGCGGTCGCCCACTTTCCACAGGCCGCCGCCGATGGCGCGTGCGCCGCCGGCAAACACTGCCTGGTTGAACTTGTCCATGTAGTACTTGTTGTCCAGCAGCGTGTGCAGCGGCTTGAACTTGGCGTAGAACCAGGCCGGGACGCGCGGGTTGACCATGTAGCAGTAGTAGGCCACGACCACGCCTGCCAGTGCCAGCCAGAACGGTGCGGTGGTCAGACCGTGGATCGCCATGCCGACGGCGCCGTGGAATTCCTCGCGCAGGGTTTCCATCGCGGTGTGGTTCTCGCCGACGAAGATCACGCCATTGAAGAAGTCGCCGTGCAGCATCGGGCCGATGGCCAGGTAACCGATGATGACCGACGGGATCGCCAGCAGGATCAGCGGCAGGGTCACGACCCATGGCGACTCGTGTGGCTTCTGGCCCGGGGCCAGGCCGTGGTGGCCGTGGTCTTCTTCCTCATGGTGCGCGTCCGAATCGTGCTCGGCGTGCGGATCGGCGTGGCCGTGGCCGCTTGCTACCGCCTGCTTGTGCGCGTCATGCGCATGCGCATGGTCGTCGTGGGCGTGGGCCTTGCCGAAGCGCTCTTCCCCGTGGAACACCAGGAAGTACATGCGGAACGAGTAGAAGGCGGTCACGAAGACGCCGGCCAGCACCGCGAAGTAGGCGAAGCCCGCACCCGGGATGTTCGAGGCGTGCACCGCTTCGATGATCGAGTCCTTCGAGTAGAAACCGGCGAAGAACGGGGTACCGATCAGGGCCAGCGAGCCCAGCAGCGAGGTGATCCAGGTGATCGGCATGTACTTGCGCAGGCCGCCCATGTTGCGCATGTCCTGGTCGTGGTGCATGCCGATGATGACCGAACCCGCGCCGAGGAACAGCAGCGCCTTGAAGAAGGCGTGGGTCATCAGGTGGAACACGGCCACCGAGTAGGCCGAGGCGCCCAGGGCGACGGTCATGTAGCCCAGCTGCGACAGGGTCGAGTAGGCGACCACGCGCTTGATGTCGTTCTGGATGATGCCCAGGAAGCCCATGAACAGTGCGGTAATCGCGCCGATCACGATGATGAAGGACAGTGCGCCGTCCGACAGCTCGAACAGCGGCGACATGCGCGACACCATGAAGATGCCGGCGGTAACCATGGTCGCGGCGTGGATCAGTGCCGAGATCGGGGTCGGGCCTTCCATCGAGTCGGGCAGCCAGACGTGCAGCGGGAACTGCGCCGACTTGCCCATCGCGCCGATGAACAGGCAGATGCAGGCGGCGGTCAGCAGCGGCCAGCCGATGCCCGGCACGGTCAGGGTCGACAGGCGCTCGGCCTTGGCGAAGGTCTCGCCGTAGTGCATGGTGCCGGTGGCGGCCAGCAGCAGGCCGATGCCGAGGATGAAGCCGAAGTCGCCGACGCGGTTGACCAGGAAGGCCTTCATGTTGGCGAAGATCGCGGTCGGACGGGTGTACCAGAAGCCGATCAGCAGGTACGACACCAGGCCCACCGCTTCCCAGCCGAAGAACAGCTGCAGGAAGTTGTTCGACATGACCAGCATCAGCATGGCGAAGGTGAACAGCGAGATGTACGAGAAGAAGCGGTTGTAGCCTTCGTCCTCGGCCATGTAGCCGATCGTGTAGATGTGGACCATCAGCGACACCGAGGTCACGACGCACATCATCATCGCCGACAGGGTGTCGATCTGGAAGCCGACCGCCAGCTTGACGCTGCCGACCGTCATCCAGGTGTAGATATCCTGGTTGAAGCTGGCGCCGTCGAGCACGGCCATCAGGGTCTGCACCGAGATGATCAGTGCGATCAGGACGCCCAGGATGGTCGCCGTGTGGGAGACCTTGCGGCCGACCACGTTACCAAGAAACTTGGTACCGAGCAGGCCGGCGATTGCCGAGCCCGCCAGCGGCGCCAGAGGCACCGCCAGTAACATTGAGGAAGAGAGTTGCCCCGCCATGTTGAACCTTAATCGTTATTAATTATCAGCCGAGACCGGATCAGCCCTTGAGGCTGTCGAGGTCTTCCACATTGATCGTGTCCAGGTTACGGAACAGGACCACCAGGATCGCCAGGCCGATCGCCGATTCGGCGGCCGCGACGGTCAGGATGAAGAACACGAAGATCTGCCCTGCCGCGTCGCCCAGGTAATGCGAGAAGGCGATGAAGTTCAGGTTCACGGCCAGCAGCATCAGTTCGATGGCCATCAGCAGGATGATGATGTTCTTCCGGTTCAGGAAAATACCGACGATCGAGATCGCGAACAGGATCGCGCCCAGGACCAGGTAGTGTGCAAGCGATAAAGTCACGGGTTTTGCTCCTTGTTCTGCGCGGCGGCAGCATGTGCGGCAGCAGCGGCGGCGGCCACGTTGGCTTCGTCGATGGCGCGCTGGTTCACCGCTTCCATCTTGACGATGCGCAGGCGGTCGTTACGTTTCACGCGCACGGCGGCGCCCGGGTCGATGGCCTTGCTGTCCTTGCGCTTGCGCAGGGTCAGGGCGACGGCGGCGATGATCGCCACCAGCAGCACCACGGCGGCGATCTCGAAGCCGTAGATGTAACGGGTGTAGATCAGCAGGCCCAGCTCGCGGGTGCCGCCCAGGTTGAGGGCGGCCGCTTCGCTGCTCAGGCCGACGGTGTTGAAGCCGTTCCACAGCACCAGTGCCATTTCCAGCACGATGAAGGCGCCGATGCCGAGGGCCATTGGAAGATAGCCCCAGAAGCCTTCGCGCATGCGGTTGACGTTAATGTCGAGCATCATGACGACGAACAGGAACAGCACCATGACGGCGCCGACATACACCAGCACCAGCACGATGGCGAGGAATTCGGCCTTCAGCAGCAGCCAGATGCCGGCTGCGTTGAAGAAGGCCAGCACCAGGAAGAGCGCGGCGTGGACCGGGTTCTTCGAGGTGACGACGAGCAGCGAGGACACGACCATGACGGCCGCGAACACGTAGAACAGGATGGTTGGAAAAATCGTGGTATCCATGACTGACGGGGACCTTTTTCTTGTTAACGGTACTTCGCGTCAGCCGCGCGGGCGGCAGCGATGTCGGCTTCGTAACGGTCGCCCACGGCCAGCAGCATCTCTTTGGTGTAGTAGAGATCGCCACGCTTTTCGCCGTGGTATTCCAGCACGTGGGTCTCGACGATCGAGTCGACCGGGCAGGACTCTTCGCAGAAGCCGCAGAAGATGCACTTGGTCAGGTCGATGTCGTAGCGCGTGGTGCGGCGGGTGCCGTCCTCGCGCTGCGCCGATTCGATCGTGATGGCCATCGCCGGGCACACCGCTTCGCACAGCTTGCAGGCGATGCAGCGCTCTTCCCCGTTCGGGTAGCGGCGCAGCGCGTGCAGACCGCGGAAGCGGTTCGACATCGGCGTCTTTTCTTCCGGGTACTGCACCGTGATCTTGCGCGACAAAGCGTAGCGCCCCGTCAGGGCCAGGCCCTTGAAGAGCTCGGTCAGCATCAGGCTGCCGAGGATTTCTTTAATTCGGTTCATGTGAATACGCTCTCTTACTTCCAGATATTCCAGGACGTCTGCATGACGCCGGCAACCAGCACCAGCCAGATCAGCGTGATAGGGATGAAGACTTTCCAGCCCAAACGCATGATCTGGTCATAGCGGTAGCGCGGGAAGGTGCCGCGCACCCAGACCATGGCCGAGACCATCAGGAACATCTTCAGGAACAGCCAGAAGAAGCCGCCGAAGGCGCCGCCGAATTCCAGGAAGCCGAACGGTGCGCTCCAGCCGCCCAGGAACATGATCGAGGCCAGGGTGCCGATCAGGATCATGTTGGCGTATTCGGCCAGCATGAACATCGCATACGACATGCCCGAGTACTCCACCATGTGGCCGGCCACGATTTCCGATTCGCCTTCCACCACGTCGAACGGGTGGCGGTTACATTCGGCCAGGCCGGAAATGAAGTAGATGAAGAACAGCGGCAGCAGCGGCAGCCAGTTCCACGACAGGAAGTTCAGGCCGTGCGAAGCGGCCATGCCAACCTGCTGGCTCTGGACGATGTCGGTGAAGTTCAGCGAACCGGTCACCATCAGCACCACGACCATCACGAAGCCCATCGGGATTTCGTAGGAAATCATCTGGGCCGAGGCGCGCATCGCGCCCATGAAGGCGTACTTCGAGTTCGACGACCAGCCGGCGATGATGATGCCGTAGACTTCGATCGAGGTGATCGCCAGCAGCAGCAGCAAACCGGCATTCACGTTCGCCAGCGCCGCGTCGGGGCCGAAAGGCACGACCGCCCAGGCGGCCAGGGCCGGCATGATGGTCATGATCGGGCCCAGCACGAACAGCTTGGTGGTGGCTTTCGCCGGGATCACGATTTCCTTCAGCAGCAGCTTGACCGCGTCGGCGATCGGCTGCAGCAGGCCGCCGGGACCCACGCGGTTCGGGCCGAGGCGGATCTGGATCCAGCCGATCAGCTTGCGTTCCCAGAGGGTGGCGTAGGCGACCAGGCCCATCAGCGGCAGCAAGACGCACAGGATCTTGATCAGTGTCCAGATGACCGGCCAGGCCGGAGCGATCGGGCTGGTGGCGCCGAGCTCGTAAAAACTATCGATAAAACCGGGCGTTGCCATTACTTGCCCTCCCCTGCTTTTTCTACGTTGATGGTGCCGAACATGGCGCCGAGGCTGGCGACGGCCGGGTGGGCGGCGGCCACGCGCACGACGTTCGCCGGCAGGCGGGCGTCGATGTCGGCGACCAGGATAGCGGAGCCATTGCCCTGGGTGACTTTCACGCTGTCGCCGGCTTTCACGCCCAGCTGTTCAGCCAGCTTCAACGGCAGACGAACCAGCGGCGCGTTGGCATCGGCCGTGCGCAGCAGCGGTTCCGAACGGCGCGCGATGGCGTCGGCGAAATAGATCGGCACGTCGGCGATGCGCTGCAGCGAACCGGACTCTTCAGCGCGCGATGCCGCCGAAGGGGCCAGCTTGGCGATGTTGTTCAGCTTGGCCGACAGGTCGGTCACGCCCTTGCCCAGCGCTTCGTCGCGGATAGCCTCGGCGGTTTCGTAGTCGAAGCCTTGCAGGCCCAGCAGGTTGCCCAGCACGCGCAGCACTTTCCAGGCCGGACGGGTCTCGGCCAGCGGCTTGACGGTGCCGTTGAAGCTCTGTGCGCGGCCTTCGCAGTTGACGAAGGTACCGGCGGTTTCGGTAAACGGCGAGATCGGCAGCAGCACGTCGGCGTAGTCCATGCCGTGCTTGAACGGCGACATGGCCACGACCATCTCGGCGCCGTTCAGCGCGGCCAGGGCTTGCTGCGGGTTGGCCGCATCCAGTTCCGGCTCGGCGTTAAGCAGCACATAAGCTTTCTTCGGTACGCTGAACAAATCGGCATTCGTGGTGGCGCCAACCAGGTGGCCGCCGACCGTGTTCGCCGCTTCGACGAAGTAACCGAACCTGGCGCCGGTGGCGTTCGCGATCCACTGCGCGAGGGCATGAATCTTCGAGGCTTCAGGATGGTGCAGGACCGAGTTACCCAGCAGCACAGCACCCGGCAAGTCGCCATCGATGGCAACCAGCGAAGCGGCGATCGCTTTCGCAGCGTCGCCGGCTTGCACGTTCTCGAAGCCGGCAGGCGCGGCGGTCTCTTTCGACGCGGCGATGGCCGAGACGATTTCGCTCAGTGCGGCCAGCCAGTCGGTCGGCGCGGCGATGATCTTGTTCGCGGTCGGAATGAGGTTGTCCTCGTCCGAACCGTGCAGGATAGCCAGCTTGGCGCCGGCCTTTACTGCCGTACGCAGGCGGGTCGCGGCCAGCGGATGGTCCTTGCGCAGGAAGGAACCGATTACGAAGGCGCGCTTCAGGTTCGACAGCTCGGCAATCGGCATGCCCAGCCAAGGCGTGACGGCGCCGTCCAGGGCGAAGTCGCTCTGGCGCAGGCGGAAGTCGATGGCGTTCACGCCGAAGCCGCGCATGGCCTTGTTCAGCAGGTACAGCTCTTCCACGGTCGAGTGGGCGGTGGCGACGGCGGCGATGCTGTCGGCGCCGTGTTCGTGGCGGATGTTACGGATGCCGTGGGCCACGTATTCGAGCGCGGTCTTCCAGTCGGTTTCGATCCACTGGCCACCCTGCTTGATCATCGGGTTGACCAGGCGGTCGGCGTTGTCCAGGGCTTCGTACGAGAAGCGGTCCTTGTCCGACAGCCAGCACTCGTTGATGTTCTCGTTTTCCAGCGGCAGCACGCGCATCACTTTACCGCCCTTGACCTGGACGATCAGGTTCGAGCCGAGGGAGTCGTGCGGCGACACCGAACGGCGGCGCTGCAGTTCCCACGGACGTGCGGAGTAGCGGAAAGGCTTGCTGGTCAGCGCGCCGACCGGGCACAAGTCGATCATGTTGCCAGACACTTCCGAGTCGACGGTCTTGCCCACGAAGGTCGTGATTTCCGAGTGCTCACCGCGGCCCAGCATGCCGAATTCCATGACGCCGGCCACTTCCTGGCCGAAACGCACGCAACGGGTGCACTGGATGCAGCGGCTCATCTCTTCCATCGAGATCAGCGGGCCGGCTTCCTTCGGCGTGACGACGCGCTTTTCTTCGTTGTAGCGCGATTCGCCCTTGCCGTAGCCGACGGCCAGATCCTGCAGCTGGCATTCGCCGCCCTGGTCGCAGATCGGGCAATCCAGCGGGTGGTTAATCAAGAGGAATTCCATCACCGACTTCTGCGCGGCCACGGCCTTGTCGCTGTGCGAGCGCACCACCATGCCCGGCGAAACAGGCGTGGCGCAGGCCGGCATCGGCTTCGGCGCTTTTTCCACTTCGACCAGGCACATGCGGCAGTTCGCTGCGATCGACAATTTCTTGTGATAGCAGAAGTGCGGGATATAGGTCCCGAGTTTGTTTGCGGCGTCCATCACCATGGAACCTGGTGCGACTTCGACTTTTTTGCCGTCTAATTCAATTTCAACCATTTGATCGTTACCTGACCTGGCTTAAAGGTACTCGGGCACGCAGCATTGCTTGTGCTCGATGTGATGAATGAATTCCTCACGGAAGTTCTTGATCATGGCTTCCACCGGCATGGCTGCCGCTTCGCCCAGGGCGCAGATGGTGCGGCCCTTGATGTTGAACGCCACGTTGTTCAGGAGCTCGATGTCTTCCGGACGGCCCTGGCCGTGCTCGATACGGTGCACCATGCGGTACAGCCAGCCCGTGCCTTCGCGGCAAGGGGTGCACTGGCCGCAGGACTCTTCGTAGTAGAAATACGAGAGGCGCAGCAGCGACTTGACCATGCAGCGGGTCTCGTCCATGACGATGACCGCGCCCGAACCCAGCATCGAGCCGGCTTTCGCGATCGAGTCGTAGTCCATGTTGGTTTCCATCATGACTTCGCCGCGGATCACGGGAGCCGAGGAACCGCCAGGAATCACGGCCTTGATCTTCTTGCCGCCGCGCATACCGCCGGCCAGCTCGAGCAGGGTCGCGAACGGCGTGCCCAGCGGGATCTCGTAGTTGCCCGGACGCTCGACGTCGCCCGAGATCGAGAAGATCTTGGTGCCGCCGTTGTTCGGCTTGCCCATGCCCATGTAGGCTTCCGGACCGACGTTGAAGATGAACGGCACCGCGGCGAAGGTCTCGGTGTTGTTGATCGTGGTCGGCTTGCCGTACAGGCCGAACGAGGCCGGGAAAGGCGGCTTGAAGCGCGGCTGGCCCTTCTTGCCTTCCAGCGACTCGAGCAGCGCGGTTTCTTCGCCGCAGATGTAGGCTCCGTAGCCGTGCGCGGCGTGCAGCTGGAAGCTGAACGTCGAACCCATGATGTTGTCCCCGAGGAAGCCGGCGGCGCGCGCCTCTTCCAGCGCCTCTTCGAAGCGCAGGTATTCCTGGAAGATCTCGCCGTGGATGTAGTTGTAGCCCACGGTGATGCCCATCGCGT
>Ga0308166_1004507_pt1 | contig 11127 bp, 14 predicted proteins | sample PhyCR2_2_FD_202137 | JGI IMG/M metagenome (GOLD analysis project Ga0308166, IMG submission 202137) | Phyllosphere microbial communities from UC Gill Tract Community Farm, Albany, California, United States - DLSLCC.R2 | ecosystem: Host-associated > Plants > Phyllosphere > Unclassified | place... | reverse complement strand
ATCCCTCGGCTGTAAGGCTGTGCGGGTTCAAGTCCCGCCCCGGGCACCATATCGAATTACCAATAAAATCAATGATAAGCAGTGTCGTATGACCGCCCCTCAGAGGCGGTTTTTTTGTGCCTGAATTCAGCTTCCTAGTATCCATTCCTAATATTATTTCTCTTTCACCTGTCCGCCAACTACGGGAACCACCACTATTTTTCTGTCATAAGCCGCAGTCTGCTCGACGTTTTTATGCCCCGTAATGGCTCTCTTCTCGTACAAATCCCCCTCCAGATCAGACACACCCTTTGCCTTCAAATCGTGAAAAGTGAAATCAAACAGTAGTTCTGGAAATTTGAGCTTTGCCGCTTCACGTGCAGCACTCCAGCGGCTATTAAACCCGTCTCGGGTGTAGCCAGAACCATTAGGCTGGTGGATGATGAAAATACTGCTCATCCCTGGTTTGAGCGGCAATTCCGCTGCCATTTTGATTGCTGCTGCAAACCGTGGCGACCACGCCTTGATCTGAGCAACACTAGTTTTACTCTGTTTAATCAGTATGCCCTCATCCATGATCTGGCTCTTTTTCATTGCGAGAATATCACCCTGACGCGAGCAGGTGAGGTAGGCTAATTCCATAGCGATCTTCACTACATCAGGCGCGCATGAATAGAGAGCTTGGTACTCCGCATCGGTCACATACCGATCCCTGGACACCTCCTTGAACTTCTTAACTCCTTTGGTGGGATTACCTTTGACCATGCCACGCTCATAGCCCCAGCGGTACATGCGGGACATAAATGCTTTTTCCCGGTTGGCCTGCACACGGCTTTTTAATCCACGTTTGTCCATGTACTTTCTGACGTGCTCTGGCCTGATTGCATCAGAAGGCATAGCCCCGAAAACAGCTAAAACATTTTTTGAATATTTCAGGTAGTCCCGCTGTGTTTCGCGTGCCAGTTCGAAAAAATCAGCCGATCTGAAAAAACGCTCAGCCAATGACGCCAGCAGCCTGTCATCAGGTATCTCATTTATCAGCGCCTCATATGCCGCCCATACAGAAGACTGGGCCGCATCCAGCGCACAGAGGCGTATAGCACCACCATTTTTTGGATGGAACTCATAGGCTGACTTACCGCGATAAACGCGTGGCGGCATCCAGGCATCTGCAGCGTTTTTGCGAACGCGCGCCATTAATCCAGTGCTCCAAAGTTGGGTTCAGGAAAGCTGGCTTCAGGGGCTTTGCGTGACGATATTGGATCATTGAAATGCTGCCATGTTGTTCTCGGACGACCATCACGGCGAACCACGAAAAATATACCGGCCTGTTTCAGACACTGGCATTGTTTAGACGGAATTTTATAACCGGTTATTTTTTCGATATCGGCATCAGAAATTATCACGTTATCAATATCAGACATCTCTCTCTCCACACAAACCGCTACAACAGGCCTGTTTAGCCGTGACATATCACTGCGTATCAATATTTAATTTTAGTTTCTGCAATCCGCTGGTAAGCAGCCTGAGCCTTCTGCCGAATAGGGTGAGAACATACTGTGGGGCGGGGTTGCGTTAGTCTGGTGCGTGCAGTGCGTTTGAGGTTGAGCTGCGAAACCAGCCGCGCAGTGTAATCGCCTGGGGTGTTACAGATGAGGCGTGGTTGGGGATACTCGTCATAAATTTCAGTAATCAGATCGTCGATTGATGGGATCATAATTAATTCCTCGATTGTGGCTGGTGGGCTACTGCAATAGCCCACTGCCGTTTCTCCACATTTGAAAATAAGCCTGCTTTTAACCACATCAGGCGAGGTGATATTCTGGTTGCTCTCACACATCCAGAAAGGGATATTTATGCGCGGAGTCGTCGTACATCATGAGCACCGCAATGGTTACATCGTTATCCGTGACCAAATTGGGGAATTCACGGTCGCAGAGCTTCTCGGTGGCTATGACGTTGAGAAGGGGCATGCCATATCCGGCGAACTCCATAGTCTCGGTGGTGAAACCTTCATGAACGAGAGTAAGGAAGAGGAAATTGAGGTTTTTGTTCAGGGTTACGGCATGACTGAACAACAATCTATCCTCATGCTCCAAAAAACTCGCTAATCCATTTACGAAACAAATCACAGTTCTGGATCGTTGCGTTGCAGTGCTCAACAGAGATCACATGGCCTTGCGTTAAGTGAGGCTTGACCTCTTCATTGAGCTGCAATCCCCTTCTGGCTGCCATTTCAAGGTGTGAGACATTTTCTAAAAGTGCTTCTGCTTTCTTATCCACTGCCATTTCCTACGCTTGAATTTTTACGAGAGGCAGGCCACGAACTCAGCAAAACTGAGCGCTTCTTCGCCTTCTTTCAGATTATTGAAATACTCTTCGTATGCCTCGTCCATCTTTACAACCTCTTGGGGGTTCAATAGAACGGATGTTCGCATTTACGGACGAAATGGTCAATAGTTTAAGTTCGTTTTTGCGGACGCTGGCGGGTGGGGCCGAATTTCCGGCCTTTGTCTTTGTGGTTTATAGGTGTTTAAGGCAGCTTAGTCTGGACAGATATACCAGTTGCGACGATCTGTGAGAGAGACTCTAACTCGATGGTTTTATACCCGGAATTAATCGGCGCAAGATATGCGCTGGGACCGTCCATTACTAATTTTTTGATAACAGCTGTATTACCGATATTTGCTAACACAATTTGGCCTGACCGGGGAGTCAGGTCAGGATCAAATATCACAATAGCTCCCTCGGGGATGAGACCAGTCATTGAGTCATTATCCATTTCTACAGAGAATGCATGGGGGGATACGTCGTCAGTAACGGGTGTCCATTCAGAAAATTCATTTGTTTGGTTCATGAGATTTCTCCAGTCCCCCGCCTGCGACAGAGAGACTAGAGGTATTTTCTGCATGGGCCTTTGATCTATCTCAGATGAGTTACTCCTTTGTGAATAACTACCACCATTTATTAACCAAGTTTCTGTGACGTTTAAAAGTTTCGCTAACTTGGGAATGTGTGTTGCTGAAGGGTTATTCCCGCCATTCACCCACTGGCTAACCGTGCTTTTTGATGCCCCGGTACCAGCTACTATGTCTCTACTGCGAAGATTTAGTTCACGCATTTTGCTGGCAATGCGGTCACTGATTGTCTGATTACCATACTGTTTCATATTCGTCCGTTTTACTGAACTTCAAGTGTTGAAATTATTGACCAAACAGCATTCGTTAACGTAGACTGAATTTGTTCGCTTTTACGGATGATGGGATTATGAAAAAAAATGATGTTTTGGAATATTACGGTGGTGTAACCGCTACGGCCCGGTTTCTGAATATCGCTAAATCAAGCGTGAGCGTGTGGCCAGACCCTATCCCCTGGAAGTTTGCAATGTTGCTATCGAAATTAACTAACAACGAACTCATGTTCGAAACGAGTGATTATCCAGAATTGATGCCTCTTTTCGAACCACAGAAGGGGATTCATAAACGTGGGTAACGAACCGAAATGGAAAGTTGAAAGGCAACCTACGTGGTTGGTGAAGGCAGTCCGCAAAACTATTGCAGGGCTGGCTGGTGGATATAGCGAAGCTGCTGAAATTCTCGATGTAACTGAGGACGCAATTCATAACCGGTTGCGCTCAGGCGGTGATCAGATTTTCCCGTTCGGCTGGTCAATGCTGTTACAGCGCGCCAGTGGCAATCACGACATAGCGAATACTGTTGCGAAAGAGTCTGGCGGAGTGTTTGTGCCGTTGCCTGATGTTGAGCTGGTGGATTACGGCGATATCAATCAACGGCTATTAGAAGCCATTGAGCAGATCACCCGTTATTCACAGCAGGTCAGGGCAGCTATTGATGATGGATTGGTTGAACCGCACGAACGCGAAGTGATTGACGAGGAACTACACCGTGCCATTACGAAATTACAGGAGCATACAACGCTGGTTTACAAAGTTTTCTGTGCTCAAGAAAAGTGAAAGCGCCGGGTTGCAGCCCAGCGCCTTCGGCGACTACATCAATTAGTGTGGAGAAATAATCGCGTGAACAATTTAAACAGATCCCGAAACTATCCGCAATTCCGCTGCCTGCCAATGACTGGCGGGCGCAGTCAGCAGCCATTCCGTTATGCGCTCAATTTACCTGATGGCCATCACGCAGTTAACCACAGTTTCGTCGAGTGGGCTGTGGGCGACCACCTTCAGAAATTAAGCAAATCAGGGGGCTAAATGCCCCAGCAGACAAACGAAATTATTCAGCCGTGGGTTGCGCGCTATGCTGACCCACGCGGTGTGATTGTTGAAACCATTGGCGTTGATGTAGCGAATAACAGGGTGCTGTTCAGGCGTCCAGGCTATCCGCACGTCTGCGTCCAGCCCCGCAATCTGTGGGGCCAGAAGTTCAGGAGAGTTGGATGAGCGTGAAATTGTCTGCATACGTCTGGGACGGTTGCGCGGCGTCGGGTATGAAAATCACAAGCGTGGCCATCATGGCTCGCCTGGCTGATTTCTCAAGCGATGAGGGCATTTGCTGGCCGTCAATCGCCACCATAGCCCGTCAGATTGGGGCTGGTCCCAGCACTGTACGCACCTCAATACGAAAGCTGGAGGCTGATGGCTGGCTGAACAGTACGCCACGGCGTAAGGGCAACCGCAACACCTCGAACATGTATCAGTTAAACGTCAGGAAACTGCGCGAAGCCGCTGCTGTTCACCAGCCAGAATCTGATGCGTCAGAATCTGACCCATCAAAATCTGACACGTCAAAATCTGATGCACCAAATTTTGAGGCGTCAAATTTTCACCCGTCAAAATCCGTCCAGAAAACGGGTTTTCACCCCCCAGAATCTGGCGACGATCCGTCAGTAAGATCAAAACATGATCCATTAGATAAAAACCTCTCTTGTCAGGACGCTTCGCGGCCAGACGACTCGCCTGTGGATAACCCCGATCAATTCCTGGCTCGCTTTCCCAATGCAGTTGTTTACAGCGAGAAGAAACGCCTGTGGGGCAGCCATGAGGACTTGAAGTGCGCGGAATGGATATGGGGGCAGATCACTCAACTCTACGAGAAGGCTGCAGAAGCTGACGGCGAACTGGCAAGGCCCAAAGAGCCGAACTGGGCTGCGTGGGCGAATGACGTGCGCCTGATGTGCTCACAGGACCAGCGCACACACTTCCAGATTTGCAAGATGTTCAAACGCGTTCAGAGCGATCCGTTCTGGTGCCGGAACATCCTCAGCCCTGCAAAACTCCGCGAAAAATGGGATGAGTTGGTGGTCAGGCTCGGTCCGGTTCAGCGGTCAGTCACAGACATTTCACCAGTCGATTACGCCATCCCGGAAGGGTTTCGCGGTTATTAAGGAATTTTAAAAATGACTACGCTATCGAAAATTTACGACAACAAATCTAAAACTGAAACGAACATCACTACCCGCAAAACCTACCTGCTGGGCGTTGATGAACTCTATGTCGAGATTGGTTACAACATCCGAGAAATCGATCAGACCCACGTCGAGGAGTTCCGTGATGCCTACATTGCTGGTGAGCATGTGCCTCCGCTCGCTGTACAGGTAACTGAGCAGGGCATAAAAATCATCGATGGCCACCACCGTTACTACGGGGCCAAACTGGCACAAGAGTCCGGTTATGACATCCGCCTGGAATGCAAAGACTTCATAGGCAGCGAGGCGGACCGTATCGCCTTCATGGTCACGTCCAGCCAGGGACGCGCACTGGAACCACTTGAGCGAGCAGCTGCATATCAACGCCTGATTAATCAGGGCTGGGAACAGGCTCAGATTGCCAAAAAAGTTAAGCGCTCGATCACTGACGTTGAAAACCACCTGTCGCTGCTGACGTCCGGCGATGAGCTGATCGCACTGGTTAAAAACAAAGAGGTTGCCGCCACTACCGCCGTCGCGCTGGTTCGTGAGCATGGTGCGTCAGCAGGCAGAGTGGCAAAAACGGAACTGGAAAAGGTCAAAGCAGCGGGCAAGAAAAAACTGACCAAAGCCGCAGCCATGACGCAATTCAGTGCTAAACAGTCTCGCCAGCTGGTAGAGCTGTAACCCGCGCTGCATTGATGGTCGAACGTATCGAGTCACACAACAGCCCCGGCTCACTGAATTACTGTGAGCAACGGGACCGATTCAATATGCAGCTGCAGCTGGCAGTTTAGGGGGAGAGGATGAGAGCGCTACTCACGCCAGAATATGCACCACGCACAGGGATAGTGCTGCTTAAACCGGGACCGGGATTAGAAAAACTTTTTCAGGGCCGTGTGGTGATCAGCACACCCACAACCGACCTGTCAGACAAACCATCAGGGCTACTGAACGACAGCACGCAGCCGCTAATGGATGAACCAACCCTAATACCGTTTTTCAGTCATGAGCGCGTGATAGCGGCTGCTGGTGGACCAAATGCACTGGTGTCATACGTTCAATCGCTCGGTTACTGTCAGTGGGAGCAGTTGGGCGCCTGGCATTATCACGAATTCACGATGGCAGAGACTGAAAGCGGTCCGGTCTCATTGTGCTGCAGCCACGATACTGAGTTCATGAAAAACGGCATGCCGGGCCGTATGGATGCCATCGCGAAACGGAATGCCGCGCTGTGGATCATTAAAGTGGCATGCAACCAGATGGCGCTACACGGCGACCACCTGCTCACACTGCCAGAATTATGCTGGTGGGCGTCACTGAATGGCGTTGTTGATCTGATTCCAGAGGCACCGGCACGGCGCGTTCTGCGCATGCCAAAAGACGCTATACCACAAGGCGAGCTTAAAGAGTCGTTGATTACGCCAGTGCGTCCGGCCACGGAAATCATTCAGGAAGCTGGGCAGGAAGTTAAAAGGATTATCACGCTACAGGCCGATCCCGAGTCGCCAGAGTCATTCATGCTGCGACCTAAACGCCGTCGCTGGGAAAACGCTAAATACACGCGATGGGTCAAGTCACGGCCGTGCGCGTGCTGCAATATGCAGGCAGACGACCCGCATCACATCATTGGATATGGACAGGGGGGAATGGGTACGAAATCCCACGACTTATTTGTGATACCGCTTTGCAGAGCGCATCACGATGAGTTGCACCGGGATGTAAAAGCGTTTGAGGCGAAATATGGTAGCCAGATAGTGCTGCTGTTTCGGTTCCTCGATTACGCCATAGCTGTTGGCGTTATAGGTTGAGTCAAAATTTATTAGTGTGGAGAAATTATGCGCGATATGTCACAAGTTTTGGATCTATGGGGTGCTTGGGCAGCCAGCGAAAATAGTGGTATTGACTGGCAGCCTATCGCTGCTGGATTTAAAGGACTTATACCCCATGGTAAAAAATCTAGGTTGCAGTGTTGCGATGATGAGGGGATTAAGATAGATGCGTGCGTGGCTTGTCTAAAGAAATATAAACCTGATGAGTGTGATTTATTAATAGCCCATTTTGTTATTGGTGTATCGTTAAGATCAATAGCCAAAAAAAGGAAGTGTTCAGATGGCACAATTAGAAAAGAGTTACAAGCTGCTATGGGTTTTGTTGATGGATTGTTATGTATGATATCCGAAGGAGAGGGTTATATCTTAAGGTAAAAAATAATTAGACCAATAAACACTGGTAGCCAGCTAAGGAAATAAAAGCCTACCAAGATGCGAGAGGTGAATCTTTCGTTATTAGTTAGGCTTTCTATTGCCAGTTCTATTTCTGATCTTAATATTTGTGGATACCTTGTTATTTTTTTCTCAAAAGGAGAAAAGACGAGTTTTCTCGCATGAGAGATCCTTTTCAACTGTTTTCTTTGACTCATGATGAGAATGTGGAGCATTAAAGAAGTTAAAACAAGGCCGATAAAAACAAGAGATTGATCACTAAATTCCTTTAATTTCCACATGCCGAGGGATGCAATAACGGATACAGGTATAGCTAAAACTTTCGACGTCAAGTCAGAAAGTGATTTAGAGACCTTTTCTGAAAATTCAATTTCAGCCGATGCAACATCCTTTCGTGCTTTATGGAAGTGGAAGCCGCTAAGATAGACCGATAAGTTACTATCGTAAGCTGAATGAAATGTATTCCATTTCTTTATTAAGTCTGGGAATTCATATGAGTTTTCGTTAAAAAATTCGACTAATGTGTTTCGGAATATGCCTCTCCGCTCATCAATATGAACAATGTCAGACTGCAAGGCACCATCCTGCAGTAAGTCAGCAATAGAGTAATCATTGCCTTCGCAATCAAGGATTTCAAGGCTAATAGAAGGTGTTATTATTGCTGTGGAAGATTTTCCTTCAAGGCTTTGTATGAAAACAAGCCGTGAAGAACCGTCAATTGACTTGCGGTCATGATATTGAGCAAGCTTAGAAAGAGAGCTTATTAAATTACATATTTTTTCTAATTTTTCAATGAGTAGAGGACGATACTGATCCTTCGAATAATAATCAATATCAATGATGTAGAAGTCGCATGGAAACACACCCTCAGATAAAGAATTGTATTTAATTAACTGTTCAATGCTGTCGTGAAACCTTGCAATACCATCATTAGGAAGAGCTAAACTTATGTGCAGTTTATTCCATGTGGCTGGTAGTTTAGATTCCTCATACTCTTCATCATCAATTTCAAGTTCTCTTATCTGCTTGGAAAAAATAGAGTTAGCCAATAAAAAATTGATAAGGTTTGTGGCCGCTTCAGAGTGGCAAATTTTTAATTCAATATCTATTGGACGCAATGGAAGAACTGGCCTGCCAGCCAACCGATATAGCTCAACGATTGTTTCTAAAAATGACTTATTAGCCATCTGAAGGTTGCTCATTTTTTTCCTTAATTGCCGCCTCAATCAACTCCTTAGCGGAATCTGACAAGCGACTAAAAGTCAGAGAGCCACTTTCAGTATTGTAGCATATATCAGCATCCATGCTGGTTCCCAATAAGGATTTTTCAAAATCAAAATTAAAGCCATTTCCTTTGACCCTTACATTCATGATGGCTTTTAATCCAGAAGCACTAACGGAAAATTCATTAGGAATTCTGATGTTTTCGCTGTTTAGATATGAAATAAGGTCTTCACTTAAATTATTTCTCGTCTCTTCATCTAGATCCAACATATATTTCAATGACATCAATTTTATATCAGAAAGAAGAGCAGGTTTTTGACTGTCTGCTTGGCGGCTTAAATAAGATATTACATCTTCACGGAATTTTTTTGCGTGAACTTTGATTTCTTGATGCCTGTTGAAAAAGTTTCTTATTTCTTTTGGTAAATCTTTAGTGGCTTTATTCGATGATACTCCTTTATCACAACCTAGCGCAGAAACAAAATATCCAGAGGCGTTGCTCGACGAGTTACCACCAATAAAGCTTAAGTAGCTCAAATCATTTTTTTCAATGTCAGATGAATTCTGGAAGTGAAAAAATCTTTCGAAATTTATCCTGGCCGCTTGGTTGATTTTTGATAGTTCTAACTGTTCTAATAGCTCAGGCTCCATTTTGGCACTCAGCCTTATACCTTCTTTTGATTTGATCATCGTTACCAAGAAAAAGTGAACTCCGTCTCTTAAATAATCTGCAAATACAATCACGCCTCCAGAAGAAAGTCTTTGCTTTTCCGCTTCTTTTCCTAGCTTGTGCATTATCTCAACACTAAGATCTATAAACTGCTGAGTAGAGCGAGTGGTATTACCAATATACTCTATGATGGCATCAGGTACAGGGCCTCTTTCTGTTTCTTCTTCTTTAAAAACACCATATTGAGCTGAGTTACCATTTTTACCGTAAAGAGAATTAATCTCACCAATCATTTTTTGAACAGTACTATTGTTACAGTCAAGAGCTGTGTCCCTAAAACGGAATCTGTCTTCTTCAATGGGACTAATGGGCTCTTTTGCTACCTTTACAAGCTCATGAATAATAACGTTATTTAAAATTATCGCTGTCATTTTATCGTCGTCCTTGGATGTTTGAGATCAAAGATTACAAAAATGCTAACGCGTACGCAAAGATTATTATAATGTGATAAGAGTAGTTTCTACGCGGCATTACTTATCATCGTCACTTTAGTTTCAGATATGTATGTCTAAACGTCTTAAGTCTTATCAGCCTTGAGGCTTTTTTATTTTTGGCTTTAGTACTGAGCGACTTGTGTGTGAAAAGTGTAAAAACCATGCCCGGCATTGATTTATACAATGCCGATTGTTTGCGCGTGCTGAAAACCCTGCCAGACGATTCAGTTGACCTGATTGTTACTGACCCGCCGTATTTCAAAGTAAAGCCGCTAGGTTGGGATAATCAGTGGAAAGGGGATGAAGATTATTTACGGTGGCTGGATTGCTGCCTGGCGGAGTTCTGGCGAGTGCTGAAACCCAATGGCAGCATCTACCTGTTCTCAGGTCATCGACTCGCGTCTGATATTGAAATCATGATGCGTGACCGCTTCAACATTCTTAACCACATCATATGGGCTAAGCCTGATGGACGCTGGAAGGGCTGCAACAAAGAAAGTCTGAGATCGTACTTCCCCTCAACCGAACGGATACTATTTGCAGAGCATTATCAGGGGCCGTACAAACCAGACGCCTACGCGCAAAAATGCTATGAGCTGAAACAGCAGGTACTAACACCTCTGATTGATTATTTCCGTAGTGCCCGCTCAGAACTTGGTGTAACAGCTGCCCAGATTATTGCGGCAACAGGTAAGAAAAACATGGTCTCGCACTGGTTCGGCACCAGTCAGTGGCAGCTACCCAGCGAGGCAGACTACCTGAAGTTGCAGGCGCTGTTTACTGAGATAGCCATTGCACGCCATCAATCAGGAATTTTAGCCGCACCGCACCACCAGCTGGTGGACACGTATCACTCACTCAACCGTAAATATCTGGAGCTGCAGGAGGAATACAAATCCCTGCGCCGATATTTCGGTGTCACGGTAGCGGTTCCCTATACAGACGTATGGACACATAAGCCGGTTCAGTTTTACCCCGGCAAGCACCCATGCGAAAAACCTGCCGACATGCTGGAACAGATTATCAATGCCTGCAGCAGGCCGGGTGATGTAGTTGCTGACTTCTTCATGGGGTCAGGTTCAACGATAAAGGCGGCCTTAAAGCTCGGTCGCTCTGCAATTGGTGTAGAGCTGGAAGAGGAACGTTTCCGGCAGACGGT
>Ga0308166_1004506_pt1 | contig 11128 bp, 10 predicted proteins | sample PhyCR2_2_FD_202137 | JGI IMG/M metagenome (GOLD analysis project Ga0308166, IMG submission 202137) | Phyllosphere microbial communities from UC Gill Tract Community Farm, Albany, California, United States - DLSLCC.R2 | ecosystem: Host-associated > Plants > Phyllosphere > Unclassified | place... | reverse complement strand
GTGACCTGCTCGACGCCATCAAAGCTATCCGCGCGGGCTATAGCTATTTCCCTCACGACCAATTGATCAACCGCCCGGCGGACAGCCGTCAGCGGGATGAAGTGGCCCAGTTGGCCAGCCTGTCTGACCGCGAAATGATGGTGCTGATTTATCTGGCGAAAGGCTGGAGCAACATACAAATTGCCGACGAGCTGATGCTGAGCAACAAGACCATTAGCACCTACAAGACGCGCCTGCTGCACAAACTTCAGGCCACCACGCTGGTGGACCTGATTGAAATCGCCAAACGCCACGCGCTGGTTGAATAACTGATGCAGCCCCTGAAGCATTTTTTACGCTCCTTCCTCAATAAAAGCGTGCTGATGCTCTGCGCGCTGGGGCTGCTATTGGTGTTTGATGAAACCTCTGCGCCAGCGGCGGAAAATGCCCAACCGCTGCAATTACTCAGCCGTTCGCCGCAGCACGCGGTGATGCCCACCACGCTGCTCACTCCAGAGCAGGATGCCTGGCTGGGGCAAAAAAAAGTGCTCAAGCTTGGGGTGTCTAACCCGCAATACCCGCCTTTCGACATCATTAACAATAAAGCCGAATTCGAAGGCATTACTGCCGATTATGTCGGGCTGATTGAAGAGATGCTGCGGGTGAAGGTGGAAGTGCAAACCTTCCCGTCGCGCGCTTTGGCAATTAAAGCATTGCAAAATCATGAAATTGACCTGCTGAGCAGCGCCACTCAGTTTGACCAGCATGAGGGCAACATTCTGCTGTCGGAACCCTACGCCAGCGAGCAGTCAGTACTGGTGACGCAGGCCAATGAGAAGCGGGCGATGGGCCACTATCTGGCCGGGCGCACTTTGACCATGGCCGAAGGCTTCCTGCCCGAAGAGTGGGTCAGGGCGCAGTATCCGCAGGCTCGGCTGAAAATCTATCCGAACTATCAGGAAGCCGTGGGGGCCGTGGCTTTTGGCCGCGCCGACGTCTACCTTGGCGACTTATACCCCATCAGCAAGAACTTCCTCAACAATATGCGGGTGCTGAAATTCGCCGACTTCCCGCCAAAAACCTTCTCTTTTGCCACCGCCAAAGATGACGCGCAGTTGCAGGACATCATCAATAAAACGCTGGCGGCGGTGAGCACCGAGGAGCAGCTAAGTATTTTGCAGCGTTGGCACATTGGCCGCAGCTCGATGCTGCTCAGCCAGCAGATTTTCCAGCTCAGTGATGAAGAGAAGGCGTGGGTCGCGCGTCACCCATTGGTGCGCGTGGCGGTGATTGATGGCTACGCGTCGATGACCTTTATTGATGATGACGGCAACTATCGCGGCATCACCATTGACGTGCTGGCGCAGATTCGCCTGCGTACCGGACTGAGTTTTGAGATCCGCGAAGCCAGCAATGTGAATCAGCTCAAGCAGATGGTCAGCGACGGCGAGGCGGACATGATTGGCGCGCTGACCCCGAGCAGAGACCGCAAGCAGCAGCTGATGTTCACCCGCCCCTACATGACCAACGCCTTTGTGATGGTGGTGCGCCAACAAAACGGCGGGCCAAATCAGCCGCTGCCGCCGACCAGTCTGAGCGAGATGCAGGGCAAGCGGCTGGCGGTAATTGAAGGCACCGGCATGATTGAGAAGATCCGCAATCTCTACCCGCAGATTCAGCTGGTGATGGCCGACAACGCCACCGACGTGCTGGCGATGCTGCAAAAAGGGCAGGCCGACGCGGCGCTCAATACGCTGGTGAACTCGGAATACCAGATAGCGCGTTTCTATCGCAACAGCCTGCGCATCACCTCGACCATAGGCAGTGCGCCGGCCTACCTCTCCTTTGCCGTGCCGACCAGCGACCCGACGCTGCTGTCGATCCTCGACAAAGTGCTGTTGAGCATTCCGCCGGACGAGTTGGACGTCATTGGCAACCTGTGGCGGCCAAACAACATGGTGGCGGCGGATAACTTCTGGCGCGAAAACCGCACCGCGATCGTCACCGCCGTGGCCTTCGCGCTGGCGCTGCTGCTGGTGTCATTCTTCTGGGCCAGTTGGCTGCGCAGGCAGGTGAAGCTGAAAGAGCGGGCGCAGAAAGCCCTAAACGACCAGTTGGCGCTGCGCAAGAAATTGCTTAGCGAGCTGAATCTGGCAAAAGATCAGGCCGAAGAGGCGAACCGGGCGAAAACCAGTTTCCTGTCCACCATGAGCCATGAGATCCGCACCCCGCTGAACGCCATTATCGGCATGCTGGAGATGTCGATCAAAGCCGCCGAGGAGCAGAAAGTGGACCGGCAGGCGCTGGACGTCGCCTTTAACTCCGCCAACGGCTTGGTCGAGCTGGTGGGCGACATTCTGGACATCGCTCGCATCGAGTCGGGTAAGCTGGAGTTGAATCTGGAACCCGCCAACCTGCGGGCGATTACCGAGTCGGTGATCCGCGTGTTTAACGGGCTGGCGCTGCAAAAAGGCTTAACGCTGGTGCTGCGCCTCAACGACGACAGCGACTGCGACGTCAACATAGACCCGCTGCGATACAAGCAGATCCTCTCCAACCTGATTGGTAACGCCATCAAGTTCACGGCGGTGGGGAGCGTGGTGGTGACGGTGGCGGTAGAGCCGCTGGCCGACGGCGAGAACTGCGAAATCGTGGCGGAAGTGCGCGACTCCGGCATTGGTATCGCGGCGGACGATTTGCAAAAACTGTTCGCGCCATTTATGCAAGTGGGCGATCACGCCCCGCGCGTGCGCCAAGGCACCGGGCTGGGGCTGGTTATCAGCAAAACCCTGTGTGAGAAAATGGGTGGGTCGATTGATATCGAGAGCCAGCCGGGGCTGGGGACCAAGGTGACGGCGCGGGTGCAGGTGCAGCGTTTGTCCTCGTGCATCGAGCACGCGACTGTCGAGCTTGATGAAGGTCCGGCGGAAAACGGCCAGCCGCTGCGTATTCTGGTGATTGACGACTACCGCGCCAATCGCCTGCTGCTCACCAAGCAGCTGGGTTATCTCGGTCATCGGGTGACAGAAGCCGAAGACGGAGTCAACGGGCTGGAAAGCTGGCAACAGGGGCCGCGCTTTGACGTGGTGATCACCGACTGCAACATGCCGCGCATGAATGGCTACCAGTTTGCGCAGGCGGTGCGCGCCGCCGAGCAGCAACAGGGCGCTGAACCCTGCATGATCCTAGGTTTCACCGCCAATGCGCTGGCCGAAGAGACCGAGCGCTGCCTGCAAGCGGGCATGAACGGCTGCCTGTTTAAGCCCAGCACGCTGAAAGATCTCAGCGACTGGCTACGGCCTATTACCCCACTGAGTGGGGCAGCACCACAGTCTGAGGCCGCCGACTTTATTCAGTCAATCGACAAGCTCACCGGCGGCGATCCGCGTTTAGCCAGCCAGTTAATCACCGAGCTTCTGCGCAGCGGGCGAGAGGATTTACAGCTGCTACAACAGGCACTGCAGCAGCAGGATGCCGATCAACTGGCTGAATTGGCGCATAAAATTGCCGGTGGCGCGCGAATTGTGGCGGCCAGCGAGCTAACCGCGGCCTGCGTGCAGTTGGAAAAACAGTGCCGCGCTGCCCCCCGCGATATGTCACAGATAGAGCGCGAGGCGAAGGTGGTGATCGCACAATTAACCCATTTCAACCAATTATTGGCTGATGCTGCTAAGACGGAGAAATAGCGCGTCTGACCAGCTTGTAGGATAAGGATTATATTGACGGAATTTTGCGCTATTGGCGGGAGGGATTCCCGTAAGTAGCGTAAGGTTAATCAATGCGTAACGATAAGGAATTATCATGAAGAAAATAGTCGCTATCGAAAATGTCAGTCATACATTGTCGAAAATCTATTTTATTGCTGACGTGAAGAAACATCAGGTGATCACTCTGAATGATTTTAGCGAGGCAATAACCACGCTACAAAAAGAGCTGCCGGATATTTTGATCATCAACTGCGATCTTTATAAAGGCAACCTGAATGACTTTATTGAACAGGTGAGAGGGCAACTCCCCGAACTCTACATAATTGGCTGCTCGTGGCGCATGGCCAAGACGGGCAAGGGGCGGACTACCCCGCTGGCGCTGGATGCCTTTATTAAGATGCCAATGGATGTCAGAAAAATATCCTTAGCACTGGAAGCCATTGAATATGGCTACACATTATTTCCGGCTGAAATGCTGAGTCATGGATGAAATGAGCGAATTAATTTAAGGACGAAAAGTAGACCTCATGAATAAACGCGTATTACTGGTTGATAACCACCCGTTGGTCAGGTTTGGCACAGCCTCATTTCTTATAGAACAGGGTTGTCATATTGTTGGTGAAGCCGAAGACGGTGCTCAGGCATTATTAATGGCCGAAGAACTCAAACCAAATTGGGTTATTCTGGATATTGCCCTGCCAAAACTTAATGGCCTACAGGTGTTATATCATCTATTAGCCGCAGACTGGCCGGTGAATATTATTGTCTTTACCGGACAGGAATTAAAACATTATGTGAATGCCTGCATTCAGGCCGGGGCCTGCGGCTTTGTGCGTAAAACCGCGCCGTTGGAAAGCCTAATGTGCGCCATAGAGTCTGCAGCCATGGGGCACGTCTGGCTACCTGCCTCAAGAGTCTACGGCGGAAAAGGCGAACATGGGCGATCTCACGGCTTGACCCATCGAGTCAGTGATTGCGAGCGCAAGGTGATGAGCCTGCTGCTTCAGGGGAAATCGAACAACGAGATCAGCCAAATTCTCAATCGAAGCCCGAAAACAACCAGTGCGCAGAAGAAAAGCGTGCTGCAAAAACTCAACGTAGGCAGCATTGCCGAACTGATTTCCGTCAGCGCTATTAATCAGCGGGTGAATCCGCTCTGAAGTTAAAAATGCTATCCTTATTGGACTCACTTAACCGCCAGTCTGATAGAGGAGGGCAAAACGATGCAGGGCGTACCGGAGCTTTTCCCCTACGACAAGGATTGCGCGCAGTTTAAGGCCTTGCCACAGCTGCCCGGCGTGGAGCTGTATCATGCGCACATTGATCGCTATGCTTTTGAGCCTCACTCCCACGAGGCTTTTGGCATTGGCGCCATTGAACAGGGCGCCGAGCGTTTTCGCTATCGCGGTGCCGAGCATCTGGCGTCGGCGGGTTCGCTGGTGATGATGAACCCGGATGAAATTCACACCGGCCAGTCGGAAACCGAAGGCGGCTGGCTCTATCGCATGATTTACATCGAGCCGCAGGTGTTTGAAGAGTTGTCCGGCGAACGCGCTCGCTGGTTCACCGACGCCGTGCGTCACGACCCGCGCGCTGCGCGGCAGCTGTCGCAACTGCTTTCCGGGTTGTGGGAAACCGACGATGCCCTGACCCGCGATGGCCTGATGCTGGCGGTGACTGACCTGCTGCGCCCGCACTCTCTCGTCGGGCATCGGCTGCGCTCCGAGCCTGCCCACCGTTTTGACCGAGTAACCGAGTATCTGCGGGAAAACTTCGCCAACAGCATCACCCTGGATGAGCTGGCGACGCTGGTCAGCCTCAGCCCGTACCACTTCCTGCGGAAATTCAAACAGCAGATGCACGTCACGCCGCACCAGATGCTGATGGCGATTCGCCTCAACGAAGCCAAGCGCATGCTGAGTTTCGGCCTGCCCGCGGCGCAGGTGGCCTTCAGCGTCGGCCTGACCGATCAGGCGCACCTGACCCGCGCCTTCTCCAACCGTTATGGCTCGACCCCTGTGCGCTATCAAAAGCAGGTCGCGTCCGGTAAATAACCCTCAAATGCGTTAACTCCTCGCTTTACCCTTCTTCGCCAAGTGCGCAATTTCCTACAATACAGCCCCGACGACTCTCTTTACCCTGAGGGCATGTAAATGTTTTCTAGAGGTTAAAAATGTTAAAAGGCGTCTTATTCGCCCTGGCTTCGGGTTTAATGTGGGGTTTGATTTTTGTCGGCCCGATGATTGTGCCGGACTATCCGGCGTCGATGCAGTCCACTGGCCGCTACGTGGCTTTTGGCGCGATTGCGCTGGTGGTGGCGTGGATCAAACGCCATGCGCTGCGCGAGCTGTCGCGCGCCGACTGGATTGAAGCGCTAAAGCAGACGGTGATTGGCAACCTTATCTATTACTTCTTCCTCGCCAGCGCCATTCAGCGCACCGGCTCGCCGATTTCCACCATGATTATTGGCACGCTGCCGGTGGTTATCTCTGTTTCGGCCAACCTGTTTTATGGTCAGAAGGAAGGCAAGCTGTCGTGGCGCAAGCTCACCCCGGCTCTGCTGGTGATTGCGCTGGGTCTGGGGTTGGTCAACGTCGCCGAACTGAAGGGCAATACCGAGCCGTTTGACGCGTGGCGCTACGGCACGGGTATCGCCATGGCCTTGGCCGCGCTGGCCTGCTGGACGTGGTTCCCACTGCGCAATGCCCGCTGGCTGCGCGAAAACCCAGACAAGTCGCCGATCACCTGGTCGGCGGCGCAGGGCCTCGTGACTTTGCCTCTGGCGACGCTGGCGTTCCTGCTGGTCTGTGCGCAGCTCTCCTTTAGCAACTCGGGCATTGCGCTGCCGTTCGGCCCGCGCCCTTGGGTGTTTATCGGCCTGATGATCGCCATTGGCGTGTTCTGCTCATGGGTAGGCGCACTCTGCTGGAACGAAGCCAGCCAGCGCCTGCCGACCGTGCTGCTGGGGCCGCTAATTGTGTTCGAGATTCTGGCCGGTCTGGGTTACGCCTTCCTGTTGCGCCACCAGTGGCCGCCGCTGATGACCTTAGCCGGTATCGCCTGTCTGGTGATTGGCGTGATTGTCGCGATGCGCATCAAACCTGAGCCGGTGAAACCACTGGCACAAGAGAATCTGGATACGCCATAATTAAGCGTCAGCCCGCTTGCGCCCTGATGTCACCTTGCTGTCAGGTCGCTGTCGGGCCCCTGTCGTGTTGCTTTTTAGCGCCCGGCGGCATGCTGTTGCGGTGTCCTGCATTTTCTAAAGGTGAAATGATGAATCAGAACCGTATTAAGCAATTGAGACTCTCCCGCGCTTGGTCGCAGGAGCAGTTAGCCGAGCTGACCAGCCTCAGCGTGCGCACCATTCAGCGGATTGAGAATGGCGAGCAGGCCAGCCTAGAGACGCTGGGCGCGCTGGCCGCCGCCTTTGATATTAAAGTGGCCGAGCTGGTGGGTGAGCAGGGGGCTGCGAGTTCGCCTGACAACGCGCTGGACCTGAATATCGAAGCCGCGCGTCATCAAGTGCGCAGTGAAAGTCGCTTTTACCGAGGCATGATTATTTATCTGCTGGTCAGCGTTCTGCTGATTGTCATTTGCCGTGTCACCTCGCCCGAATACAACTGGTTCTGGTGGCCAGTGGGTATCTGGGGCGGGCTGATGGTGGTCCGCGGTTTGCGAGTATTTGTCCTGCGCGGTTGGTTCAGCCGCTGGGAGCAGGCGCGGCTGCAGAAAATTTTGCGTAAATAGCCGCTTTTTGCACATTTCCTCCCTGCTTTTTTTCTCATTCTGCATAAACTGCTTACAGGGCAGTGAGTTAAATGACGGGGGAGAGATGGCGGCAGAGAGCAAAGTGACGATAGCGCGGTTCGAACTGGAGGATTCTCCGGCGGTCACCGCGCTTATTTTACCGATTCAGAATCAAGAGTTCGGCGTGACGATCACTGTCGAGCAACAGCCCGATTTAAGCGACATTCCCGGCTTTTACCAGCAAGGTCACGGGGATTTTTGGGTCGCGAAGGTTGAAGATGAGGTTGTCGGCTGCATTAGCCTGAAGGATATTGGCCAGCAGCAGGCGGCGCTGAGAAAAATGTTTGTAGCCAAGCCGTGGCGGGGCAGCGAATATGGGGTGGCGAGTCGCTTACTTGAGGCTCTGCTGGACCACGCGCGAACGCAGAAGCTGCGGGATATTTATCTCGGTACTACTGAGAAATTTCTCGCCGCACATCGTTTCTATGAGAAAAAAGGCTTTGCTGAAATCGATGTTTCAGCGCTTCCGGCGGCTTTTCCTCGCATGTCCGTGGACGTGAAGTTTTATCATTTTTCACTTTGAGAATTGAGTGATGTTCAGTTGGCGTAGGATTCAGGCAAGAAAAGCGTTGTTGTTGCTGGTAGGAGCGATGATGTTGACGGGGTGCGTGGCGGATAGCCGTTTGTGGGGATTGATCCCTAACTCGTCGGATGTTTGTGCCCACGGTAAAGACAGTATCACCGGGAATTGCCGCGATTAATCATTAAAAACGTCAGGCCAGCAGCCAAGCAGCCTGACGTTTTTTTATGCATCACAATGGCTTAGGCTTTGGTGCCCGGCAGCAGAGATTGTGCGCATTTGAACACGTCGTCGCGGAACTTCTTCGACGCGTCGTCAAGGTCAGGCGTGTTGGCAAGCTCGGCTTTGCCCGCGTCGATCGTCTCATTAACCGCGATGGTGAAGGCATTTTCACTCTCTTGGTTAATGACGCTACCCGCAACGCCGAACAGAATGCGCATGGCAGAAATCTGAACCAGCAATTCGCGGTTAACGCGCTCAAGTTGGTCAATACGTTTTGACTGAATATCGTCGCTCATGGTGCTCTCCTTCAAAGTAGTGGCGCACACCTTAACAAAATTGGGCGGCCAAAAAAAACCGCCTTGGGCTGCAACCGGCCGGGTGCGCGATTAATGCACCATTTTCTGCATTTCGGCGCTGAGCTTAATCAGCTCGGCATTCAACGGCACCAGTTGCTGCTGAATAGCATTGTATTTGTCGAGAGTGGCCTGTTTATCAAATTGCAGGCGATTGCCCGAGATAGTGACATTTTTGCCCTGCGCCTTGATGAAATCCGCTTTGGCGACCACCAGAGTCAGCACCTTAGGCAGCAAAGTGAAAGCCTGCTCGGCAACGGCGCTAGGCTGCACCACCACTTTTTCATAAGCTTGGTCATACACCTTTTTCAAATCATCCGGCTGCTTCAGCGCGGCGTGGCGGGTGTCCGCCTGTTTGCGCAGCACCACCAATTTCTCCCGCCAGTTTTTGCTGCTTTCAGCCATTTTTTGCAGCTCATCGCGTTTCTCCAGCAGCTTGTCCACCGTCACGGTTTCATTCAGGCTGGCAAACACCGGCCCCAGCGACCCGTTCATCTCTTCATTCATCTGGCTGTGGAAATCAGTGATCAGCCCATAGTCATCGCTGTACTTGCCGAAATCCTTGCGCTCTTTCTCCGTCAGATGCGGCACGGCGATGGTTTGCAGGTTGAGAATTCGGGTCTGGAGGAAGTCGATGAAAGCTTTGCGCTGCGCGGGTTCTTTATCGCCACAGCCGCTGAGGGCCAAGATCAGAGCCAACATAATGAAGGGCAGCAGCAGAAAGCGCAGGGCGTTGTCCTGACGAGATGCCAGAGGGAGAGATGACGTGTGCATTGAAATTTTCTTCCTTATTTGAAACATTCCAACCTACAAACATAGACTATAACTTCTGCAACGCGTATTGCGTTGTGCATTCCTGCCAGTGGGGAAAGGGTTTGAATACCCCTCCGACGGGATAACGCGATGATCAACAGGGAAACTATGATCCGACGTAAAAGTAAGTACTGGCTTTCACTCACGGCCTTGCTGGTTCTGGCGGGCTGTAGCACCAAGAAGCCCTCGGAGACGGCAGTAAGCCGCCCGGCGGACACCAAAGCGCAGATAGTTCGATTGATGCCCGCCAGCGTGCCAGACCGGCAGGGCTGGGCGACGGATATCACAGCGGCTTTTAGTGCGCAGAACATTGCGCCAACCACAGAGAACATCTGCTCGGTGCTGGCGGTGGCGCAGCAAGAGTCGAATTTTAGCGTCGATGCGCCGGTGCCGGGGCTGGGAAAAATTGCGTGGAAAGAGATAGATAGGCGCGCCGACGCGGTGCATGTGCCTAATTTCCTGGTCCACACCGCGCTGCTGATTAAGTCGCCAAATGGCAAATCCTACAGCGAGCGGCTGGATAAAGTGCGCAGCGAGAAAGAGCTGAGCGCGATTTTCGATGATTTTATCAGCATGGTGCCGATGGGGCAGAAGCTGTTCGGCAATCTCAATCCGGTACACACCGGAGGGCCAATGCAGGTGAGCATTGCCTTTGCCGAAGCCCACGCCAAGGGCTATCCGTACCCAATCGATGGGACCATTCGCCACGAAGTGTTTAGCCGCCGCGGGGGGATCTACTTCGGCACGCTGCACCTGTTGGGCTATCCGGCTAACTACAGCCAGATGCTCTATCGCTTCGCTGACTTCAACGCCGGTTGGTACGCCAGCCGCAATGCGGCCTTCCAGAGCGCGGTGAGCCGCACGTCCGGCATTCCGCTGGCGCTCGACGGCGATGTGATCAATTACGGCACCGACAAACCCGGCTCTACCGAGCTTGCTGTGAGGGTACTTGGCAAACGACTGGGAATGAGTAATTCTGCTATTCGCCGCGCATTAGAGAAGGGCGACTTGCCGGAGTTTGAGCAGACCTCCCTCTATAAGCAGGTGTTCGCGCTGGCGGATAAAACGGTGGGTAAGCGCTTACCTCGCGAGGTACTGCCGGGTATTCAGCTAGAAAGCCCGAAAATTACCCGTAAGCTGACCACGGCGTGGTTTGCCAAACGGGTCGACGAGCGGCGGCAGAAATGCGTCGCCAGCGCGGGCTAAACAATAATTTTATTCGGCTGGTTTTGTGACAGCGCAGAGCGATAGGTCCATGAGCGCCTGCATAATGATCGTGTTGGTTTGAACCTCAATCCTCAATCGAGAATTTTACATGAAGAATGTCGCCGCCCTGACGTTATCCACGCTGTTCCTTTATGGATGTGATACGCAAGCCAGCCCTGAGCCGGTAAACCCGATTTTTGCCAGCTACTCGAATATTTTTGGTTTCGAGCCGATCCGCGGCAAAGTTAAAAGCTTCCTGCAACAGCAGCATGACGAGCAGGGCAAAGTCAGTTCGCTGTTTCAGGGGGCGCTGACGGCGGCGGGCTGTTTTACCGAGCTGAAAGTGGTGGCTCCACTGATGGGGCTGGATGTGGATCTGCTCAAAGAGGGCAACTTTCTGGTCAATCGGGGCGACAAGCAGAAGCGTTATGCATTAAAAGACAACTGCTTACCTGAGAGAAATCTTGCCGATGACACGCGCTATGAAAGCAACGACAAAGGCTTTGTCACTGCCGCTA
>Ga0308166_1004504_pt1 | contig 11132 bp, 14 predicted proteins | sample PhyCR2_2_FD_202137 | JGI IMG/M metagenome (GOLD analysis project Ga0308166, IMG submission 202137) | Phyllosphere microbial communities from UC Gill Tract Community Farm, Albany, California, United States - DLSLCC.R2 | ecosystem: Host-associated > Plants > Phyllosphere > Unclassified | place... | reverse complement strand
TGGAGGGGGATGGCGTCCCAGGTCAGTTTTCCGAACATGCGCTTACTCCTTGCTGCCTTGGGGGCTCTGGCCCTGGGAATCGCTGAGGCGGCGTTCGACCTCCCGGGAGCGGTTGACGCCCTGGTACTTGTCGATCAGCGACTGGAACAGGTGCGGGTCGACCTTGCTGTAATGTTCTACCGGGTGGGCAATACTGGGCTTGGCCAGCTGCGTGTAGGCAGCCCCATCGAGCTGGCGCCCGGCGGCGCGGGTGCGTTCGAGCCAGTCATCGAAGCCCGCCGGGTCGAGGGCCAGCGCCTTGAAGTGCATGTCGGAGAACCCCGGGCCGTTGTAGTTGGCGGCGATCCCGGTGTAGTCGCCTGCGTGGTTGGCGATCAGGTGCAGCCGTGTCTGCATCCCGGCCATGGCGTAGATCTGGCCGCCCAGGGCCGGAATGAAGAACGAAGTGATGGCGCCGTCGGAAGTCACCCTAAAGTCAACGGGCGTGTCTACAGGCATCGCCATTTCGTTGACCGAAGCAATGCCGAGTTCGGGATAGACGAACAGCCACTTCCAGTCCATGGCGATGACCTGGACCTTGAGCGCAGGGGTGTCGGATGCCAGCGGCCGGTACGGGTCCAGCGCATGGGTCGAACGCCAGGTGACAACCCCCAGCACGATGATGATGGCCAGCGGCACGCCCCATACCACCGCTTCGATCAGCCGCGAGTGGCTCCAGTCGGGGGTATAGCGGGCCTTTTCGTTCGAGGCCCGATAGCGCACCGAAAACACCAGCGCCATGATCATCACCGGTACCACTACGATCAGCATGAGCAAGGTGGCGAGGATGATCAGGTTGCGCTGCTCGAGCCCCACCTGCCCCTTGGGGTTGAATAACACCATGTCGCAGCCCGAGAGCTGGAGTGCTACGGTGCCCAGCGCCATCATCCAGAGCAGTCGCCTTGCCGTTTTCGGTTCCCTGGCCATGTGAGCATCCCGTATGTGTTGTCAGATGTTTCGGCTATCACATCTGAGAGGAACCCAATGCTCCCAAGGTTGTTTGCAATGCGCGATTGGTCGACGAATGGCAGCCCAGGTCAGGGAACTTATGCCCATGGGTGGCTGGCAGTTGGCGCGCCACCTGGGCAGGGCACTGAACCTTGCGCGCAGGGGGGCAGTCACAGCGCCATTGACCAGACGATTGGAGCGCCATGATGGCCAGCGACGCAACCGCCTCACTCAAACGCGTGATCACCCTGCCGTTGTTGGTGTTCTTCATCCTCGGGGACGTATTGGGCGCCGGGGTATACGCACTGGCAGGCGCCATCGCCGACCGGGCCGGTGGCGCCATCTGGGCGCCTCTGGCCCTGGCACTGTTCTTCGCCCTGTTGACTGCGGCGTCCTACGCCGAGCTTGTCAGCAAATACCCCCGGGCTGGCGGTGCGGCGGTGTTCGCACGGCGGGCGTTCGGCTCGCCGTTGCTGGCTTTTTTGGTGGGGTTCGCCATGTTGGCGGCAGGCATCACCAGTGCCGCAGGGTTGGCGCTGGCGTTTGCTGGGGAATATCTGCGCGTGTTTATCGACTGGCCTTCGGCGGTGCTGGCGCCCCTGTTTCTAGTATTGATGGCAATGCTCAACGCCCGGGGTATCAAGGAGTCGCTCAGTGCCAACCTGGTCATGACCCTGATCGAACTCAGCGGCTTGGTGCTGGTGATCGTCGCTGTGGCGGTGTTGAGCGGCCAAGGGCAGGCCGAGCCTACCCGTTTGCTGGATTTCGGCGAACAGGGCCCGGCTAGTGCGGTACTGGGCGGCGCTTTGCTGGCATTTTATTCGTACGTGGGGTTCGAGACGTCCGCCAACCTGGCCGAGGAAATCAAGGACGTACGCCGGACGTACCCACGCGCGCTGTTCGGGGCCTTGCTGGTGGCCGGCCTGGTTTACCTGGCAGTCGGCGCCGGCGCCGCGTTGGTCATGCCAGTGCAGGCACTGATCGACGCCAAGACGCCCTTGATGGACATCGTGCACAACGCTGACCTGGGGCTGCCCCACGGTGTATTCGCCATCATCGCTTTGGTGGCGGTGGCCAACGGCGCCATGTTGACCATGATCATGGCCAGCCGCCTTGCCTGGGGCATGGCCCGCGATGGCATGCTGCCGCGCGTTCTGGGCCAAGTGCTACCCAACCGCGGCACACCCGGTTATGCGATAGCCGCGACCACGCTGCTGGCCATCCTGCTGACCTTTACTGGCTCGCTGGAAGTGCTGGCCGAAACCGTCGTGCTGTTGCTGTTGTTCGTATTTTTGAGCACGAACGTAGCGGTGTTGGTGCTCAAGAAGGAAAAGGTCGATGCCGAGCATTTCTCGGTTCATCCGGTGGTCCCTGTGTTGGGTATCCTGTCGTGCCTGCTGGTGCTGAGTCAGCAACCTTTCGAGAACTGGCTGAGGGCAGGGGCATTGCTGGGCTTGGGGGCGGTGTTGCACTGGCTGGCGGGCAAGGGCATTGGTCGGACCATTAGCGAGGGTGATGCGGGACAGTGACGGGGGCAAGCGATCATGTGCGAGCTTTGAATGTCCCATACTTCACTAGCCAACCGCGCCCCTGCGCAGACTTGCGCTGCTACTCATCAGGAACCGTTCAATGGCCAAAGAGATTGAAAACCCTTGCGTGTCGAGCTGCAAGCTCAAGCATGAGGTGTGCACCGGCTGCGGGCGCAGCAAGGAGGAGATACGCGGCTGGCGAAACATGAAGCGTTCCGAGAAGAAGGCGACGGTCGAGAAAGCGGCTGCGCGCTTGAAGAAGATCAAAAAGAAGGGCAAGGGGTGAGTGGTGTGCAGGGTTTGTTGACAGCCCGGAACGGTTGGTAGGCGCAATTTATCGGCGTGCGGCCTAAGCATGGGCATCAATCACCTTGGTCCTTGCCGCATGGCTCCAGGATTCCCAGCTGGCGTTCTACCAGCTGGCGTTCTAACTGACACGAGCGGCCAGCATCCCCTCGACCTGGGGAGCGACATCGAGGTCGAACATGGAAATGAAGCTGTCCATCAACGGTGATTCGTTGTGGGTGCTCCAGCTCATGTACAGGCCGATGGCCGGGTTGGGGGAGGCGGTCACGGGGTGGATACGGCGGAACACGACCCTGTCGCGCATGATCGAGTTGGCAATCGACTCAGGCACCAAAGCAACGCCGAAACCGCAGGCCACCAAGCCTATCAAGGTATGGATCTGCGCGGCCTCCTGCACCACCTTGGGGTAAAAACCGGCGGCTTCACACAAGGCGGTCAGCTGGCTGTGATAGCCGGTGCCCAGCGCTTCGGGGGTGAAGACGAAGTCTTCCCCGGCGAAGTCCCTCAAGTCGATCTGACCTTCCTTTGCCTTCGGGTGATGGGCGGGCAGGGCCATCACGATCTCTTCGTCCAGTAACAGGCGCGACTCGACGTTTTCCGCCGAGATCGGCAATTTGCGCATGAAGGCAATGTCCGCTTCTCCCGACAAAATGGCCTTGGCTTGGCTAGACGAGGACATCTCCTTGATGATCAGCTGGACTTTGGGGTAAGTCTCGCGGAACTGGCGCAGGGTACTGAGCAGTGACTCGTAATAGGCGATGGACACCGCCGTTACCGTGAGTTTGCCAGCAATGCCCTCGGACACCTGGCGTGCGTGTTCGATGCCCAGCTCAAGCGCCTTCAACGTGCTGTAGGCCGCACTCAGGAATGCACTGCCGGCGGGGGTCAGTTTGACCCCGCGCTTATTGCGCGTGAACAGACTGAACCCCAGTTTGTCTTCCAGCCGATGGATGGCTTGGCTCAACGGGGGCTGGGCCATGTGCAGGCGAATAGCGGCCTTGTGAAAGTGCAGCTCTTCAGCCACGGCGATGAATTGGCGCAGCAGGCGGGTTTCGATCATTTCTTCTGTTCCTTCATCTGAATTGATCTGAGGACGGGGGTGCGGCAAGGTTACCGGTTAACAGGCCCCCGACTAAATACTAAAAAAAAGTAGAGCTAAGTTAATCATTGGATCCAATACCCGCAAGCGGTCTCGAACAGGTCCGAGTTCGGTGGCGTGGCTTACGAAAGGGCCTCAGAAGAGTAATCATCAAGAAATTATTCGGATTTACCAGCAACTTGATAGGCACCAGGTATCAACCTGCGCTGCCGTTAGTATTAAACAACGTGAACATTCATTGTTAAGGTAGGGCGGTACTCAAGCGGAAACAGACCATGAACTTTACAGGAAAGACCGCCCTTGTAACGGGTGCTGGCCGAGGACTCGGTTTCAGTTATGCGCACGCTTTGGCGACACTGGGCGCCAATGTGGTAATTAGTGATATCGGCGCAGATAAGCTGGGCGCCGGGGGCGATGGCTCCATTGCCATGGAGGCTGCGAAAGCGCTCCGGGGCAAAGGTTTCAACGTGTTGGGGCATCATGGGGACTTGTCCGGTGAGCAGGGTTGCGAGCAACTGGTGGCAATGGCCATCGAGGCATTTGGTCAACTCGATATCGTGATTCATAACGCCGGTTGGGTCGGTTATCAAGCGATTGAAGACGCTGATGCGACATTCATTGGCCGCGCCGTGGATATCAATATCTATACCCCCGTGTGGTTATGCAAACATGCATGGAAACACCTCAAACAGTCTGCTGCCGCACGGGTCGTGCTGACCTCATCCGACCGCGCGATGTACCAGCAATATGCCCAACCGGGCCTGGTGGCGTATGCCGCCGGCAAGATGGCACAACTGGGCATCATGAATGCGCTGAGCATGGAAGGCACCGAAGCCGGCATTCTCGTCAATGCTGTATCTCCAGTGGCCAAGACCCGTATGTGGGGCGTGACGGGTGAACCGGAGAATCTCAAGCCTGAATGGGTGACGCCCGGCGTGGTGTTCCTGGCGTCGCCGAAGTGCCAGGACACAGGTTATGTCCTGCGTGCCAGCAATGGCCAATTTACGGCCACGCGGTTTGTGGAAAACCCAAATGTCGATTACCCGGTCGATCTGGCCCGCGTGAAGGCCACTAGCGCCGAACAAGTTGCCCAGCGGTGGGACCACATTAAGGAGCGATGAATAGGCCTCCTCAGGAAAACCTCAAACGCTTCTTACCGTGCCAGGCCGATCTGGAGGAAAGCCCGGTCTGAGATGAAGCTCATCAGTGCCTGCGCTTCGTCGACATCAGTGGCGGCCAGATCAATGCGCTGGACCTGCATGGGCAACTGACGCGACTGTATGAATCGCCTGCGCGCATTGGCGCCCTGGCTTTGACTGAAAAGGGCAACCTGATTGTCTCCCAGCATGCTTGGCGTTGCCATCCTAGGCTTTGTGTGAAAAGTCTTGAGACAAAGGTCAGGCAAAGCGAAAACAGCCGAAGGACGGCCGAAGTCGCGCTCGACTTTACGGGTTGCAAATGAGCCTTCCGACCGTGCGGCCGCTCCAGACTGTTTTCAACGTAGCCTCACCGAGTATCAAGGCGCTTGATACAAAGCCTAGTGTCCACAATCAGAGCCACCGCCGGTGTCGGGTTGAGCAGATGGGCCGCCTATGTGCGTCGCCATTCAGGTTAGGCGTAATCAAATACTACCTGAACGTACCCATTATTGGATTTCTGCTCAAAGATGTCGAAGTACTCGATACGTGCGAAGTACCTGTACGTTCCTTTGTAATCGTTCTCCCTGAGCAGCAGGTCATTGGTGATAGCCTTGCGGCCACTGGGTCCGTTGATTTCATGGAGATAGACGTCCTGTCCGTATACTTCATCACGTGAAATGGAGAGCAAGGTCCTGATGGGAGGAGGCGAACTGTCTTTGATGGTCCACGCCCATTCAATTGTTTGCGCACGCACATGGTAGGTCACGGTGAATGACTCAATGATCGGCGGCGTGATGGTGGTGGGCCGGTTTTGCTGCGCTGGCCTCAATGTGATTTCTTGATCTCGTTCGGGCGTTTGCCCAACTTGGACTTTGACGTCTTGTCCGGAGTGACCATTGACCAAGGAGGCTCGCCATGGTGCTTTGCCGGCCCCGACGGTGTACTTGTGGGGTGACTGCCACTCGCCACCCTCGACCATGATGAAGTAGTTGCCAAAATGCCCGTAGTAGTGCTGTGCATTGCCTCCATAGCGCTCTACGAAGCCGGCGGGATTACCCTCAAGCATCAGCGCGCGCCCTGCAATCCGTGCAGACATCCAATGCGTCCATGTCTTGGCCGTGAACGAATACATGAACATCGACGTGTAGGTGTACTTGTCATCACCTTTGCGTGTCCAGCGGCGTATGACCATGGCATAGCGCTCACCGGGTTTCCATGCATTCTGATTACTGGTGTGCAAACCAGTTCCTTCATTGCCGAAGTGATCCCAGTATATACCAGGTCTACCGCTGATAAGTGTTGCCTCGGGCAAGGTGTCCTCGGGCAAATCATCGGAGTCCCAGATGGAGCAGATGTTGTTTCCGTAAACATCGTTACCCGGCACTAGGCTCATCTGTATTCCAGCATAACTGGGGTTCTTTCCATAGTTTGGATTCATCAGGCTCCAGTAGATGTAGCGCTGGGCCCCGGCCTGCGGCACATGTATCTCGGCATAGAACAGTTCAACCCCTTTGCGCGGGTTGAAGTGGGCGGTGATGTAAGGTCCCCACGCTGGTACGTCGTTGGCAGGCTCGGGCAGGTCAGCGTGTTCATCTCGCAATATTGCGGTCATGGACTGTGCTTGACGGGTATCCATTGAGTATTCCTCGTTATGTAAACGTCGCGATAGTGCGATGAAAGTCATGCTATTCGGATCCCTTGTGCCCACAACTGGCAGTTTTGACAGGTCTTCATCTTGCAACACGGTACAACCGCGACCTCCTGAGCTAGGTCGACCGGGGCCAGCAGGGCAGTAAGAAGAAGCCGCTGTTATGAGGGGCGCGACGTCTGTGCTGCATAACCTAATGCATCAGGGAAGTCTCCGGTCTATTGGTGGTACTCAATGCCGGTTGGTGCCCAGACCTTAGGCCCTGGGTGAAAAGCCTTGATACTCGGTGATGCTGCGTCGAAAACAGCCTAGTGCGCCAGCCCGGTCGGATTGCTCATTTACAACCCGTTAAGTCGAGCCCGACTCCAACCGTTCCTCGGCTGTTTCGCCTTGCCTGAGCTTCGTCTCAAGACTGTTCACACGGAGCCTAGGCTCTCTGCGAAATCACGAGAAACCTAATCGTTGCCCCTTCAGCGCTGAGATTTTGTAGAGTCACACGCCATCAACGGAAGGGAACCCTGTGCTGGCAAGGCGCTACGAACTCGCGGACGAGGCCTGGGATGTGGTCTCCGATCTCTTCATCGAAACCCATGGCCGGGGCCGGCCGCGATTGAGCGACCCACTGATGCTCGATGGCGTCCTCTGGGTACTCTGCTCAGGGGCTGCATGGCGAGATATGCCTGAGCGCTTCGGTCCATGGTCAATGGTGTATCAACGGTTTCGGGACTGGCGAAACCAAGGGACTTTCGAGCAGATGCTCAAACGTCTGCACCTGGGATTGAATGAGCTGGGCTTGATCGATCTGCAAACCTGGAGGATCGAGTCAACCGCAGTACGCGCAACCGAGCCTCATCTGGCGCCGGGAAATAAGGGGGCTGACGAACCTGCCGATCACGCTCTAGGCCGCAGTCGTGGCGGCCTGACAACCAGAATCCACATGCTCTGCGACGCACCAGCCTGCCAGAAGATGCCTCAAGACTCTCAGGATCCCCAAAAAACATTTGGGCAATCATGCTAATCACCAAGTTACGAGTAAGAAATTCAATTTGTACCCCCAGAAGTACCCCTTTTTGCAGTGGTTCCGAGTGGACGATAGTGGACGCACTGAGGCGCGGTGTTGAACGTGCTATCACTCGCCAAAGCGTGCCGCCTACGCTTTGGGCTCGTCCCAGTCGCTACGCGTCGCAGCAGTCAGCGCATCCCAGTCATCAGGAGGGTTGCCGCGGCTAAGCATCTTCTCGAATACAGCGTAGGGATCGGATTTGCTGCCTGCAGACCGGAGGGTATTTTCGTCGTTGACCCATGCATAGACGATGACCTTGGATCTTGAGTCGTAGCGAAAGAACAGCCGAAAGCGCCTACCGATCTTTGCCCGCCGCCAATGTCGGTAGGCGGTGCCCAGCGTGTTGCCTTGGCGGAACTCATCACGGCCCGGGTCGGCAGGCACAGCCTCCATGATCAGATGGCTCAATGCCCGAAACAGCTTGACGTTGGCATTGCTCTCAAAACCTTGCGGGTCGTTTTGCTCGGCCCGGGCGGCGGCTTCTTGCAATTTGCGTAGCTGTAAAGTCACACCTTCATGGAACAACAGTGTCCAGCCATGTCGCACCATCAGATCGCGACCTCACCATCGATATCTTCGTCCAGGTTTACAGGGTGGTTTGCGTTGGCGAGCATGGTTTGCGCCAAGTCTTCCGGCAGGGTAGTGAGGTTGCGGCCGCCTCGGATATCAGCCTCCAGCAAACCCAGGAACGCACCGATGGCAGGGTCTTCGTGGGTGGTTTCTACGCGGCTGACCACGATTTCACCCCCGCGCACGTCGAATGCAATCTTGCCACCAGTGTCAATGCCCAAAAGCTGGCGAACGGATTTGGGCAGTGTGACCTGTCCCTTCGAGGTCAACGTGGCGATTTCGTGGATGGCAGGCATGAGTGTTCTCCCAGATATACTAAGCGAATGGTAAGGAATAATCCTTACGTGGTCAATCTTGGTTTCTGGCCAAGGAGCGAGATGCTGACACTGATCAGAAGAAGGGCTACGTCTGCCTTTCCACCTCGGCGGCGACATGCCAGGATGGCGTATTGACTTCAGTGCGTAGGCTTGGCCTACTCGCGGCGTCAATTCTGTAGTGTGAGCGTGGTCGCTTTTCGGCGCTTGGCACCTCGAGGTTTGCTGCCAAATTCTAGAAAAGGCGTTCTCTGCAAATTCTCGAACGACTCGCATGGCTTACTAACAAACAGGTCACTCGAGATCGGCAACACTGTTCTTTCTCAAAAGAGGATCTTATTGGACATGACAGATGTAAACGCATTGGCGCCCTATGTGAGTAATCCACTCGCTCTGGTGGCCTTTGTATTGCTGGTGATTTTGTTAGCCATGCTCAAAGTACCCGCCAGTAGTACGTTTCTCAAGGTGCTCGCCTGTATTTTGCTCGTGGCCAACCAGGTTTAACGCAGTATCGAGTCAGACTCAGTCTCTGAAGCAGCGCTGCTGAGCAGCCAAATCAGGGCAGGGGATTGCTTGACGTGTTCTGCCATGGTTGTCATTGCAACCTTGAGAGGGGGAATAGTCGACACCACGACATCGTAATTCTCAGTAGGCTGTAAACGAACGCCAATGATGACACTTTTGTCTTCTTATTCGCGGGCGTAAGCAATAAAGCCATTCTCCAACGGATGCACATATTCTCCAGTCCGCACGTCGGGATAGTTTGGGGCTTTGTGGAAATCACTTCGTAGTGCAATGACTTTGGTCACGGCCTTGAAGGCCGGGCTGAAGTTGTCGGTAAGATAGTCGTAGCTCATCGCAAATAGCACGCTAATGATAAGAGCCCCTGCACCATGGAACATGATCATACTGCGCGATTGCTTGAGCTTAGCCTGAAAGCTGAGGAGCGCGGCCAAGCGGGTCATGTGTTGCCAGGCTGCTTCGAATGGCAGGCTGATCATCGCGATGACCATGATCAGTATTGCTGTCAGACCAAGGAGTATTGCCACCACAAGCAGCCACGATGGAATGTAAAATAGCAACGCGAGAAAGCCGACTGTCAGATCAAGACTTTGAGGAGGCAGCCCTAACGTCTCGGCAACCGTGAAACGCGCGCATGCTGTGGATATCAGCAGTGCAAGCAGATGCATAATGATGATGGGCGTTTTGGCGAATGGCTTCTCCCATGCTGTATGGAGCCAGCGGGCGAAAGGGATGCACCAGGCAATGAATCCGCAAATTATCAATGCAGCCGCGACCGTCGTCCCGATGGTAAGCGCGGATATGCCCGTATATTGAGAAGCTGCAATCGTGATGAGGTACGTAACTACCGAGGCGAGATAGAACCGTTGGGATACGGAATATTGTTGGAATTTGGCGAGCAGTTTTGCTTTCAGAGCTATCATTTTTCATCCTTGAACTTCTTTTCAGTGCTTCCAAATCCATGCGGATAGCAATGCTTGGCCGCCTTGATGTACGTTTTGTTCTGCCATTTGAGGTGGATGACCTCGTGGCGCCCCATCAAACTCCCACGAGTTCAGCTTATTTATGTAGGCACGAATGACGAATCAATCGGCTGGCAGACAATCCGCCACATCCCGCGTACGCCGTCTTCGACCCAAGTGCCTTCCAGTACATTCGAGCCTTCGAAGCGGTACAGCGTTGCTCTGCCGTCGAAACCTTCTGCTTGCAGTTCGTAATGCCCCAGGCCTTTTGCCTGGCCTCGGTATTGCCAGGTCTGCCCCGTCGTCATAGGAGACGGTGATAAACTCGATGTCGATCGTCACCTTGCAGGGTTGATCAAACACGCGGCACTGCCGGGGCGAAAGGTGTCCATTTTGGCGTACATGTTGGCGTCCTTGTAAAGATATCAGGAGCTGTTCAGGGCAGCTGCCAAGTACTGTTTGGGGTGGTGGACCGGATGCCGACTGCCTGGCACTGCTCCAGAATCGGCAGAATGTAGGTGATGTTGGTACGCCCCGGCTTGCCTTCTGCTCTGTAACGAGCCGCCTGGCAAAGTGGGCCTGCTTTTTCGTAGGTATGGTGAGAGCTGATTTCCACAGCTTGTGCTTGGCCGAAATGATTGTTACCGGCTAGGTAGTCCAACGTTTGCTGGAAAGCTGCTCGAGTCAGCGCCAACTGCGAGTCTTCCGACCCGGTTTCAATCACAACGCGATTTGCATCAACGGTCGTGATTCGGAAACGGGCGCTACGCGACGGTGTTTGCAGTTCCTTGCCTTGCAGGCGGCTGATCAATGCCCAGAGAGTGTTGTCGATTTGAATGATGTGCTGCATGGGATAATTTCTTTCGTTACTGAACGGACGCTAGCTTTAACCTGAAGCGATTTATGGAATCTTGATACCCAACGCATTCAGCGATGGCGTATCCATCCGGCCATTCACGGTCAGCCCACTGTCCATCTGAAAGGCCATCAACG
>Ga0308166_1004501_pt1 | contig 11136 bp, 8 predicted proteins | sample PhyCR2_2_FD_202137 | JGI IMG/M metagenome (GOLD analysis project Ga0308166, IMG submission 202137) | Phyllosphere microbial communities from UC Gill Tract Community Farm, Albany, California, United States - DLSLCC.R2 | ecosystem: Host-associated > Plants > Phyllosphere > Unclassified | place... | reverse complement strand
GCCTGTTTTTGTTGAAAACTACGTCGACACTGATAGCGCTATCTGAATCCCGAGTTTGCGCAACACTGATCACCGCAACAACCGAAACAACAATCGCGACAAAGATCGCGAGCAGCCCCAGCGCAGCACGCACCATCGCCGGTCATGACATGGCGCCCGAATGCCGGGCCATGTTGCATATAAAAATGGAGACATCATGCGTACACCGTTCCGCCCTACCCTTATTCGACTTGCCATTTCCGGCGCCTTTGTCCTTCCTGGTCTCCACGCCATGGCGCAGCAGGTACCGCCGGCATCCGCCGTGACGGACAACAATACCGGCGCGCCGGCTGGCCAGCAGAACGCAGCCCCTGCGAGCGCCGTGCAGCCCCCCTCTTCGACGCCCGCCGTCACCACCTCCGGCGCTTCCGGCGCGCCCGAAGACGCCACCACCGTCGTGCGCATCTCCGGCTCGCGCATCGTGGCGCGCGGCTTCACGCAGCCCACGCCGACGACGAGCCTGACGACGGCCGACCTGGAGAAAGCCGCGAAACCGAACCTGTTCAATACGCTGGCCGAGCTGCCGGCGCTGCAGGGCAGCACGGGCCGCACGACGAGCACGAACAGCACCAGCAGCGGTATCCAGGGCCTCAGTTCCCTGAGCCTGCGCGGCCTGGGCACGATCCGCACGCTGACGCTGCTGGACGGCCAGCGCGTCGTCGGCGCCAACGTCACGGGCGTGACGGACGTCAGCCAGTTCCCGCAGCTGCTGGTCAAACGGGTCGACGTGGTGACGGGCGGCGCCTCGGCATCGTATGGCTCGGATGCCGTGGGCGGTGTCGTCAACTTCGTCACGGACAAGAAATTCACGGGCTTCAAGGCCAACGTCCAAGGCGGCATGACGAAGTACCACGACGACAAGGGCGGCACGTTGCAGGCGGCATGGGGCGGCGGCTTCCTGGACGACCGCTTCCACATCGCCGTCAGCGGCGAGTTCACGAAGGAGAACGGCATCGACTCGCCGGGCTTCGGCGAAGTGGGACCGAATGGCCGCACTTGGTACCAGAACCCCGCCTACTCGGTGCGTCCGCTGAGCCAGTCGAACGACGGCCTGCCGCAGTACCGCGTTATCCAGCACGCGCAGCAGTACCAGTACGCGAAATATGGCCTGATCACCAGCGGCCCGCTGCAGGGCACCGCGTTCGGCCCCGGCGGCCAGCCGTTCCCGTTCCAGTACGGTTCCAACGGCGTGCCGGATGGCCGCGGCGGCGTGTCCGGCTGCGTGAATCCGTTCTGCATCGGCGGCGACCTGTCCGGCAGCGTGGGCGCCGGCACCAACCTGGCGATGAACTTCAAGCGGCAGGTGGCATACACGCGCATGTCGTGGGACCTCAATCCCGACAACGAAATCTACTTCACGGCCAACTTCGCGCAGGTGGCGTCGAACTTCTCGCCCAATCCGGGCGCGGCGAAGAACGCCAATCTGACGGTGCAGTGCTCGAACCCGTTCCTGCCGGCCTCCATCGCGGCGGCCTGCGCGCAGAACAACATCACGAGCTTCCAGTACGGCACCGCCAACGCGATCTTTCCGTCCAATATCAACGTGCACCCCACGCGCACGCAGCGCCGCTTCGTGCTGGGCGCGGACGGCAAGGTCAACTTCCTCGGCAAGGAATGGTCGTACGACGCGTATGTCACGCACGGCGAGAACAAGACCAATATCGACGTCCACGACATCACGATCAACGCACGCTACAACGCCGCGATCGACGCCGTGCGCGGTGCCGATGGCCGCATCGTCTGCCGCAACCCGGTTGCCGCCGCGTCGGGCTGCGTCCCGCTGAACATCATCGGCGACAATCCCGTCGATCCGGCCGCATGGGCGTACATCGCGCCGGGCCAGGGGCCGCGCCAGCGCACCACGCAAAGCCAGGACGTGGCCAGCTTCAACCTGAACGGCGAACTGTTTGAAGGCTGGGCCGGCCCGATCGCGCTGGCCACGGGTGCCGAGTACCGCCGCGAAAAATACCGCGTGCGCGGCGACGCATATGGCGCCGGCGTCACGCCCGATTCGCCCAACAACGACTACTATCCGGCCGACCCGCTGCTGAACACCACCGTCGGCAATAACTGGTATGCGGGGAACTACCACAACGGCGAAGGCTCGTACCAGGTGCGCGAGGCGTACGTGGAGCTGAATATCCCCGTGCTGAAGTCCGACACGTGGGGCGAGGCCAATATCAACGTGGCCGACCGCGAAACCAAGTACAGCACGGCCGGCAAGGTGCGCAGCTGGAAGCTGGGTGCCAGCTGGCAGACGCCGATCGACGGCCTGCGCCTGCGCGGCGTGACGTCGCAGGACGTGCGCGCGCCGAACCTTTCCGAGCTGTTCGCCGCGCCCGTCGTCGTCAACAACATCGTGCAGTACCAGGGCAACACGATCTCGATCCAGGAACGCACCGTGGGCAATACGGCCCTACGTCCGGAGATCGCCCGCAACAACTCGTTCGGCATCGTGCTGAACCAGCCGAAGTGGGCGCCGGGCTTCTCCATCTCGGCCGACTACTTCGACATCAAGGTGAAGGGCGTGATCTCGGCGCTGACGACACAGCAGGAAGTGGACCTGTGCGTGGCCGGCAACCAGGAAATCTGTTCGGCGATGGTGCTGAACAGCCCGGGCAACAACTACGTCACACTGCAGAACTTCAACCTCGCCTCGTTGCATACGAAAGGCGTCGATATCGAAACGGCGTATCGCACGCCGCTGGCGAAACTGGGCCTGCCGGGTCGCTTCACGTTCCGCGCGCTGGGCACGCGCATGCTGCACGCGATCACGGAATCGGGCGTCGTCGGCACCATCGCCGTCGATGGCGCGGGTTCGAACCTGGGCAATACGCCGAAATGGAAGGTGCTGGCGCAGCAGACGTGGGAACACGACAAGCTGTCGCTGTCGCTGACGGAACGCTGGATCAGCGACGGCACCTACCGCAACGACTTCATCGAGTGCCAGACCGGCTGCCCTGCCTCGACCCTGATCCATCCGACGATCTACGACAACAAGATGAAGGGCGCCGCGTACCTGGACATCGGCGGAAGCTGGAACTTCAGCAAGCAGCTGCAGGCCTACTTCAAGATCGACAACGTGACGGACCGCGATCCGGAAGCGGCGCCGCAGACCAACGCCAGCTTCGGCATCAACCCGGCGCTGTATGACGTTGTCGGCCGGGCTTACCGCGTCGGCCTGCGCTACACGTACTGATACAACCGTGTCGGACATCGTATCGGTACTGCTGGCGGTCGGCCTGCTGACCGTCATGATCGCGTGGGGCAAGGTGCAGCCGCTGGTGGCGTTCGTCGTCGCCTCGCTGCTGGCCGCCCTGCTGCTGGGCGTGCCCGCGGCGCAGATCCCTGCGGCGATCGAGAAAGGCATCGGCGACCTGCTTGGGTCGCTGGTTGTCGTCATCTGCCTGGGCGCCGTGTTCGGCAAGCTGATTGCCGACAGCGGCGCCGCGCGGCGCATCGCCACGTCCCTGATCAACGTGCTGGGGCCCTCGCGGCTGCCGGTCGCGCTGACGGTCACGGGACTCGTCGTCGGCGTGCCGCTGTACTACAACGTCGGCTTCGTGCTGCTGGTGCCGCTGATCCTGTCGCTCGTATTCCAGTCCGGCCGACCGGCCGTGGCGCTGGCGATCCCGCTGCTGGCGGGCCTGTCGATCGCGCACGGCTTCCTGCCGCCGCACCCGGCGCCGACGGCGCTGGTCGCGGCCGTGCATGCGGAGATGGGCAGGACGCTGCTGTACGGGATTCTCGTCGCCATTCCCACCTTGATCATCGCCGGTCCCGTGTTCGCGATGTCGCTGCGCCGCATCCGTGCCGAGCCGCCGCTGTTTCGCGCCGTGGAGGTAGCGGAGAGTGACCTGCCGGGCACCTTCAACAGCTTTGCCACGGCGCTGCTGCCTGTGATCCTGCTGGGCGCCGGCACCGTCGCGACGATGATCGAACCGGAGCTGACGGCGCCGCTGGCCTTCTGGACCAATCCGCTGACGGTGATGCTGGTGTCGTACGGCGTGGCCGTCGTCACGCTGGGACTCGCGCGCGGCAAACGCTTCGCGGCGATGATGGGCGGCTCGCAGGACGCGATGCGCGAGATCGCGCCGATCCTCCTGATCATCGCCGGCGCCGGCGCATTGAAGCAGGTGCTGGTGGTGTCGGGCGTCAGCGCGCAGCTGGGCGCGATGCTGGGCGATCTGCCCGTGCCGCCGCTGGTGCTGGGCTGGTCCGTCGCCACCGTGATCCGCATCTGCCTGGGATCGGCGACCGTCGCCGGCGTGACGGCGGGCGGCATCGTCGCGCCGCTGGTGCAAAGCTCCGGTGTCGATGCCAACCTGATGGTGCTGGCCATCGGCGCGGGAAGCCTGATGTGCAGCCACGTCAACGATTCGGGCTTCTGGATGTTCAAGGAATACTTCGGGCTGTCGCTGGCGGATACGTTCCGTTCGTGGACCTTGATGGAAACGCTGGTGGGCGTATTCGGCCTGCTGTTCGTGATGCTGTTGTCGCTGGTGATCGGATGACTCGATGAAAAAAATGATGACGACAGGCGCCCTGCTGCTGGCCGCCTCCACCGCTTGCGCCTCCCCTTCCGCCTACGAGACGATGCCGGACGATCCGGGCGCCGTTGTCGTCCGCGCCAAGGGCGACGGTACGACCGACGACAGCGCCGCGCTGCAGCAGGCCATCGACAGAGCCGCCAACAAGGGGCAAGGCGGCGTGGTGTTCCTGCCGTCCGGCCGCTACCGCATCACGAAGAGCATCCTGATTCCGCTGGCGGTGCGCGTCTACGGCGTGGGTGCTACCCGCCCCGTGTTCGTACTGGCGGCGAACACGCCCGGCTTCCAGAAGGGCGTGGCGACGATGGTGATCTTCACGGGCGGCGACCAGTACAGCGTGGGCAAGGTGCCGATGCCCGTGCCGAACGTCGTGCCGGCCGACGCGCCGCCGGTGCGCGACGCGAACTCCTCGACCTTCTACTCCGCGCTGTCGAACGTGGATTTCGAGATCGGCGACGGCAATCCGGCCGCCGCGGGCGTGCGCATGCACACGGCGCAGCACTCGAACCTGAGCCACATCGACTTCCATATCGGCTCCGGCCTGGCCGGCGTCTACCAGGTCGGCAATATCGCCTACAACCTGCGCTTCCACGGCGGGCGGTACGGCATCCTCAGCGAAAAGACGTCGCCGGCCTGGCAGTTTACGCTGCTCGATTCCACGTTCGACGGCCAGCGCGATGCCGCCATCCGCGAACATGAGGCGGGCCTGACGCTGGTGAATACCGATATCCGCAACACGCCCGTCGGCGTCGAGATCGACCGCGGCTACGGCGACTGGCTGTGGGGGAAGGACGTGCGCTTCGAGAACGTCGGCAAGGCCGCCCTGATCGTCAGCAACGAGAACAACGTCTACACGCAGGTGGGTTTTGAAAACGCCAGTGCGCGCAATGTGCCCACGTTTGCCCGGTTCCGCGACAGCGGCAAGACACTGGCTGGCGCGGGCCGCGACTACAAGGTCACCGAATTCACGTATGGGCTGACGTTGAAGCAGTTGGGCGAGCCAGGCCAGTTCGCCAGCAGCTACAAGACAGCGCCCTTTGCGGCGGTTACTCCTTCGCGCGCATTGCGCATGCTGCCACCTTCGGGCCAGTGGGCCAGCGTGCGCCGCTTCGGCGCCAAGGGCGACGGCGTGACCGACGATACGGCTGCCATCCAGAAGGCCATCGACAGCAGCCGCGTCGTCTATCTGCCGCTGGGCTTTTACGTGGTCAACGACACGATCCGGCTGAAGGCCGATACCGTTATCGTTGGGCTGCATCCGGGCCTGACGCAACTGCTGCTGCCGAACGGCTCGCCCGCCTACCAGGGCGTCGGCGCGCCGAAGGCGCTGGTGGAAAGCGCGCGCGGCGGCGATGCCATCGTCTCCGGCATCGGCCTGGCAACAGGTGAAGTCAACCAGCGCGCCGTGGGCCTGCTGTGGCGCGCGGGCGAACGGTCGCTGGTGGACGACGTGCGCATCCAGGGCGGCCACGGCACGCGGCTGTACGACGGCAGCCGCAACGACCCGTACCGCAAGGACGAGAAGTTCGACACCACGGCGCACTGGGACCGCCAGTACCCCAGCATCTGGGTCACGGACAATGGCGGCGGCACGTTCTCCGGTATCTGGTCGCCCAGCGGCTATGCGCAGGCGGGCTTCTACGTGACGAACACGAAGACGCCGGGCCACGTCTACGAGCTGTCGGCCGAGCACCACGTGCGCGCCGAGATCGTGCTGGACAACGTGGAGAACTGGGAATTCCTCGCGCCGCAAACGGAAGAGGAAGTGCGCGACGGCGCGGATTCGGTATCGCTGGAGATCCGTAACTCGCGCAACCTGCTGTTTGCGAACTGGCACGCCTACCGCGTCACCCGCTCCATCAAGCCGATGCCGTCGGCGGCGCTGATCACCAACTCGTCGAACATCCGCTTCCGCAATGCCCACGTCAACGGCGAGAGCGGCTTCTCGACGTGCGACGACAACGGCTGCACGACCTTCCTGCGCGCCAGCAAATACCCGTACGAGAACGCCATCCGCGACGTGACTAAGAAAATCGACGTGCGCGAGCGCGAGTTCGCCGTGCTTGACTACACGGGGCAGCAGAAGAAGGCGCCCGCCCCGCTGGGCAAGGTGGACAAGCTGGAAGACGGCTTCTTCTCCATCGCCGGCGCAGCCGTGGACGCGCACGGCAAGCTGTACTTCGTCGATCGCCACTGGCGCCGCATCTACAGCTGGGCGAAGGACGAAGGCCTCGTCGTCGTGCGCGATGCGCCGCTCGATCCCGTCAACCTCGCCATCGACCGGAGTGGTAACGTGATGGTGCTGTCGTCGTACGGACCGCAGGCTTCCGTGTTTGCGTTCAAGCCCGGCACGCCGGGTACGGATGTGACGATGATCGAGCCGACGCCCGTCGCAGCGCGTCCCGGCGCGCAGGTCGCTGTCCCTGTCAACTTCTGGCAGAACGGCGAGTTCCGCGACCAGCTGAACCTCGACACCTACGAGTTCACGACCCTGGCCGAGATGTTCGCACGCGACGTGGCGTTGCCGAAGGCGCAGGAGTACGTGTCGCCGGACGGCAGCCTGGTACTGCCCGCGTACCGCGTGCTGCGCCAGGGCCCGGCCGATCACCTGGGCTACCGTTGGTCCGATACGCTCAACACGCATGGTTTCGTCAGCGCGCCTGTCGGCCAGCGCGTCGTCTTCACCAACGGCTCGGAGAACCGCACGTTCAGCGGCGTTATCGGCGCCGGCGGCGGCGTCACCGATCTGAAACAGGTGGCGGACCGCGGCGGCGAAAGCGCAGCGGTGGACCGTGCCGGCAATGTCTACGTCGCCAACGGCCAGGTGTTCGTGTACGGTCCCGATGGCAAGCAGCGTGGCCGTATCGACGTGCCGGAACGTCCCCTGCAGCTGATCTTCGGCGGCGCCGACCGGCGCACGCTGTTCATCCTGACGCACCACGCGCTGTATGCGACGCGCGTGCAGTAAAGGCTCCGCCATGAGAATGCTTTCGTTGATCCTGTGCCTGACCACGACGTCGGCATTTGCCCAGCAATCCTTGCAGCTGTGGCCAGACGGCGCGCCCGGCGCCGAGCGCCGTCATAATGAACCGGAAACGGTCAAGGACACGTACGTCAGCAACGTGCACGATCCGTCGCTGACGGTGCTGCGCGCCGACGCGCGCCACGCCAACGGCGCGGCCGTCATCGTCGCGCCGGGCGGCGGCCACCGCATGCTGGTATTCCAGAACGAAGGCGTGCTGGCGGCGAAACACCTGAACCGCATCGGCGTCACCGCGTTCGTGCTGAAGTACCGGCTCGCGCGCGACCAGGGCTCGACGTACAGCATCGAGAACGACGGCGCCGCCGACCTGCGGCGCGCCGTGCGCTGGGTGCGCGCGCATGCGGCCGAATACGGTGTCGATCCGCGGCGCGTGGGCATCATGGGCTTCTCCGCCGGCGGCGAGCTGGTATCGCTGGTGGCCGATAACCCGGCCCCCGCTGCGCAGCCGCGCGACCCAGTGGACCGCCAGAGCGCGCGCCCCGACTTCCAGGTGCTCGTCTATCCCGGCCCGCTGGGCGTGCCGGCCAAGGCCGCAACGGGCGCGCCGCCGGCATTCATCGTGGCCGGCTCGCATGACAAGTGCTGCATGCCGCCGGCGCTGGGGCTGTACCAGCAACTGGTCGCGGCAGGCGTATCCGCCGAGCTGCATCTGTACGCCGACACGGATCACGCCTTCAATATGGGCCAGCGCGGCGAACGCGTCTCGCTGCAGCACTGGCCCGACCGCCTGGCCGACTGGCTGTCGGACGGCGGCTGGCTGATCCCGCGCGGCGACCGTCCGCCAGAAGGTGTGCCGGCACCGTAATTTTTCAGGAGACCGAATGAAACGTATCGCCATCGCCGTCCTGGCGCTCGCCGCCACCGCGGACGCGCTGGCTGACAGCCAGTTCAAGCTGCTCGTGCTGGCCATGCCGGGCAAGTACCACTACGAATACATCCCCATCGCCCGCGACAGCCTGGAAAAGCTGGGCAAGCTGCACTCGTTCGACGTCACGTACACGCACCGCCCCGAAGCGTTCGACGGCGACCTGAAACAGTACGCCGCCGTGATGTTCCTGAATACGCCGGGCGAAGAGCTGAATGCCGGCCAGCGCGCGAAGTTCGAGGCGTACATGAAGGGCGGCGGCAACGCCATCGTCGTCCACCGCGCCGCCATCACGCCGCCGGGCGAGTGGCCGTTTTATGAGAAATTGGTTGGCCGTCGGGTCGGCGTGCATCCGATGCTGCAGACGGGCGTCGTCACCGTCGAGGACAAGGGTTTTCCGGCCACGTACGGCTTACCGGAGCGCTGGGTCTGGAGCGACGAATTCTACGTGCTGACCAATCCGTATAACGTGAAGATTCATCCGGTGCTGAACGTCGACGAGTCGAGCTACGATCCGGAGAAGATCTGGCCGGGGCAGGTGTCGAAGGGAATGGGCAAGGAGCATCCCATCGCCTGGTACCACAAGGTCGAGGCGGGGCGCGTGTTTGTTACGACGCTTGGACATAACGGGGAGATGTATCGGGATCCCCAGTATCTGGGGCATTTGATGGGGGGGATTTATTGGGCGGCGACGGGTAAGGGGCAGGCGCGTTAGCTGATGCGAACTTCCAGGACAAAGCGTCGGTGCGGAGGTTTTTTGGAGCCGGCTCTCAGTGCGGGCATGCATACCCACACTGCTCCCGGCCGGTGCTACCAGACTGTGCGATTATCAGCAGACCCGATTCGAAGACAGGTCCCATCCGCCAGCCGTATTCCCGCCGATCCCGCCAGTCACCTTCTGCTGAATGTATTTCCATTTCACCTTGGCGAACTTCAGGCTGACATGCTCCGAGAGAATCTGGCCAGCCATGACGCCAGGGACAACGGCGCCGATCAGAACATTTTCCAGCTCGATTTCGAAGTACTTCACGCGATCGCCGTTTCCGTCCGCCCGCATGAATTCCAAACGGGCTCTGGAAATCGTCTTCCCGGCGGAGCATGTTTGTAGCAATACGGGTGAGGACAGATCGGCAAGTTTCGAGATCACCACATCGCCATGCTCGCAGCGCTCGGCGGTGTGCCCTCCTCCAGTGGACGCGGTGGCCGACTTTGGCTGAGTCACGCTCCAAACAGCGGACGTGCACTCGATCCAATCCTTGTGCCGGTCGTCCGCAGACTCTCCCTTGATACCGTCGATTTGCAGATAGACATCGATAGCCATATACCCTCCAGAAATGATCATGCATCGAAAAGTGACGTGCTCTTGCGATGGTCCGTCAGCGCCCAGCCTCCCATTTTGCCGAAGCTCAGTGCGGGCGCGATTACGCCGACCGAAGGCTGACGCACTTCATGGACTTGCGCGAATCGCGATATACGATAACGAGATCAACCGGGAGAAACGCATGCACATCCGCCTAGCCTGCCTCACCTTCATAACGATGCTCGCGGTTGCGGGCAGCGCTGCCGCCAATGGCAAGATCACCAGCCAATACTCGGCTCTTGCCGGGGATTCTTGCATCAGCCATATCGACGACGCTGCGACCGGTGCCAGCACAACAGAGTGTCCTGGCGTTCAGGGCTTCCGACTGCTGGTATCCGAAGACGATGAGCGCAGCTCCGTCAGCGTCGTCACGCCGGACCGACGTGTATTTCCATTGGATTACTGGGACGTGGTAACGCGGGGTTTTTCAAGCCTGACTGGAAAGGCCGAGTGGCGTATCGCTAACGTTGGCGGCAAAGCCGTTCCTGTCGCACTCATCGTTCGTGTAAATACCGTCGACCAGAGCGCTCTGGGGCATCCGAAGAGAATTCCTGTTCTGGCCATCGCAAAGATTACGCCCGCGATGGCATGCGTGACTCACCGACTCGATGCGCTGGCCAACAACGCATCCCGGCAGGCACGCAAGCTGGCGGACGCAGCGAACGCTGACTGTCTCGCAAGTCCGCCTGATACCAATCGACCGTAGAAAGGATGACTCATGGCACAGCCATCAGCAGCATGCAAGCGCGCACTGGCGGACGCAACCGCCCTCTGCCCCAACAGGAACCGCGAGTCCGACGGACTCATGGGGGACGGCGCACATCAGCAGCGCAAGAGCGACCACAACGATGGGAACGCGTTCGACCTGACCCACGATCCAGCCAGCGGTATCGACTGCAACTACTTTGCAAAACTCGCGCTGCTGGACTTTCGGGTCAGCTATGTGATCTGGAACAGGCAAATCTACAATACCGACATGGGCGAACAAGGGTGGCGCCCATACAGCGGGAGCAATGGTCACACGCGCCATATGCACGTGTCCGTCAAAGCGGCGCTGCGGGACATTGGTTCGCCCTGGCCGTGGGCTTCCCTGGAATCGTGAAGCGGGCTGCCGGGGCCAGGCTAATCACGCAGAGGCCTAAAAGCAAAAAGCCCAGCATCGCTGCTGGGCTTTTTGCATGAATTCTGGCTCCCCGACCTGGACTCGAACCAGGGACCTGCGGATTAACAGTCCGTCGCTCTACCGACTGAGCTATCAGGGATTAGATGGCAGCATTGT
>Ga0308166_1004499_pt1 | contig 11138 bp, 9 predicted proteins | sample PhyCR2_2_FD_202137 | JGI IMG/M metagenome (GOLD analysis project Ga0308166, IMG submission 202137) | Phyllosphere microbial communities from UC Gill Tract Community Farm, Albany, California, United States - DLSLCC.R2 | ecosystem: Host-associated > Plants > Phyllosphere > Unclassified | place... | reverse complement strand
AGCCATTTAACCCCGCAAAAATCTCCTTAATCAATTGCACTTCACTTTCTGACGTGGACAATGTTTATTCATTGGCTGTTTTTTGTAACAGCGAAACCAATAGTTTGTATGAAGCTATGGAGCAGCAATGATAAATGCCAGCTGTGATTTTAAGTGAAGAGGGAAATTCAAACTCATGCTGAAAGTAACCGTACTGCTGGAAAACCGAAAAGCAAAGCATGCCGAGGGGCTAAGCTGTCGGCCTGGGCTAAGCCTGTTGATTGACGATGGTGAAACCAGGATACTCTTCGATACCGGGCCAGATGCCACGTTTATAGACAACGCTAAAAAGATGGGCGTGTCGCTTGATGGTATTGACTGGGTTGTTTTATCCCACGGCCACTACGATCACTGCGGTGGGCTGAGGCATCTTCAAAATCTTCCTAAGGTGCTGTGCCACCCCGGCGTGTATGACCATAAATACGCAGGTGTGAAATTTTTAAGCCGCTTCATAGCAATCAAGAAGATATCTACTCTCCTACCCTCTGATCAGAAGAATTTTCATTTCACAAAAGAGCCCTATGAGATAAGCAATATGTTTATCTGGTCTGGTGAAATCGCATCAGTTAAAACCTACGGCTATATTAAGAAGGAGGGGGTAGCGCCCGATAAACTCAATGATGAAGGAGCCCTGATATATAAGTCAGATAAAGGTCTGGTGATTTTTACCGGCTGCGGGCATAAAGGAGTAAAGAATATTATTGAACATTCCAGGAGGCTGACGGGAGTAAAGTCTATTTATGCAATTGTAGGTGGGATGCACTTACGGCATGCCACGCCGTGGCGACTTATATCTTTACGGAGTTATATCAAAGATGTTGACCCTAAGCAGATTCTTACCTGCCACTGTACCGGGAAATGGGGAAAGTTATGGATGCCAGATGAAGAAGAGATTAATACAGGGAATGTTATAGAGTTACTATAGCATCGCTTGTTTATGGCTAGAAAATAACAGATGCTAATGAAGCACCACCAATTTAATGAAATCTTCCATAAATTATTCTTCTCTTCAGTCAATATAGCGTTTCATTCTCAACAGAATCTTCATTTCTCGCCACGCTACCCTTTTAGATAGTATGTGTAAAACGTGTCGTATTGCGCTCTTAGGCTTTCAGGCAAACAACGTTGTTCCACTTTCGGCGGCACCACTGGATAAACAGTACGGTAATGAACGCATCTTCCTCCAGCTCGCGCAGTTGCTTCACCAGCTGAAGCGGGCTTGGCATGCACTCTCCAGTTAATACTTCCCACTATCTTTTCAGGTCTTATAACTGCAATTTATCAGTACAACTGCTCTCCTTTTTTATGCGCGCATTCTCTCTCTTCACTAATGAAATAATCCCAAACTCAGCGCTTTATACTTAAGAAAATATTGTTATTACAATTCTCGTCCGCTTGCCATTCTGGTGCTATTCTCTGCATCTGCTCGGACCACTAACGTGGTATCCGGCTGATTTGTATTGATTTTTTATATGAATAAGGAGTAAGACCTATGCCAGCAAAAAGGAAACATTTGACTCGTCAGGAAGTAGACCAGATCCTGAAATCAGCTGATAAAGGAGTACATTTTGAGCGGGATTATTGTCTGATTCAGATGTGTTTTATACATGGCCTACGCGTGAGTGAACTGTGCGGAATACGGCTATCAGACATCGATATGGTAGGGCGCTCCGTGTACGTGCGACGACTCAAAAACAGCCTTTCTACCCAGCATCCGTTATTTGATAAGGAGCTGCCAGCACTGCTGCGCTGGTTGAATATACGCAGCCGCTGGCGCGATGCTGATAGCGACTGGCTGTTCCTGTCACAGAAGGGAGGGGCGCTGTCGCGTCACCAGGTAAGACTGCTACTGAAACGCTATGCGGAGCAGGCAGGTATCAGTATTGCCGCCCACCCACATATGCTACGCCACGGGTGCGGCTATGCACTGGCAGATCTAGGCCGCGATACACGTTTAATTCAGGACTATCTGGGACATCGGAATATACGCCATACTGTAATTTATACGGCAACTAATACACAGCGCTTTATAAAGGTCTGGGAGAGTGCGCAACAAAACTACGCAATTAGTGCCAGAGTGTAAAGTATTATCAGAAAAACCAAGTCAGCAGTCAAAATTTTTTTAAAAACCCTTCGAATAAACGATTATCCCTTTAATTTTGCAATGATTTTATTTCTAATTTATCAATATTCATTCTCTATTAGCACTGGCAATGTGTAAAAAAACTACACATTGCCAGAACGCGACTTTTCCTAACTTTATGTTTTTATGTCAAGCAGCCCACAAAAAAGCTGTAATCGCAATATTTTATTCTGCATCCATGACATTTCCTGCATTTAACCCTGAACTCACCAAATTGGCACTAAAAGGGTAGTCTTATGCTGATTTATTATTCGCCAGAGAATCAATTTTATGCGCCAGAGTAATTATTCATCAAGGAGATAGTTATGAAAAAAGTATTGTTAAATATAATCTTTCTGGTTATTGCAGGCGTAACAGGAAACGCCCAGGCAGCTGATGGTACTATCCATTTTACTGGCAGCATCTCTGACCAGACATGCACTATAGACAGCGGTTCGCAGAGTTTAAACGTCGATTTAGGTAATGTGGCTCAGGCCGCATTGAACGGTGCGGCAGGCATCAAGGCTTCGCCCACTCGCTTTACGCTTCTCCTGAGCCAGTGCCCCGATACGGTGACCGGCGCGAGCGTAAAGTTCGACGGCACACCTGACCAACTGGATACGACCCTGCTGGCGCTGGATGATGATACAGATGCGGCAACCGGTGTCGGTATCGAAATCGCTAACATGGATGGCTCAGTCATTCCCCTCCACTCCACCTCTTCTGACTACACCCTGGCAGAAGGAAATAACGAGCTACGGTTTCTCGCCCGCTACGTCTCTACCGGAGCCGCGGTGACGCCAGGCAAGGCAAATGGGACCTCTGAATTCACCATCAACTACAAGTAACGCCACCGTTCGTTGTTCGCAGGGACACATCTTCCGATGCGGAGAATAAAAATTAACAAATATGACGTCGTTGCGCTGGCGCTCTTCGCCTCGCAGGCTCAGGCCGGGATTGTTATTGGCGGTACGCGGGTAATCTATCCTGGCGAAAAAAGTGAAGTTGCGATTTCCATTCGCAATCCGCAGAAATCTAGCGTCAGCCTGGTACAAAGCTGGGTGGACAGTGGCGACAGGGCGCACGCCGCGCCGTTTATCGTTACGCCTCCGCTGTTCCGAATCAACCCTGGCGAAGAGAACATGCTACGTATTGTGCGGATCGGCGGCAGTCTGCCAGAGGATCGCGAATCACAGTTCTGGCTGAATGTGAAATCTATTCCCGCTACCGATGATAGTCAGCCGCAAACTAACGTGTTGCAACTGGTGGTGAAGTCGCGCCTGAAGCTTTTTTATCGCCCGGCAGGCCTGCAAGGCGACTCGGTTAACGCATACCGGCAGCTGAGTATCAGCCGTAGCGGCAACCGGTTGAGCTTGAATAACCCGACGCCCTATTACGTTACGCTCTTTACACTAAAGGTTGACGGACATGAAGTAGCCGAGGCGGAGAGTGTGCCCCCCAAGGGAAGTGCGGCATTTTTACTCCCTGCAGCAACGGCCTCTATCGTGACGTGGCAGGCTATTAACGACTATGGCGGCATAAGCCAGACCGAAAGCCGTAATCTGTAAGGAGGAGGGATGGAAAGGAGGCTATTCCAGTCTTCGTTAACGCTGCTGATGCTTTACACCAGCATGGGGGAGGGGCATGAAAGTTTTAATCCTCATGCGTTGGAGATTGGGAACCCAGGTCTGCCGGTAGTCGATCTCGCTGCCTTTGCCGAAGCCAATGGGCAACAGCCGGGCGTCTACCGGGTAGCAGTATTTATCAACGGTGAACGGCAGGGCGAGACGCAGGATATTGCCTTTGTTGCCGGACAGAACAGCAGGCTCGTGGCTCAGATTACCCCCGCCATGCTACAACGTTGGGGAGTAAAAATGGATGCCTTTCCGTCACTGGCAGCACAGCCCTTGAACCAGCCGCTGGAGGATATCGGTAAGGTCATCCCTATGGCCAGCAGCGAGCTGCGGTTCAACAAGCTGCAGCTGAACGTCAGTCTTCCCCAGGCAGCGATGCGCGCTTCCGCCCGCGGCTATATCGATCCAGCTGAGTGGGATGAGGGCGTGCCCGCCGCCCTGCTGAACTATAGCGTTAGCGGTAATCATACCCGGCGCGACGGCGAGAGCGGCGCGGATGAGGACCACTATGCCAACCTGCAAAGCGGCTTAAACCTTGGACCGTGGCGGTTACGCAGCTACTCGACATACAGCCATAGCAAGACGAGCGGTAGCCAATGGGATGCAGTTAACACCTGGCTGCAACGAGATGTTACTTATCTGAAAGGACAGCTCACGCTGGGCGACAGCTATACGCCGTCAGATGTGTTTGATAGCGTACAGTTTCGTGGCGCACAGCTCGCTTCGGACGATAACATGCTGCCAGACAGCCTGCGCGGCTTCGCGCCAATCGTTCGCGGCATCGCACAGTCCAGTGCCCAGGTAACGGTAAAACAAAACGGCTACACCATCTATCAGACCTACGTAGCGCCAGGCGCGTTTACCATCGACGACCTCTATCCTACCTCAGGTAGCGGCGACCTGACGGTTACGATCAAAGAGGCCGACGGCAGGGAAAGGAGCTATCTACAGCCATTTTCAGCCGTGCCGATTATGCAGCGCGAGGGACGATTAAAATATGCTATGGCTGCTGGCAGATACCGTAACAGTGAGGGAAGCGATGACCCTGCCTTTGGACAAGTTACGGCGATTTACGGCCTGCCAAACACGATAACGCTTTACGGCGGTGCGCTCTATGCCGATGACTATCGCTCCAGCGCCGCCGGGTTAGGCTTTGGTTTTGGCTCGCTCGGTTCGCTCTCGACTGATGTGACCCTGGCCAGGGCACGACTTGATGACGCGCAGATCCACAGCGGCCAGTCTTACCGGGTTCAGTACTCAAAGGACATTCAGACAACGGAAACTCATTTTACGCTGGCGGCCTGGCGCTACTCAACGGCGGGATTTTATACCTTTCAGGAGGCAAACGACATCCGTGCGGACAGCGATAATGATGAAGAGCTGCGTGGCAATAAGCGGCAAAAAATCCAGCTAGATCTTACTCAAAACCTGGGCAGCAGCGGCTCGCTCTTTGTATCAGGTTATCGGCAGCGTTACTGGCATCAAGAGGGTGAAGAGCGCACGATCAGCGCGGGCTGGAACGGTAGCCTTGCCGGGATCAATTACAGCGTCACCTGGAGCTACAGCGACTATCCCGAAAACAGCGAATCTGCCGATCGGCAGTTGGCATTTAATATTCAGATCCCTCTCTCCCACTTTCTGCCCGGCGCGCCTGCTAACCGTGCCTGGGCCAGTTACAGCTTGAATACGGTAAAACGTGGTGATACTCGCCAGCAGGTTGGCCTCAACGGAACACTGCTTGCCGATAACAATTTTAGTTACAGCATCCAGCAAAGTGACACCAACCACGGTGGCGGAGGCGCGGGTAATATCAATGCTGATTACAAAGGTGGCTACGGCGAGCTGAACGGGGGCTACAGCTATGATGCCAACAGTCAGCAGGTCAACTATGGCCTGAAAGGCGGCGTCGTTGCCCATCCACATGGCATAACGTTTTCTCAGCCGCTCGGTGAGTCGCTGGCGATTGTTAAGGCACCGGGGGCCAGCGGGACCAAGGTACAGAACACCACCGGGGTTGCCACTGACTGGCGCGGATATGCAGTTATTCCCTATGTCACCCCCTATAGGAGAAACCGTATTGCACTGGATACCAGCACGCTTAGCGCTAAGGTCGATATTGACACCGCAGTGCAGACCGTTACGCCGACGCAGGGGGCAGTAGTGGTCGCTAATTTCAACACGCGCATCGGGCGTCGGGTCCTCATGACGCTCTATTATCATGGACTTCCTGTTCCTTTTGGCGCACAGGCGCAGCCACAAAGAGGCAGTAGCGGTATCGTGGGGGAAGACGGCCAAGTCTACCTTACCGGCATGCCGGATAAAGGAAAGATAACAGTCAGCTGGAACGGAAAACGGCAATGTAGTGTGTATTACCAGCTGGCGGAAAAGGGCAATAGTTCCTCTGTAATTAGCCTTCAGGAGGAGTGTCAAGAATGAAAGGGATTAACAAACGGATTGTCATGCTGTGCGCGCTACTTCTCCTGCCGTTTATAAGCAGAGCATCATGTCAATTTTATTATGATGATGTCACCAGTGAAGTCGCGGGCTACCTCACTTTTGGTGCTGTTGTTGTACAGCGGGATACACCTGTGGGCGCAGTGATTGCTACTGCGACAACCGGCCCTTACATCAATGGCAGAGCCATTGCGGGCTGTGATGAACCCTGGACTTTACGATGGGAATTTACCAGGTGGAGGGTCCCCGTTACTGTAGGAAATAAGATCTATCGTACCAATCTTGCTGGGGTAGGTATCCGGCTGACGAACACAGATCTGGGAGAGGTGCTTCCTTACACGCAAGAGCGAGGAGATAAATCTTATGTAGTAATACGGGGCGACGGTATAAAGGGAGAGTTAATTAAAACCGGGGAGATTACCAGCGGTAACCTTCTTTCAGGCGTGCTGGCTCGGGGGACGGCATCAAATCAGTTCTATTTTGCTAACGTCACGCTTAACGGCACTAACGCGATCAGTGTTAGTGGCTGCACGGTTGACTCACCGAGTATAGCTGTGCCACTGAATGACCATAGTAAACGCGACTTCTCCGGGCGCGGATCCGGTACGGCATGGCGAACGTTCAATATCGACCTGGATTGTAATTGGCATGCAAAGATCCACATACGTATCGACGCCACCTTAGACAAGGACGCAGAGGCAACCAATGTTATGGCACTGGATCCCGATCCTGGCGCGGCTACCGGCGTGGGGGTTCAGCTCGCTTATCAGAGCGGCCTTGCGGTAGAGTTTGGTAAGTCACACTTTTACCGGCTATCGGCAGGGGGCAAAGAGGCGATCCCACTTCAGGCTCGTTATTACCAGACGCAGGAGACCATCAAGGCTGGATTGGCTAATGCCACGGCGACGTTTACCCTAACCTACAGGTAACGTACCCTTGTAGTTGACGGACTTCGGCTACGCATGGGGCAGAAGGGGTTATGCCCTATGGGAAAACGGTGGCAATGATAAATTACATTTCTAACGTTAATAATGGGCTGCAGATACTGCCTTCTTATTTTTGTAATGATTTGTTTCTCAAATTATTAAAATATCAAGCCTGCTTTTTCTTAGGATAAATCTCAAAGGCGGAAAGTTTATTTAATATCGCCGTCGGTTTTCTCTCATGAACTATCCTTATAGGCGGTACGACGACTTTATATGAAGATTTAACGTTTTCATATTTAAGCAGTTATTTATTCTTCATTCAGCAGTTGTGAACGATGCTGAAAAAATAAATAATCACTGGAGTGAGCCTATGTTCAGACATGTAAAGCAATTACAGTACACAGTACGCGTAGCCGAGCCCAATCCCGGTTTAGCTAACCTCCTGCTCGAGCAGTTTGGTGGACCACAGGGTGAACTGGCAGCAGCCTGCCGCTACTTTACTCAGGGGCTGGGCGATGACGATCCGGGCCGCAAAGACATGCTGATGGATATCGCAACTGAAGAGCTAAGCCACCTCGAAATCATCGGCTCTCTGGTTGGGATGCTCAACAAGGGCGCAAAAGGCGACCTGGCTGAAGGTACAGATCAAGAAGCCGACCTTTATCGTAAAATCACCGGTAACGGTAATGACAGTCATCTGACCGCGCTGCTATATGGCGGTGGTCCGTCGCTGACCAACTCCGCGGGCTTCCCGTGGACCGCAGCCTACATCGATACCATCGGTGAAGTGACCGCTGACCTGCGCTCTAATATTGCCGCTGAAGCGCGTGCAAAAATCATTTATGAGCGCCTGATCAACATGACGGACGACCCGGGCGTGAAAGATGCGCTGGGCTTCCTGATGACCCGCGAAGTGGCGCACCAGATCTCCTTTGAGAAAGCGCTCTACTCGATCCGCAACAACTTCCCGCCAGGAAAACTGCCGCCGATCGAGAAGTACGCCACCACTTACTTCGATATGTCTGAAGGTGGTGAAGTGCGCGGCAGCTGGAACTCAGATGAAAACTTTGAGTACGTGACTAACCCACCGCCGGCCGTTGACGGTGGCGATGGCATGGCCAGCGTTAATCTACCAGGGCCGCAGCAGGCGAACCTGGACGCGATGAAGCTGCGTACCGCATCTGACCCATCGGTGAACCCGGTTACGGGTACCGATCTGGGCTCGGTTCCGCCGATTGAGAACGAGACCGCTAAAAAAGCGCCGTAATCATCGGTAAGTAATAAAAAAACCCGGAAGCCAATGTTCCGGGTTTTTTTATGGCCTTACGCTCCCGCCCCGCGTCGGCTGACGCTGTTTTTCACCTTCTCAGCGGCATTTTTCCCGGCAATAAACGCATGATCGGAGTTGTAGTACTCCCACTCGCTGTAGCGGCCCGCCAACACAATATCCTGGGTTTGCAGCCACTGGCGCACCGTCTCAACGTTTTTCGACCGCTGGTGATCGTAAACCACATAGGCGTAGGGAATATCCAGCTGATTAGCCACCAGCACCTCATCCTCCGCCGTAAAGATGCCGACTTCAATACACTCGGCAATACAGCGATCTATAAGCGCCTGACCATCAACCGGCAACGGTTTATGTTCGGAGTAGGTGATCTCGCAGGTCAAGCCGCAACCGCCCGGCGGATTACACTCTGGGCTGGTATTACCCTGCACAAAGATACGGTGGAAAATGGTGTCGCCAGCAAAGTAGATCCAGTGCTTATCGGTGAGATCGGCCCGACCAATGCCGAGGTTCACACAGCGCACCGAGACATGGTGCAGCCCATTCGCCGCCGCGATCACTTCATCCGGGGCCTCATCGCCAATGATGCGAATGAGCTCGGGAAGCGGCATGGTGCTAATCAGCTGTTCATAGTGGAACTGCCTGCCGTCGGCGAGAACGGCAATATGCTGGTTCGCCAGAATATGGGTGATCTCGCTGTTGGTCTCTACTGTGCCTTTAATGTGCGGCAGAAACGCCGACATCAGCGCCTGGAAGCCACCTTTCAGCGGGTAGCCAAAGCGAGCGTTTGGCCCCATCGGCTTGCCGACCGGCTCTACTGCACCTTCAACGATCTGGGCAAGATCCGGTAGCGGCACGCGTCCGCCAAGCCAGGAGGTCTCCATCTCAGAGAGCGGCACGGTCCACAGCTTCTGGTTATAGGGGATAGCAAAATGCCTGGCGATACCAGCACCCCAGACCTGGTAGATAAAGCGTTCGAAGTTCTCTGGCGGTGTGTCAGCCGTATTGCCGTACTTGGCTTCAATGGCACCGAGAATACACTCTTTGATGGTATCGGTCGGCAGGCCATACAGCGCACCCTGGAAAGGATACCGGGTGTAGACACCGTCGGTGTAGATCCAGGCCTCGCGCATCTGCCAGTGCAGGTTGTCACCCAGCAGCATGTCATACAGCTCCAGCACATAGGGATCGTTGGAGAACATGATGTGCCCGGCGTAGTCGAAGGTAAAACCGCCGTCTTCAATAGAGCGGCACCAGCCGCCAACGCTGTCGTTGCGCTCCAGCAGTACCGCCTGGGAGCCATAGTGATACGCCGCGCTCAGACCCGTGGGGCCTCCGCCGAGGATCAGGCAGCGGGCCGGGATCGTGTTTTCGCTGCGAACGGGTTTTGGCTTAAGCGCCATGTTTTTCCGCGCCGCGTCATTTGCCGCCTGCGCGGCAGGTGTGGCGATCCGCTGCAGGGAGGATTTTGCCATCGCTTTCTCCATCAGGCCGTACATTGCCTGCGCCGTAACGTCCCAGGAAGTGCTGTCGACAATCCGCTTCATCTCACGCTGCATCGTCTGCCTGGCTTCGGGCGTCAGTGCGAGCATTTTTTCGCAGGCGCGTACAAAGCCAGCACGATCGTAGCCAATGGCGACCACATGCTTATAGGGCTCGACCACATCGGTAATTGCCGTACTCACCACCGGCAGCAGGGCGGCCATATACTCAAGCACCTTGGTCGGGCTGATGTAGCGCGTTGAGGCGTTGAGGGCGAACGGCATCAGGCAAACATCCCACCCGGCCAAAAACTGCGGCAGAGCCTGGTAAGGCTGCATGCCGAGATAGTGGATATTAGGACGCTGGGGCAGGGTGGCCGGATCGATTTTGACAACCGGCCCGATCATGATCACCTGCCACTCCGGATGGGCATCAGCAATCGCGGCCACCAGATCGAGATCCATACGCTCATCAATAACGCCACAATACCCTAAGCGCGGGTGCGGCAGGTCCTGGATCAGCGGATGGTAGTTGTTACGATCGAGTGCCTGCTCAAAGTGAATGGCGTCGACGCTGCTGGTAAAGCAGTGGATATTTTCATGCCGTCCTGACTTTGCCGCATAGAGGCTAGGGCCGCCGGTAAAGACGATATCGGCCCGGCTAAGCAGGGCGGACTCGCGCTGTAAAAGCTGTCTGGGCGCATTCTCAAACGCGGCCAGCTCATCCATACAGTCGTAGATCACCAGAGAGGGATTAAAGACTGCCAGCAACGGTAGCGCCATCGGCGTATAGAACCAGACCAGCGGCGCTTCATTTTCATCGACGATATCCGCCAGCAGCGGCTGGAGATAGGCAATCTGACTGTCGTGGAAGCCATGTACCTGGAGCGGCGTATGTGGTTTTATCACGGTCACATTGGGCGCAGGATGCGTCATGCTCAGGCTGGCAGGCGGAGGCGCGAACGTTGGCTCTTCAATAAAGTAAATCTGGTAATGTTTCGCCAGCCGGGTCAGGAGATGCTGCGGGCGCTGAAAGACAAAGTCCCAGCGCAGATGGCTAAAGATATACAGTTTTTTCATAGGGTCGCTACTATTCTTAGCGTCATTCAGATCGCATAGTCGGGATTGGAACAGACCCAGTGTGTGCTGCGCCTTTTGTAAGGCTGCGGCATAAACAGGATCAAGTATGCGTGCCAG
>Ga0308166_1004492_pt1 | contig 11155 bp, 10 predicted proteins | sample PhyCR2_2_FD_202137 | JGI IMG/M metagenome (GOLD analysis project Ga0308166, IMG submission 202137) | Phyllosphere microbial communities from UC Gill Tract Community Farm, Albany, California, United States - DLSLCC.R2 | ecosystem: Host-associated > Plants > Phyllosphere > Unclassified | place... | reverse complement strand
TTCCGCTCATCGTCGACAACACCCTCGCCACGCCCTTCCTCGTGCGTCCTCTGGAGCATGGCGCCGCGATCGTCGTGCACTCCGCCTCGAAGTTCCTCGCCGGTCACGGCTCGGTCCTCGGCGGGGTCATCGTCGACGACGGACGCTTCGACGCCGAGAAGGCCGGTCACAACGCGCCTCATCTGGTGCTCCCCGGCCGCGGTGGCTTTCCGAGTGTCGCCTCCCGGCACGGCGGCAGGGCCCGCATCGCCTATGCGCGCGAATCCGTGGCACCCCGCTTCGGGGCGTCGCCGTCTCCCCTCAACGCCTTCCTGATCGGGCAGGGCGCCGAGACGCTCGGCCTGCGGGTCGAGCGTCAATCCCGCAACGCGCTCGAGGTGGCCCGCTGGCTCGCCGCCCAGGACGCGGTCGAGAGCGTCGACTACGTGGGCCTCGAGACCCACCCCGATCACGCGCTCGCCCAGAAGTACCTGCACGGCGGCCACGGCTCGATCTTCACGTTCACCCTCCGCGGCGGGCTCGACGCGGCACGCGACTTCGTCGAGAGCGTCGACGTCTTCACGCACATGACCCACATCGGCGATGTGCGCTCGCTCGTCCTCCACCCTGGCACCACCAGCCACGCCCACCGCACGCAGGAGGAGCGGCACCTCCTGGGCGTCCAGCCCGGGACTCTGCGCCTCTCGATCGGCATCGAGGACGTCGCCGACCTCATCTCGGACCTCGGCTGCGTGCTCGAGCCGGCGCGGGAGGCCGTCGCATGAGCCGGCCCCAGCACTTCGGGTGGTTCCTCGCACGCGGCTTCGGACCGCAGGGCTGGGGATACCCGTCGCTGGACTGGGACTACGACTGGACCCGCCCCGAGATCTATCAGGAAGCCGCTCGCACCCTGGAGCAGGCAGGGTTCGACCTCGTCATCATCGAAGACGCGCCCTCTCTCGGATCCGCCGACACCATCGATCTGCGGGTGCGCCATGCGTTCGGCGGCCCGAAACACGATCCTCTGCTTCTCGCTCCCTACCTCTTCCAGGCGACCCGCCATCTCGGGGTCGTCCCGACCGTCAACCCGGCGGCGTATCTGCCCTACACGGCGGCCCGACAGTTCTCGACGCTGCAGCATCTCAGCGCGCACAGGCTGGGGCTCAACGTCGTCACCGACACCGGCAGCGCGCGCCACTTCTCCGCTGCAGACCAGCTCGGCCACGACGCCGCGTACGACCGCGCCGAGGAATGGATCGACGGCATCCGGTCGCTCTGGCGGAGCTGGGACGAGGGCGCGCTGGTGCAGGACCGCGAGACGGGGGTGTTCGCCGACGGATCGAAGCTGCGCGCCGTCAGACACCGTGGGGAGCACTTCGCGTTCGACGGCCCGCTGAACGCGGTCCCTTTCACGGATGGCGAACCGGCGATCGTGTCCCCTGGCGGCTCGGGCCGGGGCCTCGGCTTCGCCGGCACCAACTCCGATGTGCAGCTCGCACTCGCGCCGCTGGACGAAGCATCCGTTCGCGCGTACCGGGCGAAGATCCATCACGCGGCGATCGCTGCGGGCCGCTCCCCCGCCGACATCACGATCCTGTTCGCGATCCAGCCGGTCATCACGTCGTCGCCCGAGGAAGCGGATCGCCTCGTCGCCGCATCCGCCCATCCCGACGACGCGGCACTGGTGCAGATCGCTCGCAAGCAGTCGAGCGATCTCGAGACCGATCTGACTGCGCTCGACCTCGATCGCCCGCTCGACCTGTCGATCTTCGGAGAGCACGTCTCCCAGGGCAGCATCCGCCGCCTGATCGGCGACCGGGGGGACGACGCACCTCTGCGGGCGCATCTGACGGCCCTCGCACGCACTGGTCGGATCGCCGACCGATCGGGTTTCGTCGGAACGGCCGAGGAGTTCGCCGACCTCATCGAGGAACTCGGGGACTGGGGCAACGACGGCGTGCTCCTGTGGGGCGACTTCCACCCCGTGTCACTGCACCGCACGCTCGACGAGCTGGTGCCGGTGCTGCGCCGCCGGGGGCTCCTGCGGCGTGAGTACGTCGAGGGCGGACTGCAGGCGAATCTGCGCGCGTTCTGAGCGAGTGGTGCCACCGACTACCACCCCGCCGACTACCAGCCCATGGAGCCGGGTATGCCCTTGAACGGCCCGACGACGGAGGACGTCACCCATCCTCCGTAGAACCCTCCCGGCTGCGGAACCACGGTCTCGTCCCCGACTGCGCACTCGTCCATCGGGCCTGCGTACACGGCGACGCGGTCCGCCAGCATCTCGAATCCGGCGGCGGGAGTCGGATAGTTCCAGGCAGCTCCTGCAGCCACCAGGTCGCCGCCGCGCACATCGAGATATCGAGCGGCTCCCTTGAACTCGCAGAACGACGAACCAGGGGCATCGGCAAGTGCTCCGTCGACGAAATCGGCGATGGGCAGGTAGAACACGGGTGGATGACTCGTCTCTAGCACCCGCACCGCATCGCGTGTGTCGGCGATGAGCTCACCGCCCAAACGGATGGTCACGCGCTCCGGCACTCGCTCGACCTTCGGCGGCCGAGGATAGTCCCACACGGATTCCTGTCCGGGGGACGGGGCGATCGGATCGGGTCTGCGCATGTCCTCACTGTACGGCGCTGCTCGTCGCTCGGCGCTGCCCAGCGATCGGCGCTGTTCACACGAGGGCGTGCGGTGTTGACTGGGCCCATGGTCGCTCTCCCCCTGTTCCCGCTCGGCTCGGTGCTCTTTCCGCACACGCCGCTGCTGCTCCGGGTGTTCGAACCTCGGTATCTGACGATGATCGGACAGCTCCTCGACCAGGACGATCCGCTGTTCGGCGTCGTGCTCATCGAGCGCGGTCACGAGGTCGGCGGCGGCGATCGCCGAACCAGCATCGGCACGACCGCGAGGCTCGCCAGCGTCTCGGCGGATGCCGACGTGCTGCACATCGTCGGTGTCGGCACCGAGCGCTTCACGGTCGATCAGTGGAGGGACGACGAGCCATATCCGCGTGCCGAGGTCTCGCCGCTGCCGGAGCTGATCTGGAGCGATGCGCTCACCCCGCTGCGCACCGAAGCCGAGGCGATCGTGCGGCGCGTCCTCGCCCGCGTCGAAGGGCCGTGGGATCCCGAGACCGAGCTGTCGGACGACCCGCTCGCCGCGTCATGGCAACTCGCCGCCATCGCGCCCCTCGGGGAGTACGACAGGCACACGCTGCTGCGCTCGACGACCGTCGGCGCGCTGCTGCGTCAGGTCATCGACCTCACACTCGAGGCCGAGCTGCTCTGGTCAGCCGAATGAGGAGCCCTGCTCCTAGTCGACGATCGCCGCCTTCTTCGCGGCGGACTTCTCGCGCGACGCCGCGATGAGGCTCGCCACGGTCGCGACCGTCATCGACACGACGATCACGCCGAGAGAGACGAGGTTGTCGATGTCCGGCACCCACTCGACGTGCTGACCGCCATTGATGAACGGCAGCTCGTTCTCATGCAGCGCGTGCAGGATGAGCTTGATGCCGATGAAGCCGAGGATCACCGCGATGCCGTAGTGCAGGTAGCGCAGGCGGTCGAGCAGGTCGCCCAGCAGGAAGTAGAGCTGGCGGAGGCCCATCAGGGCGAAGATGTTGGCCGCGAAGACGAGGAACCCGTTGGTCGTGATCTCGAAGATCGCAGGGATCGAGTCGATCGCGAAGATCAGGTCGGTGACGCCGATCGTGATGAACACGATGACCATCGGCGTCCACATGCGCGTGCCGTCGACCGTCGTGCGGAGCTTCGATCCGTCGTACTCCTCGCTGATGTCGATCCTGCGACGGAGCAGCCGCACGATGAAGTTCTCGCGCTTCACGTCGTCTTCGTGCTCCCCCTCCGGCATCGCCTGCTTGATGGCGGTGTAGATGAGGAAGGCGCCGAAGATGTAGAAGATCGGCGAGAAGTGCTCGATGACCGCCACGCCGACGAGGATGAACGCGCCGCGCAGCACGAGGGCGATGATGATGCCCACCATCAGAACCTGCTGCTGCAGACGTCGCGGCACCGCGAACTGCGCCATGATCAGCACGAACACGAACAGGTTGTCGATCGAGAGACTGTATTCCAGCGCCCAGCCCGTGATGAAGTCCCCGGCGTTGCGCCACCCCGCCACATTCCCGAGCAGCACGGCGAAAAGCAGCGCGAGTCCGACGTAGAACACGACCCACAACGTCGACTCCCTGGTCGATGGGATGTGCGGGCGGAGTCGGATCAGGAGCAGGTCGCCGATCAGGATGATCGTGAGCACGATCATCGAGGTGATCTCGAACCAGACGGGAATATCCACGGGTGCTCTGCACCTTTCGGGAGGGGTCGGAAAACAGCCGAAAGTCTCTCCCACGCATGGAATGCGTCGCACGACCGGAGCAGCGATGACGGTGCTCGTGATGACGGTGGATGCGCTTGCGGGATACTCCCTCTCGCGTCACCGATTGTAGCGCCAGTATCGCCACTCGGTCGCACCGCCCGGATGATCTCCGTGCGCTGATCTGAGACGATGGGGCATCCTTCGACACTTCCCGGGTGAGAGACACCGAACGGAAACAGGATGCCCGTGCAGACGAGTGATCAGAAATGGGTGGCGCAGGCCGCGACAGGTGACGAGAGCGCCTTCCGGGAGCTGTACCGCTCACATGTCAGACCGGTCTACTGGATCGCCCACGGCCTGCTCGGCTCACCCGCCGACGCCGAGGATGTGACCCAGGAGACGTTCGTCACCGCGTGGCGCAAGCTGCCGGGGCTCGAGTTGCAGGGCGAGTCCCTGCTGCCGTGGCTCGCGACGATCTGCCGATTCCAGGCCGCGAACCGGCTGCGACAGCGCCGACGCGACCGGGCGAACACGACGGATGCCGTCGACGACACCATCCCCTCGACGATCAGCGTCGAGGAGCAGGTGATCACCGCCGCCCTGGCAACGCGGATCGCGGCGGAGGTCGGCACCCTGAGCGATCTGGACCGCGAGATCTTCCGTCTCTGCGCCGCAGAGGGGTACGCCTACCAGGCCGCGGCCGAGCAGCTGGGCGTGAGCCACGCGATCGTCCGGAACCGTCTCTCCCGAGTCCGCACCCGACTGCGTGGTGCCGTGAAGGAAGCGAGCGACGCATGAACGACAAGACCACCTCCGACGACCTCCCCGAGCTCTCGGATGCTGCGGTGACCCGCATCGAGCACGCGGTGTTCGCGGAGATCGCGACCGAGCGCCCCCGCGAGGCGCCCGCCGCAGTCCGCTCGCGAGCGCGCCGCCGCCGCTGGCTGACAGGCGCCGGGATAGCCGCGGCGTTCGTGGTGGGTGTCCTCGTCACTCCCCCGATTCTCGGCATCGTGGGCGGCAGCGCCATGAGCACTGCAGGGAGCGGAGACATTCCCACTGGCGTCGCCCTCGAAGACTCGCGGTCCGGCTCCATCGACCAGAGCGCACCCGGAGCCGCATCCGACTCTGCGGAGTCCTCGGCTCTGGTACCGGGCGCTGTCGACGCCGACGACCGCGATATCATCGCCACCGCCAACGCCACGGTGCAGGTGAAGGACATCGGGGATGCCGCCGCCGAGATCTCCGCACTCGCCGAGTCTCGTGGTGGTTACGTCGAGAGCACCGAGATCGGCCAGAGCGTCGCCGTCGACGGCACCTCGGAGCCTGCGCCCTCCGACCCCGGGTACGGCTGGATCAGCATCCGCGTGCCCTCGGCAGATCTCGCCGCCGTCGTCGAGGACCTCGCCGACTCCGGCGACGTGCTCTCCTCGTCGATCTCGAAGCAGGATGTCACCTCCACGGCGATCGATCTGCGTGCGCGCGTGGATGCCACCAGGTCATCGGTGCAGCGACTCACCGAGCTGATGTCGCAGACCGGGACGGTCGCGGAACTGATCGAAGCCGAGGTCGCACTCACGGATCGCCAGGCGCAGCTCGAGTCCTACGAGCAGCAGCTCGCCTCTCTCGACGACCAGGTGGCCGTGTCGAGCCTGCAGGTGCAGCTGACCCGCACGACGCCGCCGACGACCGCGGATCCGGCCGGCTTCGCAGACGGCCTCCTCGCCGGTTGGAACGGCGTCGTGGTGTCGTTGAACGCGCTGGTCGTGGCAGTCGGCTTCATCCTGCCGTGGCTCGCCCTCGCCGGCGTGGTCGTGCTGGTGATCTGGCTCATCCGGCGCGCTCGGCGCACTCGTCGCGCAGCCGGAGACCTGCCGACCGAGGACTGAGACGCATCCTCCGAGAGGGTCGCCCACTCCCAAGGAGCGGGGGCCCTTTCGTTGATTTCCCCAGGTATACAAGAAGTCTTGTGGGAACGTGGAGCCGGTTCTACCGTTGCGTCCATGGAAGACATCTCGGTGATCACGGCGGTGCACCACCCTCTACGTCGCCGCATCTACGACTACCTCCTTCTGTACGGCACCTCGCAGGTCACCACGCTCGCACGATCGCTCGGGAGCCAGGTCGGGAGCATCAGCCATCACCTGAGGATGCTCGAAAGAGCCGGGCTCGTCGAGCGCGTCGAAGACCCCTCCGGCGACCGTCGTACCAGCTGGTGGAAGCTCGCTCGCCGCGGGCTCACCTGGTCGGCGGAGGACTACGTCGACTCCCCCGCAGACGCCCTGCTCGCACGGGAGGCGCAGCGCCAGGGCATCCGGATGCAGATCGATCGCCTTCAGCGGTGGCAGCGCCGACATGATGATCCCGCCTATGCCGCGTACGACGCCTCGAACACCGAGACGACCGCCTGGGCGTCTCCTGACGAACTCAGGGATCTGAGCGCGCGCCTTCTGCGCACGATGGAGGAATGGCGGGCCTCCGTCGACCTCGAGGACGGGCAGGAGCGCACGCCGATCTTCTTCTTCGCGCACGCCTTCCCGACGACGCCATGAGCGCCACGGCCGAACCCGTGCGGCTGTCTGAGCCGCCACCCTTCCGACGAGACCGCCGTGTGCACGCCTGGATCGGCGTCAAGGCGCTCTCCGACGCCGGGGATGCCCTATGGACGATCGCCCTGGCCTGGACGGCCGTGCAGACGGCCTCACCCGCGATCGCCGGGCTCATCGTCGCCGCAGGGACTATCCCCCGGGCTGTCGTGCTGCTCTTCGGCGGGGTGATCGCCGACCGCTCCGATGCCCGGCGGGTGATGATCCTCTTCAACGTCCTGCGGGTCGGCGTGCTGGTCTCCGTGGCCGTCTGGGTCCTCGCGACCCCGCCGACCGTCGGCGTGCTGCTGTTCGCGGCGATCGCCTTCGGAGTCTGCGACGCGTTCTACGAGCCGTCGGCGGGAACCGTCGCGCGCCAGCTCGTACGCCCCGGCGATCTCCCCTCCTACGGTGCGCTCGCCCAGACCGCGTCGCGCCTCGGAACCATGGCCGGCGCCGCGATCGGCGGTGTGCTCGTCGCCTACACGGGGCTCGTGGGCAGCGCGGCCGTCAACGCCCTCACGTTCAGTCTCGTCATCGCCTTCATCGCGATCTGGCTCCGGCCGCGTTTCCTGCTCACGCGTGCGGCGAAGGAGTCCGCATTGCACGGCATCGCCCGCGGATTCGCGCATCTCGGCAGCCACCCGACCACCCGCACCCTCGTCATCGCGCTCTCAGGGCTCAACCTCGCTGTCGGTCCGGCGGTCGGGATCGGGCTCGCGCTGCGCGCGCATGACGAGGGATGGGGCGCCCAGGCGGTGGGACTGTTCGAGGCGCTGCTCGGACTGGGTGCGGCGCTCGGTGCCGTCTCGGTGGTGAGATGGCGACCGCGAAGAGAGGCGTTCGCCGGCTTCTGGGCGCTCGTCGTGCAGGGCGCCGGGATCATCGCGCTCGGCTGGGGGCCCGCGTGGACGGTCGCGACCGCGGCCTTCGTCATCGGCGCGACCGCGGGGTACGCCTCGGTCCTCTTGAGCGCCACGTTCTCAGCCACGGTCGACACCGCCTACCTCGGCCGGATGGGCTCGATCACCCGTCTCGGCGACGACTGCCTCATGCCCCTCGCCATGGCGGGGTTCGGCCTGCTCGCCTCGATCACGGCGGTCTGGGTGCCGTTCGCTCTCTTCGGCGGCACGATGATGGCGCTCATGGTTCTGCCGCTGAGCAACCGCACATTCCGGCAGCTCGCCCTCGCGCCGACGACCTGAACCCCTCTCGGGCCGGCGTTCCCGTCGACAGCCTCCCGCCGCCGCTAGAGTCGTCGGCATGAGCAGCGCCGCCACCGACTCGACGACCCGCACCGTCCCGGCGGGCCGCGATCTCACCCTCGATCTGGCACGGGTCGTCTGCGTCGTCCTGGTCGTCTTCGTGCACATCCTGTTCACGGGTGTCGGCCGGGCGTCGGACGGATCGCTGCTGATCGAGCGCACGGTCGAAGCGCAGCCTTGGTTCACTGCGGCGTCCTGGATCGCGAACATCATGCCGCTGTTCTTCGTCGTCGGCGGCTATGCAGCCCGTGCCGGATGGCGATCGGCGTCGGCCCGCGGAGACTCCGCGGAGGACTTCGTTCGCGTGCGCCTCCTGCGACTCGCACGCCCCGCGCTCCCTCTGTTCGTCTTCTTGACCGTCGTTCTCGGCGCCACACGGTTGATCGGCATCGATCCTGCGCTCGTCGACACCGTCGCGATCGGCGTCGGCTCCCCGCTGTGGTTCCTCGCCGCATACATGATCGTCCAGGCACTCGCGCCGGCGATGATGCGGCTGCACGAGAGATTCGGCGGCTGGGTGCTTCTCGGTCTCCTCGCGGGCGCCGTGCTCGTGGACACGTTCCGCTTCACCGTCATCGGAGGGTTCCTCGGCATCCAGCCTGTCGCCGGAACGGGCTACGGTCTCGGCCAGGAGCTCTTCGGCATCCCGAACATCGTGTTCGTCTGGCTCTTCGCGCAGCAGATCGGCTTCTTCCTGTTCGACGGCTGGTTCGGTGCGCGCCGCTGGTGGCAGCTCATGCTGCTCATCGGCGCCGGCTATGCGGCACTCTGGGGCCTCGTGTCGATGGGCGGATACTCATGGAACATGCTCGGCAACCAGTGGCCTCCGACCACAGCCATGGTCATGCTCGCCGTCATCCAGGCCGCCGCCCTCACGCTGCTGCACGCACCCCTGACTGCGCTCATGAGGCGTCGAGCGGCCCAGGGCGTGGTCTTCCTGATCGGCTCACGGCTGATGACCATCTACCTCTGGCATCTGCCGATGATCATGGTGCTGATCGGCATCCAGCTCGCACTCCCCTTCCCGCTCCCGGCGCCGGGGAGCGCTGCCTGGTGGTGGACTCGACCGGTGTTCCTCATCGTCGTCCTCGCCGCCGTCTGGGCGCTGTCACTCTGGCTGATCCGGTTCGAGAACGCTCCGGCCGCGGGCACGGCTCGCTTCTCGTCGAACGCCGCTGTGGTCGTCGCGGTGCTGGTGTTCATCGCACCGATCATCGCCATCACCGCCTACGGCCTCGACTTTCCCCTGGCCGCGATCGCACTCGCGTGCACCGCTCTCGCGCTGTGGCTGACGGGGTCGCGCCCGGACGAGATCTGACCGTCCGCTCGCGCGGCGATGCGCGCCGGATACGACGAAAGCCCTCGGAGAACCGAGGGCTTTCATGTGTTGTGTGACCCCAGCGGGATTCGAACCCGCGTTACCGCCGTGAGAGGGCAGCGTACTAGGCCGCTATACGATGGGGCCGTCTGGCGGAACGTTTCCGTGCCGCGACAACTGTTCAAGTATGCCACGACGATTCTCACGTCGCCAAATCGAGCCCGAACCTCCTCGATTCCCGGGCGTGGCGCGATCACCCGACGGTTTGCCAGGGACGCCGCGAAGGAGTTGACTCATCCCATGCGCGTCACGAAATTCGAACATGCCGCTCTTCGCATCCAGCAGGGCGATGACATCCTCCTCGTCGATCCGGGTTCGTTCACCGCTCCCCTGAACGATCTCGCCGGCCTCGTCGCCGTCGTCATCACCCATGAGCACCCCGACCATTGGACCCCCGAGCACCTCGACCGCATCCTCCGCGCGGCTCCCGGCACGCCGATCTACGCACCGGCCGGCGTCGCGCGCGCGGCAGACGGGTACGAGATCTCGGTCGTCGCGCCGGGCGACACCGTGGAGGTCGGAGCGTTCTCACTCCGTTTCTTCGGCGGCACGCACGAGGTGATCCACTCGTCTCTCCCTACCGTCGAGAACGTCGGAGTGCTGGTGAACGACGAGTTCTACTACCCCGGAGACTCCTATGCCGTGCCCGAGGGCATAGAGGTCGGCACCCTCGCCGCACCCCTCGGCGCTCCGTGGCTTAAGATCGGCGAGGCGATGGACTACGTCCTGGCCGTCAAGCCGCGTCGCGCGTTCGGCACGCATGACATGACGCTCTCCGTGGCGGGAAAGACGATGCACCGTCAGCGACTGCAGTGGGCGACCGAGCAGGGCGGCGGCGAGTTCTCGGTGCTCGAGCCGGGCGACTCGCTCGACATCTGAGCATGGCCGACTCCCCCTCGGCCGAGTACTCGCTCGACGAGGGCGGCGTGCGCGCGCTGCTCCGGGCGGCGGCGCCGCGGTTGGCCGATCTTTCGCTCAGTCTCTTCGCCGAAGGGTGGGACAACGCGATGTGGCGCCTGGGCACGGACCTCGTCGTTCGGCTGCCCAGGCGCTCTCTCGCAGTGCCGCTCATCACGAACGAGCAGCGCGCCCTGCCCGAGATCGGGCCGCCTCTGGAGGAGCTCGGCATCCGGACACCTGTTCCCGTGCTCGCCGGAGCTCCGAACGATGTGTTCCCTCGACCGTGGTCGGTGATCCCCTGGATCGACGGATCGAACGCTCTCGCGTTCTCGCGGGTCGAGAACTCCTCGTGGGCGCCACGGCTCGCCGAGGCGCTTCGTGCCCTGCACGCTCCGGCTCCTGACGACGCCCCGGTCAATCCCGTGCGCGGTCGAGACCTGACCACGCGCGACGGCTCCATGCGCCCTCGCCTCGACGCCCTCTCGACCCGGTCGGCACTGCGCGCTGCGTGGGATGAAGGACTCGCAGCGGCGCCGAGTGTCGAACAGGTCTGGATCCACGGGGATCTCCACCCGGGCAACATCCTGGTGCGCGAAGGCTCGCTCACAGCGCTCATCGACTTCGGCGACGTCACGGTCGGCGACCCCGCCTATGACCTCGCATCGGCGTGGATGCTCTTCGATGCGTCAGGGCGCGAGGCGTTC
>Ga0308166_1004481_pt1 | contig 11171 bp, 10 predicted proteins | sample PhyCR2_2_FD_202137 | JGI IMG/M metagenome (GOLD analysis project Ga0308166, IMG submission 202137) | Phyllosphere microbial communities from UC Gill Tract Community Farm, Albany, California, United States - DLSLCC.R2 | ecosystem: Host-associated > Plants > Phyllosphere > Unclassified | place... | reverse complement strand
TCTGGCGCTGCTGCAGGCCGGATTCCGCGTTCGCCTTGAGACCATTGCCGAGGTCGTCGATGCGGTCGGACAAGTCGTAGCGCGCGTCGCCCGCCAGCACGCTCAACGTCTGCATGTACAGCACGACGGTCTTCTGGATGCTGACGAAGTCGTCGTACACGGCACGCCGGCGCGCATCGTTTTCCTTCGCGATGCGGTCGGCGGCGGGAGAGAGGTACGGTTGTTCGCGCTCGTAGGTGTCGCGATAGCGGCGCGACAGCTCGCCGTAGCCGCCCAGTTTGGCCGACGCGTCGGCGAATTGCCGCACCTCCGCCAGGCTCACGGGGCCGGTACTGGCGCAGCCGCCGAGCACCAGGGTGGCGGCGAGGACGATCAGGGTAAAACAGCGTCGCAGGTCCATGGGTCCTTTCTGGACGGCAAAAGGCCGGCCCGAAAAGCCCTCATTCTTTCAAACTGGCGGATGCTGTTATTGCCAATGCTCAAGTCAAGGCCGTGCGCCAACCCAGGCCGGCCACGGTATCGCCCAGCGGGATGTATTCGCAGCCGACCCAGCCGTCGTAGCCCAGCGCGTCGAGCGTGCGGAACAGGAAGGGGAAATTGATCTCGCCGGTGCCCGGCTCATGGCGGCCCGGCACGTCGGCCAGCTGGATGTGGCGGATCAGCGGCATGCGTTCGCGCAGCGTGTTGGCGAGGTCGCCCTCCATGCGCTGCATGTGATAGATGTCGTATTGCAGGAACAGGTTCGGCGCGGCGGCTTCCGCGATGATGGCGGCGGCCTGCGCACTCTTCGTGAGGAAATAGCCGGGGATGTCGCGGTCGTTGATCGGCTCGATCAGCAGGTCGATGCCGTGCGGGGCCAGCGCGGCGGCGGCGAAGCGCAGGTTGTCGACGAACGTCGCGTGCGCGCGCTCGGGGGCGACGTTCGGCGGCAGCTTGCCCGCCAGGCAGTGCAGGCGCTTCACGCCCAGGTCGAGTGCGTATTCCAGCGCCAGCTCGACGGTGTCCTGGAATTCGCCCACGCGGCGCGGGTCGCACGCCATGCCCCGTTCGCCCGCCGCCCAGTCGCCGGCCGGAAAATTATGCAGCGCCAGTTCCAGCTGGTAGCGTTGCAGGCGGCCGGCGATCTGCTCCGCCTCGAAGGCGTAAGGAAACAGGAACTCGACGCCGTCGAAACCGGCCGCGCGGGCGGCGGCAAAGCGTTCCAGGAAGCCGAGCTCGTTGAACATCAGGCTCAGGTTGGCGGCGAAGCGGGGCATGCGAATTCCTCTTGGCGGTGAAACAACCCGCTATCCTAAACCATCGTGCCGGCCGGCGCAGCGCGCAGCGCGCACATCGGCGTGAACAGCCAGGCCAGCAGCGCGGCGCCCACGAGGAACAGGCCAGAGCCGCCGAACAGGGTCGCCAGGGTGACGCGGCTGGCGATCCAGCCGGCCGCGACGGCCGCCAGCGGCGCCAGGCCCATGAAGATGAACATGAACAGGCTCATCGTCCGGCCCAGCAGTTCGCGCGGCACGCGCTGCTGGATCCACGTGAACACGGCGACCTGCACGAACCCGCCCAGCACGCCGATGGCGACGTTGATCAGCATGCCCTGCCAACTGGCGGTGACCAGGCCCAGCGGCATCAGCAGGACGCCGGCGATGCCGTCGATCAGCAGCAGGGTCATGCCGAGGTTGCCCGCACGCCGTTTCCCGGCGATGCCACTCGCAGCCATGCCCAGCAGCGCGCCAGCGCCATGCGCACCCATCAGCAGACCCAGCGCGGATGCACCGTGCAGGCGGCTGCTCGCCAGCAGCGGCAGCGCGACCTGCATCACGCCGCCGATCACGCAGGCGCACAGGCCCCAGTAGATGAAGCACGTGCGCATCATGGTGTCGCGCCACACGGCCGCGAGACCGTCGGCCACGGACTGCAACACCGGCTGTCTGGCGGCCGGCGCGAACGGGCGCGGCTGGACCTTGGCGAGCGTCCAGGCGGACAGGGCGAAACTGATGCAGTCGAAGCCGAACGCGAGCGCCAGGCCGCGCATGTGCTGCGGACCGTCGCTGCCGTCGCCGGCCAGCGCGAACAACAGGCCCGCCAGCAGCGGCCCGGCCAGCATCGTAATCTGCCGCAGTCCCATCATCATGCCGTTCGCGGCCTGCAGGTGCTGCGGGGCGACGGCGTGCGGCAGCATCGACGTGCCGGCCGGAATGCTGAACGCCGATGCGAGCGACAGGCCCAGCGCCAGCGCGAGCACGACGGGCAGGTGCGCCTGGCCGGTGTAGACGAGGACCGCGAGCACTGCCAGCAGCACCGTGTTGACGTGCTTGGTGAGCATCAGGATGCGCTTGGGCGAGTGGCGGTCGACGAGCGCGCCGCCGAACAGGATCAGGATGGCGCGCGGAATGCCCATCAGCGCGACTGCCATGCCCAGCGCGACGGCATCGCCCGTCAGCTTGAGCACGAGCCAGGGCAGGGCGATCAGCGTGAACTGGTCGCCGAGGGTGGAGATGACGCCGCCGCTCATCAGCCAGGTGAAATTCCGGTCGCGCAGCAGGGCGGTGCGCGGGTTCGGTGCGTCTTGCATGCTCGTCTCCTTGTCGTTTTTCGGGCGTGCGCGGGCCTGGCCGGCACGCCATCGTGTTGGTGGTACGAGGGTGGATCAGCGCTGGATGCCGGCGAGCTGCGCGAGCAGGTCGGACGTCGCGCGCAACTGGTCGCCGGACGGTGCGCCCAGCATGGCGCGGCTGATGTTGTCGACGACGGTCGTCGCGTTCGTCACCAGCTCGTCGCCCGTCGGCGTGATCAGCGCGTAGCCGACGCGGGCGTCGCGCGGGTCGCTCTGGCGCGTGACGAGGCCGATCTTTTCCAGCGGCAGCAGGGAACGCGTGACGCCGGACGCGGTCAGTCCCAACCGGTCGGCCAGGTCGACACGGCGCAAACGCCCGCCCGGTGCGCGCTGCAAGTGCAGCAGCAACTGATAATCGGCAAAGCTTATGCCGTGGTGGCCGCCGAGGGCGCTGTCGAGCCGGCGCGCGAGCGTCGCCCAGGCCCGCGCGAGGCGCAGGCAGAATTCGGTGGTGAGACTGTCGGACATGATGGCTCCTGGTACTTAACGGTTACTTGATTCGTCAAGTATATGGAGAATGTCGACCATTGGCAAGTACTTGAGTGCACAAATAAATTCGGGGTCAGGTCCAAATTTTTTGCAACTTCGGGGTCAGAGCTCATTTTGGTGGATGATCTTCGAAGCAAGTTCTGCCGACTGACGCCGATTTACTCATGGACGCAACGGGCGAACCGTACGAATTCTTGGCTTGCCGGACATTGATCGAAAAAGTGCTCTGACCCCGAATTTTGGCGAAAATGTGCTCTGACCCCGAATTTGGGCTTTTGTTTGGGGTAAAAAAAGACCGGGAGCTGGTCCCGGTCTTTGTTGGTGAGCAGTGCTAAGTGTTAGCGTTCGCCGCCCGAACGCGCTGCGGATGCCGGACGCGGGCCGCGGCCCTGGCTGCGACCGCCGCCGTTGCCGCCGTTGCGGTTGCCCGGCTGGCCGGTGCGTGCGCCGCCGCCGCTGTTGCCACCATTGCCGCCGTTGCCGCCATTGCGTTGGCCCGCGCCCTGTGCGCGCGCCCCGCCCGCGCCATTGCCGGCGCCACGGTTGCCGCCTGGGCGGCCGCGGTTCGGATGGCCCGCCACGCCGCTGCGCAGCTGGATCGGTTGCGGCTTCGCCGTCGGATCCGGTTCGAAGCCCGCGATCACCTGGCGGGGCAGCGTCTGCTTGATCAGCTTTTCGATGTCCTTCAGCATCTGGTGCTCGTCGACGCAGACGAGCGACACCGCTTCACCGGTGGCGCCCGCGCGGCCCGTGCGGCCAATACGGTGCACGTAGTCTTCCGGCACGTTCGGCAGGTCGTAGTTCACAACGTGCGGCAGCTGGTCGATGTCGATGCCGCGCGCCGCGATGTCGGTGGCGACGAGCGCCGTCAGGCTGCCGTCCTTGAACTCGGCCAGCGCCTTGGTGCGTGCCGACTGGCTCTTGTTGCCGTGGATCGCCATCGCGCCGATGCCGTCCTTGCCCAACTGCTCGACGAGTTTGTTGGCGCCGTGCTTGGTGCGGGTGAACACGAGCACCTGTTTCCAGCCGTGCGTCTTGATCAGGTGCGCCAGCATCGGGTGCTTCTTGTCGCGGTCGACCGGGTGGATCTTCTGGGCGATGACTTCGACGGTCGAGTTGCGCGGCGCGACCTCGATCATGGCGGGGTTGTCCAGCAGGCGGTCGGCCAGGGCCTTGATCTCGTCCGAGAACGTGGCCGAGAACAGCAGGTTCTGGCGCTTCGGCGGCAGCACGGCCAGCACTTTGCGGATGTCGTGGATGAAGCCCATGTCCAGCATGCGGTCGGCCTCGTCCAGGATCAGGATCTCGATCTTGTCGAGCTTGATCGTGCCCTGGGCGACGTGGTCGAGCAGGCGGCCCGGCGTGGCGACGAGGATGTCGACGCCGTTCGCCAGCAGCTTGATCTGCGGGTGGATGCCGACGCCGCCGAAGATCACGGCGGAGTTCAGGTTAGTGTGCTTGGCGTACATGCGCACGTTTTCCTCGACCTGGGCCGCGAGTTCGCGGGTCGGGGCGAGCACGAGGGCACGGATCGGGCGCTTGGACGTCTTGCTGGTCAGCGCCGCGCCGAACTTGTCGGTCGACAGGCGGTGCAGCACGGGCAGCGTGAAGCCGGCGGTCTTGCCGGTGCCGGTCTGGGCGCCTGCCAGCAGGTCGCCTCCGCCCAGCACGGCGGGGATCGCCTTGGCCTGGATCGGAGTCGGTGCGGTATAGCCCGCTTCAGTGACGGCGCGCACGATGGCGTCGGACAGACCGAGAGTATTGAATGACATAGTTATCTGGTAGGGATCGGCCCGTCGTTTCTCGTGTTCCCACGGAAACGCCAGTCCAGCCGATCGGTTTACACACTCAGGGCGGCCGGTACTGGTGCCGGGCGCCAAGACGCGAACGTGATGACAAACGTCAACGATCACGCGACATTATAGTTAAATATGTTTCGCTATGGAAATTTTAGCGCGGCCTGTGTCGTTTATGACAGGACCGGTGGAAGCGGGGGCGCGGCACCTCGTGGGTGCCGGAGGCAATCTTGACAGGCCGACAACGCCGCCTGCGGCGGGAAAGCCGCGCGGCCAGCAAGGCCCGCGGCATTCCCCGGACTTACACAGGGCGTATTTTACGCGAAACGGCGGGAGGCCGCTCAGGCGAAGGGCTTCAGCAGCGCGACCATGCCGGCGAAGACCTTCGGGCCGGCGGCGATGATGTCGCCCTTGTTCAGGTATTCCGACTCGCCGTCGAACTCGCCGACGATGCCGCCCGCTTCGGTCACGAGCAGCGAACCGGCGGCGATGTCCCAGATTTTCAGGTTCTTTTCGAAGTAGCCGTCGACGCGGCCGGCGGCCACGTTGGCCAGTTCCAGCGCGGCCGAGCCGCTCGAGCGCAGGCCGTGGCAGCGCGGGGCGACCACTTCGTACATGCGCAGGTATTCGGCCAGGTCGCGCGGCTCGGCGCCGTGGCCGGAGCCGATCAGGGCCTTGTTGATGCGGTCCGGATTGCGTACGCGGATGCGCTTGTCGTTCAGGTAGGCGCCGGCGCCCTTGGTGGCGGTGAACAGGTCGTTGCGGACCGGGTCGTAGATGACGGCCTGCGTGATCACGCCGCGCTGTTGCAGTGCGATCGAGATGCAGTAGTTCGGGTAGCCGTGGAGGAAGTTGGTGGTGCCGTCGATCGGATCGATGATCCAGACGTACTCGCTGTCGTCGTTCAGGTTCGCGGTCGGGCCCGATTCTTCGCCGAGGATGGCGTGGTCGGGGTAGGCTTTCAGCAAGGTTTCGACGATGGCCTGTTCCGACGCCTGGTCGATGTCGGTGACGAAGTTGTTGTGGCTCTTTTCGCTGACGGTGATGCGGTCGAGGTCGAACGATGCGCGGTTGATGACGGTCGCGGCGCGGCGGGCGGCCTTGATGGCCGTGTTGAGCATGGGATGCATAGAGGGCTTCCGTAAAAAAATGCTGACGCCCACCGCGCATGGGCGCCGTGAACGATCTGAACGAGAAATAATTAAAGAGCAAAGCGGTGCCGAAGCCGTTAAAATCGCGAGCTTCTTGCCCGCATTTCAACGCCCGTCACCGCGCGATGGCGTTATTTTAAATGAACCCGACCGAAACTGTCTCTTCTCTTTTCAAACGTCTACGCTTCGTGCTGGTGGAGACGAGCCGCGCCGGCAACGTCGGCTCGGTGGCGCGCGCCATGAAAACGATGGGATTTTCCGACCTCGTGCTCGTCGCCCCGCGCTGCAACGACCCGTTGCACGATCCGGAAGCGGTCGCCTTCGCCAGCGGCGCCCTCGACGTGCTCCAGGGTGCGCGGATCGTCGATTCCATCGCCGAGGCGCTGGACGGCTGCAATTTCGCGGCGGCGGTATCGGCCCGCCTGCGCGAGTTCTCGCCGCCTGTATGGACGCCGCGCGAATTTTCTGCGCACGCGGCAGGGATGCAAGACCTGCAGCCGGCGCTCATCCTCGGCAACGAGCGCTTCGGCCTGCCGAATCAGATCGTCGAGCAGTGCAACGTCCTGATCAATATTCCGGCCAATCCGGCGTATTCGTCGCTGAACCTGTCCCAGGCCGCGCAGGTGCTCGCGTACGAATGCCGGCTGGCCGCGCAGGGCGATAATGCTCGACTGAGCCGCACGCAGGAAGGCATCGGCTTCCACGGCGAGGCGGCGAGCGTCGCGCAGATCGAGGGCATGTACGCCCACCTGGAAGAGGCACTGGTCGCGATCGGTTTCCTCAACGCGAGCAACCCGAAAAAGCTGATGCCGCGCCTGAAGCGCCTGTTCGCGCGCGCGCAGCTGGAGACGGAAGAAGTCAATATCCTGCGCGGCATTGCCCGCCAGGTGATGAAATCCACGGGGCGGGACTCCTAGACGGCTTGCTCTAGTCCGAATTGGTCGCCTGACCTGTTCTTTCGCTTACACTTTGAAAAAACGCATACAAAGGGTAGGCATGGAGACAACCCGCAGAACCTTCCTGAAGGCCGGCCTGCTGTCGGCGGCGGTCCTGGCCGCCGGCGGCGGCTGGTACCGGCACACGCATCCGGCACCCCCGCGCGGCTTCGTGCTCGACGGCGAGGCGCGCGCCGCGCTCGACGCCATCGTCGCCGCGATCCTGTCCGGCGCCTTGCCGGATGCGCCCGCCGACCGCGCCCGTGCCAGCGCCGCGACGACGGCGCGCGTGCACCAGACCATCCTCGGCCTGCCGCTGCCGGCCCAGCAGGAAGTGCAGGACCTGTTCGGCCTGCTCGCGCTCGGTCCGGCGCGGCGCCTGCTGACGGGCATCCCGGACGGCTGGGCGAATGCGAAGGAGGCGGACGTCGCCGCGTTCCTGCAGGACTGGCGCCTGCACCGCCTGTCCCTGCTGCGCACGGCGTACGCGGCGCTGCACGACCTCGTGCTGGGCGCCTGGTACAGCGAGCCCGCGCACTGGGACGCCATCGGCTATCCCGGCCCGCTGAAGGAGCTGGTATGAGCGCGATTCCCGATCCCATCGTGGCCGGCCTCGCGCGCGGCTGGAAGGTCATCGACGGTGCGCGCGAGGAAAGCGACCGCGCGCTGGACGCCGACGTCGTCATCGTCGGCAGCGGCGCCGGCGGCGGCGTGACGGCGGAGATCCTCGCGCTGTCCGGCCTGTCCGTGATCGTCGTGGAGGAGGGCGCACTCAAGTCATCGAGCGACTTCAGGATGCGCGAGGCGGACGCCTACCCGGCGCTGTACCAGGAATCGGCCGCCCGCAAGACGCGCGACAAGGGCATCAACATCTTGCAGGGCCGCACGGTGGGCGGCTCGACGACGGTGAACTGGACGTCGAGCTTCCGCACGCCGCCGGCGACGCTCGCGTTCTGGCAGCAGCGCTTCGGCCTGTCGACGTACAGCGAGGCCGGGCTGGCGCCGTGGTTCGCATTGATGGAAGCGCGGCTGCACGTGGCCGACTGGCCCGGCGCGCCGAACGAGAACAACGACCTGCTACGGCGCGGCGCGGAGAAGCTCGGCATCCCGACGGGCCTCATCCGCCGCAACGTCAACGGCTGCTGGAACCTCGGCTATTGCGGCATGGGCTGTCCGACGAACGCGAAGCAGTCGATGCTCGTGACGACGATCCCGTCCGCGCTGGACCACGGCGCAATCCTCGTCACGCGCGCCCGCGCCGAACGCCTGGTAATCAAAGGCGACCAGGCCGACGGCCTCGATTGCACGCTGCTCGACGCGGGCGGCCTGCACGCCACCGGACGCCGCCTGCGCCTGCGCGCCCGCCACTACGTGCTCGCGGGCGGCGCCATCAACACGCCCGCGCTGCTGCTGCGCTCGAAGGCGCCCGACCCGAGCGGAAAGCTGGGCAAGCGCACGTTCCTGCATCCCACGCTCGTGTCGGCGGCGCTGTTCCCGCAGCGCGTGGACGGCTACGCGGGCGCGCCGCAGACGGTCTATTCGGACCACTTCCTGCACACCCAGGCGATCGACGGCCCGCTCGGCTTCAAGCTCGAAGCGCCGCCGCTGCACCCCGTACTGCTGGCGACGACGATGCAGGGCTTCGGCCGCGAGCACGCCGAGATGATGCGCCACTTCCCGCACCTGCAGGGGATGCTGGCGCTGCTGCGCGACGGCTTTCATGCGGAGTCGCAGGGCGGCGCCGTGGGCCTGAACGGGGACGGATCTCCGATCCTCGACTATCCGCTGAACGATCCGCTGTGGGACGGCGCCCGCCGCGCCCTGCTGACGATGGCCGAGATCCAGTTCGCGGCCGGCGCCAGCGGCGTGCAGGTCGCGCACGAACGGGCGCCGCGCTACGCCGGCTGGAACGAGGCGAAGGCCGGCATCGCCGCGCTGCCGTTCGAGCGCCACCTGACGCGCGTCGTGTCGGCGCACGTGATGGGCGGCTGCGCGATGGCGGACCGCGATGGCGTCACGGGGCCCGATGGCCGTTACCGTGGCCTGGCCAATGTGTCCGTGCACGACGGCTCGCTGTTCCCGACGTCGATCGGCGCCAATCCCCAGCTGTCGATCTACGGTATCACGGCACGCCTCGCCAGCGACCTGGCGCAATCCCTCACGGGTCGGCCGGCCGCGCGGCCGCAGGCGTAAGACATGCCGGCCAGCGCCCGCACCCTGCTGCGCCTCGTCCTGCTCGTGCAGCTGGCCGCGGCGCTGCTGGTCGCGTGGGCGCTGCTGCACCGGGGCGTCCCGGCGTGGGGCGCGCTGCTGGCGGGGGCCGGCGCCGTCGTCGTCGTGCGCCTCGCGATCAACATGAACAACTTTGTCATGGCGGCGCGCGCGGCGAGCCACACGCCGCCCGAGTACCGGCTCGGACCGGCGGCCCGCCTGCGCATGCTGGCCGAGGAGTTCCGGGCCAGTATGCTGGTCACGTCCTGGCACGTGCCGCGCGGCTGCGCGCGCATGTCCCTCCACCTCGACAGTGGCCGCGTGCCCGTGCTGCTCGTGCACGGCTACGGCTGCAACAGCGGCTTCTGGGCGCACCTGGAACCGCTGCTGGACCGCGAGCGCATCAGCCACGCCACCATCGACCTGGAGCCGGTCGCGGGCAGCATCGACGATTACGCGCCGCTGATCGAGGCGCGCGTGCAGGCGCTGTGCGCCGCGACGGGCGCCGCGCGGATCGCCATCGTCGCCCACAGCATGGGCGGCCTGGCGGTGCGCGCGTGGATGCGCTCATACGGGAGCGCGCGCTTGGCCAAGTTGATCACGCTTGGCACGCCGCACCACGGCACGGTGCTGGCGAACTTCGGCCTGGGCGAGAACGCCGCGCAGATGCGGCGGGACAGCGCGTGGCTGCGCGACCTCGCGGCGGGCGAGACCCAGGATGTCCGTGCGCGCATCGTCTCCATCTACACGCACCACGACAACATCGTCGCGCCGCAGGATTCAAGCATCCTTCCGGGCGCGCGCACCATCGCATTCGGCGGCGTGGGCCATGTGGCGCTGGGCAGCAACCCCGGCGTGCTGGCCGAGGTGTTGCGCGTTCTGCGCGAAGTGCAGCCGGCCATGGCCTGAGGGTCCGGTCGATGATATCCTTGCACGTGAGTCCACCCATACTTGTTTCCATGCAACAGAAAGCCCCGCGCCGAACCCGCGAACGCATCCTCGAGCTGTCGCTGCGGCTGTTCAACGAATTCGGCGAACCGAACATCACCACGACCGTGATCGCCGACGAGATGAACATCTCGCCGGGGAACCTGTACTACCACTTCCGCAACAAGGACGACATCGTGAATTCGATCTTCGTCCAGTTCGAGGCGGAGATCGAGCGCATGCTGACCGTCCCGGCCGGCCGCCGCTCGAACATGGAAGACGTGTGGCTGTACCTGCACCTCATGTTCGAGTTGATCTGGAAGTACCGGTTCTTCTACCGCGACCTGAACGACCTCCTGTCGCGCAACCGCAAGCTGGAACTGCACTTCAAGGCGATCCTCGCCCACAAGATCAAGGTCGCGCGCCAGCTGTGCGAAGACCTGCGCAGCGAAGGTTCGCTGGAAGCGGGCGACGCGCAGATCGGCGCCATGGCCACGAACATGGTCGTCGTCGCCACGTACTGGCTGTCGTACGAATACGTGCGCAATCCGCGCAAGTACAGCGAGCAGCAGGCCATCGCGGACGCGCTCGCGCGCGGCTGCTACCAGGTGCTGTCGATGCTGGGGCCTTACCTGCGCGGCGAGACGCTCGCGCTGTTCCAGCGCCTGTCCGACGACTTCCTCGCCAAACTGCCACCGGAAGCGCCATGAAATCCATCGCCGTCTATTGCGGCGCCTCGCTGGGCGCCGATCCTGTCTATGCCGACGCCGCCCGCGGCCTGGCACGCGCCCTCGTCGAGCACAACATCGGCCTCGTCTATGGCGGCGGCAAGGTGGGCCTGATGGGCGTGATCGCCGACGAAGTGCTGCGGCTCGGCGGCGACGCGACGGGCGTGATCCCGAAGCACCTCGTCGAGCGCGAAGTGGGCCACGCTGGCCTCACGCGGCTGTTCGTCGTGAAGGACATGCACGAACGGAAGGCGATGATGTCCGACCTGGCCGAAGGCTTCATCGCCATGCCGGGCGGGATGGGCACGCTGGAAGAACTGTTC
>Ga0308166_1004480_pt1 | contig 11172 bp, 5 predicted proteins | sample PhyCR2_2_FD_202137 | JGI IMG/M metagenome (GOLD analysis project Ga0308166, IMG submission 202137) | Phyllosphere microbial communities from UC Gill Tract Community Farm, Albany, California, United States - DLSLCC.R2 | ecosystem: Host-associated > Plants > Phyllosphere > Unclassified | place... | reverse complement strand
TCTGCCGGGTGATAGCCAATCGCGGACATCTTTTTATGGTTTTTGTTTTGCAACCGATAGACGCCGCTTCGATGAGAGTGTCCGGCCATTGTAAAATGGATGCCGTAATTAAGCTTAGGATATAGCCAGTCGCGTCCCCGCGAGAATGTCCCTTTGGTGAAATCATTGAACACGTTATCGCTCGCAGCGAACTCGTCTGACTGCTGCCCGATCGGTACGGGATTATCGTAGTTAATCAGAGTAAAGTGTGTAAACAGAGCGACCCGGTGGCCGGTCAGGCCGTCCCGGCGCGCCTCCTCTATCAGATCCTTCTGTTTTTCATTGAGCGATTTATCTGCCCGAGGCAATCCCTGAAGCGCTCCCATAATTTTTTCCCTAGGCGTTTCCTTTATTTCATCGAGGGAGATACCGGTATTGATCATAATTTCGCTATCGCCCCAGTCTAAGCCCACCAATACTTGGTCGTTGTAGTCGATCCTGTAATCACACAGTGGGGTAAACAAGGTAAAAAACCAGTCGTAGTTCTTGGGCGTGAAATTGAAGGGCTTTATTACTTGAGGGAACGACGGTCCGTAGATCAGACATGCTTCATAAATTGTCAAGTTATGATCGGCCGGAATGCCTTCGTTGGTTTTTTTATCGATTACTGTCGGGAGAGCGTTTGGATCAAGGTTTAGGTTTTTCTTTTCTGCCTGCTCCTGAGCACGTCGCGTGTAATCGTCTATAACATTACCACCGCCCCACTCCACTAAATGTTTTTTAGCTCTTTGTGCAGCATCAGCCGTTTTCTCAATGGCATATTGCACAACTGGTAAGCGGGCAGGAATCACCACCGAGTTGTCGGATTTTGCCTGTTCCAAAACTCCCTTAACCATGAACCCGTTGACACGCGGTGAAATTCCGTACGGCACATCATAGGCCTCGTGATTACCGGTGGTGAGAAACACCGGCAAATTGAGCTTTTCATACGAGTAGCGCAATAGGGAAAAGATGAGCATGTCATCAATACCCCTCGGATACAACTTGCCATTTTCGATATTCTTCGCCAGGTCGTACAGGGGATATTGGTCGATCGGATTTCCGCTCTTCACCTCACGCGGATCCATGTTGCGGTTGAAGTCCAGTAGGTCGCCGGTCAGGAACAAGGCATCGGCGCCCGCATCCTTCATATTTTCAAACAGCTCCTTTAAGGACATGAAACAGTTGTCGACCTTGGTTCCAAGCGGGTCCGAAATACCTTCCAGCACACATGCGTTAGACGAGGCAAGCACGAACTGGCGGCTGTTGACGTGTACGTCTGACAGGTGGCCGATCTTCAAGGACGCTTTCTTGCCTATTGAAACAGGGTGCCAGGACTTCAAGCGTTTCAAGCCGCCGTGTTTGAGCTTGGGCAATTTGCTCGGAGTGGCCGTCATGACGTCGAATTCGTACAAATCCGGGAAGTGGTTATGCGCAGGATCCCTTTTTTGCGCTTCTAGGAAGTCGTAAATCAACTTGTCCTGATATTCCCAATCCGTCATGCCGGCAAGATCCTTCTGTTTCTTGTAGCTGGCGGGCATGTCGATCATCCATGCAAGTGAGACGATGTGGTCGCCGGATGGCCTGTTTGGCAGCGCATCCAGATCGATCTCAATCTGATATAGCCATTTCAGCGGCAGGTTCTTCGTCAACGGATCGTTTCGGTCGTGGTGCGCGGACCGAATAGTTCTGTAGCTGTCGATTGCCGATGGCCGAACGTTGGCGAACAGTTTCCCATCCTTGTCCTTAATGGTGCCGTCGTTCAACTGCCCCAGACACCATACTTTGACATGCTTGAACGCGGTGCTGCACGTTTTGCCGTCGTTCCAGAGGCGCCCTTCCTTGGTGTCCGCCTTGAGTTCCTTGCCACTGATCGGATATACGCGCAAATGCTTGTCGACATACATATACCCCAGCGCCGCAGGCTGCGGATAGCGGGCACCCGGTGCTACGCCGAACAGGCTCTTGGATTTTTCTTCCGCCGCAATAAAGAAGCGCACCTTCTTTTCGTTGGGTGGCAGGATCAGCGGTGTGCCCAAGTTTGGAAACATGATTACCGCACGCACGGGCGGTACGTCAAGACACTCTGTACAAGATGGGTCCACCTTCTTGTTCACGCATTCCAGCGCTGCCTTTGCGCTGGCACGGGCTTTATCGGCGGGGCGACTGGTTGTCGTCATTACTCAGTTTCCTGTATCCAAATTTGTAAAATAAAGTGACTTGTTGATTTGCTCGCGAAGCAAATCCAGCGCGGGCACGCCAGCCCCACCGACACGGTCCCATTCGTCATCCGACACATCTAGCACCAGCGACGTCAAGTCGGTATCGCCGGCTGCGAGCGCCTCGCTTGCATGCCTGAATGCGGGTATCAGGTCAAAGAAATCCGGATGCACTCGCAATGCGAGCGAGACGTACAACTGAAGGTCAGAGACTTCAGTCAGGCTACGTTTGCGTGCGTTTTCCAACTGCCTGTCCACGGCGACCGAAAGTGCGTGCGGTAGCCAGCCGGAAAACTCATCGGCGTCCGATGCCTCGATCACCATGCTCTTGATCAGTTCACTCATTGCGGATGCCGCCAAGGCCTGCTGGGCCTGGGCAGAAACCTCAATCTCGTTGACACGGGGCGGGTCATCCCGATCTCCGCCTTTCGTAGAGACGAACTTCAGTGTGCGATCCCACCATCCCCACTGCGCAATTGGTGCGAGCAATGCGTCGCGTCCCGGGGCGTCAAGATGCGCCAGAAAATGCGGCAACATGCGGGGATCGTAGAAGCGCACGAGCACATCCGTGCCGTCGGCAAGCGTGCCGTTCAAATTCGCCGCCAGATGCGCGGCAAGCGTGTCAGGCGATAAGCGCGAACTGAGCCAGCTGACGGTCCAGCCATGGCGCATCGCGCGCAGCGCGCTCATGAACGCGGGCGATTGCTGGCCAGCGCGCACCGGACAAAGCAGGGGGCCGTATTTGGCGATGCCGTGCTCCCTGGTCAGCGCAAACAAGTTCTGATGCTCGAACGGTGCGGCCAGAAACCGCTTGTCACGCAATTCCGGCACCTGGGCGGCGTCGATCAGCACATAATGGTTCAGCGCGCGGTCCGTTTCCCGGGTGCTGTCGATGAATGCGGTCGCATCGAGCGCCAATTTAGGGCGGACGGTGCTCCAGTCGGGATTGTTGTTCATGCCGTGCGAGGCGTAAATGGTGAACCTTGCATCGCTGCTTTCAGAATGCAGTCTTCGCAGATGCCAGAGCTGAAGCGCGGTAGCGGATAGTCGATCCGGGCCGGACCGGTAAAGCTCTTCTTGCCAGCGTGTATGACGATCTTCCCTGGACACTGGACCGTAATATTTCCGCCCTCGATGGTGATATTGGCGCCATCCGCCGTCGACAGACTGATCTTCTTCGCCGCCGCCCAGTCCACATGCGCATTCGCACTGACGACACTCACGTCATCGCGCGCCTGCACGTCAAGCCGGTCACTCTGCGCCTGCACGTCCACGGCATCCTTCGCCGCAATCAGCTGCAGCCCGGTTCCCCCCGTCCCGGCCTTGACGGCTCCCGCGAGCATGCCGATTGCCTGCCCCGTGTGCAAACGCATCTGCCCGCCCGTCGCGAACTGGGTATCTTGGCCGCTGACCAACGTCACGGTTTCGCCATTGGCCAACTGCATGCTCTCGGCCGCGTTCACGCCAAGTCCGGCCTTGGCGGCGATGGTGATCAATGGTGCAGTCGAATACGGCAGCTTGCCATTCGCCCCCGCCGCTGTCGTAGCGGCAGCGTCACCCTGGGCGCTGCCGCCACTGCCCTGGTCGACCATGCCCGCCACCGCCGCCAGCACCGCCTTGAGCGGCGCCGCCTTGTCGTCCAGCACGCTCGCGTTGGCGCCCGATGCGCCTAGGTGGGCTGCCACGCCAACGGTTCGATGGGTCGCCGCCGCTTCGTGGAAGGTTTCGGCCAGTTTGACGGCCTGCTTCAACATGGCGATGCCCTGCCCGTTGTCGCCTACCGGATCGCGCGACGATGCGTCGTGCTCGATGCCGTAGCTCGACACGAGCAAGCCCGCGCCGGCGCGCACGGCGCCATAGGCATCGGTGCGCAGCTCGGCGCCCAGGCCGCGCAGGCTGCCGCGATAATTGTCGGCTGAATGAATCAGGTGACCCAGATTCAGTTCGCTCGTCGCGTGCGTGGTGCGCAGTTGCACCCGGCCTTGCCCGTCGGTGTCGTCGAACAGCAACTGGTTGTAGCCGGCGCCGCCGAATTCCTTGGTCCGTACGCCCCACTGGGCAGCGGCGTTGCAGTGACCGGCGTGGTCGTTTGAGGCGCCATGCCACACCGGACTGTTGCCGCCGGCAAGGTTGCCTTGCGATGAAGGGGCGTGGTCGTGCGCGGCGTCGAAATTCGCCTTTGCGTCCGCGGTCGGGCTTTGTCCACCCGGCGTGGACGGCACGCCCCCTTCGCCACGCCCGTTGTACAGGGCGCCGACGATGATCGGGCGGTCGACGTCGTTTTCCAGGAACTGCACCAGCACTTCCTGGCCGATGCGCGGAAGGAACTGGCTGCCGATGCCGCCGCCGGCCGAGCGCTGCGCGACACGCACCCAGCAGCTGGCGTTGCCGCTGTCCTGCCAGTGGAAACGGATCCGCACGCGGCCCAGGCGGTCGCAATACAGTTCATCGGCGCCGTTCGGGGTGTCGCCGCCGTCCGGGCCGATCACGATCGCGCTCTGGGCGCCGGACACAGTGGGCCTGGCGACGACGCCGTGGCCGTCGCCATCCGAAAGGCTGGGGCGCCAAGGCACCTCGGCGGCGATCGCTTCGAAGCAGTTGGCATAGCCCGACTTGACCGCGCGTTCAATCGCGAGCGACAAGCCATCAGGGGCACGGTCGAGCGTCAACTCCTGCAGCAGTTCCGGGATCGGTCCGAACAGCTCGGCCAGCGCGTGCTGCGCCTTGGTCGGCAGGTTGTTCACGCCGATGCTCGTCACCCGCAGGATTGTGAAGGCGGAGGATTCGCCCAGATCACCGCGCGGTGCACCGGTCACCGTCAAGCGGGTGCCTGCGCGCAGCGTGCGTACTGTGGAACGACCACGCCACATCTGGCTGCGCGCTTCGATCGCTTCCATGCGCAGGTCGGCGTAGCGCTGCGCCAGGCCACCGTCGGCGAACGCGTAGGCGCCGGGCGCGTCGAACACTTCCAGCAGCGGTACGTTTTTGCCCTGCTCCAGTCGCGATGGCGAGTTGGCCGCGACGACCCGCTTGGCCTTGTAGTCATGGCTCAGCATCGTGCTTGAACCCGCGTGCAGGCGACGCTGTGCCTGCAGCGCCTGCACCGTGTCACCCCGCTCGACGGCGCTCGTGCCGTGGAAGCGGATGCCGGCATCCATCTCGCTGCTTGGGTCGTCCGGCACGGCGGACAGCTGGCTGCTGTCGGCGAATACCACCACGCCAGGGCCGTCGTCGGTCTGTTCGAAGCGCCAGCACAGGCCCTCTTCAGCCAGCAGGCGACGTATGAAATCCAGGTCGGTTTCGCGGTACTGGCAGCAGTAGCTGCGCGCGGGCACGCCGTCCAGGAAGCTGGAGGTGTCGTCGCTCCAGCGCCAGAGCGCCAGCGGCTGGTATTCCCCGAACACCTCATCGACGATCTCGATGACGGTCTTGTCTTGCCATACCCGGCTGTTGCGCACGTGAGCCAGGCGCCACAGCCATGGTGAGATGCGCACCCGGTAGCGCGCGAAGCCGCCGTCGCTGCCGAGCATGGCTGCGGCGCTGATCTCGCCGGCGAAGCGGGTGCGGGTGCCGTCCGCCAAGCTCACCACCAGGCTCGCGGGCTGGCCCAGCAGGGACGCCAGGTCGAGCTGCGCGCTGGTCGACAGGGCGATGACGTCGTGCGCACCGACCCCGTCCACCGCGTCGTCGGCGGCGAAGGCTTCAACCAGCAAACTGGTGTTGGCCGGACTGGCGTCGTCACCGATCTCCAGTTCATATAATCGCGTCACGCTGGTGAATTGCGCCAGGATCGCGGAGACTTGTTCCATCAAAGTGGACATCATGAGGAGAGATTGTTTTCTGATGAAGGGACTGGGCCTGGCACTGCACGAGCAAGGTCGGCCGCCGGATATCGCGGGTATTAGAGCAAAAAGTTGCCAGAAAAGATTGTTGCATCGGAGTTACACAAAGTCAACTTTAGGTTGTCAACTGGTTTAAATATCGCATCTGGCGTATTGAGTCAGCAACGACGGACTGGACTTGGCCGGAACCAGGTAACGGTGCCAGCAGCACACCAAATGAAAGCGTGTGCTAGTCGAGCAGTAACTGGCGATCAAAGAACGGAAGGAATTACCGAAACATGGCGACACCATCAGCGCAGGCGCGGCATACGGAAGCGGCCGGCAAGCCGCCAATCGGCCTTTAATCGTCGCGGCCCGCGCAGTGCGCTACCACCCGGTTACGGCCGCCTCGCTTGGCCGCATACAGCGCACGGTCGGCCGCGTCGACCAATGCGGCCGCGTTGTCCAGTTCTTCCTTGTCCACGCTGGCCACGCCGATGCTGAGCGTGATGGTGGACCAGTGCGCGTCAGGTGCATGCGGCAACCCCAGGGCGACCACGTTTTCGCGGATCAGGTTCGCATGCAATGTGGCCTGCTCGAGCGAGGTGTCGGGCAGGATCGCAGCGAACTCTTCGCCGCCGTAGCGCGCGGCGACGTCGGCCGGGCGCTTCAGGTTGTCGGCCAGCGCCTGCGCGACGGCGGCCAGGCAGGTGTCGCCGGCCTGGTGTCCGAAATGGTCGTTGTAGGCCTTGAACGAATCGATATCGATCAACAGGAGGGACAACTCGCAGCCCCGACGCTGGGCGCGGCGCAGTTCGCGGTCAAGGGCGACGTCGAAGTAGCGGCGGTTGGCGATTCCCGTCAAGCCGTCGACATACGAGCGCTCGCGCATTGCCTCGGCATGGTCGAGCAGGCGGCGTTCGCGCGCCGAGGCGCCGCTGACGTCGCGGATCTCGATCAGGCAAAAGCGCTGCTGCCCTTCCTTGAACGCGGCGACGGAAATGAGTTGCTCAAGCCGTTCGCCGTCGAAGCTGCCGGGCGCGCGCAGCGCGAACGGCGCCGGCGCGTCGGTGCGCGGCACGGCGCCCGACAGCCCCCCGGCCAACGCGGCCAGCACTGCCGTCTCGACGCGCGAGCCGCGCAGTTCCGGATATGCATCGAACAGGCGCAGCCCACACATGCGCAACGCGGCACGGCCGGAGCGCGGCACCAGCCAGCTGTTCCACAGCACGATGCGCTGGTCGCTGTCGAGCACGATGATGCCCGTGTCGACCAGGTTCAGGACACGGGCGCAAAAGTCATTGGACGGAGAGTAGGTCGATGCGTTCACGAGACCGATCATACCCGATCGGCGCGTGCCCAAAATCAACTGTTGCTGTTTTTAAATCAAGCACTTGGCCGTGCGCCGATGAGCCGTTATAATGCTGCCCGTTGGGTCGTTAGCTCAGTTGGTAGAGCAGCGGACTTTTAATCCGTTGGTCGCAGGTTCGAGCCCCGCACGGCCTACCATGAATTAGCTGTAATCAGAAAGGCGTTACGAGTGATCGTAGCGCCTTTTTGTTTTCCCCCGCCCTTCTCCGACCTCCTGCGTGGCAGTCGTACGGTACGCCGTGAACGCCCCTTCCGCACCGACAGCCGCCGCACCACTGTCTGCGATCACTTTTCATCGCCTTGCGATGAAATTTTCGCCAGCCACCGCTTTCCTGCGCCTCCGGGCTTTGCCGTAAAACAATTGCAACGTAGAATCCGTTGCCGATTTCACAAAATGGATCGCGGGCACGTCGGCGCCTTCCCCGCTGACGACAAGACAACTGGAGAGAAATGAAAACCTTCTTTGGAAAACAGGCAGTGGCAGGTATTGCCCTGGTGTTGACCGGCATCGCGGCGCAAGCCGGCGTACCGTACCGGAACACAACGTACGACTACAAGCAGCCGAACGGCGACGTCGTGCGTGTGGTCGTGGACGGCAATACCTACTATGCGGAAGAACGGACCACCGATGGCGCGCTGGTCGTGTACGACGCCGCCAAGAAAGGACTGTGCTACGCCCAGGTCAATGCCACCGGCGACGGCCTCGTCTCGACGGGCGTGCTGGCGACCAATGCCAATGCGCGCCTGCGCACGGCGACGGCGAACGCGACCGTCCGCAAGCAGCCTGGACTCGACGCCGCCGCCCGGGCCGCGCGCGCGAAAGAACGTTACCAGAAGCTGCTCGGACATCCGCTGCAGGCGGCCGGCGACAAGGTGCGCATGGCGGCGACGCAGGCCACGCTGACGGGCGTCTCGCCAATGGCGGTCACGACCGGCACCATGCGCGGCCTGACCGTGCTGATCGATTTTTCCGACGTGCCGGGTTCCATCACGCAGGCGCAGGTGAATTCGTTCCTCAACGACGTGCCCTATACCGGCTTCGGCAATGCGCAGTCCGTGCGCGGCTACTTCCTGAACGTGTCGGGCGGGAGGCTGGATTACCAGAACACCGTCACCCGCTACTACCGCGCCAAACACCCGAAGTCGTACTACGCGGACGGCAGCCTGGATTCCAGCACGCGCTCGCAGGAACTCATCACCGAGGCATTGAACTGGCTCAAGTCGACCGGCTTCGACTTCACGACGCTGAGCCGCGACGGCAGCAACCGCATCAAGGGATTGAATTTCATGTATGCGGGCAATTCGGACAGTCCGTGGTCGAAAGGCCTGTGGCCGCACATGGGCTGGCTGTCGCCGCAGTTCTGCGTGAATAACGTCTGCACCAGTTCCTACCAGATCAGCGACATGGGCACGCCGTTGTCGATCGGGACGTTCTCGCATGAATCCGGCCACCTGCTCATGGACTGGCCCGATCTGTACGACTACGACAACAGCTCGGAAGGATCGGTCGGCGATTTCTGCCTGATGGGCACCGGTGCCGTGGGACCGCAAAGCACGTTCCGCCCGGTGCCGCCCAACGGCTTTTTCCGTTATCTGGCCGGCTGGGACACGGTGACCGAACTGAACCCCGCGATCAACCGCACGCCGCCGACCGGCCACCTGAGCCACACGTCGGGCTCGCATACGTTGTACCGCTGGAGCAATCCCGCCAATCCGGGCGAAGCGTTCTATCTCGAGGCGATCTACAAGAGCGACCAGAACCTGTACCAGCCCGACCAGGGCCTGGCGATCTTCCACGTCGATCCCCAGGGCGACAACAGCAACGAATGGAAGCCGTACGTGCAGATGGAGCATGCGGACGGCAAGCGCGATCCGGAAAACCGCGTCAACCGCGGCGACGCCACCGACTTGTACGACGGCGTGGCGACCCGGACATTCAGCGATACGCTGCCGAACGCCCTGACGTCGCGCGGCACCAATTCGAAATGGGTGAACGGCTATGCGTCCGGCTTTGCCGTGAACAATATCGGCACCCCGGCCCAGACCATTTCGTTCGATATCGGTAACACGGCGCCGGCGGGCACCACCTACACGGGCAACCTCGCCCAGGGTGCCGAAGCGATCCATCCGTCGCCGTGGTTCGAGTATGCGGGCGGCACGATCAAGGCGTCGCTGACCGGCCCGTCGGGGACCGATTTCGACTTGAGGCTGGAACGCTGGACGGGCAGCGCCTGGGCGATGGCGGCGGAGAGCACGGGGCCGGCGTCGACGGAATCCGTGTCGTACACCGCGCCGTCGGGCTACTACCGCATCATCGTCACCGCCTACAGCGGCAGCGGCAATTACTCGCTGGTGGTGTCGAAGTAAGACCGGGGACCCCGCGCATCGCCGCGCGGGGTTTCGCTCCATCACCGCTCCATCACCGCTCGACCACGACCGACGGCATGGCCGGCAGCGCCAGCGGCGCAGGTCGACGGACTGCGCCGCGCGCGGAAATACAGTAAGCTGTGCGGCTTGTCCCGATGCAATACCCGGCATCGCATCGACCTTGCCGTTCGCACCAGCCATGCCCCAGACCATCCTTGCGCCCGTCCATCACGAACTGATCATCAAGAAGAGTCGCTTCATCGCCTGCGTCCAGCCGATGCCGGACCGGGCCGGGGCGCAAAAGATCGTGGCGGCGCTGCGTGCGGCGCATCCGGGCGCGGCGCACGTGTGCTGGGCGCTGCTGGCGGGTGGGCAGTCGGCTGCGGTCGACGACGGCGAACCGAGCGGAACGGCCGGGCGTCCGATGCTCGACGTGCTGCGCCACCAGGACCTCGAGGGGGTACTGGCGACAGTCGTGCGCTACTTCGGCGGCATCAAGCTCGGTGCGGGCGGACTCGTGCGCGCGTACACGGACAGCGTTGCGCAGGCCCTGCTCGGCGCGCAGAAAATGCCGATCATCCGCCAGCGCCACCTGCGCTGCGACGCGCCCTACCCGCTCGAAGGCCTGATCCGGCGCGAACTGGACGCGGCTGGCGCGACGCTGGACGAGGTCGCCCATGCCGATGCCGTCGCGTTCGCCTTCCACCTCGCGGACGACAAGGCCGCGGCGCTGGTCGCGCGCCTGAGCGAGGCCGGTAACGGACGCATCCATTGGCGCGCGGAAAACGACGAGCCGCAGGCAGACTCGGCCTGATACCGCTATCATCCAGAGCTATACCGGACATCACGACTTGAAAGCGGACTCGCCCGGCGCGAGCCGCCATAATGTCCGGCTCCCTGCAGCCCGCGTGCATTCGTTTTCATTTGCGGGCGTCAATACTCAACGAAGAACACAATGATCAAAAAGAGCCTGGCTCCTCTGGCACTGGGCGGTTTCGGTATCGGCATGACGGAATTCGTCATGATGGGCATCCTGCCCGACATCGCAACCGGCCTCGACATTTCCATTCCCCAGGCGGGTTACCTGATTTCGGCCTATGCCATCGGCGTCGTCGTGGGCGCGCCGACGCTCGTCAGCATGCTGTCGCACCGCCCGCCGCGCAGCGTGCTGATCTGGTTCATGCTGATGTTCACGGCGTTCAACGCCTTGTCCGCATTCGCGCCGAATTTCCACACGATGCTGCTGTTCCGCTTCCTGGCCGGCCTGCCGCATGGCGCGTTCTTCGGCGTCGGCGCCGTGGTCGCCACGCGCCTGGCCGACAAGGGCAAGGAAGCGGCCGCGCTGGCCAGCATGTTTTCCGGGCTGACGCTCGCCA
>Ga0308166_1004479_pt1 | contig 11172 bp, 11 predicted proteins | sample PhyCR2_2_FD_202137 | JGI IMG/M metagenome (GOLD analysis project Ga0308166, IMG submission 202137) | Phyllosphere microbial communities from UC Gill Tract Community Farm, Albany, California, United States - DLSLCC.R2 | ecosystem: Host-associated > Plants > Phyllosphere > Unclassified | place... | reverse complement strand
CCCTCAACGGCCCGCGCGATGCAGCGGCGGCGATGCAGGCGATCAAGGAAAGCTTCTGTAAGGTGGTGCTCGATCCGCAGTTCGTCGATATCGGCGTCAACCGTGTCGACCGCGACTGGCGCATCGTCCTCGCGCGGCCGTTGCTGACGGCGAAACTCGGCGATGCGCAAAGCGAAGGGCAAAAGCTGCTGGCGCAACTCAATACCGCCCGCAGTCAGGCCCGTCAGTGCGGCGGCCAGTCCTTCGCGGCGGCAGCCCCGCTGGCGTGGAACGCCACGCTGGGCACTGTCGCTCAGGATCACAGCCGCGACATGGCCAACAACAATTATCTCGACCACAAGGACCGCGATGGCCGCACGCCCGGCGACCGTGCCGAGCTGTCCGGCTATAGCGGCCAACTGGTCGGTGAAAACATCGCTGCCGGGCAAGACACCGTCGGCAAGGTCGTTGACGGCTGGCTCGCCAGCCCCGGGCATTGCGCCAATCTGATGAACCCGCAATACCAGGAACTGGGCGCCGCCTATGCGACCGATCCGAAAAGCAACGCCGGTATTTACTGGACGGCAATGTTTGGCGCACCGTAAGGCATCATCGACGCCGTCAATCACTCGGTCAGCCAGAGTGATTGGACGGCGTGGCGAGCGCAGCCTACCCTGCGCGGTCTACGCCCGCTGACGGCGTTCCACATCCACGAGGCGAGCCCATGACACAGCGTGAATTGATCGATGGTCACAACCGCCGCGTGGATTACCTGCGCCTGTCGGTCACCGACCGCTGCGATTTCCGCTGCGTGTATTGCATGGCCGAGGACATGCAGTTCCTGCCGCGCCAGCAGATCCTCACCCTCGAAGAACTGTTTCAGGTGGCGCAAAGCTTCGTCGCCCTCGGCACGCGCAAGATCCGCCTGACCGGTGGCGAGCCGCTGATCCGCCCCGGTGTCGTGCAACTCTGCGAGCAGATAGCCGCCCTGCCCGGCCTGCGCGAACTGTGCCTGACCACCAACGGCTCGCAATTGGGCCGGCTGGCCAAGCCGCTGTTCGACGCCGGGGTCAAGCGCCTCAACATCAGCCTCGACAGCCTCGATCCGCAGCGCTTCAAAGAGCTGACCCGCACCGGCGATCTGGCGCAGGTCATCGAGGGCATCGATGCCGCTCGCGCCGCCGGGTTCACTCGCACCAAACTCAATTGCGTGGTGATGCAAGGGCGCAACGACCACGAGATCAACGATCTGGTCAGTTTCGCCATCGAGCGTGATCTGGATATTTCCTTCATCGAAGAGATGCCGCTGGGCGCGATTGCTGAACACAGCCGCGCTGAGTCCTTCTACTCCAGCGCGCAAGTACGCGAGCGCATCGCCGAACGTTTTACCCTGATCGACTCGACCGAATCGACGCAAGGGCCGTCGCGCTACTGGCGCGTGGCCGAAGCACCGAACATTCGCCTGGGCTTCATTTCGCCGCACAGTCACAACTTCTGCGGCACCTGCAATCGCGTGCGCCTGACCGTCGAAGGTCGCCTGCTGCTGTGTCTGGGCAACGAGCACTCGATGGACCTCAAAGCCGTGTTACGCGCCCATCCGGGCCATCCGGAACGTCTGGAGAACGCGATCATCGAGGCGATGAAACTCAAACCGTATCGACACAACTTCGAAGTCAACGACGACGTGCAAGTGGTGCGTTTCATGAACATGACCGGCGGCTGACCAGCCCCCAGACGCGGACCGCGAGATGATCGTCAGACCGAAACCCAATCAGTTCGCCGTGCTGTTCACCCTCAAAGGCTCGATCGCCAAACGCATCGCTCTGCGCACCTTGATGGTCACGCTGCTGGCTGCAGTGATCGTGTTGATCGAAATCCTCGAGCCGAGTTACTTTGCCAAGGTCAACGCCACACCGTTCACCCTGCTCGGCCTGTCGCTGTCGATCTTCATGAGCTTTCGCAACAATGCCTGTTATGACCGCTGGTACGAGGCGCGCAAGGCCTGGGGCGAAGTACTGGTGCGGGTGCGTTCGGTGATGCGCGAAACCCAGGGCATCGCTGAGATCAGCCTGCGTGCGCCGCTGTTGCGCAATCTCTGCGGTTTCGCCCACGCGTTGAACGCACGGCTACGTGGCGAAAACGAAGCGCGCGCCAGCGCCGACTGGCTAAGCCCGCCCATCGACACGGGGGCTCCGGACCACTGCGGACAGATTCTGCATCAAGTCGGGCGCCAGTGTTCGGAACTGGAAGCGAGCGGTGTGATCTCGGCGTGGCGCTATCAATTGCTGGCCAGTCACCTGACCAGCCTGACCCAGGCGCAGGCCGTCTGCGACCGCATCAAGACCACGCCGCTGCCCTTCCCGTACACCTTGCTGTTGCACCGCACGATTTACCTGTTCTGCATTCTGCTGCCGTTCGCCATGGCCGAATCCCTCGGCTGGCTGACACCGCTGTTCACGGCGATTGTCAGCTACACGTTCTTCGGCCTCGACGCGATTGCCGATGAGCTCGAAGACCCGTTCGGCCGCGATGAGAACGATCTGCCGACCGATGCACTCGTGCGCACCCTGGAGCGCGACGTGCTGTACGAACTGGGCGTCTCGCCATTGCCGCCCGCAGCGGAACCGGACGATTACGTACTGCGCTGAATGGCGCAGCGGCGGGCCCGCCGTGTTCACTCTGAACCCAGGCGCGGCCATTCGCGAGCAGGCTCGCTCCCACAGTTGAAGTGCATTCCGTTGTGGGAGCGAGCCTGCTCGCGGAAACAGTTGAAATGCATTCTCCTGTGGGAGCGAGCCTGCTCGCGAAAAAGGCAACTCGGTCAATCAGCCCAAACGCCGGAAAGCGCCACCGAATAAACTTCCGTTTACACGCGCGCAAATTCCCCCTTACTATCCGGGCACACCGGTCGCCGGGTTCGCCCTGCTGCCGACGCTTTCCGCCAACGGAAACACGCGTTATGAGTACGTCACCACAACAACCGCAAAGGTTGCACGTCTCTGCTGTACGCGCCCATTGCAACAGGGGCCGCGTATGAACCGCATCGTCAATCTGCCCATGGCCCTGCGCCGTTCCAAGCTGCGTCACTCCGCACGCCCGCCGGATATCGCCGTTCCTGCCTGATCGCGAGCTTGATAACCGCGACAGTCAATTTTCCTTTTCGCTGATATCCCTGCCGGGACACTTACGCCTTTTTGTCGCGTCGTGTCCGGCCGAATCTGCGCGCCTGTGCGGCGCCATCGTGAGTGATTTGCCATGAAATTCGCAGCCATCGAAGACGCCCGCCTGTTCCTCGAACAGAACCCTGATATCGACATGATCGAGTTGTTCATCCTCGACGCCAACGGCGTGCCGCGCGGCAAGCTGTTGCACCGTGATGAACTGCTCGCCGTGTACGAAAGCGGCCGACCGCTGCCGAGCACAATCCTCGGTTTGACCGTGCAAGGCGAGGACGTCGAGAACTCCGGACTGGTGTGGGACGTCGGCGACATCGACTGCCGCGCCTATCCGCTGCAAGGCAGTCTGGTGCGCCTGCCGTGGCGGCAGATTCCGACCGCTGCGGTGCAGGTCAGCATGCACCCGAGCGAGGGCATGCCAGCGAGCATCGCTGACCCTCGGCACCTGCTGATCAAGGTGATCGACGGGCTCAAGGCCGAGGGTTATCACCCGATCATGGCCTGCGAGCTGGAGTTCTATCTGCTCGACGCCAAACGCGATCACAACGGCCGCCCGCAACCGGCGCTGGACGCCGACGGCGGGCGACCGCGACACACGCAAGTCTACGGTTTACGCGAGCTGGAACAGATCGAGCCGTTCCTCGCCGACCTCTACAGCGCCTGCAAACTGCACGGCATTCCGGCGCGCACGGCGATTTCCGAATACGCCCCGGGGCAAGTGGAAATTACCCTTGAACACGGCGATGCGCTGGAGGCGATGGATCAGGCGGTGCGCTACAAACGTCTGGTCAAAGGCGTGGCGCACAAGCACGGTATGCAGGCGACGTTCATGGCCAAGCCGTTCGATGATCTGGCCGGCACCGGCATGCACATGCACGTCAGCCTCGCCGACGCCGAGGGGCGTAACTTGTTCGCTTCTGAAGACCCGGCCGGCACGCCGCTGTTGCGCACGGCGATCGGCGGCATGCTCGCCTCTCTGCTGGATTCGCTGCTGCTGTTCTGCCCCAACGCCAACTCCTACCGGCGTTTCCAGGCCAACAGCTACGCACCACTGGCGCCGACCTGGGGCGTCGACAACCGCACGGTCAGCCTGCGCGTACCCGGCGGCCCGGCGCCGACACGACACATCGAACACCGCATCTGCGGCGCCGACGCCAACCCGTATCTGGCAGCGGCAGCGATCCTCGCCGGGATTCATCGCGGCATTCGTGAAGAGCTGGATCCGGGTGCGCCGGTCGAGGGCAATGGTTATGCCCAGGCGAAAGAATTGCTGCCGACCGATTGGCTGACGTCGTTGCAGGCGCTGGAAAATTCCCAGTGGGCACGAGAGGCTTTAGGGCAGGAATTCCTTGGGGTGTATCTGGCGGTAAAGCGTGCCGAGTATCGGCAGTTCATGGCGCAAGTGGGTGAGCAGGATTGGCGGTGGTATCTGACCGAGGCTTAACGATCCGACACCGAACCTGTGGGAGCGAGCCTGCTCGCGAAGGCGTCATCACATTCAACATTTTGGGTGACTGACACACCGCTTTCGCGAGCAGGATCGCTCCCACAGGGAATGCACTTCGAACCTGGAATTTTTTGTGGACCCTGACATGACCATTCGCTGCAATTCCTACTACACCGCCACCCTCAACCACGACACCGACTACCCGACCCTGCAAGGCCGGCACAAGGTCGATGTGGTGATCATCGGCGGCGGTTTCACTGGCGTCGCCACTGCCGTCGAGCTGGCGGAAAAAGGCCTGAAAGTCGCCATCGTCGAAAGCCACAAGATCGGCTGGGGCGCCACCGGGCGCAATGGCGGGCAGGTCACGGGCAGCCTCTCCGGCGACGGTGCGATGCGCAAACAGATGCGCGCGAAACTGGGCGATGACGTGGACGATTTCATCTGGCACCTGCGCTGGCGCGGACATGAAATCATCCAGCAACGCGTCGAGAAATATGGCATTGAGTGCGACCTCAAACACGGCCATTTGCACGCGGCGTACAAGCCGAGCCACATGACCGATCTGCGCAAGGATTACGACGAAGCCGTGCGTCGCGGATTAGGCGATGAAGTGAGCCTGCTCGACCGCAGCCAGATTCGCGACCTGCTGCAAAGCGAGCTCTACCACGGCGCCATCAAGAACACCCGCAACATGCACCTGCACCCGCTCAACCTGTGCATCGGCGAAGCACGCGCAGCCGAAAGCCTGGACACGCTGATCTTTGAAAACAGCGAAGTGCTGGAGATCATTCACGGCGACAACCCCGGCGTGCGCACCGCCCACGGCCAGATCGACGCCAGTCAGGTGATGCTCGCCGGCGATGTCTATCACAAGCTCGAACCGGGTCAGCTCAAGGGCAAGATATTCCCGGCCATGGGCGGCATCGTCACCACCGCGCCGCTGGGCGATCTGGCGAAACAGATCAACCCCGAAGACCTCGCCGTGTACGACTGCCGCTTCGTCCTCGATTACTACCGGCTCACCGCCGACGGCCGTTTGCTGTTCGGCGGCGGTGCCAACTACAGCGGCAAGGATTCGCGCGACATCGCGGCGGAACTGCGCCCGTGTATCGAGCGCACGTTCCCGGCGCTCAAAGGCGTGGCGATCGACTACCAGTGGAGTTGCGCGATGGGCATCGTCATCAATCGCATCCCGCAACTGGGCAAGCTCTCGGACAACGTCTGGTATTGCCAGGGCTACTCGGGACACGGCATCGCCACCACGCACATCATGGGCGAAATCATGAGCCGGGCGATCACTGGGCAAATGGAACAGTTCGACACCTTCGCCGCGTGCCAGCACATTCGCGTGCCAATGGGCGACCTGCTCGGCAACCCGTTGCTGGCGGCGGGGATGTGGTATTACCAGATGCTTGAGCGGTTGCGCTGACTGGACCGGCCCTTTCGCGAGCAGGCTCGCTCCCACATTGGATTTGTGAACGACACAACATCCTGTGGGAGCGAGCCTGCTCGCGAAGAGGCCCTCAAACCCAACACAAAATTCAATCCGGCAACTGCTCCACCACAATCCCCAGCCGCTGATAATCCTCGATATTCCCCGACCCCGAATGCCGCTCGGTAATCAACCTGTGCAGGCGCGTACACGGCGCCACCACAAACGGCTCCACCGCGCCCAGCTTGTCCGCCGTAGTCACTGCAATCACCTCCGTCGCACTGTCGAGCATCGCCTGTTTGATCGGCACTTCATCGAAATGCAGCGAGGTGATGCCGACCTCGGGATGAATCGCGCACACCCCGGTAATCGCCAAGTCCGCCTTGATCCCCGCCAGCAGCCGTAACGCTTCCTGACCGCTCGCCGACATCGAATGCGGATTCAATTGGCCACCCGCCAGAATCACTTTCACGCCTTTGTACTCGGACAAGGCAATCGCGGTCAGCGGTGACGCGGTCACGGCGGTAATGCGGATGTCGGCGGGTAATGCGCGCGCCACCTGCAACGTGGTCGAGCCGGAATCGAACAGCACAATCTGCCCGTCCTCGATGTGCTGCGCCGCCAATTGCGCCAAGCGCACCTTGACCTCGTCGGTCTCATCCAGACGGGTGAAGTAATCCTTGCCGGAATCCTTCGGTCGCGGCAGCGCCCCGCCATGCACCCGCTGCACCAGGCCGGCGCTGTCCAGTTCGGCGAGGTCGCGGCGGATAGTGTCCTCGGATACCGCGAAATGCTGGCTCAGCTCGGAGGCCATGACCTTGCCGTCACGTTCGAGCAGCAAAAGGATTTTCTGCCGACGCAGGGACGGCAATTCGGCGATGGAGTGGTCGTGCATGGTTATGCCTGTTTGTGCTTGTAGTTGCAGGTTTCGCCGACACTAGCGAAAGTCTCGGGCAAATACAAACGCAGCGGCTATCAATGCTTTCGATCATTGGAATCAACACGGCGAATTTTTCTTTGCGCTGCGCCTGTTCACAATGGCCCCACTCTCAAAAGCTCAGGAAGAACCGCCCATGAATCTCAATTTCGCCTTCGCCTGCATGATCGTCGTGTCGTTCGCGATTGCCTTGGGCCACGCCTGAACATGCATCAAACCGAGGCCAGCAATTGCTCGCGCAGCCATTTGTGCGCTGGATCCCGGTGCACCCGCTCGGCCCAGAACATCGCCATTTCATAGCCTGGCACCTGCAGCGGTGCATCGACCACTTGCAGCGCCGGATTGCCGCGCACCAGGCGTGACGGCAGCATCGCCACCAGATCGGTGCTCGCCAGCACCGACATCGCCATAAGAAAGTGCGGCACTGACAACACCACTTTGCGCGCCAATCCGACTTCTGCCAGCGCCTTGTCAGTCGCGCCAAAAAAGCCTCCGCCCTCCCGCGACACCAGCACATGTTCCAGCGCGCAGAACTGCTCGCGGTTGGGCGCTTGGGTCAATCGCGGGTGGCCGACGCGCCCGGCCAGCACATAACGCTCAGTGAACAATGGTCGTCGATGTAACTCCGGCGGCGCGTCTTCGCTGATGTGCAAAGCCAGATCGAACACGCCCTGCTCGGCTTGCTTGACCATTTGCGCCGGCGTCAGGTCGACGATCGCCAGCCGCGTGCCCGGTGCCAGTTCGCGCAAATGGCTGAGCGCTGGCAGCACGACGGTGGATTCGCCGTAATCGGTCGCGGCGATTTTCCAACTGTGGGTTGCCTGCGCCGGGTCGAACACCTCCGCTGGCGCCACCGCCCTTTCCAACGCCTCCAGCGCTTCACGCAACGGCTCGCGCAGTGCATCGGCGCGAGCGGTCGGGCGCATGCCTCGCGGGCCGGGCAGCAACAGCGGATCGTTGAAGATTTCGCGCAGTCTGGCCAAGTGCACGCTCACCGACGGCTGCGACAGATGCAGGCGCTGCGCCGCGCGGGTGACGTTGTGCTCGGCGAGTAACACGTCGAGGGTCAGCAGCAGGTTGATATCCAGGCGTCTCAAATTATTCATGGCTATACCAGACATATCGGACATTCATTTCCAATATACCGGGCCAGCGCCGATCCTGCAGTCATCCACTCAAGGAGCACGCGACATGAATGTATTGCTGGTTTACGCCCACCCCGAATCGACCTCGCTGAACGGCTCACTGCGCGACTTCACCGTCCAGCGCCTGCAGGCCGCCGGCCACACCGTGCAGGTCTCTGACCTCTACGCGATGAACTGGAAAGCCGTGCTCGACGCCGACGACGCACCGCAGCGCGACCCATCGCAACCCTTCCACGCCTCCCTCGACTCGAAACGCGCCTACGCCGAGGGCACCCAAGCCGCCGACATCGCCCGCGAGCAAGAGAAACTGCTCTGGGCCGACGCGCTGATCCTGCAATTCCCGATGTGGTGGTTCAGCATGCCGGCGATCCTCAAAGGCTGGTTCGACCGCGTCTACGCCTACGGCTTTGCCTATGGCGTCGGCGAACACTCCGACAGCCGCTGGGGCGAACGCTACGGCGAAGGCAAGATGAAGGGCAAACGGGCGATGCTGGTGGTGACAACCGGCGGCTGGGAATCGCACTACAGCCCACGCGGCATCAACGGGCCGATGGACGATTTGCTGTTTCCGATTCAGCACGGGATTCTGTATTACCCAGGCTTTGATGTAGTGCCGCCGTTTGTGGTGTATCGCACCAGTCGGATGGATGAGCCGCGGTATGCCGAGACCACCGCTGAACTGGGGTTGCGCCTGGATGAGCTGTGGAGTGCCCGGCCGATCGGGTTTCGGCAGCAGAATGGTGGGGAGTACGAGATTCCGGCGTTGACGTTGAAGGATGAGATTGCCCCGGGCCTGGAGGGCTTTTCGGCGCACTTACGCTGAGCCCAGCCCACTTGTCTGGCGAGGGAGCTGCGCACGGTCAAGCCCCCTCGCGCACCCGCCTGACCTGCACCAACAACGCCGGGGCAAAATGCAGCAGCACCATCCGGCTCAAGTGATGCGTCAGGATAAACACCACATTCAGCCCGCCACCAAACGCAACAATGGCAATCGTCTCGATCGCGCCCGGCATATATGCCAGCCACAGCGACAGCGGATCACTGCCCAGCCAGCGCGCAGCCCCTTCAGCAAACACCGCCGCGACGACGATCATCAGCCCGACGGAAACCAAAGCGGTGCGCCCATGTCGCGCCAGCTCTGCGATGCCGAGGCCCTGAAACCGCGAACCGATGCGCACGCCGAGAATCAGTGCGGCGAGGTTCAAATTCCACTCCGGCAGGTGAAAGCCATGCAGCCATCCGGCCTTCACGAACACCGCAGTTATGATGATCGCGGTCAGCATGAACGGCGCAGGGACGCCGATCAGCAGCAGCAAACGCCCGAGCAACACGCTCAGCGCGATGGCAGCGAGTGCGGTCAGCGCCATGCCTGTGGTCAACGGATCGCTGACGACTTCAGCCACAGGTGCTTGCCCGGGAATCAGCAAACTCACCAACACGGTGATCAACAGCAGCCGCATCAGGTGCACGATGATAACTTTGCTCGAAGCCTTTTCCGATTCAAGCAAATCGAACACTGCGGCCAGTGCGCCGGGATACACCGCCAGCAGTGCGTCGGTGCGATTCCAGCCGGCGCCGCGTGTCAGCCACCAGCCGGCGAGTGCGATTTGTATGGCCAGGCAGATCAGCAACACGCCAAGGCTGGGCAACATTGTCGTCGCCGTTTGGCTGTCCCATGCTTCGAACATAAGGCCAGTGGCGATGCCCAGCGTGACCTGGATGTAGCCCAATCCATAGGGAGTTGCCGGGGCGATGCCGGTTTTGCCGGCAAACAATGCAGTAACCGCAATCGAACCCAGCAGCAAGCCGTGAGGCACGCCTTCAAACTGCAATAACGCGCCGAAAGCGGCGGCAATCAACAAGCACACAACGGATTTCATAGTTCGCCTTCCTGGCTATTTTGTGAGACACCACCATTCCCCTGTGGGAGCGAGCCTGCTCGCGAAAGCGTCCTGCCAGTCACAGATGAATAACTGATCTATCGCCTTCGCGAGCAGGCTCGCTCCCACAAGAATCTAATACGTATTACATACGCAAGCGTGCAATCGCCCGCCGGTATTTTTCGATACGCTCCAGATCCTCCCAACTCGGCGAGGCAATCCGCGAGATATCGCTGTTCTCTTCCAGATCCGCCAGCTTCACCACTCGCCCGATCGGGTTTTGCGCGGCGCGGTCGACAAAATCCTCGTAGGACTCGCCCGGCGCTTTGGTCACCGCCGCAATCGCCGCCAGCACCTCTTCGCTAAAACCTTCGCCACGCAAATCATCCAGACTCACCCCGCAATCCTCGACCACATCGTGCAGCACGGCGACGATGCGCGTTTCCAGCGTGTGCATGCGCAACATGACTTTCAGCGGATGCAAAATGTACGGCGCCCCGCCCTTGTCCACCTGCCCGCTGTGGGCTGTGGCGGCAATGGCGATGGCGCGTTCGAGGGTTTGGGCCATGGGAGTCTCCGTGGTGTCAAAGGCCATAGCGGCCGCCAACGTGAATGTTGCGTTTGAGCCAGTTGCCGATCGCTCGCAGACGCCCTACAGGTTTCGCCGGATGAGCATGGTGCTGAAGAATCATCGACACCAGCGTCGCCTGATCCGCCTGCGGATTTGCATCGATCAACTCGGCGACCCACGCGCAATCGGCCTTGCGCAAGTGCGCGCGCCAGTCACCACACCAACCGTCCAGCTCATCCCGAGCCAAAAACCGCGCGCCGCCATGCTCCATATGCCCGCCGCCCATGGACTGCTCAAAGCAGAACGGCGTATCCGGTTTGCTCGGATCAATATGAAAAAGATAGATGTCGTGAAACGGATGCTGTGAAGCGGGGGCTATGTTGCGGCGGCCGATTTCAATCATGGCGACGGTCCAATCCTTGGGCGCTGAATGTTTCTGATTGTTGCGCAGTGTACGCGAAGATCGCGTAGCGCAAAGCCGATTGAACCTTGCCCGCCCTCGCCGCCTCGAAACCAGACAAGCGCCAAATCACCGATCAGACGCGGCGCCATTGGAGAGGAATTGCCGATGAAAACCCGACTGCTGCTCCTGATCGCCACGTTCG
>Ga0308166_1004478_pt1 | contig 11175 bp, 11 predicted proteins | sample PhyCR2_2_FD_202137 | JGI IMG/M metagenome (GOLD analysis project Ga0308166, IMG submission 202137) | Phyllosphere microbial communities from UC Gill Tract Community Farm, Albany, California, United States - DLSLCC.R2 | ecosystem: Host-associated > Plants > Phyllosphere > Unclassified | place... | reverse complement strand
CCGGGCCACCGATCCAACCACAACAGGAACCACCTCACCGTCCATGAAACCCGTCGTCCGCAGCCTCCTCGAAACCGATCTCTACAAATTCACCATGTGGCAGGCGTTGATGCACATGCATCCGAACGCCACCGGCGAATACGAGTTCAAGTGCCGCAACACGCCCGCGTATCCGTTGGCCGAGCTGAAGGAGGAGGTCGAGCGCGAGCTGGACCATCTGTGCACGCTGATGTTCAGCGAGGACGAGGTTGCGTACATGCGCTCGCTGCGCTTCATCAAGAGCGACTTCGCCGACTTCCTCACGCTGTTCCGGTTCCAGCGCAAGTTCATCCACGTCGAGACGGACGGTCCGCACCTGCGCATCCGCGCCACGGGTCCGATCGTGCACGTGATGGGCTTCGAGATCTTCGTGCTGTACATCGTCAACGAGCTGTACTTCCGCCGCTTCGACCAGCAGACCGCGCTCACGGTCGCGCGCGAGCGGCTGGCGCAGAAGATCGAGGAATTCCGCGCATTCGAACAGGAGCCGAAGCGCCTCAATCCGTTCGAGTTCTTCGACTTCGGCGTGCGCCGGCGCTTCTCGGGCGACTGGCAGGAGGAAGTCGTCGCCACGCTGGCGCGCGAGCTGCCGCAGTTCTTCAAGGGCACGTCCAACGTGTACCTGGCGAAGAAATTCAACCTCGTCCCGATCGGTACGATGGCGCACGAGTACATGCAGGCGTTCCAGTCGTTCGACGTGCGCCTGCGCGACTTCCAGAAAAAGGCGCTGGAAGACTGGGTGCAGGAATACCGCGGCGACCTGGGCACGGCCCTGACGGACGTCGTCGGCATGGATGCGTTCCTGCGCGACTTCGACCTGTACTTCGCCAAGCTGTTCGACGGCCTGCGCCACGATTCCGGCGACCCGGTGGAGTGGGGCGAAAAGGCGCTCACGCACTACGCCAAGCTGCGTATCGACCCGCGCACGAAGCGTCTCGTGTTCTCGGATGGCCTGACAGTGCCGAAGGCGCTGCACCTGTACCGCCATTTCGCCGACCGCGTGATGACGGGCTTCGGCATCGGCACCAAGCTCACCAACGACACGCCGTTCGACCCGCTCAACATCGTCATGAAGCTCACGCGCTGCAACGGCCAGCCGGTGGCCAAGCTGTCCGACAGCCCCGGCAAGGGCTTCTCGACCGACGAGACCTTCATCGCCTACCTGCGCCAGGTGTTCGACCAGCGCATCTGATCTTCAGGCAGTCGCCCCACCCGATCCGACGGTAGGGTGATCCCGAAAGGTTACCGGCTATATTGGTCCGGTTCACACTTTCGGGAGTTTGCATGACGACTTTTTCCATCCGCGCCCGCATCGCCGCGGGCGCGCTGTCCGTGGCGATGGCGTGGCCGCTGGCCGCGCTGGCGGCGCCGGACGTCGCGGTCGGGCCGCAATACGACACGACCCACGTCTACGTGCAGCAGGCCGACCTGGACGACTTCGTGCGCAGCTTCGTCGCCACGTTCGGCGGCCAGGCGTCGCCGCGCGCGGTATTCACGGTAACGCCCACGCCGAGCAAGACGGCCTCGCAATACATCCAGACGCCGGTCGGCATGCTGTCGGTGTTCGGCTTCCAGACCCCGATCCCGTACGGCTTCGGCGACGAGCGCGTGGGCTACCTCGTCACGGACATCGCGGCGGCCACGCGGGCCGCGGTCGAGGCGGGGGCCGACGTCCGGGTCGAGCCGTTCGACGACCCGATCGGCAAGGACGTCCTGATCCAGTGGGCCGGCGGCGTCAACATGCAGCTGTACTGGCACACGAAGGCGCCGTCGTACGCGCCGCTGCACACCGTGCCCGATTACCGGGTGTACGTGTCGCGCGTGTCGGCCGACCGCTTCCTGGGCCAGTTCCGCCAGTTCGCCCATGCGGACGTCACGGCGGACGGGCAGATCGACGGCGCCGAGATCGGCCGTCCGGGCGAGCGTATCCGCCGCGTGAACCTGACGTCGGGCTTCGGCAAGATGAGCGTGTTCGTCAGCGACGGCAAGCTGCCGTACCCGTACGGCCGCGAGACCACCGGCTACCAGGTCGACGACATGGCCGCCACCCTGGCGCGCGCGGCCGCGAACAATGTCCGGGTCCTCGTGCCGCCGCTCAAGACCAGCCAGGGTAACATGAGTGCCATGCTGCAATTCCCCGGCGGGTACATCAGCGAGATCCACGATGCGGCGAAGTAAGCGCGCCGTCCGCGCGTGCGGCGCCGTGCTGGCGCTGGCCGCCGGCGGCGCGCAGGCCCAGTTGCAGGCGCAGTCGCAGGCCGGCGCGCCGGACGCGCCGGCTGCGTGCACGGCCAGGCGGCCGGCGCCCGCCTTCAACCGCTGGAGCGAGAACTGGCGCGTGCTGGCCGACCCGTGCGTGCCGCGCGCGCCGCTGGACGCGCTGAAATACCTGCCGCTGGGGGAGGGCGGGGCGTCGTACCTGTCGCTCGGCGCCGGGCTGCGCGAACGCTACGAGCATATCGACACGCCGCTGTTCGGTGCCGGCACCGCGCGCCCGGACGGCTACGTGATCCAGCGCGCGAACGTGCATGCCGATTTGCGTCTCGGACCGTACGTGCAGGTGTTCGGCCAGCTGGTCGACGCCCGCGCGTTCGGCAAGAAGACGCTGGCACCGCCCGATGCGGACAGGCTGGACGTCGAGCAGCTGTTCGTCGCCGTCGCCGTGCCCACCGCCGCCGGCGCCGTCAAGGTCCGGGCCGGGCGCCAGGAGATGGCGTTCGATCTGCAGCGCTTCATCGCGGTGCGCGACGGTCCCAATGTGCGCCAGGCGTTCGACGGCGTGTGGGCCGACTGGGAGCACGGCCCCTGGCGCCTGATCGGCTACGCCACGCAGCCGGTACAGAACCGCAATGCCGCGCACGGCGACGACTATTCGGATGCCCACACCACGCTGAACGGCCTGCGCTTCGAACACCAGGGGCTGGGGCCGGGCGACCTGTCCGGTTACTGGTCGCGCTACCGCCGCGACGACGCGCGCTTCCTCGACGCGGGCGGCGCCGAGCGGCGCAACGTCTACGACCTGCGCTACAACGGCAAGACCGGCCAGGCCGACTGGGACATCGAGGGCATGCTGCAGCGGGGACGGGTCGGCGCGAAGCAGGTTTCGGCCTGGGCACTGGGCTCGATCGCGGGCTACACGTTCGCGCGGCATGCCTGGACACCGCGCCTCGGGGTGCAGTTCGACATGGCGTCGGGCGACCGGCACGGAGGCGACGGCACGCTCGGCACGTTCAACCCGCTGTTCGCCAACGGCTACTACTTTTCGCTGGCGGGCCTGACCGGCTACAGCAACCTGATCCACCTGAAACCGTCGCTCACGCTCAAGCCGGCCGGGACCCTGTCCGTCACGACGGCGCTCGGCCTGCAGTGGCGCCAGACGACGGGGGATGCCGTCTACGCGCAGAACATGGCGGGCGTACCGCGCACGGCGGGCACCGGCTCGCGCTGGACCGGCGCCTATGCGCAGCTGCGCGGCGACTGGGCGGTGACCCCGAACGTGACGGCGGCGCTGGAAGCCGTGCACTTCGGCGTCGGGCCGAGCCTGCGCGCCGCAGGGGGCCGCGATGCCGATTACCTCGGCCTGGAACTCAAGTTCGGCTGGTGACCCGGCCGCTGCGCGCACGCCACCATGACGTCAAGATGTGGCGTGCGCGCGACACTTTATATGACGACCGACTTATGTTCGATGAGTAACAGACGTTCGTGTATGTGCGCCGCACCATTGAGGAACTGATCAATTTGGCAAGTCCACTGAGCGATAACCGGCCGGATCGTGCGCATCTTGATTTGAACTTCATCGTTTCGGAGCATACATGTCCTACTTTGCAATTTTTGGCGTCCAACGCCGCACTTCCCGTACCACCCGCGTGCTGCAAGGCACCATCCTGTTGTCGGCCCTGGCCGGCGCATTCGCGCACGCCGAGCCGGCAGCGCCGCTCGACCGCTTCAGCATCGCGGCCGGCGCGTTCTACACCGAACCGAAGATCAGCGCCGAGGGTGATTCGCGCTACGGCCACCTGGCGACGCCGGAAGGCGAGCTGGGCCACGCCACGCTGCCGCGCGTGAAAGCCGAGCTGCTGCTGGGCGACAGCCAGGGCCTGTCGTTCGATTACTACCGCTACGACAAGAGCTACAACCCGACGTTCTCGGGCCAGACGAGTTACCAGGGCCGCTCGATCAGCGGCACCGGCACGGTGGACGGCAAGCTGCAGATCGACCTGGCCCAGCTGGCGTACCGCTGGTGGCTCGGCCACGACCAGGACGTGTTCGGCATCGGCGTCGGCGCCGCCTACCTGCACGCTCGCATCTCGGGCACCGGCACCGCGAGCGCGCTCGGCGTGGACGGTGCCACGATCCCCGTGTCCGTGTCGGGCAGCGGCGCCGCCAGCGAGAGCGCCTTCGCGCCGCTGATCGAGCTCGGCTGGAAGCACGCGTTCTCGGACAACGTGCGCATGTTCGCGGAAGCGTCCGGCATCAAGAAGAACGGCGGCAGGATCGATGGCCACATCTACGGCGGCACGGTCGGCGTGGAATGGTTCCCGGTGCGGCAGGTCGGCCTCGTGCTCGACTACGGCATCCAGAAGATCAAGCTGAACCGCGACATCGGCAACGACAAGCTGAACGTGCGCCTGACGGGGCCGTCGGCGTTCGTCAAGGTACGGTTCTGACGGACAGAGAAACCGTGATCCCGTTTCCGGCACTGCCGGGAACGGGGTTGCACCGTTTCTGGTGCCCGACTGCGGGAAGAGATCGGCTTCGTCGGTCCACATCCGGCTCGAATAACTCTGCGCGGAAAACTGCATTCGTCTGAATTGGATAAGCAATAAGCGCATCCGCTCGCAGGTCGGCTGATGTGCTCAGTCCCAAATTTCATCGCAACTTCAAAAAATCCATTCTGCATTTCACATATATCTTATTCGATTCGTGAAATGACGCAGATGTTCATGGCAACCTGTATTTACTCATAGTTGACTTCGTATCCGAGCTCGGCAACAATCGGGGTCGCTACGTCACCAACTGGGGAGGGATATATGGCTGCCGGCACAACGACAAAACGTGACCAGATCAAAAAAGAAGTTGTCGCGGGAATCGATTTCATTTCGCCCTTGAGGCTTTCGGAATATGATCCGGTAGCGGTGGAAGCCGTAAAGCTCAACTATACGTCCGGCTTCGATGATGCCATGAGAAAGGCGTTACATGTCCCGCTGACGATCATCGCTTTTAAATATGGAGAGGGCAAGAGCAGAGCTATTTCTCATGTCGAGGCAAGCAGCCTGAAAACGATCGCTGACGCCATCGATTTGACCCTTGCCGCATCGGAGGGTAAAGAATATGAGGCGAAATAATATGCGGGCAATCAATTATTCCTTCCTCATCGTTACCTTATTGGTGACTTGTGCCGACGCTAGCGCGCAGCTGACCTTGCGCCAGGGCGCAGCGCCGGACGTACAAGATAACAGTTCCCAGCCCGCCCGTTTCGGCTATGCTAAAAGTACCGATACCTCCTCGGCGGCGTTGGCACTGGCATTGAAGTATACTTGGCCAACCCGGTTTGTCGGCTCGCGTAAAAATATTGTCGGTCTATGGGCTCCTTATGTCGCAGTCGGTATTGAAGACGATGACACGACAAAGACGGATCGCAAGTCCGTGGAAATTGGGGCGGAAGCGACGTTTGGAAATATTTTCCAGGACGCCAATGTATTCTTGATTAGTACGTCGCTGGGAAAGGATCGAGATCGCAGCGCCGATACCGAGGGTTCGTATGGCAAGATAAGTGCGCTGCTCGTCAGTAAATATTTGCGTCATGGCCTTGGTTATATGGACGGGAAATGGGGGTTATTCGTCCGCCCGCGCGCTGGCCTTCACTACATCGACACGAACAAAACTGCAGACCCTGTTCTCGTGCCAACTGGAACGGCGAAGGGCGCAATGGCCGAGATTTCGCTGGACTTTTTTCCGAACTTCAGCGACCGTACTCGTATCACATATCTGGGTAAGGTCACGCGCGACTTCAGCACCACCGGCAATCGAATCAAACAGACTTACCGAAAACATGCGTTGAAAGCCGAATATTTACTTTACGACTATGCGGCTCCCCCAGCCGCCGGTCAGCCGCGTTTTTCGCTCATTGTCGAGCGCGCAAAAGGGTCTGATCCGCTTGATGGTCAATATAAGGACGTGCAGCGAACGGGGGTGTATTTAGGCATCATGCTATGACAGCCCGATCTCGCCAAAGTGCATGAGCGACGCGGCAGCGCAGCAGTCCGTACGACGCATTGGGGCGGTGAGGTGTCGTCGTCCCTGCAGAATTCGCAGTCCTGTCTCAAGGCCATGCCGGCGTACTGGCCCAGGCATTGACGCGGGTGTTGCCATCATCTATCCTGCGTCCATTCTTCATTGCTGCCCATCGGGCAGAGAGCGCAGTTAAGGCGCGTCCCGGCCGTCGAGCCGGTCCGTCAGGTGTGGCAGCCGTCGCGTCTCCCGTCAAGGTATTGGTGAGGCAATGATCACCGGGAGGTCGGCAATCGCCGCCTCGGCCCGTTTCCAGGAAGCCCCAGCGGCTGGCATTCGGCATATACGGATCGCCGTCATGCCTGTCTTGCATACCAAACTTGATGCGCCCGCGCTCGCCGCGCATCAATGTCTTTCCTACGAACACCTCCTCGGAGCTTGGCTAACGCGTTTTGGCTGGGAAGTCCTGAAGCCAATGGTCGACCACGGCAGGCGGACGGATCTCGTCGTCGCCGATGACGAAGGGCGCTATTTTCGAATCCAGGTCAAGACGGTCCAGTCGGGCGACGAAGGTTGCCGGATCGAGAATCGCTGGCATGGGGGCCGCCTGGACTACATCGTCATTTTTTCAACGACAGCCGATTGGGGCTATATTGCGCCGGCATTCACGGAAGCGAGCCGCCGGGTCAACGACCGCAGCCATGTCCGTTTCCATCAGAATCCACGCGCTTTCATGAAAGCGTTCGGCAAAGTCTAGGCGCAGCGCAGTCACGCGGCGTCCGCCCTGCGGCCGCTGGTCCATGCCGGCCGACGGCGGAACGATCCGCGCGCCGGCGGTTGTCATGCGCCGCGCGTGCGCGCGTGCCCGGCTGCCAGATGCTTCTTGTGCTTCTCCTGCGTGTCATGTCGGCCTTGCCCCCGGTCGGGCGCGGGTGCCTTCTCGACTGGCACAGGCGCGGCCGGGGGCACTCCCATCAGAACGGTGTCAGGCTTCGGATCGGACATCGCATGCGCGACCGTGACCGCCATCGCCGCGGCGCCAGCCACCCCTGCCACACACGCCGCCCGCGGCATCTTTCCCAGCATGCGGCGCACCTTGACGGGCGTGCTCGTGCTGCAATCGCTCGTGACGACCGTGCCGTCGCCGCGGCGGTAGAAGCGCACGCACAGCTTGCCGTCGACGTTCCCGGCCAGCAGCGCGGCCGCTTCCGGACGCGGCATCGCGGACAGGTTGTACACGTCTTTCCGGCACAGCCCGCAGTGACGTACACGGTCGCTGCCTGTCATGTCGTCCCACGATGCCGTGCAGGCGATCGGGATCGTCAGGTTCCGCAGCAGGGCGCTGTCCGTCTCCGGGTCAGGAGTGGATTCTTCACCTGGATGGTCCATTGTCTTTCTTGATGAAGCTGCCGTTTTTCTGCAAAAGATAAACGACGGCATGGTTCGTGTCGCCGGCCCGGCTCGTCGTTTCGTAGCCGATCTCGCCGCCGGCATTGACTACCCTGATGTCCGCTCCGCACGCCACCGGATTCCGTTTTACGATCCTGGCCGCGTTGGCGACCACTCGCACCAGGAAGGTCATCTCCACCGCGTGGCCGCACCGGTGTTCCCACCACGCCGGGCGCGCGACGTACTCCGCATCGTCCTCGGGGTTCCACGCGATCGGACGCGTGGCCTGGACCACGACATACTCCCCCTGCGGCGCGGCAAGCAGCGAGCCGTCGACGAGTTCGAATTCGAAATCGTGTTGCCTGTGCATGCGATCGAATTCGGGAATCCGGAAGTCCGTGACGCTGCCGTCCGGTCGCGTCCGGCGCAGGAACATGCCGTGCCGGCGATCGGCCTGCGCCATGTGGAGCTCGGTACCCTTGCGGTCGACGAGCGCATAGGCCGCCTGCGGCGGCAACGCCCGGGCGACGCTGGCGTTGCACGCCACGACGATGAAAGCCGCTACCAGCTTGCCGAGTTCGGACCGCATCCACATGATGATCCTTCGATGCCGGGGGCGAGCCCGTCGGTTCATGGGCGACGTCGAACGTGCGGCATCGACGAGTTCGCCCGACGTGCCCCGTACCTCGCGTGGAAAGCCACCCGGGTGCCCATCGTGTCCCTTGGAGCGCACATGACCGCCGCGGTCCGTAGCACGTTGTCCGTCATGTTCGCTCTAGCTTCTACAGGACGGGAATCGTGCCTGTCGACCAGCCGTCGTCGAGGAGTTTCATGTCCTTCTGGAGCTCGCTGGAGAATTTGCAATCGCGCTTAGGTTTGGTCAATATCCCGAGGGCGCCGCAGCCCCGTGGCCATTCGTCATAGATATGCAGGCGATTGATATTGGCGTTGATCCAGCGCCGGACCTCATCCGCGTTCTGACAGCTGTTGAATAGTTCGAGGATGTCTTCGGTCACGCGTCTTTTCCTTTCACAGTCCGCAGCGGCCGAACCCGGCCGTTCAGGACAGCATATCAGTTTGATGTCCGGGAAAAATCACCGACTGTCACGACGGACCGGCAAGCCCGGTCGCACGCTGAAAATTGGTTGACCATGCCAGGCCGGCATGCGGACAACATGCGTGGCCGTATCCCGGTGCTAATGACTCGTGTCCAGCCTGACTGCTCCCGGTTCGGCTGGCGCGTCCACTTCCGCCAGTGCCCTTCGCAAATCATCCACGCTGGCCGGCTTGGTCAGGTGCAGGTCGAACGCCGCCGCATCGCCCGGCGCGTGCGCCGCGATGCCGGCCTGGCGGCCGTAGCCCGTCAGTGCCGTCAGGCGCAGCGGCCCGCGCGCCGCGCGGCGCATCGCGCTAGCGAGGGCGTAGCCGTCCATGTCGGGCAGGCCGATGTCGAGGATCGCCGCGTCGGGCGGCCAGGCCGCCTGCAGGTCGAGCGCTGCGTGCGCGGTGTGCGCCGTGCGGACGTCGTGGCCGAACTGGCGCAGGACGGCGGCCGTCAGCGCCGCCGCGTCCTCGTTGTCGTCCACCAGCAGCACCTTGAGCGGCCGCGTCGCCCCGTGCGCGGCGGCCGGCAGCGCGGCCGCGGGCGCCGCGCCCAGCGGCACGCGCACCTCGAAGCGGCTGCCGCGGCCCGGACCGTCGCTGTGCGCGCTCACGCTGCCGCCGTGCAGCTCGACGATGCGGCGCACGATGGCGAGGCCCAGGCCCAGTCCCTGGTGCCGCGCGAGCGTCTGCGGCGCCTGGTAGAAGGGTTCGAACACGCGTGCCGCCAGGCCGGGGTCCATGCCGACGCCGTTGTCCTGCACGGTCAACCGCGCCTCGTCGCCGGCGCGGTCGAGCGTGACGTGCGTGTCCGTGCTGCCGAAGCGGGCCGCGTTCGACAGCAGGTTGCCGAGCACCTGCGCGAGACGGTGCGCGTCGCCCGCGACCCACAGCGCGGCCGGCGCGTCCAGGCGCAGCGGCTGGTCGGGCAGGGCGGCGACGGCGTCGCGCGCGACGGCCGCCAGGTCCACCGGTCCCACGTCGATGCGCAGCTTGCCGGCGGCGATGCGCGACACGTCGAGCAGGTCGTCGACGAGGTGCTTCAGTTGATCGAGCTGGCGCCGCATGATGCCGCGCTCGCGCCGGCCGGCGGTGTCGCCGCGCAGGTCCATCAGGTCGAGCGCGCCGATGATCGGCGCCAGCGGGTTGCGCAGCTCGTGGCCCAGCACGGCCAGGAACTCGTCCTTGGCGCGGCCGGCCTGGCGTGCCTGTCCGAGCGCGTCCTCGCGTTCGGCGAGCGCCTGAGCGCGCGCTTCGAGCAGGGCATCGCGCTCGCGTTCGTGGGCGGCGCGGCGCGCCCCGGCGGCCCGCAACGCATCGCCCATCGACTGGATTTCGCGGATGCGCGAATCTGGCACGGCGAAATCCGTGCCGGCGCCGAGCGCCGCCGCGCCCTGTTCGAGGCTGCCGATGCGGCGCACGATGCGCCGCGCCAGCAGCGCCGCCAGGCCGACCGACAGCGCCAGCGACAGCACGATGCCGGCGCCGTACCACACGAAGCCCTGCGCGGGGCCGCCGCCCCAGCCGGACGATGGCGCCCCGACGGCGACGGTCCAGCCGTAGCGCGACAGCCGGGTATAGGCGGTCGTGACCGCGCCGCCCTCGAGGGTGAGCGTGGAGCCGACCGCTTCCGGGCCGCCCTGGCGGATCAGGTGCGTCAGCGTCGGGCTGGGCGGCTTGCCGATGTACGCATCGCCGCCGTTCGAGCGTGCGACGATGGCGCCGGTCGAGTCCATCACCGAGATCACCGAGCCGGGCGGCACGCGCTGGCGCGCGAGCACGCGCGCGATGCGGTCGGGTTGCACGACGGCGGTCAGCACGTACGGATGGCCCGCCGCGTCGCTGACCGGAAACCGCACGGGCACGGCGGGGCGGCCGCTCGGGCCGAGCGCGACACGGCCGACCACCGGACGGCGCAGCGCGAGCGCCTGGCGCAGGCTGGCGGGATCGGCCACCGGCTGCGGCGGCGCGTCGAACGGCGCCGCCGTGCGGAACAGCATGCGTCCCTCGCCGTCGGCCAGGATCACGCCCAGCCATGCCGCCTGCGCGCGGGCCTGGTCGCGTGCGATGGGGTAGAACCCGCGGATGTTGCCGGCGTCCAGCGCCGGCGTGCGCGCAATGCTGGCGAGCGTGGCGACGGTGCCGTCCAGTTCAGCGTCGACGGCGCTCGACAGCGCCCGCGCCAGGTCGAGCAGCGCACGTTCGTGCGCGCTCTGGTGGTATTGCTCGGCCAGGTGCACGCTCCATGCACCCAGCGCGGCGAGCGGCAGCAGTCCGATCCCCGTCAACAGGGTCAGGAGGTGGCGCAGCGACAGCGTGGACCCGCGGTGAGCGCGCATGGGATGTCTCCCAGTAGAAAGTGCTCCCATTATACGCAAGGCCAGGTGCCCGGCGGCCGCCCCCGCTTGCACATCC
>Ga0308166_1004474_pt1 | contig 11180 bp, 11 predicted proteins | sample PhyCR2_2_FD_202137 | JGI IMG/M metagenome (GOLD analysis project Ga0308166, IMG submission 202137) | Phyllosphere microbial communities from UC Gill Tract Community Farm, Albany, California, United States - DLSLCC.R2 | ecosystem: Host-associated > Plants > Phyllosphere > Unclassified | place... | reverse complement strand
AGCGCCGGATAATGCCCGCCCGCGTCCGGCTTCCACAAGCCGACCACCAGCCCGAAGCCCGCCTGCACCAGGAAGGCCCCGACGAAGATCAGGAGGTTCAGGCAGGTGGCGGCGCGCCCGGTGAGTTCGCGCGGCATGCTCTGGGCGACGATGGCGTACTCGATGCCGGTGATCGTGCCCACCAGCGTGAACAGCACCGACAGCAGCTGGAAGCTCGGCGCATAACCCACCACGAAGGCCGCCTGCACCAGCAGGAACAGGCCGATGCCGATGCCGGCCACCCCTATCGGCGTGACGCCGCGCCTGCCGGCCCACTCGGTGATCATGCCCACCGCGATCGCCCCGAAGATGACGGCGGCCATGCTCATGTAGAGCAGGTAGGCCACCGCGTCATCGGGAAAGTGCGCCACGTCGGACAGCCAGCGTCCGATCCACAAGCCCTGGATGCCGAAAAACACCGCATGCGGAATCAGCACCAGCGAGATCGTGCCGCGAAACGCCGGGGTGCGGTAGACCTCGCGCAGCGAGGCCAGCACCGGCATCTTCGCCGCCGCCGGCTTGCTGCTTGCCGGCGCCAGCAGCCAGATCGCCGCGCCGCTGGCGGCGACCAGTGCGGCGAGGATCACGAACAGGCCGCGCCAGTCAGTGTATTCCAGCGCCAGGCGCACCGGCATGGTGGAGGACGCCGCACCGAGCCCGCCGACCGCGATCAGGTAGCCGTGCACCGAGGGCAGCTTGGCCGGTGCGATCCAGGTCGACAGCGCCTTGACCGCCGACATGAAGCAGCCGCCCAGGCCGGCCCCGAGGATGGCGCGCGCCAGCACCAGCTGGCCGAAGCCCTGGCCGTACGCGAACAGCAGCGCACCCAGCGCCGCGAACAGCATCAGCGCCAGTTGCACCTTGCGCGGACCATGCCGGTCGAGCGCGATCCCGACCGGCAGCTGCACCAGCGCGAAGGCGAAGAAGAAGACGCTGGTGAGCAAGCCCAGCTGGCCGGGCGTGAGCGCCATGCTGCTCAGCAGATCCGGCGCCAGCACCGCGTTCACGTTGCGCAGCATCGAGGACAGGTAGTGCCCGAGTGCGAACGGCAGGAACACCGTGAAAAAAACCGCCACGCCGGACAGGCGTGGCGGGTTGGAAGTGACTCCCATGACGGCGCTGTTCAGGCCGCACTGGGCTGGCTGTCGCTGGCGCGGCCGTCGTGGGTACGGGCCTGCGCCATCGGGATCACGCGCCCCTCCGGCGGGCGGCAGGCGTCGCCGGCTTCCTCTTCGAAGAAGAACTTCTTGCGCCCGAAGGCGGGCTTCAGGTGGTCGAGCCAGGTGGCGTCGGGGTCGTACCTGGCAAAGAAAGGCTTGCGCACCCATTCGGGATTGCGCGCCTGCAGGAACTGCAGGGCGAACAGCTTTTCGCCGTTGATCGTCACCACGCCGTCGATCACGACCTTGCCCGGGAAGGCGCTCATCGACGGGCCGCGCACCGTGCGCGACAGGCCGGAGACCATCGAATACGCGGCCTGGAAGATCTCGTGGGCGCGCGCCAGCGGCAGCGCGAAGTAGTCGCTCGGCCCGGTGTCGCGTTCGACGAACATGTAGTACGGGATGGCGCCCAGGCGCACGCCGGTGGTCCAGAGTTCGGCCCAGCTTTTCGGGTCTTCGTTGATGTGGCGGATCAGCGGACCCTGCATGCGCAGCGTGGCGCCGGTGCCGACGATGCGTTTTACCGCCTGCTGGGCGACCGGATGGCGCAGCTCGACCGCATGGTTGTAGTGACCCATGATCGCCAGGTTCTTGCCGGCCTTGACCACGCGCTCGAACAGGCGCATCAGGTCGTCGGAATCCTTGTCCGACACGTAGCGCTGCGGCCAGTAGGCGACCGACTTGGTGCCGATGCGGATGTTCTGGATATGCGCCAGTTCCGGCGCCAGCAGCGGCTCCAGGAATTCGGCCAGCGAACGGGTGTTCATGATCATCGGGTCGCCGCCGGTGATCAATACGTCGGTGACGTCAGGGTGTGTGGCCAGGTAGGACACCAGCTCCGAGCATTCGCGGGCGTCGAACTTCATCTCGTCCATGCCGACGAACTGCGGCCAGCGGAAGCAGAAGGTGCAGTAGGCGTGGCAGGTCTGGCCCGAACTCGGGAAGAACAATACCGTTTCCTTGTACTTGTGCTGCAGGCCTTTCAAGGGGGCGTCGTTGACGCGCGGGACGTTGTGGGTCATCTGGCCGGCCGGGTGCGGGTTCATGCGCATGCGGATCTGGTGCACCAGCCTGGCGATGGCGTCGTTGTCCTTCTTGTAGAGCACCAGGTCGCGCAGCTGCTCGTACTCTTTCGCCGGCAGCATGTCGCGGTGCGGGAAGGTCAGGCGGAAGATGGGATCGTCGGGAATCCTGTCCCAGTCGATCAGCTGGTCGAGCACATATTCGTTCACGCGAAACGGCAGCACGTGCGAGACCACCTGGACCGCTTCCTGCAGGTCGGGGCTCATCCATTGCCATTGGCGCGCAAGGGCGATGGTCTGGCGCGTGTAGGGATTGAATTTGGCTGGCGTCGAATCAAGGGTGCTCACGGCATGCTCCTGGAAAGGAAAGATGGGTGGGGAGACAACCGGCAATTCTTGGAAGAAGAAGTTGCTGGCGGAAAGCCATCTTAAGAATCCCTCATGCAACCTAAATTGCCTGCAATCAACTAAACATCCCGGAAATTTCCCCAGAGAACATATTCCATGCGGCAAGACAAATGCCGCGAGCGCGACACCGGGCGTCACCCTTTGCGCATTCGCAAATTGCCGCCGGGAAGTGCCGCGTACATTCCTTAATGCACTTAAGAAAGTTTTACCTATCGCACCGCTCTGAAAGGACATGCACCATGAAGCTGCTCGCCACTGCTACCGCCCTCTGCCTCGGCCTTGCCTGCTCCGGCGCGCTGGCCAACGAACCGACCGAAAAAGACGCCATCGCCATGGCCGAACGCGGCGCCGCCCTGATGAAATCCAAGGGCAAGGCCGAGATGATGAAGAAGATCAACGCCAAGGACCCGGACTTCGTCCAGGGCGAGCTGTATGTCGACATGCGCGACCTGAAGACCGGCATCGTGCTGGCCCACCCCTACAACCCCTCGATCGTCGGCAAGGACCTGACCGACGTGCCCGATGCGAACGGCAAGAAATACCGCCGCGAGATCATCGAACTGGCCGCCGCCAAGGGCAAGGGCTGGGTCGACTACCAGTACAAGAACCCGACCTCCGGCAAGATCGAGCCGAAGACGACCTACATCCTGCGTGTCGACGACGTCGTGCTGGAAGCGGGTATCTATAAAAAGTAAGCAAGCGTGGTAACGGGGCGGCCGCGGCCGCCCTTTTCTTTTGTCGAGGAGGTGGAGCATGTTGAAGAAACTGCGGATCGGGCCGAAGCTGCTGCTGGCGCCGGGACTGGTGCTGGTGCTGCTGACGCTGCTCTCCGGCGCCGCCTACTATGGCATGGTGCGCCAGAATGCTTCGCTGGAAAACATGGTGCAGGTACGCGCGGCGCGCCTGCAGGAAGCGGCCGACGTCGCCGGCGACGCCAAGTACGCGCACGCGAATATCTACCAGCTGCTGGCCTGGGTCAGCGGCAGCTTCGCCAAGAACCGGCTCGACGCCCTGATCGCCGACATCCACAAGAAGCACACCGGCATCGGCACCCGTCTGGCGACGCTGGCCAAGGTCGCCAATCCGGAAGAACGCAAGCTGATCGACGCCTCCGGCGCGGCCCTGGCCGCCTACCGCAAGGCGGTACTGGAAACGGTCGAGATGGCCCAGGTCGACCAGTCGATCGCCACCAACTCGATGCAGAAGGCGGAAAAGGAATTCGGCCTACTGAACACCCAGCTGGCCCAGCTGGCCGCGCTCGAGACCACGCTCAGCGAGCGCGCCTATGCCGCCGCCGGCGCCGAGTTCAAGGCCCTGGGCGTGACCATGGCGGTGCTGGTGGTGCTGTCGATCGCCCTCTCGCTGGTGGTGACCATGCTCGTGCGGCGCGCGATGCTGGCCGATATCCGCAAGATCTCCGACGTGGTGGCGGAGCTGGCCGAAGGCCGCCTGTCGGCGGGCGTGGGCAGCGATGGCCGCGACGAGATCGCCGACACCTCGCGCGCGCTCGACCACACCATCGCCAACCTGAACACGACCCTGCATTCGGTGCTGACCTCGGTGCGCTCGATCGACACCGCCTCGAAGGAGATCGCCACCGGCAACCTCGATTTGTCGACCCGCACCGAGATGCAGGCCGGCTCGCTCGAGCAAACCGCCAGCGCCATGGAGACGCTGACGATCGCCGTCAAGGACAACGCCAACAACGCGCGCCTGGCGACCGACCTGGCGGCCGAGGCGGCGCGGCTGGCGGCGAACGGTGGCCAGGCGGTCGACCGTGCCGTCACCACCATGGAGTCGATCAAGGCCAGCTCGCGCAAGATCGTCGAGATCATCGGCGTCATCGACGGCATCTCGTTCCAGACGAACATCCTGGCCCTGAACGCGGCGGTGGAAGCGGCGCGCGCCGGCGAGCAGGGGCGCGGCTTCGCGGTGGTGGCTTCCGAGGTGCGCACCCTGGCCCAGCGCTCGGCCGCGGCGGCCAAGGAAATCAAGGCGCTGATCGCGGACTCGGTGTCGATCATCGACGGCGGCAGCGCCTCGGTCGAGGAAGCCGGCAGCAGCATGGGCCACATCGTGGCCTCGGTGCAGCAGGTGAACGACATCATCGGCCGCATCAGCATCGCCAGCACCGAGCAGGCCGACGGCATCGCGGAAGTCAACCGCGCGGTCGGGCAGATGGACGACATGACCCAGCAGAACGCGGCCCTGGTGGAAGAAGCCGCGGCGGCGGCGGAAAGCCTGCACGAGCAGACCGTGAACCTGGCGCGCGCGGTGTCGATCTTCAAGATCGACGGCATCGCGCCGCTGGCGGACACCGAGGCCGAGGCGCCCGACCAGGAAGATGGGCAAAAGCGGGCCGGCTTCCACGACCCGCTCGAACGGCGTGCGCCCGGCAGCCCGATGCGGGCAGGCGCACCGCGCGCCCTGCTCGAAACGCGCCAGCCGGTGCGCGAAAAAACGTCCCGGCTCAGCGGAACGGACGGCTGACGAAGCGCGACCCGGCCAGCCCGAAGCGCCAGGGCACGTCCATCGCTTTCGAGATGCCGATGCGCGGGCCGGCGATCACCTCCAGCCCGGGCGGCGCGGCCTGCAGTTCGAAAGGCGGCGCCGCCAGCGACACCCCGTTGAAGTCGCGTGTCACATCCAGGGCCTGGCACAGCTTGCCGGGCCCCGAACACAGCATGTGCACATCCTGGGCATCGCGCCGCGCGCGCATGACGTCCAGTCCGGCCAGCGGTTCGATCGCCCGGATCAGCACCCCGGCGCCATGCCCTTCTTCCATGCAGACGAAATTCAGGCACCAGTGGATGCCGTAGGAACGGTAGACGTAGGCATGCGCCGGCGGGCCGAACATGGCGAAGTTGCGCGGCGTCGGGCCCGAATAGGCGTGCGAGGCCGGGTCCTCGCGGTCGTAGGCTTCGGTCTCGACGATCCGCCCGCCGACACCATTTACCAGCACGGTGACGCCGATCAGCTGGCGCGCCACCAGCTCGGCGGGCGCATTGAAATCGATCCCGGCAAGCTGCGAGACAGGACGCGAAGCGGGTTTGAGAGAGTCCATGCGGCGATTCTAGGCATGCTTGCAACACCGCTCTGTTTGTTTTGCCACATAAAGCAGCCCGTTGCTGCAATGAAATCTAACCTCGGTTATAGTGGCAAGCCTTGCGGTATTTCCGGAAAGCATCACCCTCTCATGAGCACAGTTGCAGCTAAAGCAATGCCGGTGCGCGCTGCGGCCGCTGCGGCGCCCGTCTCCCCGCCGGACCAGGTCGATGCGCTGATCAAGTCGATCCGCATCCCGCCCCGTCCCAGCCTGCTGGCCGACCTGCAAGCCGAACTCGCCTCCAGCGACCCGTCGCCGGAAGCCATCGGCCGCATCGTCGCGCGCGACGTCGGCATGGCCGGCGCCCTGCTGAAACTGGCCAATTCCTCGCTCTTCGGCGGCCGCCGCGCCAAGTCGATCGAGCAGGCCATCCTGTTCCTGGGCATCAACCAGGTCGCCGCCCTGATGACCGGGCTGCTGGCGCGCCAGGCGATCCCGACCAACAACCCGGCCCTGGCCAGCTTCTGGGACGTCTCGACCAAGCGCTCGTACGCGATGATGTTCCTGTCGCGCCGCCTGCGCATCGGCGCGCCCGACATCGCCCACACCTTCGGCCTGTTCTGCGACACCGGCGTGCCGCTGCTGATCGACCGTTTCCCCGGCTACGAGGCCACGCTGCAGGATGCCGGCCTCGAACCGGTGCGCGCCTTTACCGACGTCGAGCAGGAACGCCACAGCACCAGCCACGCCCAGGTAGGCTCGCTCCTGGCGCGCAACTGGGGCCTGTCGTCGGAGGTGGCCTGGGCTATCCTGCACCACCACGACTACCCGGTGCTGGAAGACGAGAACACGGACGACGCGATCCGCTCGCTGGTGGCCCTGTCGCTGCTGGCCGACCGCGCGATCCGCCGCTACCAGGGCCATGCCGGCTCGGTCGAATGGGACAAGGGCGGCGAACGCGCCTGCGCCTATCTCTCGCTCGACGAGAACGAGACGGCGGAACTGCTCGACGAACTCGAAGAAGCGCTGCACGACGATCACTAAGAGCGCCTGAAAAAACCTTCAGGGCAAGGGATACGGCCATCCGGCGCGGCGACGAAGACAGTACGCCTGTACGGCGAGGAGCTGCAACGCAGCTATGGAGGTTTTGTCAGGCGCTCCAAGCGTCTTTGACAGCGCTTCCGGTCAGGCGGATACTGAATCCGTCCTGTCTGCACCGGAGGCGCGATGAAACGCTGGTTTTTGCTGCGGTATTTGCTGCGGTATGTGCTGCCGTATGCCTTGCTGGCCGGTTGCGCCAGCGCGCCATCCCGGCCCACGGCCGACCTGGCGGCCCTGTTCGACGACGCCGCCTTCCCCGCTCCCGCCACCCCGCCCGACGCATCGAGCCTGTTCGCGCTGAGCGCGCCGATGCGCGCCCACCTCGACAGTCCCGCCTTCAGGGCCAGCCTGCGCGCCAAGGGCGCGGCGCGCGGCCTGGTAGCGGCCCTGTACAGCAAGAGCGACCTCCAGCTTGACTACGACGCCAGCGTCACCCGCACCGCGGCCCAGACCTATGCCGCGCGCTCGGGCAACTGCCTGTCGCTGGTGATCATGACCGCGGCTTTTGCCCGCGCGCTCGGCATGGAGGTGCGCTTTGCCAGCGTCGCGGCCGAGGAAACCTGGAACCGCAACGGCTCGCTCTACCTGGTCAGTTCCCACGTCAACATCGCCCTGGCGCCGCGTCCGTCCGGGGTCTACGCCGCCAGGACCAATGCCGAGCCGCTGGTAATCGATTTCCTGGCCTCTCGGGACGCGGCGCGCCTGCCCAGCACCGAGCTGGGCGAAGACGACATCGTCGCCCTCTACATGAACAACCGCGCGGTGGAGGAGCTGGTGGCGGGCCGGATCGCGGACGCCTATTGGTGGGCGCGCGCGGCGATCCTGAAGCGGCCCGCCTCGCTGGCGGCCTACAACACGCTGGCCGTGGCCTATGCGCGCAGCGGAAAGCCGCTGCTGGCCGAGCGGGTCTACCGCGCGGCGCTGGCGCGCGGCCCGGACAATCTGGTGGTGATGCAGAACCTGGCGCAGGCGCTGGGCGACAACGGCAAGCAGGAGGAAGCGCGGGCGCTGCTGCGCCACATCGAGCGCCTGCATCCGGCGCCGCCCTACCACTGGTTCAACCAGGGAATGCTTGCCTACGAGGCGGGCAGGATGCGCGAAGCGAAGACGCTGTTCGCGCGCGAAGTGGCGCGCGCGCCTTATAACGACGAGTTCCATTTCTGGCTCGGCGTAGCCTGGCTGGGATTGGGAGAGGTGGAGACTGCTGCGAAGGAACTGGCGCTCGCGCGCGATACGAGTACCCGTATCGACACGCGCGAGCGCTATGCGGCCAAGCTGGGGCACCTGCGCGCGAGCCTGGCCGGCCCGCCGCAGGTTCGCTGAAGATCAGCGACGGCGCTGGAAGCCGCCCGGACGCGGAGCAGGCGTGCCGCGCTGCTCGATGTGGCGGAACACGATGCGCGCCTTGTTCAGGTCATACGGCGACATCTCCAGCGTCACCTTGTCGCCCGCCAGGATGCGGATGTGGTTTTTCTTCATCCGGCCCGAGGTATAGGCGATCAGCTGGTGACCGTTCTCGAGGTCGACGCGGAAGCGCATTTCGGGCAGCACGTCGGTCACGAGACCTTGCATTTCGATGAGTTCTTCTTTTGCCATGATGGTTTTCCTTGATAGAGCTGCGAGCCGGCATACCACGCCGCCATGAACAATGCTGTCGGTGTTCAGTGCCCGCAGGGACTGGACCGGAAGTGAGGTGAATAAACCGCCGTCGCGGCGGGTCGGGATGCGGCGCATGCCAGACCGCGGCTGCGCAGGAAAGAAAAAGGAAAAAAAGCCCGCTTGCTGCGGGCTTCGTTCAATGTATCGCCGAAGATTGAATCGTGCGCCAGCCCGTGCTATCTGCAGGGTGCGGCGCTCCGGATACCCACGCTATCTGCGTGGTGCTCCATTGTGTAACTCGACCAACGTATCTCGATTGACAACCCCTTCCGGCATCATCGCCTGCGGCGTTACACGTCTCGCATGGCGGGCCTGTCGGGGGCGGCCTTCAAGGTCACCAGAACCTTGTCGACTGCATGCAGTGTAGCACGGATAGCGAAACCGCGCTGGCGCCCCCTCAGGATTTACTTGACTCGGCAAGCGCCTGCAGGCACATTACGATTAACAAGTTAGTTAATTAAATAATGAACTCACATCTGGACAAGACCTTCGAAGCCCTGGCCTCGCTGCCGCGCCGCAAGATCATGGCCCTGCTCTCGCATGTGGAACTGACCACGTCCGCGCTGGCCGAAAAACTCGCGATCAGCGCACCGGCCACCTCGCGCCATTTGTCGGTGCTGGAAAACGCCGGGCTGGTAACGAGCGAGCGGCGCGGGCAGTTCGTCTACTACGCGCTCAATTCCGAAAGCCTGGTGAATCACCTCACCGGTTTCATGTTCGAACTCTGTCCGACGGCCGCGCCGCTCAAGCGCGAATCGAAGGCACTGGCCAGGAAACGCAAACCCGCCTGAACCGACAAGGAGCCCGGCATGCAGCATGCGAATAACGGTAACGTGGTCAATGGCAGCATCGTCTGGTCTCCCCTGAAATCGCTCTGGTGGAGCGCCATGGCCGGCGTCGCGCTGGTCGGCGGCTGGCTGACCTTCAGCTGGGCCGCATTGGCCCTGTTCCTGGCCGCGACCGGCGCCGTGCTGCTGTTCGGGCACTCGCTCGGCAGCCATCGCAAACTCATCCACGACAGCTTCGCCTGTCCCAAATGGCTGGAATACCTGCTGGTGTACATGGGCGTGCAGGTCGGGTTGTCCGGGCCGCTGGCCCTGCTGGCCCAGCACGACCTGCGCGACCATGCCCAGCGCCAGCCCGACTGCCACCCTTACCTGCGTCATGGCAGCGCGTTCTGGAAGGATGGCTGGTGGCAGCTGCATTGCGAACTGCGCCTCGACCATCCGCCGCTGCTGGCCGTGCCGGCGCACATCGCCCAGGACCGCTTCTACCGCTTTTTGGATCGCACCTGGGTGCTGCAGCAGCTGCCGCCCGCCCTGCTGCTGTATGCCTTCGGCGGCTGGGCGTTCGTGGTCTGGGGCGTATGCGCGCGCATCGCGGCCGGCGTGACCGGGCACTGACTGATCGGGTATGTCGCGCACAACCATGGGGCCATGCAGCATACCGTCGAGGGCGCGGCCGTGCAGGGACATAACGTGGCGCTGGCCTCGCTGCTGACGATGGGCGAGTCCTGGCACAACAACCACCATGCCTATCCGGGGTCGGCCAGGCTGGGGCTGTATCCGGGCGAGTGGGATCCGGGCTGGTGGGTGCTGGTGCTGTTGAAGCGCGCCGGGCTGGCCTGGGACTTCAGGCTGCCGGCGGACTGCCCGCCACGTGCGGAACTGCGTGTGCATGCGGCGCTGCCGGTTGCCATGTCGCAGGCGCACAGATCGTGGCGCGCCACGGTCGGCGCCATCGCCACTGCCAGCTGCCAGCTGCTCGCGCGGCGCGGCCAGCTGGTGCTGGAAGGGCCGTTCGTGCTGCTGTCCGAAGGCGCCGCCCGCTGCCTGGTGGGTAGCAGGGTTCGGCCGCAGCACACGCCTTTGCGCTCCCGGCTGTCGTTCGAATACGGCGGCCAAATGGTACGCGGCTTGCCTGCCCTGCTGATCGCGGCCGGCACGCGCAACATATTCACGGCTGCCGCCGCGCTGGTGCTGCTGCCGCTGGCCATCCTGTGCGAACTGGCGCGCAGCCAGGTCGACGCCTGACGCCCTGGGCTCAGGACGCCACCGACGAAATCTCTTCCAGGCTGAGGTAGACGAGCAAGTCCACGTGCCTCGGCTGCCGCGACCATCCGGTCCGCTCCGCTGGAAGCGCCGCCGATGCGCAGGACCGCGTCGCAGTGCGCCAACAGGCGCTCGCAATGGGGGAAGATGGCATTGTAGATGCTGTTGCCCTGAAAACTGATCAAACTTCTCGCTGCCCACGACTTCACGAGCAGTACTCCTGTCGCCAGCCAACTGACCTATCGACAACATTGATCATATTGAGGAGATCAACTTCGCACCGCAAGCGGTGAGATCGTTGTCATAGGCGTAGGGCCGGCCCTTGTGTTTGGCGCCGGCACCGTCCGGTTTGATTGGAAACTTCCCTTTGCACTTGGGGCAGAAGGTTTCATCGCCGGCAAGAGCTGCTTCAGTACCCATTACGATGGTGCCGGATGAAACGGAGATCACCTGGCCACCGTGATCAGTTTTGTCATTAAGGCGGATGACACCGCGGCCCATGTGCTTCATGACTGTTCCTTGTTGTATCCGAGGGGGTATCCAGGAATCGGGCAAATGCAAGCGAATTTGAGGTGTACTGTCAATTACGGACACGCTTGTCTTAAGCCGCCTGCGGCTGTTCGCTGAAGGATTCGGCGAACAACGCTGGCGGAACAAAGCCGATGCGGGAATGGCGCCGCTGTCGGTTATAGAA
>Ga0308166_1004473_pt1 | contig 11181 bp, 16 predicted proteins | sample PhyCR2_2_FD_202137 | JGI IMG/M metagenome (GOLD analysis project Ga0308166, IMG submission 202137) | Phyllosphere microbial communities from UC Gill Tract Community Farm, Albany, California, United States - DLSLCC.R2 | ecosystem: Host-associated > Plants > Phyllosphere > Unclassified | place... | reverse complement strand
CCGCATGATCCAAATTGGATCGCTAAGCGTTTGTAAGGCCAGAGCTGGCGCGGTCAGAGATGGTACATGCACATGCATGAAAAGCGATGCATAAAGCGGGCAGGCGTGGCGGGGATAGCATTGCGCGAGCACACATGTAAATCAAAAAATAAATTGAGTTTTTCTTAAAAATTATTTAATTTGACCCACCTCCTTTTCAACTAAAAATAACAAAATGATATTAAGAGAAAAAAAACGTTTTCTTCCCTTAAACCAAATCCCAGTTTCTCTATGGGATGTTAAGGAGGAGACTCTAAAATTGCCCGGAGAGTTAATTTCAAGTTGGGTTCAACTACTTGATAGTGAAAACCTACGAGAGATGGCTTTAAATGATAGTGTTAGTAATAGTACAGGTGGGCAGGATAAATGCGAAACCGACACGCATTTAGCCAATAAATACACTGGCTCATGTGCCAGAACAATTCTTTCTATTATTGATCCACTGGATAAAGCTAAACTTGCATCAGATACATATATATCAATATTTTCTGGCGGAGACGTTTTCTTATTAGATATTCCTGCAGGAGCTGGTTCTGGAAGCGTATCTATATTATCAACACTATATGAATTAAGAAGTAAAAATATCCTCCCCAGATACCCACTTAACTTAAAAATACTAGCTGGCGAAATTTCACCATCAGCAAGAGATTATTTTTCTAGGCAAATTGAAGGATTAAAACCACTATTAGAGACTCAAGCAATAATTGTGGAGTATGAGATAACAGATTGGGATGCAGTTAATCTTCAAAATAACTTAGATCTTGTTTTCAAGATGTATGAGAAAGGAAAAGGGATTCCGTGCAAACTGATTTTAATAACTAACTTTTCCGGTTTTTTAGGAAGCGAACAAAACTGGGATTCAGCAAAAAATAGTTTTGAATCAATTTTCCATGTTAACAAAGATGATAATAGTCATGTCATATGGATTGAACCACAAATCAGCAAGGCAAGAAAAATTGTCGGAAAAATAGCAAAGTGGTTCTTCACAAAGTTCCCTTTCTTTATTCAAGAAAACAAAAGTGAGGATGACCTACATTGTGAAACTGAGATTAACTGCTCGCATCCACTTAAGGATGTAAAGTTCAAAACAAGAATGAAAATTATGTGTTTTAGACTAACTCAAAGGAATGATCAATGAAGACCACTCTAGCCGTCAAAGCATTATCTGCATATCGTAAAAGAGATATCATCCCTTACTTAGCTTTAAGGTATTATCTTGAAGCACCGACGTCCAAAACAGATTATTGGATAAGTAACATTTGTACAAGACTTGCTAACAACACCAAAAAAAACTATATAAACGTTAAACACTTTAAAGAAACCGTTGGCGCTGAATACATTTTTCGTGACATATTTTACCCTTCACCTAACGAAGCATTGGCCGAAACTTTCCTAATAACTGAGATTAGCAAAGTATCAAAAATGCACCCTGAGAACTATGTCTACAGTTACATGCTTGAGGACGCCACATCAAAAAATGGTGTTTTCATTAATTATTTCGATGGATTAATTAGAAGACAAAAAGATATAGCTTTAGCATGTAATTCAAATATTGGTAAGAAACTTTCATATAGTGATATTAAAAAGTTTTATCCTAGCATTTCCTTGGAAGATGCGAAATCCACATGGGAAGAACACACTACCAAAAACAATATTGACAGGAAGTACATTGATCTCGGGTTGGTTTTATTAGAAAACCAAATTACAGCTTCGACATTTTTTCATGACAACCAAAAGCTTCTTGTCGGCCCGTCATTCAGCCATGTTATCGCAAATCTAATATTAAAAGACATTGATATCAAAATGCATGATATAACAGGTGGTCATTACTACCGTTACGTTGATGACATTATAATGATAGGTGATGAGAAAGAAATTGAATCTTGGAGAAGCATTCTAAAAGAAACCCTGCTTGAAAAGAAGTTAGAACTACACGACAAAACCAAAGATTTTGTGATATCTACCAACGAATGGCTTTCAGGTGAACACGACTTTTCAGATAATCTAAGCCGAGATTGGGGCTATTTAATTGGTGACATTAAGAAATTTTTATTACTCAATCCTGAAAAGACAGACTCTTTAGAATCAGAGTTTAAAGAAAATGGAATTAGGATACCTGTTTTAGACTACTCAAATTCCATTCGTAATAAAAGTTACATTGAGAAATTCATTAGCAATTACAACTTTAAAAAGTGGTTTCGGCGAAAGTCAAAATCCTTATCGATTGAATCCATATTATTATCAGCTAAGAAATGCAAGACTAGCTTATTGAGGGCTTTGGATGAAGAAGATGCATTATTTAATTCAACTGAGTCTGATTATGAGAAAAAAAGAAGAGCCCCCAAGATAAGATATACATCTGGAAGGCTATTATACTTGCTCAACAAAGAAGAGTTAAATGTTTTGTTGAGTAAAACGATAAAATATCCAGAGCTGTATCTGCTTAATGCAATCGCAAAGAGCTTAATTAGTAGAGATGTTACTCAGATTATTCAGATGGGTCTTAATACCACACAGGCAGCTGCGCAACTACTTGTTGCTGATGGAAATGAGGTTACCTTTGATATATTAAAACTTGAAGATAGCGATCCTATCGTAGTAGAACAATCACTATCTATTTTAGGATTATATAAAATGAATTTCCCTAACACTGAGTTTGGTGGGAACTTCATAAAACTACTTTCTGGCAATGAGAATGACATTACCGAAATGATGAGCTCTAAGAATGACTTTATCAAAGAGTTTGCTTGTCTGCATGGCATTTCCCATCCAGACCACCTAAAAGTCTTACAATCAGGGTTCGATGAGGATGAAGATATTGTGCTCGATCTTCTAGATCAAATACAACCATCGAGCACATAAAAATTACAGGTCGTAATTTTTAAACTTGACTACATCTATTCCAACCCACTCGTTCATATCTGAGCTTCTATTTTGTAAGGAATGGAATTCATTCCTTACAAAAACTTTTGCCGTTTTTTCCACGTCTCCAAATCCTCCACTGTTTTCAGGTAAAATACCCATCATCTGCGGCGGCACGCGGTGCGCGCTTAGCAGATCGTCGCGGCTCGCCTTCTTAATGTTGAAAAAGTCATCACGCGTTGCCACTTCGCTTAGCGGCAGAATCTTGATGCCGTCCGGCTTACCATTAGGCGCATACATAAACAGGTTTCGGAAGTTGCCAATCCCTTTGGTGTCGCGCATGGCCTGGCGCATACGCTCGATATCGCTGCTGCTCTGTGCCGCGTCGGTCATATACAGGATGTAACCGGCGTGCGCGCCGTTCTGGTAATACTTGCGGCGGAACAGCGTAGCCGACTCATTCAACCAGGCTGAGTTAAGCGCGCTGAGATATTCCGGCAGGCCGTACAGTTCCTGATTAATATCCGGTTCGATAAGGTGGAACACCTGATCCGCCTCGAACTGGTGCGCCTCCTTCCATTCCCCGACAAACCAGTAAACGCCCTCTTCTACTCCGCGCCGCGTATATTTGGCCGGTGACGTTTCCAGTCGCAGCGGCTGACCAAGCGTGTTGCGACGCAGCTCGGCAAAGGCGTTGCCGAATACCAGATAATCGAGCGCAAACTTGCTGAACTCCTGCTGGCTAAACAGCGGGTGCGGAATAAAGGTTGAAGCCAGAATGTTGCGCTTAACGTAGAGCGGCGAGCTGTGGTGCACCGCCGAGCGCAGGCTTTTGGCGAGGCCGTGAAAGCTAACCGGCGGCTCGTACCAGCGCCCGTTATGAATGCATTCGGTGTAATCCATAATATCGCGCTTATCCAGTACCGCTGTTGGCTCACCGAAGCTGAACGCCTCGAACGGTTATGGCACTGCCGGTGATGGTTGCGATTGGGCCATTAATGCTCTGCGGTCTTTGCGTTTGCTCATCAGTAGAATTCCATAAATGAAGGGTTATCGCCGCCGCTGGCAGCGGTGAGCGGTTCGTTAAGCAGTGCGTGCATGATTGCCCACGCGACGTCGGCGTGGCTGGCTTCCTCGCTGCGGCTGGCTTCGTAAGTTGAACGGTTGCCGCTCGCGGTCATGGTTTTACGGATCGCCATAAACGACTGTGTGATATCGGTCTGGCCCGCGTCGTGTTCGAGTCGCCCGCTGCTGATGGTGTCCTTCGCTTTGAGCACCATGGCGGTTTTTACTTCCGGCGAGTATTTGATTTCGCGCGCTGCCGAAAAGAACTGTCGCACAAGCTGAAAGACGCCCTGACCGATGCCGGTCGCATCCACGCCGATGTATTCCACGGTGTATTTTTCGGTGAGCGCTCTAATTGCATCGTGAGCCTGCTGTGACGCGGGTTTACGCGCTGCAGGGCGATACCGTCGACGATATCTGCTACCGCCATTACGGGCGCACGGAGCAGGTAACGGAATCGGTCTTTGATGCTAACCCCGGCCTCGCCGACGCCGGGCTTATACTCCCGCACGGCTGGCCGGTCGATCTGCCTGAGCTGCCGGAATCGTCAGCGGGTGAGACCGTTAACCTTTGGGACTGAATCATGAACATCACGATGGAGCGCATCAGCGCCTTTATCACCTACAGCATTGCCGTGGTGATGGGCTGGCTCGGCAAGTGGGATTTGCAGGACGTGGCGACGATCCTCGGCATGGTGCTCGGCGTCGGCATGTTTCTGGTGAGCTGGTATTACCGCCGCAAAACCTATCAGCTTTTTGCAACGGGCCGCATCAGCCGGAGTGACTATGAATCTGCAAACCGTTAAGCGCTGCTCGGTTGGCGTGGTGCTGGCGATTGCCGCCACGCTGCCGGGCTTTCAGCAGCTGCATACCTACGTTGAGAGACTGAAACTTATCGCAGATTACGAAGGCTGTCGCCTGAGTCCGTACAAGTGCGACGCGGACAAATGGACGGACGGCATCGGCAATACGGCTGGCGTGGTGCCGGGCAAGAGCATCACCGAACGCCAAGCCGCAGGAACCTTTATCGCTAACGTGCTGCGCACCGAAAAGGCGTTAACGAGTTGCCTTTTCCTGAAAGTGCCGCAAAAGGTGTACGACGCCGTGGTGTCGCTAGCTTTCAACGTCGGCACGGGCAACGCCTGCAGCTCAATGATGGTAAAGCTGCTGAATCAGAACCGCTGGCGCGAAGCCTGCTATCAGTTACCGCGCTGGGTCTACGTTAAAGGCGTGTTTAATCAGGGGCTGGATAACCGTCGCGTGCGCGAGCTGGCATGGTGCCTTAAGGGGGGCGTTGTGATCCGCATTACAGGAACGCTTTTAGCCGTGGCGACTCTGGCGCTGGGGTTGACCGGCTGGTGCTGGTCGGTTGCAAGCGATGAACTGGCGAGCGCTCAGCGGGTTATCGGCACACTGTCTGCCGGTATCGAGAGCCGGGATAAAGCCATCACCCGGCTTAAAACCGAAAACAATGAAGGTCAGAAACGCGAAGCTACCCTGCGGCTGATGCAGGGCAAAGCCAGCGCCGGTGCGCTGACGCGAGAAGCACAAATACAGAGGGATACCGATGCAAACCCGATACTCCGTGACTGGTCTGTCACTGCTTTGCCTGACGATGTTATCCGGCTGCACACCCGCCCCGCCTTCAACAGCGCCAGAGATTATCTGGATTGGCTGTCCGCGCGTGACAAGCTGCCCGGTACCAGGAAATAACCTGAAAACGGCCGGCGATCTGGCGGCGGATAACCGGCAGCTTGAGGCGGCGCTCGCCTCCTGCGGGCTGCAGGTCGAAATCATTAAAGATTGCCAGGAGCAACACGATGCTGAAACCTCAACAACTCCGCAAGGCGCTGACCGAAAGCGTGCCGCTGCTGCAGCGCAACCCTGACAGCCTGAATGTGTTTATCGACAGCGGGCGCATCGTGTCAACGCTCGCCACCTCACTGTCGTTTGAATATCAGTACCGGCTGAACATGGTGATCACCGACTACGCCAGCGATATCGATCTGCTGATTGTGCCGATGCTGGAATGGCTGCGTGTGAATGAACCCGAGATCATGGCGGCCAAAGAAAAGCAGCAGACCAGCTTCACGTTTAAGGCGGACGTTATCAGCGACACGGCCAGCGATATCAGTATTGACCTGCAACTGAGCGAGCGGGTGATCGTCAAACGCGTGGGTGATGAACTGCACGTGAATCACGTTGGCGAAAATCCATTACCTGACAACGATGCGCGACCCGTGCAGCTCTATTCTGGCGGTGATCTGGTTAGCGAGTGGCGACCATGAGTGATTTGCAACTGGTTAATGACCGACTGAATGCGTTGATTGGCAACCTTTCGTCGTCCTCGCGGAAAGAGATGGCGCGCAACATCGCGAAGAAGCTGCGCGCCAGCCAGCAGCAGAATATCAAGCGCCAGCAGGCTCCAGATGGCACACCCTATAAGCCGCGCAAGGCACAGCCAATACGCAGCAAAAAGGGCCGGGTTAAACGCGAGATGTTCGCCAAACTCCGCACCGCGAAATACATGAAAGCGCGGGCTACCTCAAATGAGGGGGTGATTGAGTTTACCGGGCGCGTTCAGCGTATGGTGCGGGTGCATCACTATGGTTTACGAGACAGCCCATCAGATAACGGTAAAGACGTGCAATACACCTCAAGACCCCTGCTCGGAGTGGGTGTTGAAGATATCAATTTCATTAAAGAGTTGATATTAGCCGCGATTAGTAAATAATGAACATTAATCTAATATAAACTTTTTATAATCAGTCGGCCTGTAAAAACGCTTCGAATGAAGCGTTCAATACCTCCCTAACTTACGAGTGATAAAATGTCCCCTATATCTCTATTCTCCTTAAATTTAACACTAATGAGAAATAAAATAAAAATTGGAAGTGGCACAGGCTTCCTATACGTTTGGGATGATGAAGTCTATCTGATTACTAATTATCACGTCATCACGTGCAGAGACCCTAAAAATCCCGAGTTTTTACTAAATGGATATCCAGATTCTCCTGACAGAATTGAATTTACATTGACTAAAAGGAATGATTTATCTGGAAGAGTTATTTTTATAGATTTGAGTGAGGATGCTATATTTCTTGAGCACTCGGAGCGAAATGAAGGAGTGGATATTGTTGCTTTGAAGATAATATTCAATACTGAGCTTAAAAAATATGTTACAAGCCAGAATGATTTAAGCTTGGTTGAAGATATTAACATTGAAGTAACCTCCAATCTTTTCATTGTTGGATATCCTTGGGGGAATTCAGCAATTACAAGATTTCCTATTTGGAAGAAAGGAACGGTTGCAAGCGAGCCTAATCTACACATTGGCGTTGAAAAAATTTTCATTGATACTATTACTCACCCAGGGATGTCTGGTTCACCTGTATTTGCCAGTGAAGAAAGAAGCATGTTAATAGTAAGCAAAAAAACCCATGATCTTTACCACGGTGAAAGCTCAGGTAAAACATCTGCACTTGAAAGGATAATGCAGTTAGACCCTAACGATTTGAAGAGATCCCAATTGGTAAAGCACTTTCAACTGATTGGAGTTTATTCTGGTAGGCTTACTATGGGTATCAATGACCCCCAGCTTGGAATTGTTTGGCCTTTAAAACTTATTAAAGAAGTTCTCCAACATGGGGTGCGTGCCACAAATCCATATCCTCCAATCATTAACTAATTAGTCTTGATCTTCCTAGCACATAATCTTTCTGAACAAGTTTGTTTGTTAGTAAGTGACCAAATTCCTTTCCTTTGAGAATGCTGCCTAACAACTGCATTCTCACTTCATGAACGAACAACTCTCCGAAATTCTGCGCCTGCTGCGTAACCTGATCCGCATTGGCACCGTGTCCGCCGTAAAACTGGACGACGGCTTATGCCGCGTGGATACAGGAAACAACACAACCGGCTGGCTTCACTGGCTCTCTGCACGTGCGGGTAAAACCCGCTCATGGAATGCGCCGTCGGTGGGCGAGCAGGTGCTCGTTTTATGCCTAGGCGGTGAACTCGATACCGGGTTTGTGCTGCCGGGCATTTTCTCCGATGACAATCCCGCCCCATCCGCATCGGCTGATGCACTGCATTGGTCATTCCCTGACGGCGCCGTAATCGAATACGAACCGGAAACCGGTGCGCTCAATGCAACTGGCATACAGACCGCAACCATTGAGGCGGCTGTAAAAATCCTGCTGATTACGCCAGAGGTTGAATGCTCTGCACATCTGAAAGCCAAAACGTTTGAGTTTTCAGAGGGCGGCAAGATGACCGGCAACGTTGAGCATAGCGACGGAAAGTTCGATTCGAATGGCGTTGTTGTGGATGACCACGATCACGGCGGCGTGCAGCGCGGCGGAAGCAGAACGGATGACCGGTATCAGTAGCCTGCCGGTGCAGATGGGCGCGCGCTTAACACCTGATTTTATGCTGACGGTCAATTTAAAAGATGTCACGGCGAACATTCGTGATCGCCTGATATCGCTCACGCTGACCGATAACCGCGGCTTTGAGGCTGACCAGCTCGACGTCGAGCTAGACAACGCAGACGGTCAACTGGCGATGCCGGTACGCGGCGCTGTGGTAACGCTGTTTCTCGGCTGGAAAGGACAATCGCTGATCGGGAAAGGGAGTTTTACCGTCGATGAAGTCGAGCATCACGGCGCGCCGGATACTATGACGATTCGCGCCCGCAGTGCTGATTTTCGCGGCTCACTGAATTCCCGCCGTGAAGTGTCCTACCACGAAACAACCTTGGGCGATATTGTCACGCAGATTGCCAGTCGCAATAAACTTAAACCTATGATGGCTGATGGCTTTGCCGGGATTGCGGTGGCGCATATTGACCAGACACAAGAGACCGACGCAAAATTCCTGACGCGCCTTGCCACGCTCTATGGCGCGGTCGCTGCTGTAAAAGCCGGTCGTCTGTAGTTTATCCGACCGGGTAATGGCGTCACCATTAGCGGCAAACCCATCCCACAGATGACCATCACGCGTAAAGATGGTGACCGGCACACTTTCAGCATCGCTGACCGTGGCGCCTATACCGGCGTATCAGCAAGCTGGCTTCACACCAAAGACCCAAAGCCTAAGAAAGTGAAGCTGCAACGCAAAACGAAAGTGCGGCAGCTTCGCGCGCTTGAACATCCCGCAGCAAAGAAATCGAAAACACAAGTTGTTAATCCACCGGAAGCGAAAGAAGGTGATTATCTGGCAGGCAGCGAAGACAACGTGTTTTCGCTGACGACAGTCTATTCCAGCAAAGCAACGGCGATGCGCGCCGCTTAAGCTAAGTGGGAAAAGCTCCAGCGTGGCGTCGCTGAGTTTTCGCTTACTTTGGCAATGGGCCGGGCTGATCTTTATCCCGAAACACCGGTCAAAGTCAGCGGCTTTAAATGGGTGATCGATGCGCAGCCGTGGCTCATTAGTAAGGTGACGCATAGCCTGAGCAACAACGGCTACACCACACAACTCGATTTTGAGGTGCTGCTCACCGACATTGAATATCAGTCAGAGTCAGAGGGTGAAACGGAAAGCGGCTAATTAGGCTGTAATTTGCAAACCGGGATTTGCTTATTCAAAATTAGCCCCAACCGCCCTGCTTTACTTGCTAAGGATTTCAACATGATGCATTGCCCGTTATGCCAAACGGCGGCTCACGCCAAGAGCAGCCGTTACGTCTCAAAAGAGACCAAAGAAAGCTATCACCAGTGCCAAAATATTAATTGCAGCTGCACCTTAAAAACCCTTGAGTCAGTTACAGGAATCATTGTTTCGCACGGCCATGTAAACAAAGTTCCACTCTACTCTAATCAACAACATCAACCGTCCCTACTCCACTAATTTAGCCCGCTTGCGCGGGCTTTTTCATGTTTACTTTCTGATAAACAAACATTGAATACTGTTTTTATATACAGTATTTTAGCGCCATTTTTTGTAATGGAGCTTGGTCATGGCAATCAGAAAGTTGAGCACTGGAAAATGGTTGTGCGAATGCTATCTCAACGGGCGCGAAGGCAAACGCGTCAGGCGCCAATTTAAAACCCGCGCCGAAGCGATAGCCTTCGAGCAATACACCCTCGACGAGATAAAAGCAAAGCCGTGGCTGGCAGAAAAAGAGGATAAGCGCAGATTAAATGAACTGGTTGAGCTGTGGTACAAATTGCATGGACGCGCCCTAAGCGATAACAAAGGCCGCCTGGCAAAGCTCTATATCATCAGCAATGGAATGGGAAATCCTGTTGCATCCGAGATAACAGCAAAGGATTGGGCACACTATCGTGATGACCGGTTGGAAGGCAAAATTCAGAACGGTTATAAGACTAGCTTAAAATCATTGAAAGTCTCGCCTGGCACCGTTAACTGTGAGCATGCATTCCTGCGCGCGTTGTTTAACGAACTGGAGCGACTCGGTGAGATCTCTTACCCCAACCCGCTCAAAAACATTCGTGAATTTGACCAGCCAGAAAAAGAAATGGCTTGGCTGACCGGCGAGCAAATACAAAAACTTTTTGCCGCATGTAAAATTCACGGCAATGATGACCTGGCACTCATAATTAAAATATGCCTTTCAACTGGATGCCGCTGGAGTGAAGCTGCGTCATTAAAGGCGACTCAACTTTCCCCGAATAAACTCACCTTCATCAATACCAAAGGGAAAAAGAATCGCTCTGTGCCAATCAGCGATGAACTGTATAAAGAATTGAAGGAAAGGAAAGACCGTTATTTTAACGAGTGCTATCGTCAGTTTTATCGCGTCATTCGTCTAGCAGGCATCGAGTTGCCTGAGGGGCAAATGAGTCACGTCCTGCGACACAGCTTCGCTAGTCACTTTATGATGGCCGGGGGAAACATCATCGTGCTGCAGCGCATCCTGGGACACTCAGACATCAGGGTAACAATGCGTTATGCCCACTTCGCACCGGATCATTTGGAAGATGCAATTCGTTGTAATCCATTGGCGTTAATGGCTAAAAATAATGGCGGTAAAGTGGCGGCAGAGGTTCCAGCAGAGTAGAACAGAAGGCAACAGGATGGGGTTTAACTCATTGATTTAATGATAAGTCATTGATGCGAAATACTAAACAAAAAAAGACCGAATACGATTCCTATATTCGGTCCAGGGAAATGGCTCTCAAGGAGCCGTGCGCTAAAAGTTGGCATTTATGAAGGCGATGTCGCCTTGCCATTTAACATTAGAACAGCGCGG
>Ga0308166_1004463_pt1 | contig 11199 bp, 14 predicted proteins | sample PhyCR2_2_FD_202137 | JGI IMG/M metagenome (GOLD analysis project Ga0308166, IMG submission 202137) | Phyllosphere microbial communities from UC Gill Tract Community Farm, Albany, California, United States - DLSLCC.R2 | ecosystem: Host-associated > Plants > Phyllosphere > Unclassified | place... | reverse complement strand
CCTCGGGCAGCCTGACGCACAACCTCTACGAGTTCCGCGGCGCCACGCCCCACGGCGCTCAATACGTCAAGGATTTCGCCGCCTGGACGGCCAAGACCCTGGCCTCGGGCAATCTGGAGTCGCTGCTGGACTACCGGCAATACGCACCCTCGGCCGAGCGCGCGCACCCTACGGACGAGCACTTCCTGCCCCTGTTCATCGCCGTCGGCGCGGCGGGTGAGCAGTATGAAACGCGGGTGATCGAAGGCGGCGTGGAGTATGGGGTGTTGGCGATGGACAGTTATTTGTTTACGTAGGGAGGCGAGCGCCAGATGCACGCGCGACCAACAGAGTGACCAACAATACTGAAATGGACGTCTTCGTTACCACTCCTCAGGGCGCTCTGCATGCTGGTGCAAAATTCGATACACCAGAATGACATTGCCTTTCAGTGTGTAGATCGCACGGTAGGGATACCTCGCGAAGATCAGCTCCCTGCAATCGGGAATGCCCGATGCCTTGCCCAGTTGGGGAAACGCTTCCAACTGGCTCAGGCTATCCAACATCTGAAAAATGGTTTCTTCTGCTTTTTCGGGTCCTCTGAGCGCTTCGTGGTGCTCATAAATCCCGTCGAGATCACTTGCCGCCTTGCTGGTTAATGCGACTTTCGGCACGCGCCACCCACTTAGCCTTCACGGCATCCAAATCGACCAAGTTGCCTGCCTCTGCATCAGCAATGCCTTCTGCTACCGCACGAAAATGCCACGACTCGGATTCCACATAGCGGGCCAAAGCACGTTTCAAATGGTATTGGCGATCTCTATCGGTGGCTTCGGCGAGCTGATCGAGCTGATCGATCAGCTCTGCGTCCACACGGAAAGAAAGAACGGGCGAACCCATGGCAGTACTCCTGACATAACTGTTTACGCTGTATACATCCGCGCATAGCGTAAACACTACCCTCGCTCCCCTTGTTAAGCAACCCTCCGGGTCTGAGCAGAAGACCGGTCGCACCTGCAAAAGGCCAAGTGGCTGTGAGCGTGTACTGGTGAATTCAACATTGTCTGTACGGTATCGCTGGCCGGGTCGTGAGGTACTTTCACTTCCACAACATCCCAGAGACCATACGGACATGCTCATCGACCTGCTGCCTGCCTTCGCCCTCTTCGCTCTGGTGTCCTCCATCACCCCAGGCCCGAACAACACCATGCTGCTGGCCTCGGGAGTGAATTTCGGTTTCCTGCGCACCATTCCCCACGCCTTGGGCATCAGCCTGGGGTTCATGCTGCTGGTGCTGGCGGTCGGACTGGGCTTGGGTGAAATCTTCACCGCCGTGCCTTGGACCTATACCGCCCTGCGCTGGATCGGCGCGGCCTACCTGCTTTACCTGGCATGGTGCATCGCCACCTCAGGCAGCGTAAGCGAAGCAGGAGACCAGGACAGCACGCCCATGACGTTCCTCGGCGCCGCCGCCTTCCAATGGGTCAATCCCAAGGCCTGGGTAATGGCGGTTGGCGCCATCACCACCTATGTGCCGGCGCAGGGCTACGTCTATAACGTGGTCGTCATCGCCGCGGTGTTCGCACTGGTCAACCTGCCCAGCGTGTGCGTCTGGGCCGGCTTCGGCAGCGTCCTGCGCAACGTGCTGCGAGTACCGCGCTGGTTGCGGCTGTTCAACTGGAGCATGGCGGCGTTGCTGGTGCTGTCGTTGTATCCGTTGCTGCAAAGCCCGGCGCCGGTGTGAGATGCATATTCGACTGACTGAAACAGCGGATTGGATGCTGTTGAAACAGACACGGCTTGCTGCCCTTTTGGACACGCCGACGGCGTTTGGCGTGAGCTATCAGACTGCGGCTAAGTACACCGACGAGCAGTGGAAAGAGCGAGCGTCGTCCGCTGGAACCGCATTTTGGCTGGCGTTCGACGGTGACCGACCGATCGGGATGGTGGGTGCGGCCGTTGGTGGTGAAGGTCGTTATTGCTTGATCGGCATGTGGATCGAGCGTGCTGTGCGGGGTTCTGGAGTGGCTGCTGGGTTGGTTGATGCGGTGAAGGCTCGTGCCGAGGTGATTGGAGTGGATGGGGTTTATCTTGACGTTTGTCCAGACAACGCACGGGCCGCGAATTTCTATCTCAGGCAGGGTTTTGTGTTTCTGGATGAATGGGAACCTTTGGAAAGTCATCCGGATATCTGGGTTCAGGCGATGTATTGGGCTGTTGGGTGATGGGCTAGGCTTGGAATGTGTGGGATGGTATTAGTGTTGCGCACGTTGTGATCCGCTCGTTGCTTGGGCCGCTTTCGGCCAAAAGCGGTCCGTCGTTTACCTATGATAGGAGTGTCAGACATTACAAATAACGATTTTTAGGTAAAATTTGAAAATCACAGCCTAAAATTTTATTAGGCTGTTAAAGAATTTAGTTTACCAATATTACCGGGTGTCCGCGATCACGTGGCCGCCCTGGAAAGCTACAATAACAAACCTTAGTCCCAATTTTTGCTTTGCCAAGTGATCCATAGATGCTCTCTTGACTGAAGAATGTTTTCACACCATCTTCTCCATTAATGAAACCACTGTACCCATGCTGTATTAAGTTTTCTACGGTACCAATTTTCCTCTCGACGCCTATAAAGCAGAGTTCAGAGATCTCATCAACGATTTGATCAGCCGTAGGACGATCTGATATGTCGTATTGTAGACATTTTTCGACGATGGACTGTAACTGTTCTGCAAGATTTTTGTATTGAGGATTTTTACTCATAAAAGCCGGCCAAGGCTCTCTATTTCTATTTTGAACATTGACAGCTGCCTGCAGATAAACGCCAAATGGTACTTTGCCGGTCAGTATTTGAAACATCATGGCCCCAAGTGACCAGATATCTACTGAGCTTCCAGGATTCTCGCCTGGTTGTCTAAACATCATTTCTGGAGCCATATACGGCAACGCTCCTCTGATTGTTCCAGATGTAGATCTAGTTATATCTCCATCCCGAGCTGCTTCGTCAAAGAATTCTTCCGTGAGGGTAGCAATCCCAAAGTCCGTAATTTTTAATTTGTGAAGATTGACTCCATGCTCAACCATGATATTGCTGGGTTTTAAGTCCCGATGCACTACTCCGGCATGGTGAGAAGCTGCGACTCCTTTAGAAACATGCAGGAAAATCCTTGCGGCCAAATGTGGGTCGATAGCTCCGAAAGTTTTAAGCTTCTGATCAAGATTGACTCCATCGATAAATTCTTCAATAAGAAAAAGTTTTCCGTTTTCTTCTAAGTAGTCTAGCGTTTTGGCTACATTATGATGGTTTACTTTTGCAGATATTATTGCACTGTTTTTGAATCGTTTGTCTTGTTGTCCCGCCTGAGGGGTTTTTAATACAACACTTGAATCAATTGTTGTATCATGGGCCAGATACACATCTTGCATGCCTCCACGCCCGATGTGACGAATTACTGTATAACGACCTGAAATTACATCCCCAACATTCATGGCATCACCTCTGGATTAGAAACATCAAAAGTAACAAATACTCGCGAACTGCTGTCTCCAAATGTAAGAACACAAGAGCCTGGTATTATGGTACCGGCCGATATGGCTTTATTATTCATGTAAACAGACCCTGCCACAGTTGTTACTGTGAATATTAACCCGTCATAATCAATTGTTATGTTGCCAACTGACGCGGTAAGTGATATTCGGCGATTTTTGCGATCCAAAATATTTGGAGTTCCGTTTAAAACAACTACGGCACGATGCCTATCTTTTAGTAAATGTTTCTGTAGTAGAACTTGGATTTCTTGCATAGTAGGTCTGTCATGGCTATCTTCAGCAAGACACCTATATATCATATCGGTGATTTCTTCAGGGAAGCCTACAAACGATTTAGAAAATACTTTCCATGAAGGTTGCCTGGGAGGATTTTGCTTCAATCTAGAAGGAGGGTTCTCATTAAGTAAAGCTAGGCAAGTGACGCCAAATGCGTAAACATCAATAGATGAATCAAATGCGATCGTTTTATTTCCCCATAACTCTGGCGCCATGAATATTGGCGTACCAATGATGCTTTTTGTCTCAGCTTCCGAATCGTTTCTTGATAACCCGAAATCGAGAATTTTTACTATCCCTTCGTTATCAATCTTGATGTTGTTAGGTTTAATGTCTCTATGAACTATTCCCTGAGAGTGGATGTCGCTAAGTCCACAAGATATCTGCCAGATTATCCCTAGGTATTCCTGGTTGATTGAGTAGGATCCAACTTGAAGGTCTTCGCCGTCAATAAACTCCAAAACAATTGCGGGGTTATCCGAACCTACTCCAGGAATGTTTACCAAATCGTAGAGCTGGACAACATGTTTAGATCGCAAGTTTGACAAAGCTTTTTGCTCGTCTAATAGCCTGCGCGAGCCCACCCCATACTGAAGATACTTTATTACAACTTTTCGTTGCAAATGGAGATCTTTACAATAAAGTATTTCTCCCATGCCACCTCTGTCGGAAGTATCAAGTGTTTCATAGCGGTTTGCTATCAGCATAAAATCATCCTTGTTATTCGAGATTGCCCATTTCAATGTCTAGTTGTATTTTTTCTTTAGCGTCAGTGGTTTGCTTCTTATTTCTTGCCTTTTTTGTATGTGATCTAGGCTTTTTCTCGATCATGCGCATATCTGTGTTTTCGGAAGACAGTAATTTTTCCGGCTTCGTAGTTTCAATATTTTCCAAGCTGGGGGTTTCTGCTTCTTGGTTTTTAAGTTGTTTAATATTAAATGCTTGGTCTTCTTCACGTAGCCATAGAGTGGTCAGGTCCCCTCCAGCATCCCAGATGCGGATACCGCTACCTTCATAATTATCTATGAATGCCGAAATCTTAGATATGTCAAATATTGCAGATGTGGAGTTATCAGTTCCGCCGACCCATTTAGCAACAGATCTTAATCTATCGGATGCTTGCGAAATACTTTCCGCGTTTACTAGGATCTTGTATAGGGTTTTGTCCTCAATCCCGTGAATCCCATCTGTGGTAATAGCGCAGAATCCTTCTTGGCGAGTAAGCTCGGAAATTCTGGGCTGCATGGATTCACCCATTCCCACAAATTGAAGCAATTCGCGTCCGGTCCCACCTACCACCTCAGCCAGAGAGTCGTCCGTAGTATGTCGCTCAACTGTCTTTTTGGGTTCAAAAGTGTATATGCGAGTATCACCCAGGTGGACTATAATCTTAGTTCCATGTGAATCCAGGAGCACAGCAGTGAACGTTGATCCGCCAGATCCCCTATAAATATCAAAAACCTGCTTATTGGCTTCGTTTATTGCTTCGTAAGTTCTGGATTTGATATCTAAATTGCGATGCTTTACTAGGGATTGAAAAAAGCCAGACATTGTCAGATTTGCACATATTCCTCCGTCTCGCATACCTCCCATTCCGTCAGCCACCGCAATGGCGAACAAAGGATTTATTGATTTCTTTCCTGTGTATAACGCTGCTACACGGTCTTGGTTTTCAGTTCTTACAAGTCCAATATCGCTAGTCAGAACTAAAGGAATATCCAAGCAATGGTTCTGCTCACTGTCAGCAAGCTTTCTAGATAACCATTTATATAGGTTTTCCTGAAATGGATGCATTGGGTTAGCGGAGCTCCTTTTTTGTAAATGAGACATATATACGATCTCTCGCTTTAACGTTGTACTTCAGCTACTATGCTTTCCGCTATTAGAGTTTAGCTGAATCATAGATACTCGTCGAAAAAAAAATTAAGAATTCCTATAATTTCTAGATTTGAACTTCTTCATTACTAATATCTTACCTTATAGGTGGGTGAGTCTTCTGGCCGGTTCTCTCGGCGATCATAGATCTTGGTCGTGCTTATATTTGCATGCCCCAACAAAACCTGCACCTTTGCAATGTCTGCCTCGTGCTCCAGAGCATTGGTCGCAGCAGTAGCTCTGAGCCCATGCACGCCTAGTCCAGCCACCTGGATACCTGCCTTCTTTGCATAGGCCTCGACCACGGTGTAGATGCCGTTTGCCGAGACACCGGCTGCGGTCGTTCGGCCACGCAGCGGCATGAACAAAGGGACTTTCCTATCCTCATGGTGATGCCTCGAACGTTCCGGGTACGAGTGGATACGTCCGGCTGCTACCGGGTGCAGAGGAAGGTAACGCACCTTGCCGCCTTTTCCATAGATCTTTAAATGTTGGATACCGCGGCGCTCCTGGATGTCGTTCACCTGGAGCAATGCGGCTTCTTCGCGTCGCAGCCCGTGGTACAGCAGCACTGCCAGGATGGCCCGATCGCGCAATCCCTTGAGTGTGGATTCATCCGGTGCATCGAGCAGGGCCTTAGCCTGATGGTCTCCCAGTGCCGGCGTCTTGCCCTCGTTGCTCTCGATCTTTGGCCGTTTGCCGCCGTGCACTGGGTTCCCGCCGGCCAGGCCTCGTGATGCCAGATCCGCGCGCCACGCCAGTACGTGTGATCGAGCAACCACACGGAACTCATCTGCCGAGGCTAGGCCAACGAATCCACAGAGGTCTTCCAGATCGTTTTGATAGGCACGTCGTGTGCGGGGGTTGTCCAGATTTGCAAACCACTCAACCGCCGCCGGCACTGCGGCCAACTGCTGAAACTCCAAGGCGGTAAGACGGCGCTCGCCGGCAGTGATCGTTACGACGTTAGACGTGGACACATTGAGGTCCTTCATTGGATGCCTGGTCCAGCTGGTCGACCCGCAGCGTGCTCGCTGGCCACCCACTCCCAATACTGACGAATAGACCGGTCAACATCGGACTCCGGTAGCAAGTGTTGCCAGCGTTCGGACTCTTCGTCCATTTCATTCAGCGAACGCAACTCAGGCCCGACTTCTGCACCCGCAGCTTTGAACCTGGATCGGGCTTTATTCCAGAAACCATGTGAAGTCCCATACTCGTAAAGTGGAACTATTGGCACTTGATGCTTCTGCCAGATATACCAGAGAAGCGCCATTCCATAGCCTCGGCGAAAATGCTCGGGGGTAATTTCGATCTTGTTTATATAAACCCGATCCTTGAGCACGTTGAGGCTGTAATCAACATGGCCAATGCGAATGTTGTCCCGCTCAGCGACGATCAACGATCCAGCCCCTGGAAATGGAAACTGAAGGCGCTGGGTAGCTGTGGTGTGCTCGGTCCGAATCGACAAAGGCAAAAGGCTGGATGTCAAGGTTTTTGCAGCACGCCGCTGAAAAAAATCGCGCAGTGGGTCAAATGGAGACATACGAGCATTACCGACCGAAATTGGTGATAACTTATTTTATCACCAGTAATGCTAGTCGATTCGAAGTAAAGATACAGCGGTATGATTTTCCGCCAATGCCCGTTGTTGGCCGGTTAGCGACCGCTGCTCCGACTAGCCATGCTTGTCCTTCCACACGTGGAGGATTTGTCATGCACATCATTGCTACCAGCATCCGTCAGCCCTGGAACAAAGGAAAACTGGTCGGGCAGAAAACCCCACTCCGACTGAGAGACATCTGGGCCATTCGAGTAAGGCTGCAAATTGCGGAAAGAACCCGAGATCTGGCTCTCTTCGATCTGGCCATCGACAGCAAGCTCCGAGCCTGCGACTTAACCACGCTCCGCGTGCGCGATGTCGCTAATGGTGAGCACGTTTCATCACGAGCCATAGTGATGCAGCAGAAGACTCAGCGGCCTGCGCAGTTTGAGATCACTGAGCAAACACGGTCTGCTCTCGCGGCCTGGATACATCGGGCCCAGTTACGCAGCGAGGACTACCTTTTCCCTAGCCGGCTGCACAGATCAGACCATCTATCTACACGTCAATACGCTCGTATCGTCAAAGGCTGGGTGAAAGCCGCTGGCCTTGATCCAGCCATGTATGGCACGCACACAATGAGACGTACAAAGGCATCACTGATCTATCGTAGGACGAAGAACCTAAGAGCGGTTCAGTTGCTGCTCGGCCATACGAAACTGGAGAGTACTGTTCGATACCTGGGGATTGATGTCGATGACGCCTTGGAGATGGCGGAACAGACTGAGGTTTAACCATCTGTAGCGCCGGTCGAAGTCAGACCGGCGCTAACGACCCGAAGCAGACGCTTAGGACAGAGGAGCCCTGCGGCCCTCAGCAGTGATAGACGTTGGATGTGAATTATGATCATCGAGCCCACAAAGTTGTTCTAGTTGCTCTCCCTACACAATAGCTACCGAAGTGTCCGGCTTCCATCTCTGTCTGCGTATTCAAGAAGCACACGTGGAGATGATCGCCCGTTCGCTTTATCGAGTAGTCATATCCGACGCGAAAGAAGCCTCGATCCGCTCCAGTCGACGTGTTAAGTGCGACCTCAATCCTGTGACTTTTCTGCGCATCGTAATGAACAATTCCTTCATGGTCTGGAAGCCATACGCACACGACCTCGGTCGCGTCTGGAACCGAAAAACTTTCAAAATACCAGCATTGCAGTGCTTTCAGATCGTCCAAGTTCAGGCTTTGCGCATCAAGGCAGGAGGAGTTTACCGCGATAGATTTTGCGGGATGCTCGTCTCGGGTCGATTGAAAACGGTTTCTCAATATCGCGTTATGTATCAGGCCGTTAATCCAGGCGCGGCGTGCATCCACTGCGAAGTGCCTAATGTTCGCAGATGACGGTTTCTCGCTCGCAGCTAGACCTAGCTCATGGAGTTCGAATAGCAGAGATACAGCAAAATCAGTAGCCGTAGGTACGGAGCGATCGGATTTGAACGTATTGATCATGAGCCGTTTGAGGGCGGAAGATTTTGCTAAGCCAAGTGCTAATTTCGGATCGACGTTAGCGCTGATCGCTGCGCGTTTAAAGCAGCTCGTCCATAAAATTCCGGGAGCGAAGTACCCTACCAGCATTCGCCAAATCGGCCCCAACGATACCTTGAGTATAGGACTGAGCAATTTCGCCCAAGCGGTTTCCATGCCTTGATCTCGGTGGTTTTGTGCACTGATGTTATTGAGCACGGAGCCGTTTATCAATCGTCAGAATTATACAGCCAAGCGTCTATCGTCTTTTACGGGTTGGTCATGTTCAAAGCCACCTAAATCCACAGACCGCTCCTGGCCGATAGCGGCCTGCGGACGCCCGCATCCGGCCAAGAGCCGTCATTGACGCCACGGCCTTGGTCCATGAGATCGCGCCTGCTGCTTCTCATCCAGCCTTCTTCTGGTCAAGCAATGCATCCTTCCAACCAAATACGCCTACTCCACTGCAGCACTACACCGCTCCCCCAAACGCTCAACCAGTCTGATTAGATAGCCATCAGGATCTTGAACGATGAACTCTCGCTGCCCAACCTCGCCCTGGTCCACCCGATACCAAGTGTCCGCACATTCGCGGTAAAGCGCGTATCCGGCTTGGCGAAGCTTGTGAATAATCGGCGCAACAGCGACGACATCGATCTGCAGATTGATCCCCCTTCCAAAAGGCTTGCTCAACGGCGCAGTGAGCCATTGGCCGGCGTCCGGGTCTGCCTGTTCGAGCATCACTTGAGCGCCGTTCAGATCGAGGTAGGCAAAGCCATCCTCTGGACGTTGATAAGCTACTTCGAAACCCAGGCAAGACACCCAGAACGCCAAGCTGGTATCCAGGTCAGTGACCATCAATTCAGGGACCAGCTTGTTACGTTCCAGCATGATGAATTCCTTTTCAGCAGGGCTTGAGCCTGGGTAGCTCATCAGGGTATCAGGCCTTGTGCTTGTGCTGCGAAGGTGAACTGCCGACAGCGCTGGCCCTCCCTCGGGAACCGGTCGATGCACCTTGCGGCCTAACCCTACCGACACCCACCGGCCCACACTGGATACACTCATGAAATACAGCATCCTGGCTTCGCTATTGGTTTTGAGCCTGAACGCCTCGGCCGCTCAGCAGAGTCTTGATCTACCAAGCTGCAACATCAAAGCCCAACGCGAACTGGTGGGCGAAACAGGCGGAAAGATCACCGACCCCCGACAAGCCCACATCTCGGTTCGAGCCAACATTCTGAGTGCGGACATCGGCACCACGCGAAAAGCCCGGAAGATCACTCAGACTCAAGCTGACCAAATGATCGAACGCGTTGCAGCCATCCGTCGTCAAACCGACCAATTTGTACAGCAGCAGGGTTTCTTGAGCGCTGCAGAAAACGCCAGTTTCGACCGGGAATTCGACGGCATCGCCCTACAGCTTTGCAAATCGGAAAATCCGATCAAATGAAGTGGGTCTCCCTCTCAGGATGAGAGACGTCCAACTCACAAACCAGCAAATCAACCATTCACCCCACACCACCCAAGGGCGATTTCCTTCAATACGGGCCCAGCAATGATCTTTACCGTCAGTGCTCCGTTACCCATATTGAAGGTGCCTGATGAGTATCGTCGTTTCCATGGCCGTTTTTGCGCTGGCCTCCTCCATAAGCCCCGGCCCGGTCAACCTTGTCTCCCTGAGCTGTGGCGCACGCCACGGCGTGCGGGCCGCCCTGCCCCATGTCACGGGAGCGACCCTGGGGTTCATCCTGCTGCTGTTGCTCATGGGCCTGGGACTGCACGAAGTGCTGAACCGCTGGCCATGGCTGACCCAGGTCATTCGCATCGCTGGTGTGATCTTTTTGCTTTACCTGGCCTACAGGCTGGCAACCAGTGATGGCCGAGTGGACTCCGTGCAGGCGCAGGCGCGCCCTTCTGCCTTCACGGGCGCGCTGATGCAATGGCTCAATCCGAAGGCCTGGCTCGCGTGCCTTGCGGGCATGGGCGCGTTCGTCGCCGATGGCGATGTGCAGATGGTGTGGGTCTTCGCGCTGATCTATCTGGTGGTCTGCTGGCTATCACTGGCTAGCTGGGCCTGGGCCGGTGCTTCGTTGCGAGAGTATTTGAACAGCAGCACCAGAATGCGCGGCTTCAATCGGATCATGGCCGCGCTGCTCGGGGGTTGCGCCGTGTATCTGCTGCTTGAGTAGGCACGCCGCGATATTGTCCGGGCGTGGTCGCCAAGGCGCGCTTGAACAAGCGCTGCAAGTGCGCCTGATCCGCGAAGCCCATGCGCGCGGCGACTTGGGCAATGCCCTCCCCCTGGCGCAAATGGTCGCGGGCAAGTTGGAGGCGGCAGTCGATCAGGTAACCATGAGGCGTGAGCCCATGGCACGCCTTGAAGGCACGGATCAGGTAAGAAGGCGACAGCTGTACGGCTGACGCGATGTCCTCCAGACGCAACTCACTGGCGCAATGTTCGC
>Ga0308166_1004462_pt1 | contig 11204 bp, 10 predicted proteins | sample PhyCR2_2_FD_202137 | JGI IMG/M metagenome (GOLD analysis project Ga0308166, IMG submission 202137) | Phyllosphere microbial communities from UC Gill Tract Community Farm, Albany, California, United States - DLSLCC.R2 | ecosystem: Host-associated > Plants > Phyllosphere > Unclassified | place... | reverse complement strand
CCCAGCGCCGCCTGCGCCCGCGCGCGCAGCGCGGCGATGCGCAGCTGGCCGATTTTATACGCCAGCGCCTGGCCCGGCTGGGCGATCATGCGGTCGACTTCGACCTCGTTGTCGGACGGCGGATTGGCCGTGTTCGCGTTCAGCCAGTCCACGGCCTGCTGGCGCGGCCAGCCCAGCGCGTGGATGCCGGTGTCGACGACGAGCCGCGCGGCGCGCAGCTGCTCGTCGGCCAGGCGGCCGAATTGCGAGAACGGATCGCGCATCAGGCCGAGCATCGGCCCCAGGCTCTCCGCATACAGCGCCCAGCCTTCGCCGAAGGCCGGATACCAGGCGTGGCGGCGGAATGCCGGCAGGCCGTCGATGGCGTGGGCGCGCGCGACCTGCAGGTGGTGGCCGGGGATGCCCTCGTGCAGGGCGAGCGTCTCGACTTCCCACAGCGGCCGCGTGTCCAGGCGGCTCGTGTTGACGACGAGGGCCGCGACCCGCTCCGGCGTGCCCGCTTCGTAATAGGCGCCGCCCTGAGTATCGGCGCCCGCCTGCTGCACGGGTTTGACAGCCAGTTCTTCTTGCGGGATCGTGCCGAACTGCGTTGGTAACTGGGCCTGGACGCGCGCGATGGTGCGGCGGTAGCGGTCCAGCAGCGCGTCCGCGTTCGTCGGGAACAGGCGCGGATCGCTGCGCACGAACGCGACGAATTGCGGATAACTCCCTTTGAAACCCGTGCGCGCTGCCGTCGCTTCCATCTCGGCGCGCAGGCGCGCCACTTCCTTGATACCCAGCGCGTGGATCTCGGCCGGCGCCAGCGTGGTGGTCGTCGCAGCCTTGACGAGATACGCGTACCACGCCGCGCCGCCGGGCAGGCCGGATGCGCCGATGGTCGTGCGCGCGGCCGGCAGGTAGTCGGTGCGCACGAAGTCTTCCAGCTTTTGCAGCGCACCTGCCGCCGTGCGCAGGGCGGCCGCGCCATCGGTCGCGAGCCGCGCGCGCGTGTCCTCGTCGATGGTCGCGGGCAGACGCTGGAACGGCGCGCCGAGGGCGCCATCCTGCACGTGCTCGCGCATCGTCCGCAACTGCGCGGGCAGGCCGGCCATGATGGACTTCGGCGCCGTCCAGCCGGTGCGCATCCCCTCGCGCATCTGCTCGATGATGCCGTCGACGTGGCGGGGCAGAGCGTTCAACCGCGCGATGTAGTTGCGGTAGTCGTCTTCCGTGAAGAAGGGCATCTGCGCGACCAGTTGCGGGAAGCGGATCTGCAGGCCGTCCTGCGCGCTGACCGGCTGCGGGTCGAACGCAACGAACGCGGCGCGCGCGAGGATGCGTTCCTGGTCGCCCGTGAACAGGTCCCAGGAGAGGCGGTCCTGGCCGGCCAGCTGCGCGCGGTCGATCTGGCGCGCGAGGTCGAGCATGCGCCGCGCGTGCTCGATGATGGCCGTCTGCTCCGCGAGCGAGGTGTCGGCCAGCAGCGCGTCGTAGCGGTGGTCGCCGACGCTCGTGGCGAATTCGGGCCGGTGCTTGAGGCGCCATTGCCAGTCGCGCTCGAACAGGGCTTGCGCCGGGTCGGCGCTGTCCGCCGCGAATGCAACGAGCGGGCCGAGCAGGATGAGAGTCGCGAACAGTCGACGCATCGTGTTGGCTTCCGGGTGGTGGACCCGAAATTGTAACAAACGGGGCGTCCGGAGCGCGCCGGGGAGAGATCAGCCTAACCGGCCGCCGCTCACGCGCTCGATCCCGGCCAGGTCCCGCCAGCTTTGCACGTCGGTGAAGCCGGCGTCCGCCAGCAGCGCGCGCACGGCCGCCGCCTGGTCGTAGCCGTGCTCGAGCAGCAGCCAGCCGCCCGGCGCGAGGTGGCGCGCGCTGCCCTGGATGATGATGCGCAGCGCGGACAGGCCGTCCGCATGGTCCGTCAGCGCGCCGACCGGTTCGAAGCGCAAATCGCCCTGGACGAGGTGCTCGTCGCCGGCCGCGATATAGGGCGGGTTGGAGGCGATGACGTCGAAGGTTTCCCCGGCGGCGAGCGCGTCGAACCAGCTGCTCTCCAAGAAGCGCACGCGCGCGCCGTTGGCGGCCGCATTCGCCTGGGCGACGGCCAGCGCGTCCGGGCTGACGTCCAGCGCGGTGACGTCGGCGTCCGGCCGCGTGTGCGCGACGGCGACGGCGATGGCGCCGCTTCCGGTCCCCATGTCGAGCAGGCGCGGTGCGTCGTCCGGCAGGCGCTCGAGTGACAGTTCGACGATCAATTCCGTGTCCGGGCGGGGAATCAGCACGGCGGGGCCGACCTGGAACGCCAGGCCGAAGAATTCGCGCCGGCCGACGATGTAGGCGATCGGTTCGCCGCGCAGCCGGCGCGCCACGAGATCGTCCAGGCGCGACGCTTCGTCCGGCGTGAGGGCGCGGTCGCCCTGCGTGATCAACTGGACGCGGGTGAGACCCGTCGCCTCGCACAGGAGGATGCGGTTTTCCAGCGGGTCGAGCGGCAGGCTTGCCTGCACGGCCGCGATGGTGGCGCCGGGCTGGATGGTCATCAGCGCGCGCGCCGCACCAGCACCCAGACGAGGGCCAGCGTGAGGATCGTGAACCAGACGGCCGACCACTGCGGCACGTTCATGCCGAACACGGTTTCCTGCGCCGCTTCGCACAGGCCGTCGGCGCGGAACAGGCCGGGCAACAGGGTCGCGGTCGGGATCTTGTTGAGCGTCGTCTGCATCGGATCGATGCCGCACGAAAAGCCCGGGTGCGCCAGCACGTACAAATGCTTGCCGACATAGCCGAGGCCGCCCAGCGCGCACAGCAGCGCGAGCCCGGCGCCGGCCTTGATCTTGTTGGCGAAGGCCCCGATCAGGCTGAAAATCGCGATGCCGAGGTACAGGTAGCGCTGGATCACGCACAGCGGGCAGGGCAGCAGGCCCTTCACGTGCTGGAGATACAGGGCCGCGCCGATCAGGGCGATGCTGATGGCGGCGATGGCGAGCAGGAGATTGCGGGACGAGGACATGGGCTTCCTGGTGGATGTGTTCGAAAAAGATATTTTCAGTCTAGCAACTTATAACTGTCTTAACACCGGGGTCAGAGCCCGATTTTTGGAAATTTCCCAAAAACGGGCTCTGACCCCGGTTTGTGGTTGATCAATCCCCCAGCGCTGCCAATTGTTCGGCCTGGTGCTCGGCCGACAGGGCGTTCGTCAGTTCGGCCAGGTCGCCGTCCATGATCATGTCCAGTTTATAGAGCGTCAGGTTGATGCGGTGGTCGGTCAGGCGGCCCTGCGGGAAGTTGTAGGTGCGGATACGCTCGCTGCGGTCGCCCGAGCCGATCAGGCTTTTACGGGTTGCCGCTTCCTTGCTCTGCTGCTCACGCAATTGCACGTCCTTGATGCGCGCGGCGAGGACTTTCATGGCCTGCGCCTTGTTCTTGTGCTGGCTGCGGTCGTCCTGGCATTCGACGACGATCCCGGTCGGCAGGTGCGTCAGGCGGACGGCGGAATCCGTCTTGTTGATGTGCTGGCCGCCGGCGCCGGAAGCGCGGTAGGTGTCGATGCGCAGGTCGGCCGGATTGATCTGCACGTCCTCCACTTCGTCCGCCTCCGGCATCACGGCGACGGTGCAGGCGGAGGTGTGGATGCGGCCCTGCGTCTCCGTCGCCGGCACGCGCTGCACGCGGTGGCCGCCCGACTCGAATTTCAGTTTCGAGTAGGCGCCCTGGCCGACGATGCGCACGATGACTTCGCGGTAGCCGCCCAGGTCGGACGGCGATTCCGACACCATCTCCACCTGCCAGCGGTTGCGCTCCGCATAGCGCGTGTACATGCGCAGCAGGTCGCCCGCGAACAGCGCGGATTCGTCGCCGCCCGTGCCGGCGCGGATCTCGAGGAAGATGTTGCGTTCGTCGTTCTCGTCCTTCGGCAGCAGCATCTTCTGCAGCTCGAGGTCCAGTTCCGCCATGCGCGCCTTCGCCGCGTCGATCTCGTCCTGGGCGAATTCCTTCATGTCCGGGTCGGCCAGCATCTCCTGCGCGGCGTCGATGTCGGCCTGCGCGGTCTGGTACTGGCGGTAGACGGCCACCAGCGGGCTCAGTTCGGCGTGTTCGCGATTCAGCTTGCGGAAGCTGTCCATGTTCGCGGTGGCGCCCTCGGACATCAGGAGTTCGTCCAGTTCGACGAGGCGGTTGGCCAGTTGGTCCAGCTTGGCCAGCATGGATGGTTTCATAGGGTGTTCTTATCGGAATGACAGCGGACAAGCCGCGGGAAGCGGCACGCGAGTACGGCGAAGGAGTGCAGGCCGCTAACGGCGGCCGCGGAACAGCTGGGGCAGCAAACTCGCGAGGCGGGCGCGTTCATCGCCCTGGGCGCGGTGCAGGGCCTGTTGCGGGCCGTGCAGGAATTTCGCGGTGAGGCCCTTCGACAGGGCGTCGAGCACCGTCTCGATGTCTTCGCCCTTGGCGAGCAGCTTGCGCGCCCGTTCCAGTTCGGCCAGGCGCATCGCTTCGCTCGATTCGTGCATGTCGCGGATGACGGGCACCACGGCGCGGTCGCCGATCCAGTGCATGAACGACTGCACGCGTGTCTCGATGATGGCCTCGGCCTGGGCGACGGCGGCCTGGCGGCTTTCGACGCCGGTGCGCACCACCTCGGCCAGGTCGTCGACCGTGTACAGGAACACGTCGTTCAGGCGGCCCACTTCCGGCTCGATGTCGCGCGGGACGGCCAGGTCGACCATGAACATCGGCCGGTGCCGGCGCGCTTTGATGGCGCGTTCGACGAGGCCCTTGCCGATCAGCGGCAAGGTGGAGCCGGTGGAGGCGATGACGACGTCGAACTGCGCCAGGCGTTCGGAAAGGTCGGCGAGACCGATCGCGCTGCCGTTGAAGCGCGCCGCCAGCGCTTCGCCGCGCGCCAGCGTGCGGTTGGCGATCGTGATCGACTTCGGATTGTGGGCGGCGAAGTGGGTGGCGCACAGCTCGATCATCTCGCCGGCGCCGATGAAGAGGACGTTCTGCTCGCTGACGCGATCGAAGATGCGTTCCGACAGGCGCACGGCGGCGGCGGCCATCGACACGCTGTGCGCGCCGATCTCGGTCGTCGAGCGCACTTCCTTCGCCACGGCGAAGCTGCGCTGGAACAGCTGGTGCAGATAGGTGCCGAGGCCGCCCGCCTCGTCGGCGACGCGCACGGCATCCTTCATCTGGCCGAGAATCTGGGCCTCGCCCAGCACCATCGAATCGAGGCCGGAGGCGACACGAAACGCGTGGCGCACGGCGTCGTGCTGCGGCAGCATGTACAAATGCGGGCGCAGGTCGGCGAAATTCAGGTCGTGGTAGTCCGCGAGGAAGCGCGCGGATGCATCGAGCGGGTCGGGTGCGCAGCTGGCGGCGTACATCTCGGTGCGGTTGCACGTCGAGAGCAGCGCCGCTTCGTCTTCGCCGCGGGTATTAAATTTTGAAAACCACCCGCGCGCCGCCTGCACCGCGTCGCCCAGCTGCTCAGGCGCCAGCGCCAGTTGCTCGCGCAGCGAGACCGGTGCTGTGGTGTGATTGAGGCCGACGGCGAGCAGTTGCATGGGTGATCAAAAATTGGGCAGCGCGCCCATTATACCCCTACGGCGTCAGGGTTTCACGCGCCCAGCTTTTCCAGCCTGTAGCCGTAGCTATATACCGGCACGAGGCGGAAACCGTTCTCCGGACGCAGGCGCAGTTTGTTGCGGACGCGCGAAACGTGCGTGTCCATCGTACGCGACGGGACGGCCGTTTCGCGCACCCAGATCGATTCGTGGATGTACGCACGCGACAGCGGACGGCCCAGGTTGCGGAAAAACAGCAGCGCCAGGTTGAATTCCTTGTGCGTGACGTCGATCTGCTCGCCGTCCATCATCAGGCGGCCGGGGCGGGTCTCGAACACGTACGGACCGAACTGTAACTGTTCGGCACCATTCTGCGACGGGTACGCCCGGCGCAGCAGGGCCTGCGTGCGTGCGACCAGCTCGCCGCGGCGCAGCGGCTTGACGAGGTAGTCGTCGGCACCGGCCGTGACGCCGGCCACGATGTCGTCTTCGGCCGAGCTGCCGGCCAGGAACATCGTCGGGGTATTCGGCGCCAGTTTTTCCTTGGCGCGGCGCAGGAGTTCCGCCGCCGGGACGTCGGTCACTTGCCAGTCGACGATCAGCAGGTCGGTGCTGTCCTTGCGGAGTTGCCCCAGCAATTCTTTACCACTGTCAAATGCTTGACAGCTGTGCCCAGCTCCGTTCAGAACTTGGCAGATGAGTTCTGCCTGGGTCGTGTCGTTGTCCAGTACGGATATTCTCATGATGTTCAGGCTGTCTCGGCTGTGGGACTGTAGGACGTCACTGTAGGAACATTCCTACAATGTCACTAAATATATCAGACTTTTAAAACGCAAAGCTACCGATGCCTCAGATAAATTCACATTTTCGTTGGGAAATTGCGTCATAGTTGTGTCAGGCCGGAGACAAACTCCCGGTTACACTGGCTTCAACATTGTGGTTGAGGAGCTAACATGTTCAAGAAGAAGAGTCAGGACGGCGAATTGGCCCTGTTGCCGGTCTCCAGCGAGGACATCGAACGCGTGCGCGAACGCTGCCGCGGCCTCGTGCGCAAGCGCGCGGCCATTTCGGCGGGCGTATCCGTGATCCCGGTGCCGGGCGTGGACATCGTCGCGGACCTGTCCAGCTTTGCCGTCATGGTGGAAGAGATCAACCGGGCGTTCGGCCTGTCGCCGGAGCAGATCGACCGGCTGCAGCCGCGCATGCGCATCGCCACTTACCAGGCCGTGGCGGCCATCGGCAGTACGCTCGTGGGCAAGATCGTGACGAAGGAACTGGTGCTGAAGCTGTTGCAGAAGTCGGGTGCCAAGCTGGCGGCCAAGTCGGCGGCGAAGATCGTGCCGCTGGCGGGGCAGGTCGCGTCGGCCGCGATCGGCTTTGCGTTATTCAGGCAGATGGGCTACCAGCACATCGACGCCTGCACGCGCGTCGCGCGCGAGGTGGCAGCCGCGCCGGCGTGATCACCCCGGCACGGCGGAAAGACGGAATCAGGCGTCCGGCAGGACGACGTTGACGTCGAGCACTTCCAGGTTGCCCTGGCGGTCGAGGGAAATCTTGATGTCCTCGGCGTTGACCTTGGTGTACTTGGAGATCACTTCGATCAGCTCGCGGTGCAGGGCGGGCAGGAAGTCCGGTCCGCCGCGGCCGCTGCGTTCGCGGGCGATGATGATCTGCAGCCTTTCCTTGGCCGCCGTCGCGCTTTTCTGATTCTTGGGAAACAGGAATGAGAGCAGAGGCATGTCACTTCGCTCCGAACAGACGCTGCAGGAAGCCCGGCTTTTCGTAACTGGTGAAGCGCAGCGGGATCTCTTCGCCCAGGAAGCGGGACACGACGTCCTGGTAGGCCTGGGCCACGTCGGTATCCTTGAAGTGGATGGCCGGGTTGCCCTGGTTCGACGCGTGCAGCACGGCTTCCGATTCCGGAATGATGCCGAGCAGGGGGATGCGCAGGATTTCCTGCACGTCCTGGTACGACAGCATTTCGTCGTTTTCCACGCGGCGCGGCGAGTAGCGGGTGATCAAGAGGTGTTCCTTGACCGGTTCGCCGCCGCTCTGGGCGCGGCGCGACTTGGCTTGCAGGATGCCGAGGATGCGGTCGGAATCGCGCACGGACGAGACTTCCGGGTTGGTGACGATCAGCGCCTCGTCGGCGAACGTCAGCGCCATCAGGGCGCCGTGCTCGATGCCGGCCGGCGAGTCGCAGATGATGAACTCGAAGTCCATCTTGACCAGCTCGTTCAGCACGTTTTCCACGCCTTCTTCCGACAGCGCGTCCTTGTCGCGCGTCTGCGAAGCCGGCAGGATGAACAGGTTGTCGCAGTGCTTGTCCTTGATCAGGGCCTGGGTCAGGCTCGCTTCGCCGTTGATGACGTTGATCAGGTCGTACACGACGCGGCGTTCGCAACCCATGATCAGGTCGAGGTTGCGCAGGCCGACGTCGAAATCGATGACGACGGTCTTGTGGCCGCGCAGTGCGAGGCCGGTCGAGAAGCTTGCGCTCGAGGTGGTCTTGCCCACACCACCTTTACCGGACGTTACAACGATAATTCTTGCCATGAAAAAATTGTGTCCTTTTCAGTATCTGGTCAGTGCTGGTACAGGGGCGCGCCTTAATTGCGGGTCGCCGAACCCAGCGATGATATATCGATTCGGTCGCCGACCAAACGGATTTGTGCCGGCTGGCGTGCGACCTCTGCCGGGAAACCTTCGTCGAACGTCCGGTAAACGCCCGCGATCGACACCAGTTCTGGTTGTAACTGCAGCGCGAAGATGCGCGCGCCCGCATTGCCCGACGCCCCCGCCAGCGCGCGGCCGTGCAGCGGCGCGTACACGTGGATGCTGCCGTCGGCGATGAGCTCGGCGCCATTGTTCACGACGGCGGTCACGATCAGGTCGGTGCCGCGCGCGTAGATGCGCTGACCGGCACGGACCGGCGTGTCGACGATCATCGCGTGCACCGGTGCCGCAGGGGCCGGCGCGGGCGATGGTGCAGATTCGGCGGTGGGCTCTGCCGCTTCGACCGGTGCCGCGGGCATCTCCCGTTCGCGGCCGGCGCTCGTTTGCAAGCCGCTGGTGCCGTCGTCCAGGAACAGGTCGTGGGCGCGGATCACATCGTGCAGCACGGCCGGCGCGCCGCGCACGGCGACGGCGTTCAGGCGGTACTTCCTGAGCAGCGCGACCAGCGCCTCCCAATCGATGTGCGCGGCGTCGTCGGCGATGCCGGCGACGTCGATGACGGCAAATTCATCCTCGAAAAAATCCGACACACCCCCGGTCATCTGCTTCAGCGCGGCATCGATCGCGATCGGATCGGCCGAGTGCAGGATGGTCGAAATGGCCACGACCGTGGAGATCTTGATTTCGATGGGCAGGGAGCTCGAGCTTTTGGGCATAAATCAATGTGGTTGGCTTAGCCCGTGCATTCTACTGTGAAATTTCACTCAACGGAAAAGGGTTTTGGCTCAGGTTTGGATGACTGGAAACTCCTGTTTCCTGAACAAAAATAATGTCTGATAAAGATGCTCAGCCTTAAGCAAAATCAATAAAAAGGCTGTTTTTTCCGATGAATAAGCTGATAAGATTGATTTTGCTTAAACAAGATTTAAGCGAGGTCACTAATATTGTTGGCTTTCTGTCCAAGCTTGAGCGGAGAATGCGATTCCTCAAGCGCGCGTTGTGCTGGTTTTCGAATTCTTCCAGGCCTGGGCAGAAAAAGGCCGACAGCAGGGCTGTCCACTCATTGAACCCCGGCCGCTGGGGCCGGGATACCGGAGATTGATATGGAAGATGTCGTAATCGTGGCCGCCGGCCGTACTGCAATCGGCAAGTTTGGTGGCACGCTCTCAAAAATTCCGGCTGCCGAGCTAGGCGCCCAGGTCATCAAGCACCTGCTGACGAAGACCGGCATCGACCCGGCCGCGGTCAGCGAAGTCATCATGGGCCAGGTCCTGACGGCCGGCGTCGGCCAGAACCCGGCCCGCCAGGCGGTCATCAAGAGCGGCCTGCCGGACAAGGTGCCGGCGTTCACCCTGAACATGGTGTGCGGTTCCGGCCTGCGCGCCACCCACCTGGCGGCCCAGGCCATCAAGTGCGGCGACGCCTCGATCGTGATCGCCGGCGGCCAGGAAAACATGAGCGCCTCGCCGCACGTGCTGAACGGTTCGCGCGACGGCTTCCGCATGGGCGATGCCAAGCTGACCGACACGATGATCGTCGACGGCCTGTGGGATGTCTACAACCAGTACCACATGGGCGTGACGGCCGAGAACGTCGCGCGCAAGTACGACATCTCGCGCCAGGAACAGGACGAATTCGCGCTGCAGTCGCAGCTGAAGGCGGAAGCCGCGCAAAAGGCCGGCAAGTTCAAGGACGAGATCATCCCGATCGAGATCGCTTCCAAGAAGGGCACCACCGTGTTCGATACCGACGAGTATCCGAAGCACGGCGCCACGCTGGAAGGCCTGTCCAGCCTGCGTCCGGCCTTCAACAAGGAGGGCAGCGTCACCGCCGGCAACGCCTCCGGCCTGAACGACGGCGCCGCCGCCGTGATCATGATGTCGGCCTCGAAAGCGAAGGAACTGGGCCTGACCCCGATCGCCCGCATCAAGGCGTATTCGTCGGCCGGCCTGGACCCGGCCATCATGGGCATGGGCCCCGTCGACGCCGCCCGCCAGGCGCTGGAAAAGGCCGGCTGGAAGCACGAAGAAGTCGACCTGATGGAAATCAACGAAGCCTTCGCCGCCCAGGCCGTCGCCGTCAACAAGCAGATGGGCTGGGACACGTCGAAGATCAACGTCAACGGCGGCGCGATCGCGCTGGGCCACCCGATCGGCGCCTCGGGCGCGCGCGTGCTGGTGAGCCTGCTGCACGAAATGGTCCGCCGCGACGCCAAGAAGGGCCTCGCTGCCCTGTGCATCGGCGGCGGCATGGGCGTTGCCCTGGCAGTCGAGCGCGATTAAACACCGCACGGCGCCACCGCTGGGGCGCCGTGCCGGTAACCGTAGTTAACAAGTGTGTGCAAAAACTAGGAGAAGACAATGGCTAGAGTGGCATTAGTGACCGGCGGCATGGGCGGCCTGGGTGAAGCGATCTGCATCAAGCTGGCGGCGCTCGGCTACAAGGTCGTGACGACGTACTCGCCGGGCAGCAAGAAAGCGGAAGGCTGGCTTGCTGCGATGCGCGAACAGGGCCATGACTTCAAGGCGTACGAATGCGACGTGTCCGATTACGACTCCGCCCAGGCCTGCGTGGCCAAGGTCGTGCAGGAAGTCGGCGCCGTCGACGTGCTGGTCAACAACGCCGGTATCACGCGCGACATGACTTTCAAGAAGATGGACAAGGTCAACTGGGATGCGGTCATGAAGACCAACCTGGATTCCGTGTTCAACATGACCAAGCCCGTCGCCGACGGCATGGTCGAGCGCGGCTGGGGCCGCATCATCAACATCTCGTCCGTCAACGGCCAGAAGGGCGCGTTCGGCCAGACCAACTACTCGGCGGCCAAGGCCGGCATCCACGGCTTCACGAAGGCCCTGGCGCTGGAAGTGGCGCGCAAGGGCGTCACCGTGAACACCATCTCGCCGGGCTACATCGGCACCAAGATGGTCACCGACATCCCGGCCGAAGTGCTGGAATCGAAGATCCTGCCGCAGATCC
>Ga0308166_1004460_pt1 | contig 11205 bp, 16 predicted proteins | sample PhyCR2_2_FD_202137 | JGI IMG/M metagenome (GOLD analysis project Ga0308166, IMG submission 202137) | Phyllosphere microbial communities from UC Gill Tract Community Farm, Albany, California, United States - DLSLCC.R2 | ecosystem: Host-associated > Plants > Phyllosphere > Unclassified | place... | reverse complement strand
TTTTACGTCCGGAGACGCTGATATCAATCCTGCGAGTGCCCACACAGATTGTCTGATAAATTGTTAAAGAGCAGTGCGAACAGTGCGTTAGCGTCCTGTCGCGAGGAGGCGTATATTACGCTTTCCTTCCTCAGAGTCAACTTCTTTTCAGAAGTTTTTCTCCGGCGGCGCAGTCTCCTGTGCCTCTCAACCCGGCGGCCGGTAAGCCGTTGTTCCGTGTCGATGGAGGCGCATTATAGGGATCCCGCTTCATAGCACAACCCTTTTTTTGGATCTTTTTTCTGAGTGGTTATAAATGATCCAGATTGGTGAGATCGCCAGCGATCCAAGCCAGAATAGGCTTGTCAGCTGCCTGAAATCGCATCAGGCTGCAATGAATTCAGCATAAAGGAGAACATGATGACTTCCCCCCTTCGCCCGTATAAACATCTCTTCCCGCAAACCGGCCAGCGCGTTATGGTCGATCCAAGTAGTGTCGTCGTCGGTGACGTCATTATGGAAGATGATGTCAGTATCTGGCCACTGGTCGCGATTCGCGGCGACGTGAACCAGGTTCGCATTGGTGCCCGTAGCAATATTCAGGATGGCAGCGTACTGCACGTTACCCATAAGTCGGCGTCCAACCCGCAAGGCTTTCCGCTTATTATTGGCCAGGAAGTCACGGTAGGACATAAAGCGATGCTGCACGGCTGCACCATTGGCGATCGTGTACTGATCGGCATGGGGTCAATCCTGCTGGATGGTGTAATAGTAGAAGAAGAGGTGATGATTGGTGCCGGAAGTCTGGTGCCGCCGGGTAAACGACTGGAGAGCGGCTATCTATACCTCGGCAGTCCGGTCAGGCAAGTCCGTCCGCTCAATGAGCAGGAAAAAGAAGGGTTACGCTACTCGGCCAGCAACTATGTCAGCTGGAAAAATGATTACCTTGGCGCAGACAACCAGACCCAGCCCTGAGTATCGACCTCGTCCTGACGGATAGCCGCTTCGGCTTCCTCTTCCAAATCCCAGCGATGGTGCTGAAACAGCGCCATCGCTTCTCCCTCACCAAAGCGGGATCTTAATGCCTCAAGGCCGATGGCACAGGTCAGCCGCATGCCGTTAACCAGCACCGGAAAACAGATGGCCTGTTGTGCTGCGTCATAATGCTCATCATCGGGAAACTGGATTGCCTGATTCATGACTGCATGGCCTGCTTCAACTGCGCAATCACCGGGGTAATTTCTGGCATCACGCCATGCCATAGATGAAAGGCATGCGCCGCCTGGCCCACCAGCATACCTAATCCATCCGCCAGATGGCGTGCACCCTGCGTCTGGCACCACTGCAGGAAAGGCGTCAGCCCGCGTTGGTAGAACATGTCATAACAGCGCAGTTCAGAATGAATAAGTGTCACAGGCAGAGGCGGCGTTTTGCCGTCTACGCCGCTCGACGTTGCATTGATCACCAGATCAAAGGTTTTGCCTGCCAGCTGCTCAAAGCCACATGTAGCAATTGCGCCGCTTTGCCGGAACAGCTCTGCCAGCTCTTCGGCCCGGGCAGCGGTACGGTTGACGATGGTAATCGTGACCCCGGCTGACAGTAGCGGCAGGATCACGCCGCGGGCTGCCCCGCCTGCCCCCACCAGCAATACATTATCACCGGGTTTGATCATCGCCAGCCGCTGAAGATCGCTCAGTAAGCCAATGCCATCGGTATTATCACCAAAGATCTGACCGTCGCTGAGTTTCTTCACGGTATTCACTGCACCCGAACGGGCAGCACGATCGCTGAGCTGATCGGCAAGCTCCCACGCCTGCTGCTTGAAAGGGAGAGTGACATTCGCGCCTTGCCCTCCCTGTTCAAAAAATGCAGTCAGCGCCTGCGGAAATCCCTCCAGTGGCGCGCAGATCCGCCCATAACGGTGCTCTATCCCCGTCTGTTCGGCAAAAGCCCGATGAATTAACGGTGATTTGCTGTGGTTGATGGGATTACCGAAAACGGCGAATTGATCCATGAGTTAGCCCTGACGTATGAGTTCGCCGCTGATGACATCGCGGATTTCTGAGGGATTCTGCCGTCCACCGGTTTTACCCGATAAGACCGGAAAATCATCCCCAAACTGGCGCTTAACCTCTTCGACCGTGCGGCACGGAGGCTGGCCTGAAAGATTGGCACTGGTTGAAACCAGCGGTTTACCAAACGCGCGGCAAAGCGCCTGCACATCGGGATGATCGCTGACGCGAATAGCCAGAGAATCAAATTGCCCGGTTAACCAGCGTGGCGTCTGCGGTGGAACCGGCACCACAAAGGTCACCGGGCCCGGCCAGCAGGCGAACATCCGTTCACGCTGAATCACCGAAAGTTCGCGATCGGAGATATAGGGTTCGAGCTGCGAATAATCAGCAGCAATCAGGATCAGCCCTTTTTCGACCGGACGCTGTTTCAGCGCCAGCAATGCCATAACGGCAGACTCGCTGTCTGGATCGCAGCCCAGCCCAAACACCGCTTCAGTCGGATAGGCGATAACGGCCTGGCGGTTTAGTTGACCTACACAATGCTCAAGTGAGCCGGCGAGATGTTGATTATCCATAATGTCTCAGTTCTCTTCAGCGATGGCTTTGCCACAACTCTTACTGGCACAAAAGCGTTTAACGCCCTGCGCCGTCTTCTTTTCTACTAATAGCGGAAACTGGCAATAGGGGCAGGCGCCAGCCACGGGCGTCAGGTTCACCGCAAACTGGCAAGCCGGATAGCGATCGCAGGAATGAAAAGTTTTGCCGTAGCGTGAACGTCGCTGGACCAGCTTACCTTGCTGGCATTGCGGGCACGCCAGCGTGGTTTCATCCGGTTTGTCGATGGTTTCGGTGTAACCGCATTCCGGGTAGTGGCTGCAGCCGATAAACATGCCAAAGCGCCCCTGCCGCAATACTTTATCCGCACCGCAGTCCGGACAGGCATGACCTTCCAGCACTTTGACTACGTGTCCGTCCGCCTGACTCTTCAGGGGCCGGATATAGTCACATGCAGGGTAGTTCGCGCAGCCCAAAAAAGGGCCGTGTTTACCGGAGCGTATAACCAGTTCTGCCCCGCAAGCGGGGCAGGGATCCTGTTTACGCACGGTGAAGAGTGCAGCTTTACTCATAACGATGAATGCATGAAAGGAAATTTAATGCAGCATACCTTCATTGACGTCGAATAGCAGTTCTTCCATTTGCTGATAAGCATTTTCACATCCGGGGATGTTAAACAACACCATCAGCACTACCCATTTGAGATCCTCTAAGTCAAACTCAGGGGTATCCAGCGCCATGACGCGTTCGATGACCATTTCGCGCGTTTCCAGACTCAGCACCTGAATTTGTTCCAGGAAAAGCAGGAAACCACGGCTTTCAGCATCTAAACGGTTGCTCTCTTCATCGGTATAGATGCGCATAGAGAGCGGATCATTTGCCAGCAAAATTGGCGCAACCAGCCCTTCCTGATAGTCGGCCAACCTTTCTAACCAGTTCAACGCGCTGTAAATATCTTCACGATGAAACCCGGCATCCGTCAAGTCATCTGTCAATCTGTCCTGATCAACACCCATTTCTGCTTCGTTGTGGATATATGTCTCAAACAAGTACATGAGTACGTCGAACATGGCATGCCCTCCTCAATCGGACATAGCCGCCGGGTACAGCTGCGATCCATCCTGCTAACTCCAGTTCCAGCAACTGAGCTGAGATAACTGGCACAGGTTGGCCGGCACGTTCAGCGACAACGTCAACAGGTGTAACATCATCACCTACGTTAGCCAACACATCAGCAAATGGCAATGGAGCAACGTCACTGACATCAGAATAAATTTGGTCTGATTGTGTAACAGGCAACCAGTTCAGCGCGCTCGCCAGATCTTCCAGGATGTTATTCGGATGAGCCACCAGCAGCGCACCCTGCTGAATCAGCCAGTTAACCCCCTCACTCAACGGATTGCCCAATGCGCCCGGCAGTGCGTAGACATTGCGGTTCTGTTCCAGTGCATAACGGGCGGTAACCAGTGAGCCGCTCTTCAGCGACGCTTCGACCACCAGCACGCCGAGGCTTAAACCGCTAATGATACGATTACGGCGCGGAAAATTGTGTGGATGGGGAATGGTGGTCAGCGGAAACTCTGAGATAAGCGCGCCGCCCTGCTCAACAATCTCGCCGGCCAGCCGCAGGTGACTCTTCGGATAGAGGTGCTGAAGACCACTGCCTAACACCGCCATCGTTTTGCCACCAACGTTAAGGGCCGCCTGATGTGCCACACCGTCAATACCGCGAGCCAGGCCGCTGGTAATGGTAAGACCACTCAGCGCCAGCTGCTGGGCAAACCAGTCGCACCAGTAACGACCATAGTGCGACCCATTACGACTGCCCACCACGGCAAGCTGAGGATTATTCAGTACCACAGGATCACCCTGGACATACAGCAACGGCGGAAAGCGTGCGGTTTCCATTAACCGGACAGGATAACCGGCATCCAGAGCGGTGAGCAGATGGTGATGGTGACTGCTTGCCAGCCAGTGTCGGATCTCATCTACCTGCTTTTCGGGCAGCGCCTGGTACTGCTGGCGTTGCGCGGCATCCAGTCCGGCCAGCATCAGATCGTCACCCGCAGCGTCCAGTTGATGGGCCATCTCAACCCAGCGTCTGCCGGTCATTCCGCTGACCGCGGCCAGCCGTACGTAGCGTGCTATTTTGTCCATCTCTGGCTCCCTGATCCCGCTTGCTTCCTGCCGCAGAATGCTGTCAATCAGCCCTCAAAAAGTCTACAATATGAGGTAGTAATCTTTTCTTAACCGAATACAGATCTGGATATTTATGTCAGTTTTGCAGGTATTACATTTCCCTGACGAGCGCCTTCGCAAAATCGCTGCGCCCGTCAAAGAAGTTAACGCAGACGTTCAGCGTATCGTTGATGATATGTTCGAGACCATGTACGCCGAAGAAGGTATCGGTCTGGCCGCTACTCAGGTGGACATCCATCAGCGCATCATCGTTATCGATGTTTCTGAAAGTCGTGAAGAGCGTTTGGTATTGATCAACCCTGAACTGCTGGAAAAAAGCGGCGAAACCGGTATCGAAGAGGGTTGTCTCTCTATCCCTGAACAGCGTGCCTTTGTGCCGCGTGCGGAACGGGTAAAAGTTCGTGCGCTGGATCGTGACGGCAACAGTTTTGAACTGGAAGCCAACGATCTGCTGGCCATTTGCATCCAGCATGAGATCGATCATCTGGAGGGCAAACTGTTTATTGATTATCTGTCGCCATTAAAACGCCAGCGAATCAAAACAAAGTTAGAGAAGCTGGCGCGCCAGAACGCGCAGGCTTCCTGAGCATCTAAGAAGGGATAAACGTGTCTGCCCCGCTAAAAATTATCTTTGCTGGCACACCTGACTTTGCAGCGCGTCATCTTGACGCGCTGCTTGCTTCTGAGCATCAGGTAGTTGGCGTATTCACGCAGCCCGACCGTCCCGCAGGTCGCGGTAACAAGTTAACGCCCGGCCCGGTTAAAACGCTGGCGCTGGCGCATGATATTCCGGTTTATCAACCCCGGTCATTGCGACCTGAAGAGAACCAACAGCTGGTCGCCGATTTACAGGCCGATGTGATGGTTGTAGTGGCATACGGGCTGATTTTACCGAAAGCGGTGCTCGATATGCCGCGTCTCGGCTGTATCAATGTGCATGGTTCCCTGCTGCCGCGCTGGCGTGGCGCAGCGCCGATTCAGCGTGCGCTCTGGGCTGGTGACAGCGAAACCGGTATCACCATCATGCAGATGGATGTGGGCTTAGATACCGGTGATATGCTGCATAAACTGACCTGCCCGATCACCGCTCAGGATACCAGCGCGACACTGTACGACAAGCTGGCGCAACTCGGACCGCAGGGCTTGCTTGATACGCTGAGCTTACTCGCCAGCCAGCAGGCTGTGCCCGAAAAGCAGGATGATTCACTCGCTAATTACGCTGAGAAGCTGAGTAAAGAAGAGGCACGTCTGGACTGGACGCTGCCGGCCGAACAGCTCGAACGCTGTATCCGGGCATTTAACCCCTGGCCGATGAGCTTCTTCACGGTTGATGACCAGCCGGTTAAAGTCTGGCAGGCCAGCGTATTGCCCCACAGCGATCATCAGCCCGGTGAAATCATCCGAGCTGATAAGCATGGCATCCAGGTGGCTACCGCTCAGGGTGTGCTTAATCTGTTGCAGTTACAGCCCGCCGGTAAAAAACCGATGTCGGCTCAGGATCTTCTCAACTCGCGCCGGGAATGGTTTGAAGCTGGAGCCCTTCTGGACTGACTCTCTGGCCCGGTCATGCACCGGGCTTTTTGTTTGATGACAAAACCCTATGAATAAATCAACCAACCTGCGTAGCCTCTGCGCTCAGCTGATTGAACGCGTTGTCGATAAAGGCGAATCGCTTAATACGGCGCTACCGGCGGCGCAGAAAAAACTCTCCGACAAAGACAGCGCCTTAGTGCAGGAGATTTGTTTTGGCGTGTTACGTACGCTGCCACAGCTTGAAGCCTTAATCGGTAAGCTGATGGAACGTCCGCTTACCGGTAAACAGCGTGTTTTGCACTATCTGATAATGGTCGGCCTCTATCAGCTGGAATATACCCGCGTTCCTGCTCACGCGGCGCTGGCTGAAACGGTTGCCGGTGCTGAGGTTCTGAAACGTACCAGCCTGAAAGGATTGCTGAACGGTGTTTTGCGTCAGTATCAGCGTCAGAGAGAAGAGTTACTTGCCAGTATTCAGGATGGTCCGCAACGTTATCTTCATCCGGGCTGGCTGTTAAAGCGGTTACAGCATGCCTGGCCGGAACAGTGGCAGCAGATCGTAGAAGCAAACAACCTTCGTCCACCGATGTGGTTGCGCGTCAACCGTCAGCATCACCACCGTGACGGATGGCTGGCAATGCTGACCGACAGCGGTAAACATGCGCATCCCGCCGTAGATGCACCGGATGCGCTGCGTCTTGAATCACCCGCGCCGGTCAGCCAGTTACCCGGTTTCGACCAGGGCTGGGTGACCGTTCAGGATTTATCCGCCCAGCGTTGCGCGTTACTGCTGGAGCCGCAGGATGGCGAGCAGATTCTTGATCTGTGTGCTGCGCCTGGCGGCAAAACAACCCACATTCTGGAAGTGGCTCCCAAGGCTCAGGTACTGGCAGTCGATGTGGATGCGCAGCGCCTTAAACGCGTGGATGAAAATCTTCAGCGTCTGGGTATGAAAGCTGAAGTGAAGCAGGGCGATGGACGCACCCCACAACAGTGGTGCGGCGAACGCCAGTTTGATCGTATTCTGCTGGATGCGCCCTGCTCGGCAACCGGCGTCATTCGTCGTCACCCGGATATTAAGTGGCTGCGTCGCGATCGCGACATCGCTGAACTGGCGAAGCTGCAAAGCGAAATTCTGGATGCGGTCTGGCCACATCTCAAACCTGGCGGCACCCTGCTGTACGCCACCTGTTCGATCCTGCCGGAAGAGAATCATCAGCAAATTGAAGCCTTTTTGCAGCGTCAGTCCGATGCTGAAGCACAGCCGCTGCAGGATGCGCCGGCCAGTGGCTGGCAGGTCTTTCCTGAGGCTGAAGGTGGAGATGGTTTCTTCTACGCTAAGCTGTTAAAAAAACCGGATGCTAATTGAAATGAGCGTTGATGAGCGATGAAAATAATCATTCTGGGTGCAGGACAGGTCGGCGGGACGCTGGCAGAAAACCTGGTCGGTGAAAACAACGATATCACCGTGGTCGATACCGACGCATCGCGCTTACGTCATCTGCAGGATAAGTTCGACCTGCGCGTGGTGCAGGGTCATGGTTCGCATCCGCGGATATTGCGTGAGGCGGGCGCGGAAGATGCCGACATGCTGGTTGCCGTGACCAATTCCGATGAAACCAACATGATCGCTTGCCAGATCGCCTACTCACTTTTCAATACGCCTAACCGTATCGCCCGGATCCGCGCCGCAGACTATCTGCGCGATGCGGATAAACTGTTTATTCCTGAGGCGGTCCCTATTGATCATTTGATTTCACCCGAACAGTTAGTGATCGATAATATTTACCGTCTGATCCAGTATCCCGGTGCGTTACAGGTCGTGAATTTTGCTGAAGGCAAAGTCAGCCTGGCGGTGGTCAAAGCCTATTATGGCGGGCCGCTGGTTGGTAATCCGCTCTCAATTATGCGTGAGCACATGCCGCACATTGATACGCGCGTAGCCGCCATTTTTCGTCAGGATCGGCCTATTCGTCCGCAAGGCTCCACCATTGTTGAAGCGGGCGACGAAGTGTTTTTCATCGCCGCCAGCCAGAATATTCGGGCGGTGATGAGTGAAATGCAGCGACTGGAGAAGCCGTACAAACGCATCATGCTGGTGGGCGGCGGCAATATTGGTTTTGGTCTGGCGCAGCGGCTGGAGAAAAATTACAGCGTTAAGCTGATTGAACGTAATCCACAGCGCGCCGCAGAACTGGCGGAGCATCTGCAGGATACCATCGTCTTTTATGGTGATGCGTCAGATCAGGAGCTGCTGGCTGAAGAACATGTTGAGCAGGTTGATCTGTTTATTGCCGTCACTAATGACGATGAGGCCAACATCATGTCCGCCATGCTGGCAAAAAAGATGGGGGCCAAAAAAGTGATGGTGCTGATCCAGCGCCGCGCCTATGTCGACCTGGTGCAGGGCAGCGTGATCGATATTGCGATTTCGCCACAGCAGGCCACTATTTCAGCCTTGTTGGGCCACGTGCGTAAAGCTGATATCGTTGGCGTCTCTTCACTACGACGGGGCATCGCCGAAGCGATCGAGGCGATTGCACACGGTGACGAAACCACCTCACGCGTGGTCGGCCGCTCAATTGATGACATCAAATTGCCGCCTGGCACCATCATTGGTGCCGTAGTACGCGGCGATGATGTGATGATTGCCAACGACAACCTGCGCATTGAGCAAGGCGATCATGTCATCATGTTCCTGACCGACAAGAAGTTTGTTTCAGATGTGGAGCGTCTGTTCCAGCCGAGTCCGTTTTTCCTGTAACGGCAGCGTAATTATTGATGAATTAACCCAGCGGGAAACTGCCGCATAATTCCATGGGATGATGGCAAAAACAGCAGGGTTTGTTAGACTTTAGGGCATTGGCCAGGGCAAGGAGATAAGTATGAGTTTATTCAAAGAGTTTCGTGATTTCGCAATGCGCGGTAACGTGGTGGATCTGGCGGTGGGTGTGATCATCGGCGCCGCGTTTGGCAAGATCGTGTCATCATTAGTCGCCAACATTATTATGCCGCCGTTGGGTCTGCTGATTGGTGGTGTCGACTTCAAATCGTTTAGCTGGGTGCTTAAGCCTGCGGTCGGTGACACGCCTGCCGTTGTGATGCAGTACGGTGTGTTTCTGCAGACCATCTTCGACTTCGTAATCATCGCTTTTGCCATTTTCATGGCGATCAAACTGATGAACCGTCTCTATACTAAAAAAGAAGTCGAGAAGCCGGCTGCCAAGCCCTCTAATGAAGAAGTCCTGCTGACAGAAATTCGTGATTTGCTGAAGCAGCAAAATACCCGGGTTTAAAAAATAAGCCGCCTGCCGGGCGGTTTTTTTTCGCTCTGAAAGCAGAAGGCCAGTGATAAGATGCTGTCTTATCACTGGCCTCCCAGTTCTGTCCCTTAACATGTTTATCTTTGCGCTTAAAACTCCCCTTCCCTTTTTGCTTCTGTTCAATGCGCTGCCGGAATAGTGGGTCATGTAACAGTGCTTCAATCGCATTGTCGCGAATCTGCCCTTTGGTATGCTGATATTTACTCATGGTTCCTCCTGTTGGAATCGCGAGATACTTTATTCCTTTGGCTCAAAAAAACAATATCTCTAACTGCTCAGACTCTCACCTCGTTCGAGGGCTTCAAGAATTGAGCACGAAACGCTACTGTGACTGTCACCACAGCAGGCATCCGACAGATGCTGGAGCGATCGCTGCATGGTTTCCAGCTCAGCAATCATCTGCGCGACCTCATTGAGGCGTTTTTCAACAATCGACTTCGACTCCTGGCAGGTGTGATGTGCCGGATCGACGCGGATTGAAAGCAACTCCCGGATAGCTTCAAGACTGAAACCGAGTTTACGACCGTAGCGGATAAACTTCAGGCGTTGCAGATCGCTTTCACTGTATAAACGAAAACCCCCTTCGGTACGTCCGTCATGATCCATCATCTGCTGTTTCTCATAGAAACGGATGGTATCTGGCGTGACGTCGGCGAGCTTTGCCAACTGACCAATTCTGAACATCTACTTCTCCTGATTGAAACGTTGCTGAAGAGCGGCGGCATAGTCGCCATGCAGAAAATCAGTGCGCATGCCGGCTTGCTGAAGCCTGAGCTCAAGAACGTTAAGGCGGCGACACTGATCCTGATAACGCGGATCGGCGGGATCGAGCTGACGTAGCAGATCGTTAACTTCGATCGCTTCACGACGCAGTTCAAGTTCGGGCGGCAGGAAACCGGCGTTCTTTAGCAGCCGATAGCCGGCGCGAAGTTCAGGTGGTACATGACTGTCATCATCAAGCTGAAGCGGCTTGCCTTCACCAGGCAGTTGACTCAGCTCGCCCTTTTCCAGCGCGGCTTTAATGTGTTGTTCTGCAAGTTGATCAACCAGCCACATCGTAAACTCCTCAGCTCAGCAAAGTACTCAGCCCTAAAGGTAGTAAATTTTGGGCAATAAAAAACCCGCCGAAGCGGGTTTTTTACTTTACTACAGATTACTCTGCAGCTGCTTCTGCTTGAGCTTCTGGACGATCAACCAGCTCGATGTATGCCATCGGAGCGTTGTCACCAGCGCGGAAGCCACACTTCAGAATGCGAGTGTAACCACCGGCACGGCTCGCGAAACGCGGGCCAAGCTCATTAAACAGTTTTGCCACGATCTCGTTATCACGAGTGCGGGCGAATGCCAGACGACGATTAGCTACGTTGTCGGTCTTGGCAAGAGTAATCAGCGGCTCAACTACGCGGCGCAACTCTTTGGCTTTCGGCAGAGTCGTCTTGATGATCTCATGACGAACCAGAGAGCCAGCCATGTTACGGAACATAGCCTGACGATGGCTGCTGTTGCGGTTCAGTTGACGACCACTCTTACGATGGCGCATGACCTTATCCTTCTCAGTGAAACCTTAACCTGTGATCGGGTTATTCATCAGCAATGCTTGC
>Ga0308166_1004459_pt1 | contig 11205 bp, 4 predicted proteins | sample PhyCR2_2_FD_202137 | JGI IMG/M metagenome (GOLD analysis project Ga0308166, IMG submission 202137) | Phyllosphere microbial communities from UC Gill Tract Community Farm, Albany, California, United States - DLSLCC.R2 | ecosystem: Host-associated > Plants > Phyllosphere > Unclassified | place... | reverse complement strand
CGAAAGTTCCTGCCTATACCACCTTTCGATTCCTGGACGCCATGAACAACCTCACCCGACAGCCTCTGGCGGCAGCATTGATGCTGGCCCTGGTTCTACCCGCAGCATCGGTTGCCGCCGCTCCTCCCGGCGTGCCCTGCCCGAGCATTCCGCGCCCGGCTGATCCGGGTGATCCTGCTGTAGAGGTGTCCTACCTGTGTGGCGTTGAAATCGCCGCCCACGATCTCTGGTTCGATCGGTCGCTGGAGGTCTACGACGCCACCGTGATCGGCAGTCGCGATCGCTGGCCAGGCGTGGAGATGGATATCAATCAGCGTGGTTATCTGGTGATGGAAGACAGCCGGGTCGAGACTGCAGGGACGATGTCCGACGCCGTGGTGATGACCAGCAACCATGTGGACGGCGCAAGGATCAGCCGGTCGCACCTGCGGACCTCCGGCGAGGCTTCGACGGGGCTGTACGTAGGCAATATTTCGCCGGACGCGTCAGGATTCATCGCCAAGGCGAATACGACCACCGTGATCGACAGCTCGATCTTCACGCAGGGCCAGGATAGTGCGGGCGTCGCGCTCAATCCCAGTGCGTGGCTGCAGCTGCGCAACGTGGACATCGCGACCCAGGGTGACAGGGCGTTCGGCCTCTGGAACTATCGATCGGATGTGGCCATGCAGGGCGGCAGCATTCGCACAGCGGGGGAAGACAGTACGGGGCTCTACGTCGAGTCGGGTCACATTGGTTTCGGAGGCCCGTCGTACGCCTACGTGGGTCGTGCCCAGCTGTACGGTGTGCAGGTTCGCGTTGAGGGCAATGGTAGCAATGGCATTGTTGCAGGCTATCGCGGCGCTGACGCGGGCCGTGCAGGCATGGGCGCCGAACTGATGCTGCAGGACAGCCAGGTACAGGCGCTGCAGGGCGATGCAGTGCGCTTCCTCGATGGCGATGCCAATCGATTGGAGATGGTCAACAGCGTGGCAGAGGGCAGCGACGCGGCGCTGCGCATGGCGGTTGGGCATGGTCAGGTGCGGGTGAACCTGCACGCATCCAAGCTGCTTGGCGGAGGGGCTGCGGCGATCGTCCTGGAGGCACCCGATACCCGGGTGCAGCTGCGCGCGCAGGCGGGCAGCGTACTTGCGAACGAGCGCGGTGCACTGTTCGATATCGGCCGCTTCGCCGCGGCCGATGTCCAGCTGCAGGGCAGCCTGATGCGGGGGGGCGCCCGCGTCGCGGATGTTGGCCGGCTCGATGTCGCATTGCGCGAGCGCAGCGTCTGGCAGGTGGACGGCAACGCCATGGTCGATCAGTTGAGTGTGCAGCGCAGCGAGGTGTCGCTGGCCAACGGCCATGCAGGCGATCGCTTCGTCGTGCGCGGGGATTTGACCCTTGACGAAGGTCACCTGCGCCTGGATACGATGCTGGGCGGGGACGCCGCAGCCAGTGATCGCTTCGACGTCCAGGGCGATTTCCTGGGCAATGGTACGGTCTCGGTGGTCGGCGTTGGCGACGGGGCCGCAACCGACAAGGGAATCCCCTTGATCACCGTGGGCGGGCAGTCGCTGGCGACGCTGGCCCTGTCCGGTCGTGCGGTCGGCGGCATGTATGAGTACTTCCTGCATCGCGATAACGCCGATGGTGACTGGTACCTGCGCTCGCAGTTGACCGCCGTTGACCCATGCGATGACGATCCGGCTCTGCCCGGCTGCGGCGTCGATCCAGTTCCTGGTCCCGATCCGGCACCGGAGCCGACACCGGAGCCGGGGCCTGATCCAACCCCGGAAGTTCCATCGCTGCCTGACCCGGCAGGCGTGCTGCGACCGGAAGCGGGTGCCTATCTGGCCAACCGGTGGGTGCGACAGGCGCTGCTGCAGCCACGCCAGCCTCTGGCCACGAATGAGGGGCGGGAGGGCGTACGCGGGTGGACCCGGGTCGAGAGTGGTCAGGCGCAGCTGCCGGGACTGGTGGATCAGCTGCAGCAATCCGCGCAGTGGAACAGCCTGCAGCTGGGCGCCGACCTGGGCGTGTTCGACGCCGGGCGTGGCCGCGCTGGCGTGTCGCTGTCGTCCGGGCGTGCCGATGCGCAGTCGCGCTCGTCCCTGACCGGCTATGCCGCCCGCGGCCGGGTGCAGTCCAATGCCCTCGGCGTGTACGCCGGTTGGCAGGGTGAGGCCGCTTATGTGGATGCTGCAGTTGTGCATGCGCGCTTCCGCAATCGCGTGCAGGGTGATGCGCTGGCGCCAGAGCACTACCGGTCGCGCGCACGCCAGGCATCGCTTCAGGCCGGCTACCGCCTGCCGCTGGGCACGCTTGGCGGCACCGTGCTGACCTTGCAACCGGATGTACAGATCGTCCAGTTCCGCGATCGCGGCAACCTGCACGTGGAGGCAACCGGCACTTCGATCGCACATCCAAACCGTACCGCGTGGTCACGGCGCCTGGGGTTGCGCCTGGAGGGGCAGGGTGCCGAAGGACAGGGCTTAGTGGTCAGTCCATGGCTGGCCGCCCACGGGTATCGCGATACGGGCCGATCCGAGCTCGGTTTCGGCAACGAGACAATCGCCGGTACTACACCGCGCAGTCGCTACGAAGTGGGAAGTGGGGTACGCATCCAGTTCCGGAGCGGCCTGTCCGCCTGGGGTGGCCTCAACGTCTCGCGTGGTGATCACGGCTACCGCCAGACGAGCGCACAGCTGGGCGTGGCACGGCGCTGGTAGCAACAGCATCGTTGTAGCGCCGGGCCGACGCCCGGTGGCGTTCCTGGCCGCCAGCGCGGGTCTGCAATGCGGGCCGCGCAACGCCAGATGAACCCACCGACCCCTGTACTGCCTGATTGCAACAAGTTGCATGGATGGCCTCCGCGACAGAAAGGACCATTTGCGACATCGCCTTTCGTCGGAGCGCTTTCATGTGTCGCAATCATCGTGTCGTCCCCTCTTTGGGGCTGCTTGCTGGCGTGCTCGCCGGCTTCTCGGCGCATGCGCAACAGGTCATCGCCGACGGTGATGAGCAGACGCCTGCAGCCGGTGACTATCGAGCCTACAGCAGTGACGCTGCGCCGGTATTCCACGCGCTCAACGGCGGTTCGATCATTCCCTCAGGATCGGTGAATCTCTACCAGTGGGGCGCCGACGTTCCAGCTGTCCGGGTCGAAGGCTCGGGAAGCCGCGTTGCGCTGGAAGGGGGCAGTATCTTCTCTGGGGGGAGTAGCGCGCCCGGCATCTCTGTTGGCACGGGAGGATACGCCCGTCTTTCTGGCGTGCATCTGGAAACCCGCTCTTCGAAGGCCGTGGCCGTGGCGGTCGATGGTGAAGGGAGCCGGGCCGTGATCGAGGGCGGCAGCATCCAGACCAACGGCAGGCGTGCGCATGGCATCTCGGTGGGTGCTGGCGCGGTCCTGCAGGCGTCCGGCACACGCATCACAGTGAGTGGTGAGAGCAGTAGCGGAGTTCTCGTCGAGGGAGGGGAGGTTGCTCTGGAGGATGTGCATATTCAAGGTTCTGACAAAGGGTCCACGGGCCCTGCTATCGACGTATCAGGCGGCCGGCTGCAGATGCGGGGAGGGACGATCCTGGCACGGCGTGGATACGCCTTGAATGCGACCGGAGGGACCACGACGCTGGACGGGGTGCTGGTGGAACTGCCGGCGGGCCCGAGAGAGGGCATCATGGTTGCCGGCACAGCGCACGTGATGCTCAGGGATGTACGAATTGTCGAGCAGCCCATGTCACCCAGAGATATCCATGCCATCCGGGTGCGGGAGAACGCCAAGGTGACGCTGGATCGTGTCGCGATCGATCTGAGCGACAAGGATGGCGGGTCCTATCCCAAAGGGCTGTCCCTGGCGGCCGGCGCAACCGCGACGGTCAATGACAGTCGCATAGTTGCCGGTGGTGGTGTAGCTATCGACAGCTACAACGGCACGCTGGTTGTTGCCGACAGCGAACTGAGCGGCGCCCTCGCTTTGGCCCTTGGCAGCAGTGCTGTTGCGATATCCGGAAGTCGATTGCGTAGCGATCTGTATCACGCCATTAACGTGATTGGTGACGGAAGCCGACTGAGCCTTCACGGCAGCGGTGTTTCCGCAATAGGCGATGCGTTGTCGATGACTGGAGCGGACAATCACGTGGACGTCGTGGGCAGTCGGCTTGAAGCCTCTGAGGGAGAAGACCGGTATTTCCGTGCCGGCCTGCGGCTTTCCGGCGAGCGAAGCACGGCCCATGTCGATGCCAGTGCGGTTGTGGGCGGCATCGGCGTGAGCCTGTCTGGAAACACCTCGCTGGATGCGCGCCATTCGGAACTGCAGTCCACGGCTGCGGGGGGCGCGGCACTGTGGCAGGAAGGTGGCGTGGCGAGGGTGCATGAAAGCGCGCTGCGCGCATCTGGCACCGGTGCGGCTGGCTTATGGGTCGATGGCAGGCATTCTGCCACGCCGCAGGCCGAGGTGATCGGATCCTGGGTTGAAACGACTGGTGACGATTCGCCTGCGGTGGTTGCACGCGATGGCGGCACAGCGCACTTGCGGGAAAGTGCCGTCGTCACGCGAGGTGCCCAGGCGCATGGCGTACTGGCAGCGGGTACGGGTGAAATCGTCCTGCATGACACCCACGTATTGACCGAAGGCGAGGGCTCATGGGCGGCAGTAATCAACGATGGCGGGCGCCTGCAGATCGATGGCGGATCGCTGGTAAGCCAGCAGTACGGCGGCGCCTGGATCCGTTCCACGCGTGATGCCGGACTGGCGCTGGGCAAGGGCGCGGTGCTGTACGGTGGCAACGGCATCGCCGTGCAGCTGGATGCGGCCGTGGCCGGTCGCTTCGACGTGGCCTTGGCGGAGGGCGCGCGGATGCAGGGCGACATCGTCATCAATCCCGACGATCTGGCGGCGGGCCGGGCGCCGCAGTCGGAGCTGCACGTGCACCTGTCGGAGGGCTCGCTGTGGGTGGGCCGCTCGGATCGGCTGCACGGCGTCTCGCTGGACAGTGGCAGCCAGTGGACGTTGACCGGCGATACTGCGGTCGAATCGCTGCAGGTCAACGGCAGTGGCCTTGCACTGTCCGACGGGCGCGGTTTCAACACGTTGACCGTGGCCGGTGATCTGGATACGACCGCTGCGACGTTCCTGTTCAACGGTGCATTGCAGGGGGACGATTCGGCCATCGACCGCCTGCACGTGCATGGCGACGCGCGGGGCGATGCGCAGGTAATGGTAAACAACGTCGGCGGCCTCGGTGCGCAAACGCTGGACGGGATCGAACTGATCCGGGTTGATGGCGCGTCGCTGGCCCACTACACGCTGGCCGGGCGTGCCGTGGCGGGTACGTATGAGTACTTCCTGCACAAGGGGGGCGTGGCCGGCGGCGAAGGCAACTGGTACCTGCGTTCCGAACTGCCGACGACGCCCGACCCGTGCCAGGTCGATGCGTCGCTGCCGGGCTGTGCGCCGATTGACCCGATCGATCCGGTTGACCCCATCACTCCGCCTCGGCTGCTGCGCCCGGAAGCCGGTGCTTACTTGGCCAACCAAGCTGCCGCGGTGGGTATGTTTGGTCATCGACTCAACGATCGCCAGGGTGGCGCGGGTGCAGGTGATACACGCAACGCCTGGGCGCGGGTCGGGCATGGTCGGGCCGACTTCACCGCGGTGGGGGGCCAGCTGTCGGTAGACGGCAACACCTCGGTGCTGCAGATCGGCACTGACCTGGCTCGCCGAGGCAACGCTGCATTCGGCGTGATGTTAGGCACGGGGCGTGCTGACAGCAGCGCAGTGTCCGATCTGACTGGCTACAGTGCCAAGGGCCGGGTGCGTGGCAGCGCGGTGGGCGTGTACGGCACCTGGTTGCAGGAGGCCGATGGCACGCGAGGCGCGTATGTGGATGCGACCCTGCAGTACGGCCGATTCGACAACCGGGTGCAGGGCATCGGCCTGGCGCCGGAGCACTACGATTCGCGCATGGCCAGTGCGTCGCTGGAGACCGGCTACACCTTCAACGTGTGGCAGGGTGCCGCCAGCGCATTGTACGTGCAGCCGCAGCTGCAGCTGAGTCATGTCGACTTCCGCGCCGATCGCCACGTGGAGAGCAATGGCACGGTGATCGACCACGCCGACGCCGGTGGCCTGAGCGGGCGCCTGGGCGTGCGCGTGTTTGGCCATGGCACTGCCGCCGGCAACACGGTGCAGCCGTACCTGGGCGTGAACTGGTTGCGTGGAAGCGGCACCAGCACGTTGCAGTTCGACGGTGACAGGCTGGGCGCGGACGTGCCGCGCAACCGCTACGAGGTGCAGGCCGGTGCCGAGCTGAAGCTTGGCCAGCGCTGGGGCGCGTGGGGCGGCGTGAGCGTGCAGCGTGGCGACGGCGGCTATCGCAACGTAGGTGGCCAAGTGGGTTTGCGCATGGCTTGGTAATCGGGCGTGCAGCGGGGTCGGATCCCATTGCCACGGCAATGGACTCTGACCCCTGGCTGCTGCCGTAGAGCCGAGCCTATGCTCGGCTCATCGCGATCTGAACGAAGAGCAGCCGAGCATGGCTCGGCCCTACAATCGCGTCACTCCGGGACCGGACCTGAACGATGTCCATGTCTGTCGCGATCGTCCATTGAATGACTGCGCAAACGGTAGCGATGCTGCCGGATCGCTCGCTGCCGGTCACCCGCATGTCTGCTCCCGAACGCTCCCACAACGCTGCCATCGACGGCCTGCGTGCATTGGCGGTGCTGGCCGTCATCCTGTTTCACACCAACGCAGCCTGGTTACCGGGTGGCTTCACCGGTGTGGATCTGTTCTTCGTGGTCTCCGGTTTCGTGATCAGCCAGTCGTTGGCTTCGCGCGCCCATGCGTCGCTGGGCGCGATGCTGCTCGATTTCTACCGGCGCCGCGTGCTGCGCCTGTTGCCGGCGCTGCTGGTGATGCTGGTGACCACTTTCATACTGTCTGCGCTGTTCATTCCCCGCGCGTGGCGCAATGAGCAGTTCGACCAGACCGGCTGGGCCGCGCTGGTCGGCTTCAGCAACATCGTGCTGGCTGGGCAGCAGGACGATTACTTCTCACCCGGCGCCGAACTCAACCCGTTCCTGCACACGTGGACGCTGGGGGTGGAGGAGCAGTTCTACCTGGTCTTCCCGCTGCTGTTCTTCGTCTGGCTGCGCGGGCGTGAGCGCTGGCCGTGGTCGCGTTGGCTGTTGCCGGGGCTCACCGTGCTGTCGCTGGCGTGGGCGGGCTGGCAGGCGCAGACGGCACCAGCGGCAGCGTTCTATCTGCTGCCGGCGAGGTTCTGGGAGCTGGCTGCGGGCGCGCTGCTGTACCAGTGGATGCGTACTCGTACGCCGGGCCAGAACGGTGGTGCGGTTGCAGCGGCCGGCCTGACGCTGCTGGCCGCAGGCGTGGTGATCGCCCCGCAGCTGGCGATGCCGGTGCCGGGTGTGCTGGCGACCGTGGCCGGTACCCTGCTGCTGTTGGCGAGCGTGTCGACAGCGGGGTCATCGCGCATTGCCCGCGCGCTGGGCTGCGCACCGCTCGCCTACCTGGGGCGCCTGTCCTATTCGCTGTACCTGTGGCATTGGCCGCTGCTGGTGCTGCTGCGCTGGACCTACGGCCTGCACGGTGCTGCGCTGTGGCTGTATCCGGTACTGCTGCTGGCGGTGTCGGCCGCGTCCTACCACTTCGTCGAACGCCCATTGCGCAGTGCGGCGCCGCTGCTGCGGCTGGCACCGGCCAAGGTGCTGGCGATGGCATTGCCGCTGGTGGCGCTGTGTGGTGCGGGCGCATGGGCCATGGTGGAGTACCACGAGCAGGTCTCGCTGAGCGTGACCCGCGACGGCTATGCGTGGCAGGCGCGTCGCTACCCCGCGTGGCGCCCATTGGAGCCGGTGAGTGCGCCGGCGCTTGAAGGGCGGCGACTGTTCGTGTCCGGCGATTCGCACGCGGCGGCGTATCGCACCATGACCAGCATGGTCGCGCGCCAGACCGGCATGGAGGTGCGCCAGCAGGATCGCGGCGGCTGCAGCTTCGTCAACCTGCTGCGGGCCAGCCCGTCCGACTGCCAGGGCTTCATTGAGGACGCGTTGTCGACCATCGAGCGCGAGGCACGCCCCGGTGACATCGTGCTGCTGGCGGCCTTGCGCATGCCGGAGCTGCGTGGATTCGACTGGCAGCGTCAGGATGCGCAGGAAATCTATCGTCAACTGCTCGCCGAGCGCACCCCGACCGATGCGCAGGCCGCGCGTGATGAGGCTGATCATGTTCTTGGACGCCTGCAGAAGCTGGGCGTGCAAGTGGTTTTGGATGCACCGCTGCCGTTGTTCAAGGCCGGTGCGTACCGCTGTTCGGACTGGTTCAACCGCCGCAACCCGGCGTGTGCCGGTGGCCTGAGCATGCCGCGCGATGATCTGGAGAGGCTGCGTGCGCCGCAGATGGCGTTGCTGGCCGAGCTGGCAGCGCGCTATCCATCGCTCACGGTGTGGGATCCGCTGCCGCTGCTGTGCGGGCCAACGACCTGTTCGGCGGTGGAAGACGGGGAGCCGCTGTTCTTCGACAACGACCACCTGAGTGGGCATGGCAACCGCGTGCTGTTGCCCAGTTTCCGGCAGACCCTGATCGATATTGCAGGCGACACGCCGGTGTAGAACCGAGCTCACGCTCGGCTTGCCACGCGGTGCGGGCTTCATCGCGATCTGGTCGAAGCGCAGCCGAGCATGGGCTCGGCTCTACAGGAGTGCGAAGGAGTGCGCGCGGTCTATGCCGGCGGCAGTACCTTGCCCGGGTTGAGGATACCGTCCGGGTCAAGCGCGGCTTTGATCGCGCGCATCGTCGCCAGCGTAGCCGGTGTGAACGCCCGCGCCATGAAATCGCGCTTGGCCAGGCCGATGCCGTGTTCGCCCGACAACGTGCCACCCAGTGCCAGCGTCAGCTCGAAGATCTTCGGCAGCGCGGCATGCGCGCGCGTGTTTTCATCTGCATCCTCCGGGTGATAGAGGATGTTGACGTGCAGGTTGCCGTTGCCGGCGTGGCCGAAGGTGACGATGGTGAGCGCGTAGTCCCGTGCCAGGGCCTGCACGCCGGCCACCAGTTCCGGAATGCGCGACACCGGAACCACCACGTCTTCATTGATCTTGCCCGGCGCGACGCTGCGCAGCGCAGGCGACAGCGCCTTGCGCGCCGCCCACAGCTGGTCGCGCGCGCGGCCTTCCATCGCCACGTCCAGCTCGATCATGCCGTTGCCTTCGGCGGCGCTGGCCAATGCCTGCAACAGATAGGGCAGGGTGTCGTGGTCACCATCGGCCTCGACCAGCAGCATCGCCCCTGCTTCCGGCACATCAGCACCATTCAGCCGCAGCAGTTCCAGGCTGCGCGCATCCATGAATTCCAGGCGGGTGGGTACCACCGGCTGCGACATCAACCGCGACACGGCGGCCGCAGCAGCATCGGCATCGCGGTACAGCACGCGCAGGCCGGCCTGGCTGACCGGCAGCGGGGTCAGTTTCAGCGTGGCTTCCACGATCAGTGCCAGCGTGCCTTCGCTGCCTACCAGCAGGTGGGTGAGGTCGTAGCCGGTGGCATCCTTGGTGTAGGCGCCACCGCAACGGATCACGTCGCCGGTTCCGGTCACCGCCACCAGGCCCAGCACGTTGTCGCGGCTGGTGCCGTACTTCACCGCGCGCGGGCCGCCCGCATTGCAGGCCAGGTTGCCGCCGATGCTGCAGATTTCGGCGCTGGACGGGTCCGGCGCCCAGAACAGGCCGTGCGACGCCAGCGCCTGCTGCAGCGTGCCGTTCAACACGCCCGGCTGCACGACCGCGCAGCGATCACCGGCGCGGATCTCGACGATGCGGTCCATGCGGGTGAACGAGAGTACGATGCTGCCCGGCTGCGGGACCGCGGCACCGGCGGTACCGGTGCCGGCACCGCGCGCGACCAGCGCCACGCCATGCGCGCGGCATGCACGCACCAGCGCCTGCACCTGCTCGATGTCCGCCGGAAACGCCACTGCAGCCGGCCGCTGATGGCGCCATGAGTTGTCCTGTGCGTTGGCCTCCAGCGCGCCGTCATCCATGCGCCAGCCCTCCGCGCCCAGCAGGGTGGACAGTTCAGTAACCAACGCGGTGGGCAGGGCAGGACTCATGACGGATCTCGTGGGGCAGCAGGAACGGGTTGGATCAGTTTCCAGGCGACAACGGCGCCGGCCAGTGGCAGCCACACCCAGCGCAGTTCGGAGAGCAGGGTAGCCACGCCGCGTGCGCTGAAGAACTGTGGCGCGAACGGTGACACGCGGATGGGGCGCCACGGCGCGAAGAAGCGGTGTTCGCTCCACGGCCAGGCCAGCGCAACGCCCAGGCCACCGGAGGTCATTGCATCCAGCAGCGGATGGCTGGCGGCGCAGACGAAGACGAATACCGCCGCTTGCACGGTAGATGCCAACCTTGGTTGGCACACATCCGCCGACCAAGGTCGGCGACTGCCCAAGAACGCCAACGCCGCGGCCAATGCTGCCAGCACGCCGGCGAACAGCAGTGAGTGGCTGGCGCCGCGATGGCCGAAGGCATCGGCATAGGGAATGTGCAGGGCAAAGGCCAGTACATCGGCATCGGGCAGCATGGCGGCGATCACGCCGGCGGCCAGCAGGCGCGGCGGGATGCGGCCACGATCCGCGGCGCACCACAGCGCCAGCGGCACAGCGGCATGGGTGATGATCGAAGGCATCAGTCACGCACCGTGGTCGTGCCGGCCGAGGGCCGGCTGCAGGTCCGACGGGTAGTGCCGGCCGCTGGCCGGCAAAGAGTAGCCATCAGCAGTCATCCAATCGGAACGCATCCCGCAGCCAGTGCAGCTGCGGCGGTTCGCCGGTGGCTTCCACCACATCGAAGCGGCAGGGTGCATTGGCCAGCGCCGGGTTGTCCTGCAGGTACAGTTGCGCGGCATGGGCCAGGCGCCGGCACTTGCGCGCATCCACCGAGGCCGCGCCGCCACCGAAATCGGATCGCGCGCGGTAACGCACTTCCACGAACACCACGGTGCCGGCATCGTCCATCACCAGGTCCAGTTCACCGCCGCGATAGCGCACATTGCGCGCACGCGGCTGCAGTCCGGCCTGTTGCAGATGCTGCTCGGCGGCGGCTTCCACCGCCGAGCCACGTTGCAGGTGCTCAGCGACCACCGGCGATCGGCATCGGCCGGCCACCGCTGAAGGTCGACCATGCCGGCTGGCGCAGGATGTTGCC